>Ga0255055_10001773_pt1 | contig 15496 bp, 17 predicted proteins | sample JV7_2_27_MG_FD_188633 | JGI IMG/M metagenome (GOLD analysis project Ga0255055, IMG submission 188633) | Seawater microbial communities from Jervis Inlet, British Columbia, Canada - JV7_2_27 | ecosystem: Environmental > Aquatic > Marine > Inlet | place: Canada: British Columbia | collected... | reverse complement strand
CCCACCGTCATCACCAGCACGACAGCGAAACGACGTGGAAATTTCCTCATCGCAGCCCTCCGGTCCTTTGTTCCGCTTTCCGGTCTCCGGGGCCGCGGCACACATGGTCCATGTGCTAAAGCCTATTGAAAACGGGGAAAAAGCACAAGTGTCCAGACGAGACAAGGCGATTTCCGAAAAAAACTATTCCCTCACCTTTTTCTCGCGGTATTGGGAGTAGGCGTCCCGCACGGCGACGTACGGGTCGATGGCCGACTTTGTGAGATCTTCGTACTCCCCGATTCTCAGGGACACCTCGTTCTCCGCATTTAGCACCTTGGCCCCGATGACTACCCCGGAGTCGTCCACGTAGTTGATCGGGTTGAGGAAGAAATCCCCCGTCTGCCCCACCGTGTCGCGCAGGCTCGAGGGCCCGAGCAACGGCAGGACGAGGTAGAATCCGTGCCCGAGCCCGTATTTTCCCAGGGTCTGCCCGAGGTCCTCATTCCGGGGTTCGAGGGAAAAGTCGTCCTTCGCGGGGTCGAAGAGTCCCCCGATTCCCCCCGTGGTGTTGATGAGAAACCGGAGCAACTCCACCCCGGAGTTCCGGATCTTCCCCTGCAGGAGGTTGTTCACGAAGCGGACGGGCATCGTGATGTTCCGGAAGAAGTTCCTGACCGAGATACGTGCCAACTCCGGGACGACAAACGCGTACCCCTGCGCAACGGGCTTCATCACCCAGAAATAGGCCTTGTCGTTGAATACGAACAGGGCGCGGTTCAGCGGTTCGAGAGGATCCGCAAGGTGGGGAGGTGGGGCTTCCTCCCGGAAAGGATCCTCCCCGAAATCGGGCTCCAGAGGGGCGGTTTCGCCCTCTACTGTGCCGGCGGCCGTCGCCTTTTCTCCTGTATCCCCTCCAAACGCCGTCGTCAGGGGAAGGAGCAGAAGCGTGGCGAAAAGATACGGGGTAAACGATGCCCTGGCCATTTACGTCTCCTTATGCCGTTCCTGCGCCCGCGGATGTCGTCCTTAGGATACCCGATCCCGCCGGAAGATTCGTTTCGGGAGAGAAGGGGAAGGGGGGGGCGTGGCGGGAGGAGCCGTTTCAAAGCGCGCGGGGAGCAACGTTTTGACGAAATTGGTAATCTAACCAACTTAAGCTCACGGGTCAGGCGAACCGCACGGTACCCCGACCTGCAAACGCAGGGAAGAAGGAATGATAACGTTAGCCGAAACGATCGGAAAACGGACCCTCCAGGCAATCGACCACATGGGGAGGATGGCGATCTTCCTCACCGGTACGATCGCAAGTCTTCCCTTCCCCCCCTACCAGGGCCGCCGCATCGTGAAGCAGGTCCACTTCATCGGGGTGAAGTCCCTGTTCGTCATCGTTCTGACGGCGGCGTTCACCGGCATGGTTCTCGGTCTGCAGGGGTACAACACGCTTCGGGAGGTCGGATCGGAGGGCCTGCTGGGATCCGTAGTGGCCCTGTCGCTCATCCGGGAACTGGGGCCGGTCCTGTCGGCGCTCATGGTGACGGGGCGGGCCGGATCCGCCCTGACCGCGGAGATCGGGATCATGCGGATCGGGGAACAGATCGACTCTCTGGAGTCGATGGGGATCGACCCCGTCAAGTTCATCGTCGTTCCACGGCTGTGCGCGGCGATCCTGTCGGTGCCGCTGCTCACGGCAATCTTCGACGTGGTCGGGATTCTGGGGGGGTATCTGGTGGGGGTGAAGCTCCTCGGCGTGAACGCCGGCGTCTTCTTCGGGGGGATGGAGGTCAACGTGGAATGGAATGACATCGCGAACGGTTTTGTCAAATCGGTCGTATTCGGCCTGATCATCGCGTGGGTCTGCACGTTCAAGGGCTATTTCACCGGCAGGGGGGCGGAAGGGGTCAGCCAGTCGACCACGTCCGCCGTCGTCCTCTCCTCGGTGATGATTCTGGTCGGCGACTACTTCCTGACCTCGGTGCTTCTATGAGCGAAAATTCCCCGATCTGCGAGCCGTGCGGGCTCGATACGCTCCCCGGCCCGGACGGGGAACCGGTCATACGGCTGGTGGACCTCGAGAAGACCCTGGACGGGAAGAAGGTGCTGGACGGGGTCAACCTCGACATCCACAGACAGAGGATCACCGCGATCATCGGCCTTAGCGGGGCGGGCAAGAGCGTGCTGCTCAAGCACATGATCGGGCTCATCCGGCCGGAACGCGGGCAGGTCCTGGTCGACGGGATGGATATCTGCCGCCTCTCCCGGAAGGAGCTGCACCATGTCCGTCGACGCTTCGGGATGCTCTTCCAGGGAGGCGCGCTCTTCGATTCACTCACCGTCTACGAGAACGTGGCGTTCCCCCTGCAGGAGAAGACGAGTCTGGGAGAGGGGGAGATCCGGGAGCGTGTCCTTTCGCGCCTGGCACAGGTGGGGCTGGAGGAAGCCCGGGGGAAATATCCCGACGAACTGAGCGGGGGGATGATGCGGAGGGTCGGCTTCGCCCGCGCGATGGTGACGGACCCGGAGATCATCCTGTTCGACGAGCCGACCACGGGGCTCGACCCCATCATCCGGAATTCGGTCCTCAATCTCATCTGTCATACGTACCACCAGCACGGTTTCACGATGGTGATGGTCAGCCACGACATCCCGGAGATCTTCCAGTGGTGCCACTACGTCGTGGTGCTCCACGACGGGAAGGTGGTCGAGGCGGGCCCCACGGGGGAGGTGGTGCAATCCGTCAACCCCTTCGTTCAGCAGTTGATCCGGGGAGACATCGCGGGGCCGGTCCATCTCATGTAAGGGGGATAGGAATGATGCGACTGAACGTCGAGACGGCCGTGGGCCTGTTCGTCCTGTTCGGGATCGTGTGTCTTGCCTGGCTCTCCGTCAAGCTCGGAAAGCTGGAGATCATGGGGGGCGACTATGTTCCCGTGCACGCGGAGTTCGCCTCGGTCTCGGGGCTTAAAAAAGGGGTGAGCGTGGAGATCGCCGGGGTCGATGTCGGGAAGGTGGAGTCGATCACGCTCAACGACCACAAAGCCGACGTCCTGTTGAAGATACGGAAGGGAGTCAGGCTTCAGGAGGACACCATCGCCTCCATCCGGACCCGGGGGCTCATCGGGGACAAGTTCGTGAACCTTTCCCCCGGAGCATCGGACCGGTTGATCCCTCCCAACGGGAAGATCCGGGAGACCGAGTCCGCCGTGGACCTGGAGGAACTGATCGGGGAATTCATCCATGGGAGCGCCAAGTAAAGTGGCCGGTCCTGCATCGGGAGCTTGCCGGCTCCGCCTGACGGCGGCATTGGCAATCCTGGCCTTTGCCCTCTGCCTGTTTCCCTCCCAATCCCTGGCGGGGGACGCCACCGACCAGATCCGGGGGGTAATCGACCGGGCGATCGGGATTCTCCAGGATCCGGCGCTTGCGGCGAAGGGGAAGAAAGAGGAGCGCCGCGAACTCCTGAAGAAGGCGATTGAACCGGTTTTCGATTTCGAGGAGATGGCGAAACGCTCTCTCGGGCCGAATTGGCGGGATCGCACTCCCGGGGAACGGAAACAGTTCGTCGCGCTATTCCGGGAACTGCTCGAAAACTCCTATCTCGGGACGATCGAGTCGTACCAGGGAGAGGTGATCCGCTACGGGAAGGAGACCGTTGACGGGCCGTACGCCCAGGTGAAGACCGTAGTGGTCACCACCAAGGGGCAGCAGTTCCCGATGAATTACCGGATGCTCGCGGACGGCGGCAGGTATCGGATCTACGACGTCGTCATCGAGGGGATCAGCCTGGTGGGCAATTACCGCTCCCAGTTCAACAGCATCCTGCAGAAGTCGTCCTTCCGCGAGATGATGGACAAACTCCGCGCCACGATCAAGAAGCAAAAGTCGTAGTCTCCCTGTCTCCCGTTTTCAAGAGAAGATCCGGTTGCCCCGTGGCAGGGAGAACGGTAAAAGGGAGATGTCGATCACAGGCGTTTATCGGCATCGAGGGGTTCGCTTTTTAAGGGAGCGGCCGGAAAGAGAGGGGTGCGGGATGAGGTGGGTTGCGGCAGCGGTTGCGGCGTTTTTCATCGGGAGTTTCCTGCTTCTTGGACAGGCGGAGGCGGGGTGGGTGTTCCACAGCCGGAACACGAGGTCCGGCGGAAAGGCGATAAAGGAAGCAAACTATTTCGAACGTGACCGGATCCGCATGGAATTCGAAGACGGCGCGCACGTGATGAACTTCGACACGCGGAAGATCATTTGGATTATGAAAAAGGAGGGAAAGTACAGCGTGATGACCTTCGAGGAATTCAAGAAGATGATCCGCGAAGGGATAAAGGCGTCGCAACGGATGAGAGAGGAGATGCAGAGTAAGGGAATTTCCTTCCCGGGGATCCCCTCCCGGCCGAAGGGAAAACTCACGGTGAGCCCTCTTCCCGGGGCGACGATCGCCGGGTACGGGTGCGACGGGTACCGCGTTTCCGTGGGGGGGGATCCGCAGGAGGATATCTGGGTAACGAGGAAGATCGACCTGATGAAGGCGATCGACCCTGCCGTGTGGAAGGAGTTTGCCGATCTTTCCCGGGAGATGAAGACGATGGGCCCGGATTCCTCCGATTACGGGGAGGCGGCGGAGTACCGGAAGATCGCCGAAGGCGGTTTTCCGATGAAGACGGTGGACAGGAAGTCGGGATCCGTGCGGGAGGTGACCCGGGTGGAGAAGAGAGTGATCGCCGCCTCCATGTTTGAGGAGCCGAAGGGGCTCGAAAAGGTTCCATTTGACAGAATGATGCGCGGTTCCTCCGAGGGGATGCCTTCCGGCGGGGAAATGCCCGCCTGGCAGGGGCAGACGATGCCGCCGGGAATGGAGAAACCGGCGAAGGAGATTCCCGCCGGGGAAACTGCCGGGCCGGCCGAAGGCCAAGCCGCCGAATATGGAAAGCAGACGGCCGAGGAAGCAGGAGACGCCGCGACCCGGGGCGCCAAGCAGCCGGTCCAGGAGAAGAAGGGGGATGTCCTGGACAGCATCGAGGAAGGCGCAAAGGAAGGGATCAAGAAATTATTCAAATGGTGAGGGGGGGCGTTTGGGGGAGGGCCTTTAGGATGCGCAGCATCGGATGGTTTGCACTGGCGGGGGCGTTCCTGCTTACGGGGTGTGCGGGGCACGGGCTGGTACACCGTTTGGGGGAGGAGGTGCCGTATCCTCTCAAAGGGAAGCCGGAGGCGGGGGAGATCTACCATCTTCCCACCGGGTTGAAGGTGTCCCGGGACGGTGCGATGGAGATGATCTCCGGCGCGACCCTCGTCTGCGTGGGAGAGACGCACGACAACATCCACGCCCACCGCGTCGAGCTCGACGTCATCCGGGATCTTTTCCGCCGCTTTCCCGGCAGGGTCGCCATCGGGATGGAGATGTTTCGCACGCCGCAGCAGGAAGTCCTCGACCGATGGACGAGGGGGGAACTCACCGAGCGGGAGTTCCTGAAAGCCGCGAAATGGTACGAAAACTGGGGCTCGGATTTCGGCTATTACCGGGAGATCCTCGCGTTCGCGAAAGAGAACCGGATCGACGTCGTTGCTCTCAACCCGTCGAAGGAACTCCAGGAGGCGGTGAGCCGGTCGGGGCTGGACAACGTCCCGGAGTCCCTTCGGTCGGCCCTTCCCGAGATCGGAGAGACGGACCCCTACCAGCATGCGGCGATGAAAGCGGTGTACGGAAGCCACCTTCCCAGCGAAGGGATGTTCGAGTCCTTCTTCCGGGTGCAGATGCTCTGGGAGGAGACGATGGCGGAACGAATCGCGGACTACCTGAAAAGCCCCCGCGGGGAGGGGAAGAAGATGGTGACGCTTACGGGAGGGTGGCACGTCCGGTATGGCTTCGGTCTTCCGAAGAAGGTGGTCCGCAGGATGCCGGTCTCCTACGTCATCGTTTCGCCCATGGAAGTCGAGATTCCCAAGGAGAAAGAGGATCAGATCATGGAAGTGGACCTGCCGGCATTGCCTCTGCTGCCTTCCGATTTCGCCTGGTACGTCCCCTACGAGGGACTGGAGGGGAAGCGTGTCCGGATGGGAGTCCTTCTTTCCGAAAAGGAGGGGAAGGTATCCGTCCGCAGCGTCGTGGAAGGCTCGCCCGCCGAGAAGGCCGACATCCGTCCCGGGGACGCGTTCGTGTCGTTCGACGGGCAGGCCGTGGAGGATATGACCGACATCCTCTACCGTATGGAGGAGAAGAAGGAAGGGGACAGCGCCTCTCTTGTCCTTAGCCGGGACGGGGTGGAGACGCCTGCGGAGATCACCTTTTTCCGGATGCCGAAGAAGAAGGCCCATTGACCGGCGAGCAGATATCCTTGTAGCCTGACCCCCGGGAGGGAGTGGAAGTGCCGTTTGTCATCCGCATGGGAGCCAATGCCATTGCGATTCTCCTGATCGCCTACCTGCTCCCGAAAGTGATGTTGGCCGAGGGAGCAATGGCCGCACTGAGCGCGGCATTCGTTCTGGGGCTGGTGAACGCCGTGATCCGCCCGATCTTCGTTCTTCTCACGCTTCCGGTCACCGTGTTCACCCTCGGGATCTTTCTCCTGGTGATCAACGGGCTGCTCCTGTGGTTCGTCTCCGGGATGGTCCCCGGTTTTCAGGTAAACGGTTTTTTCGGGGCTGTCGCGGGATCGGTTCTGATCAGCGTGATCTCCGGGATCCTGACGCGGGTCGTGACGTGAGTCGAAGAGAGATCCCTTCCAGGGGAAGACCCTTCCGCTTCGTCGTGATTGCGATCCTCGCGCTGGCCTGGACGACGGCTCTCCCCCGTTCTCTGAACGCGCACGCCGTGCATGACCCTCAGGACGACATTCTCGAGTCCATCGGCGTGGACGAGAACCTCGGTGGTGCGGTCCCGCTGGACGCCGTCTTCCGGAACCAGAACGGGGAAGAAGTGCGCCTGGGGGACTACGTCAGGGGAGGGCCGGTGCTTCTGACCCTGAACTACTACACCTGCCCCATGCTGTGTCCCCTGGTGCTCAGGACTCTGCTCGAGTCGGCAAGGGGGATAAAAGGGATCGATCTCGGCCGCGATTTCCGGATCGTTACGGTCAGCATCAATCCCGACGACAGCCCCGAGGTGGCCCGTGCCCGCGCCCGCGAGATATACGACGGGATGGAAGGGACAGGCGACCCGGCGGCGCGATGGCCGTTCCTTCTGGGCGATGAGAAGGCCATCGGGGCCCTCACCGGGGCCGTCGGATTCCGGTACCGGAAGGTCGGGAACGAGTACGCCCATCCGGACGTGGTCGTCATCCTGACCCCCGGGGGGAAGATCTCCCGCTACCTGTACGGGATCGAACAGGACCCCGTGGATCTCAAGATGGCCCTCATCGAGGCAGCCGGGGGGAACATCGGGGAATCGACCACCCTGAACCGGGTTCTGCTATTCTGCTTTCAATACGACCCGGTGGGGAAGAAGTATGCGCTCTACGCCCGGAACATCATGAAGGCCGGGGGGGTCCTGACGCTCGCGCTGCTCGCAAGCCTCCTCCTCGTGTTGTGGAGGCGGGGCCGGGCCACTTCGTAGCGACGGGGGAACACGATGGCGAACGCGTACGCCCTGGGGGAAGCGGCATCCCGGACGACGGGACAGGTGGATGCACTGTTTCTCTTCATCGGCGGCGTCTCCCTGTTTTTCTTTCTGCTCGTCGAAGGGCTGCTGATCTATTTCGCGATCAAGTATCGCAGGAGGAAGGGGGCCGAGGCAGCGGAAACGCCCGACATCCGGGGCAACTTCCTCCTGGAAACCGTCTGGATCCTGATCCCCACGATCGTCGTCGCCTCCTTCTTCTACTACGGTTATATTGTGTTCCGGGACATCCGGACGCCATCCCCCGGGGCCACCGACATCCACGCCGTGGGCAGGCAGTGGCTCTTCGAGTTCCGGTATCCCGACGGCAGGACGTCGATCAACGAGCTTCGGGTGCCCGCCGGCAGCCCCGTGAAGCTCATCCTGTCTTCCGACGACGTGATCCACAGTTTCTACATACCCGCGTACCGGCTCAAGCAGGACATGGTGCCGGGCCAGTTCACCACCCTGTATCTGCACCCCGACAAGGCGGGAACGTACTATATTCTGTGCGCGGAGTATTGCGGCGTCGCCCACTCCACGATGCGCGCGGATTTGATCGTGATGGAACCCGACGCGTATGCGGCATGGCAGGAGAAGAAAGAGGCGCCGGCCGGCCTTTCGCTGGCGGAGCAGGGGAAGGCGCTCGTGGAGAAGTCCGGATGCCTGGGATGCCACGCCCTTGAAGGGAAGGAGAAGATCGGCCCCAACCTCGGGCAAGGTTTCGGCCGGAAGGTCCTCCTCGCGGACGGGACCTCCGTGACCGCGGACGAGGAGTACCTCCGTGAGTCGATCCTCGACCCCATCGCCAAAGTGGTGAAAGGGTACCCGGCCGTCATGCCCACGTTCAAGACGACCCTCGACCCCGGAGACGTGACCGCGATCATCGCCTACCTGAAATCCCTTTCCGGGGATAAAGAGCAGGATAAGGGGAAGGGGGTGGAGAAGGCCGTCGAGAACGAGGAAAGAGAGGGGAAGGAAGCCCCTACGGCGCGGAAGGGGAAAGAGTTGGCCGAAACCCTCGGGTGCCTGGGATGCCACTCCGTCGATGGGTCGGTCCGGGTCGGACCCTCGTTTCAGGGGCTGTTCGGCAGGCAGGTCGAGCTCGAGGGCGGGGGAAAGGCGACAGCCGACGAGGCGTATCTCAGGGAATCGATCAACCAGCCCAAGGCGAAAGTCGTCAGGGGGTTCCCCAACGTTATGCCCGAATTCAAAGGGAAAATTTCGGAGGAGGACCTCTCCGCGATCATCGTCTACATAAAAACGTTGAAATATTAAGTTCGTTGCGCATCCATCCGCCCCGTTTCGTCATCGCATAGGGGCAAAAACGGAAGGAGCGGCCCGGAATATATGCAGGAGACCACCTGGAACGGGGAAAAACCGCCTAACGGCGACGCCCCTCCGAGGGGATACCTCGAGGCGAAAGGCTTCTGGTCCTGGGCCTATACCCTGGACCACAAGCGGATCGGGGTGATGTACCTGTACACCACCCTCTTCTTCTTTCTGCTCGGCGGCGTTTTTGGTCTCCTGATCCGCATCAAGCTGATGTTTCCCGGGCAGCACATATTCACCAACCAGACCTACAACGTGTTGTTCACCATGCACGGGGCCCTGATGATCTTCCTGTTCATCATCCCCGCGATCCCCTCAGGGCTCGGGAACTTCTTCATTCCGATGCACATCGGCGCGCGGGACGTGGCGTTTCCCCGGCTGAACCTGCTTAGCTACTGGATCTTCGTGGCGGGAATCGTCGTGATCCTGGTTTCCCTCGTCCGTCCCATGGACACGGGGTGGACCTTCTACACCCCCTATTCCGCGAAGACGTCGGCCGACGTTACGACCCTCTCCTTCGGAGTCTTTCTCATCGGAATGTCCTCCATCCTCACGGGGCTGAACTTCCTGGTGACGATCCACAAGCTCCGGGCGCCGGGGATGACGTGGCACCGGATGCCGCTTTTCATCTGGTCGATGTACGCCACGAGCATCATCCAGGTGCTGGCGACGCCGGTCGTGGGGATCACCTTCCTGCTGCTCGCCATGGAGCGGGTCCTCGGGGTGGGCTTCTTCGATCCGGCGAAGGGAGGAGACCCCATACTCTTCCAGCACTTCTTCTGGTTCTACTCCCATCCCGTCGTCTACGTCATGATTCTCCCCGCGATGGGGATCATCTCCGAGGTCGTGCCGGCATTCTCCCGGAAGCCGATCTTCGGGTACAACGCGATCGCCTATTCCTCCGTGGCGATCGCCGTATTCGGGTTTTTCGTCTGGGGCCACCACATGTTCGTCACCGGGATGTCCGGCACGGCGGCGATCATCTTCTCCCTCCTGACCTACTCCGTGGCCATTCCCACGGCGATCAAGGTCTTCAACTGGATAGCGACGATGTACAAGGGGTCCATCACGTTCGAGTCGCCCATGCTGTACGCCCTGACCTTCATCTTTCTCTTCGTCGTCGGGGGCTTAACGGGGATGTTCCTGGGGGCCCTGGGGGCGGACATCCACGTGCACGACACCTACTTCATCGTCGCCCATTTTCATTACACGATGGTGGGGGGGACGGTGATGGGGCTTCTCGCAGGTCTGCACTTCTGGTTTCCCAAGATGACCGGCAGGATGCTCAGCGAAAAGATGGCGCGCCCTGCCTGGCTGCTGATGTTCATCGGCTTCAACGTCACCTTTTTCACCCAATTCATCCTGGGGTTCGAGGGGATGCCGAGGCGCTACGCGGAATACCCCGCGCAATACCAGGCCTTGAACATCGTTTCCACGGTGGGATCGTGGATCCTCGCCGCGGGGATTCTCATCATGTTCGTGAATTTCGTACACGGGCTGTTCCGGGGCGCCCCCGCCCCGCCGAACCCCTGGAAGGCCCTCTCCCTGGAGTGGCAGACGGGGTCGCCGCCGCCGACGGAGAATTACCCGGAGATCCCGACGGTCACCGACTGGCCGTACGGGTATGCGGGAAGGCAGACGTAGGAAGATGAGCGGACAATCCACGCACCACGGGCCAGGGGCAGCAGGGCACGAAGCCCACATGGACCCGGCCACGGCCCGCGAGGCCGCAACGCTGGGGATCTGGACGTTTCTCGCTACCGAGGTCCTTCTCTTCGGGGGGTTGTTCACCGCCTACATCATCTACCGGATCAAGTACCCCCAGATGTTCTACGAGGACCATCTGAAGCTGGACCGCGTCCTCGGGGCGGTCAACACGGTGGTGCTGATCGGCAGCAGCCTCACCGTCGCACTCGGCATCTCGGCGATCCGCAAAGGGAGGGTGGGGCTCCTCAGGCTGTACCTCTCCCTCACGATCCTGCTGGCCGCGGCCTTCCTGGGGATCAAGTTCGTGGAATACTCGGAGAAGTTCTCCCACGGGCTATTTCCGGGCACCGACATCTTCTTCTCGCTCTATTTCATGCTGACCGGCCTGCACGGCATCCACGTGCTGGCCGGGATGGTCGTCCTGGGGACGGTTCTCTACCTTGCCGGGAAGGGGAAATATTCCGAAAGCTACCACACGCCGGTGGAGATTTCGGGGTTATACTGGCATTTTGTGGACCTGGTCTGGATCTACCTGTTCCCGCTGCTGTATCTCGTGGGGTAGGAGGGAGCGCGGTGAAGGAGCACGAATCGGGCAACGTCACGTACATCGCCGTCTGGGCCGCCCTCATCGTCCTCACGGCGGTCACCGTGGCGGTCTCCTACGTGCAGCTCGGGATGATGAACGTCGTCGTCGCCCTCCTCATCGCATCCGTGAAGGCGTCGCTCGTCGCCCTTTTCTTCATGCACCTCCGGTACGGCAGCAGGCTCGTCTGGGGGTTTGCCCTGGCGCCTGTGTTTTTCCTGATTCTCATCATCGCGGGGACGCTTTCGGACACGCTTTTCCGCTGACCGGCAGGAGGCGGAACCGATAATCCCGTGAGGGGGAGGAAGCGATGCTCGGCAGAATCACCGTCGGCCTGTTCTTCGTTCTGCTGGTCTGGGGGAACCTCGTTGCGGGACTGAAAGCGGGACTGGCCTGCCCGGACTGGCCCCTCTGCCACGGGAAGGTCCTTCCGCCGTTCCGCTGGGACATCTACATGGAGTTCCTCCACCGGGTGATCGCGGCGGTGGCGGGGGTCGCCCTTCTTGCCCTGTCGTACAGGCGGTACCGGGATTATCGGGGCGGCGCGAGGGCCGTTCCCGTGCTGGCAGTGAGCCTGCTTGCGGTCGAAATCGTCATGGGCGGGGCGGTGGTGCTTCTGGAGATTCCGGTTCAACTCACCACCGTCCACTTCACCACGGGACTCGTCGTGTTCCTCCTCGTGTACTACATGAACGCCTTCGACGGGGTCGCCATGCCGGCCTCCTTCTCCGTTACGGGGTACCCCGGCCTGTTCTTCGGGATGGGAATCCTTGTGTTCCTGCTGGCGGCAATGGGGGCCTACGTCCGGCACGCCGGCGCCGGGCTTTCCCTGCCCGACTGGCCGACTTCCCTCGGCGGACTCGTGCCGGGCGTTCTCGCGGACGGGGTACTCATCCAGTTCTCCCACCGTGTGCTGGCCGCCTTCGTCGCGCTCACCATCGTGGCGCTCTGGGCGGCGACCGCTTTGGACGACCATTTGCGGAAGCACAGGAGGATGGCCGGTGCGCTGGTTCTCATGATCCTTGCGCAGGTCGCCGTCGGCGGGGCCGTGGTGCTTACCCGTCTCTATTTCCTCTCCACCGCGCTGCACCTGGCCGTGGCCCTGGGTATGCTCATGATGCTGGCCCGGATGTGGATCCGTGAACTTTCGCCGGGGAGGACGGCGCCATAAAGGCTACCGCTATCCCAGGAAAGACTCCCGGGCGGGAGGAAAGGGGCAGGCCGGCGGACCTGGCAGGCTCGGTCTTTCTGATCTCGAAGCCCGGCATCGCGGCGGGCGTGGGCCTTGCCGGCCTCGCCGGGATGGTCCTGGCGGACCGGGGGATGCCCGGCGCAGGCGTTGTCGTGCCCTGTCTCGCAAGCGTCATCGCCGCGTCTTTCGGGGCCGCGGTCCTGAACGGCATCCTCGACTCCCCGATGGACGCCCGGATGCCCAGACTGGCGGGGCGGGTCGAGGCGATGCGGAGGGTCGGAAACGAGGGGGCGCTGGGTCTCTCCCTCTGTCTCATCCTGGCTTCGCTCCTCGTTGCCTTCCACTTCTTCCACGGCCTGACAGTCGTCTTCCTGCTCGCCGCCGTGCTGTTCTACACGCTCCTGTACACTCTCTTCCTCAAGCGGCGCTCCCCCTACGGGACGATCCCGGGGGGGATTCCGGGCGCGCTCCCCGTCCTCATCGGCTATTCCGCGGTGGCCGGCCGCGTCGGGATGGACGGCATCATCCTGTTCCTCGTGATGATCCTCTGGCAGCCGCCGCACTTCTGGACCCTGGCGCTCGCGCACAAGGAGGAGTACCGGGATGCGGGAGTTCCCGTTCTCCCCGTCGCGTTGGGCGAGCCGTACACGAAGATCCTGCTCTTCCTGTACGCCGTGAGTCTCCTGCCGGCGACCCTCGCCCTCTGGGTGTTCGGCTACTGCTCGGGGACGTTCGCGTGGCTCTCCTTCGTGCTCTGGTGCTTCTTTCTCCTGTCCTGCTACCGCAACGTGGTAAGCAGGCGCCGGTACCGCAGGGCGTTTTGCGCCTCGATCCTCTACATCATGGGAGTGCTGCTGGCGATAATCGTGGACGTGGCGAGGATCGCCTGACCCGGAAAGGAGCCAGGAAATGAGCCTCCTGGTCGTCGGCTCCATGGCTTTTGACAGCATCCGGTCTCCCTTCGGGGAGGTCGAGAAGGTGGTGGGGGGATCCGCCACGTACTTCTCTCTGGCGGCCAGCTACCTTGCCCCGGTGCGGCTGGTTTCCGTCGTGGGGATGGATTTCCCCCAAGAGGTGATCCGGATGCTCGGCTCCCGGTCGATCGACACGAGGGGTCTTGTGGTCAAAGAGGGAAAGACCTTCCACTGGAAGGGGTATTACGAATACGACCTCAACACGGCCCACACCGTGACGACCGAGCTCAACGTCTTCCGGGACTTCGAACCCGTCCTCCCCGAGGAATACCGGGACACGCCCTACGTGTTTCTCGGCAACATCGCCCCCTCCCTCCAGCAGGACATCCTGCGCCAGGTGCGCAGACCGAAACTGGTCGCGCTGGACACGATGAACTACTGGATCGAGAGCAGCCCCGGGCCGCTGCGCGAGGTCGTCGGAAAGGTGGATATCCTGGTGGTGAACGAAGGGGAGGTCCGGATGCTGACCGGGGAGTACAACCTGGTCAAGGCCGCCCGGAAGATCATGGGGTGGGGACCGAGCCGTGTGGTGATCAAGCGCGGCGAGTACGGCGTCCTTCACCTGTCGGACGGTGGGATGTTCGCCGCCCCGGCGTACCCTCTCGAGACGATCTTCGACCCCACGGGCGCAGGCGACAGTTTCGCAGGCGGATTCATGGGGTACCTGGCGAGCCGCGGCGACAGCGAGATCACCGAGATGGATTTCCGCCTGGCGACCATGTACGGCAGCGCGATCGCCTCCTACACAGTGGAAGCGTTCAGCACCGAGAAACTCCAGAACCTCACGGCGGAGGACATCTCGGAACGCCTCGGCTCCTTCCTGGCGCTCACCGAATTCCAGATATAGCGCCCGCCTAACCTCCCACGAGTTCCCGGTAGCGGGAAAGGCAGCTGCGCTCGATCGAGGCGAGGCTGTCGAACGTTTCGGGAAAGGATTTTCCCGCGCAGAAGACGCCGTGTCCGTAGACGATGACCCCCCGCTTTCCCCGAATGGCGGGCGGGACCGTGCGGGCCAGCGCGTACCTCCCCGTTCCCACCTCCCCGGGAACGATCGAAACGTCGCCGACCCGGCGGGGAACCGGGCATGTCCGGCTGCAGGCGTTGTCGTGACGGCAATCCGTTTCCGTGCAGTACATCGAGAGGACGACGGAGAAACGGGGGTGTCCGTGCAGGATCGCCCGCGCTTCCGTTTCCCCGTAGATGGCGAGGTGGGTGCCCGTCTCGGACGAGGCCGTCAAACCGGCGGTGGAGGAGCCGTCGAGGGGAATCCGGTCGATCCGGCCGGGGAGTTCGTCCAGGGAGGAACCGGTCTGCGATATCGAGAGCGTCTCCCCGTCGCACCAGGAGAGATTCCCGAAGAAGGAGTCGACCAGCCGGGCCTCCACCGTCCTCTTTCCGCAGGCATCCATCGCGGCCACGATCTCCGACGGGGTCCCCGTCGGCATGGAGGGGAGCGTTCCTCCGCCGGGCGGCGCCGGGACCGTCGACAGGAGATCCCGGATCCCGCGGGCCTGCCTCGTGGAAAACGGTATGATGGCCCCGTTCCGGGTGGCGAAGTTCAGGAAATCGAGGAACGTTTTCACGAAGGTGGAAAAACAGATGGAGCTTGCGGTGACGAAGGCCTGCTCCATGCTCACCGTACCGTGGGAGACGATACGGCCGTCCCGCAGGACGCACCCTTTCCGCCTGGCAAGCGTCTTGACGAGGGCTTCGTGGTCCTTCGGGTCCACCAGCGGGATGTCGTGGAGAAACAGGACGGTTTCGCCGTCCCGCGGTTCGATGGTAGTTTCGCCTCCGCCGCACAGAATCCGCAGGATCTCCCGGTAGGGAGGGGACGGGGAGATGACCAGAAGGGAGTTGATGTCCAGTCGGTCGAACAGATCCCGGGTCCGGGGGTCGATCTCCGTTCTGTTCGAGACGATCTCGTCGTCCCGCCCGTAGAGAGCGACGTCGTCGCTTGATGCGACCAGGCCGTGGGAGAGGAGCTTCGACACGGTTTTCTCCACATGGGACATCACGGCGTCTTTTCTCCGATACCGAGCTCTGCGAGTTTTTCCGGGACCGGGGTGCCCGCACCGTCGCACCCCCGGTTTGCGTAGTAGCGGGACAGGGCACTCTCAAACTCCCCGCGGTCAAGGGGGGGG
>Ga0255055_10001772_pt1 | contig 15498 bp, 8 predicted proteins | sample JV7_2_27_MG_FD_188633 | JGI IMG/M metagenome (GOLD analysis project Ga0255055, IMG submission 188633) | Seawater microbial communities from Jervis Inlet, British Columbia, Canada - JV7_2_27 | ecosystem: Environmental > Aquatic > Marine > Inlet | place: Canada: British Columbia | collected... | reverse complement strand
ATAGGGAATCTTAATATCACTGACATAGGGTATCTGAATGCCCAGGTTCTGAGTCACGATATATCCAATAAGGGATAGCAGCAATAGAAAGAAAACAACGAGCACGGGTTTGCGGTTGCGGCGCGGCTTTACCGGTGGTGGATAGCCGCCGCCCATACGGTCCATTACATCCGTCTGACTTTCCAAATCGCCGGTTTCGCCGAAATCATCGGTGGCAAAATCATCTGTGGTGGCACCCAGGTCACCGCTGTCTGCCAGCCCTTCATCGATTTGGGTGGCGTGCGCCTGGGTTGCACCAAATTGTAAGGTTTCCTCGTCGGAGTCTAAAAGCTTAAATTCCAGATCGTCTTCAGCGGGTTCGGAAATGCCCGCTGCGCTTTCTGAATCCAGCATGTCATCTCCCAGATCAAGATTCAGCTCAAGCTCCTCGCCTTTTGATTCGGCCGCGTCATCCAGCACCGCTTCTAAGTCAAGTTCGACAGGCTCTTCAGCACCTGCCCCGCTAGAGACCGTATCCTGACTTTCTTCCAGCATCGATTCAATATCTAAAAACTCGGCATCATCTGACCCGGTATCTCCCTCGGAAGAAGCGCCGGTCTCAAGCTCCAGATCCAAATCCAGTTCATCCGCATCTCCGGATGTCGGGGTTTCATCGGATGCAAGCATTTTTTCAAGATCCGTCATCTCCAGCTGATCGGAGGACGCCGCAGATTCAACCGCTGCAGTTTCCGCTGTGCCCTCATCCACCTCAAAATCAAGTTCCAGATCCTCCTCGAGGTCATCAACCGAAACCGCCTCTGCCGCGGTTTCGTCCGCCTCCATTATGCCGTCTAACTCCGACAGATCCAGTTCGTCGCTCCCTTCAAGATCAGCAGATAAATCCAAGCCTGGCTCTTCGTCGGTATCGAGGATATCATCCAGATCCGAAAGATCCAGTTCAGTATCATCTGAAGCCTCAAGCGCCAGATCTTCCAGGCCCCCATCAGCATCGGAATCAACCAGATCCTCCAGATCCGACAAATCCAGCTCCTCAGTCTCATCGTGAATGGCAGCCGCCTCCGTTGCGGTGGGTTCCATCTCTTCAGCATCAAGATCCAGATCCAGATCGGCATCGTCTGAGGCCTCAACCTCCATATCTTCCAGTTCCAGATCAGCATCGGAATCAACCAGATCTTCCAGATCCGACAAATCCAGCGCGTCGGTCTCATCGTGCAAGACGGCCCCTTCCGTTGCGGTGGGTTTCATCTCTTCAGCATGCAGCTCCAGATCAGGTTCTTCCATATCCAAATCGGCTTCTTCGACTTGATCTAAATCATCCAGATCCATGTCCAGATCCGCCAGACCTTCGTCACTGGCTTCGACATGGCCCGGTTCGGATTCATCTGCCTCTGCCATGCTTTCATCTTCCAGATCCAAAGCCAGCTCTTCTTCGTCCATGGACCCCATTTCTTCGGCGGCGGCGTCTTCGTCTTCATCCAAATCAAAGTCCATATCAAGCTCGAGCTCACCGGAAGCATCTTCGTCCGCCTTTTCGACTGCGGGCTCGTCATCATCAAAGTTCATCATATTCTCTAAATTCGGCAATTCGTCGTCGGCGGCGTCGTCGATTACCAAATCACCAAATTCTTCGCCAGACTCCAGCCCCGTTCCCAAATCTTCATCCACCTCAAGTGTCAAATCATCCGCATCTTCACCTAATTCAGAATCAGATGTGTCCGCATAAACGACAAAAACACTGCTGCATTTTGAACATCGGACCTTCGAACCGTCATCCTTTATCAGGCCATCGTCAACGTTGAAACTCGACTCACACTCATTGCAGGTAACAATCATCTTGTACCCCACTGGTTAAAATTTTTAGTAGAAGACAACAGGCAAGTTCCACCATTCTTCAGCGCAATCAAGCCCATAACACACCAAAAAGCCCGTTACTATATTATCGATCTCGATGTCTTATTTGAGCTGGATCTTTCCGGATATGGAACCAATGAAGCCGTACTCTTGCAGCACTCAGAAAGTCGTGAAATATATTATATATTTATACTAAAATTACCGTAAATAGCTGAATTTGTCAAATTTTTTATTGCTTACAATCCTGCCTCAGCCAATTTCTCAATAAGCTCTCTCTGCTCATCCGACAGTTGTTTCGGCAGGTTGACCTGGATTTTGACATAAAGATCGCCTTTTTTGCGGCCTTGCATGTGAGGGAGCCCATGGCCGGACATACGCATTTTGGTCCCGGGCTTCGTAGCGGGTGGGATTTTAAGGCTGAGTTTTTTGCCGTCCAGGGTCGGCACAGAGATACGGGTCCCCAGAACGGCTTCGCTTAGCTTCAATTCATGATTCATGTGCAGGTCATAGTTTTCAGCACGATATACAGGATCATTGAGCACTTTTGCCTGAATAAAAAGATCCCCGGGTGAGCCACCGACAGGACTGGGGCTGCCTTTACCGGCCAAGCGTAATTTTTTGCCGGTGATCATACCTTTTGGAATTTTAACGGTTATTTTTTTAGAGCCAGCCTGATGCTGCAGGCTGATCGTTTTTTGGGTCCCGGTGGCGATCTCCTTCAATGTCAGGGGAAGTTCGTATACAAGGTCAGATCCTTTCGGGGATGCCTGCTGGTGGGGTTGCGAGCCAAACGGAGACCCGCCGCCAAAATTAAATCGCATACCGCCGCCACGACCGCGACCGCGACCTGAAAAAATATTGCCTCTGAACCCAAGGTCACTGAAAATATCACTGAAATCAAATCCTCTAAAAATATCTTCCTGGGAGAACCGCTGCCGGAAGCCTTCAGCGCCAAAGGTATCATATTCTTTGCGTTTTTCTTTGTCGCTCAATACGGCATAGGCTTCGCTGATCTTTTTAAACTTTTCTTCGGCCGCCTTATCGCCTTTGGTGCGATCCGGATGATATTTCATCGCCAGCTTGCGGTAAGCTTTTTTTATATCCTCATCCGACGCGCTTTTTTGAACGCCAAGTATTTTATAATAATCTTCAGACATGTGTGATTTATCCGTTTGAACCGCCTATGATCTGTTTATAAGTCTTTGAAAATTAGTGAAATTTCCCATATATGATAAGTTGAAAGTCAATAGGTGTCAAGGTTCAAAGGGTGTACAATTACGATAACGAGGACGACAACGAGTACGAGGACGATCACTGCGACGATGCAGGTTTAATCGAAAGTCCTGCTCGTCCTCGTCCTCGTAATCGAGAAACCGAAAATTCATAGGTTCTGTCATCTAACCTCTGACATCTGTCATCTGACTTCTGTTATCTATCAACCGCTTTGAGGGCAACCATCAATACCGAAATTGCCGCTGGGGTCATACCGTCGATACGCGACAACTGTCCAAGAGTTGTCGGTTTGGTGTTAGACAATTTTTCTTTTAATTCGTTTGATAGTCCGTGAATACCCGAGAAATCAAAACCTTGCGGTATCTTCATGCGTTCCATATTTTTAAATTTTTCAATCTCTTTGAGCTGTTTTTGAATATAGCCTTCGTACTTAATTTCGATCTCGACCTGCCGGGCCACTTCCCGGGAGACGATCTGCGAGCTTTTGGCCAAAGTTTCGACCATCGCATACCCCAATTCTGCCCGCTTCAATAGCTGACTCAGATAAGTTCCGCTTTGAATCGGTTGGGTGCCGCAGCGCTGTAGATATTGATTTACGCTTTCATGCGGTTTGATTACCGTCTGTTTGATCCGCTGGATCTCGTGATCGATTTGCCTTTGGCGCTCTTTGATTTCCTTTAAGGTGTCGTTGTTGATCAGGTCGAGTTCGTGGCCGATTTCCATTAATCGCAAAGATGCGTTATCCTCTCGCAGCATCAGACGGTACTCGGCTCTAGAGGTGAACATGCGATAGGGTTCCCGGGTTCCGCGGGTGACCAGATCATCCACCATCACCCCCATATAGGCCTGGGATCGATCCAGGATAAAGGGCTCTCTTTTTTGGATCTGGCAGGCGGCGTTAACACCAGCCCACAGGCCCTGTGCCGCGGCCTCTTCATAACCGGATGTCCCATTGATTTGCCCGGCCAGAAATAATCCTGTTACCCGATCGGTTTCAAGGGTCGGTTTGAGCTGGATCGGATTAACGTAGTCGTATTCAATGGCATAGGCCGGCCGCATAATTTCGGCCTCTTCCAGACCTTCAACCGACCGCACCAGCTCGATCTGAATTTCAAGTGGCAGGCTGTTTCCCAATCCGGAGGCATATATCTCCTGGGTGTCGATACCCTCCGGCTCCAGGATAATCTGGTGCTTATCTCTATCGGGAAACTTGACGATTTTGTCTTCAAAAGACGGGCAATAACGGGCTGAAATACCCTGGATAATTCCGCCATACAGGGCCGAACGTTCGAGATTCTCTCGTACGATCTTATGGGATCGCGGGTTGGTGCGGCCGATGTGACTGGGAAGCTGTGGCAATTTGAAAGTGTCTGTAAAATAAGAGAAGGGGGTGGGATCGGAATCTGATTCCTGAACTTCAAATTTTGAGAAATCAATGCTTGATTTTTTCAGACGCGGAGGTGTACCGGTTTTCATGCGACCGAGGTCAAACCCCAGTCCCTTAAGATCAGATGCCAGTCCATAAGATGCAAATTCGCCGGCCCGGCCGGCCTTGAACGAATTAAATCCGATATGAAGCAAGCCGCTTAAAAAAGTGCCGGTGGCCAGCACAACGGCCCGGGCCTGATATCCAAATCCGGTATGATCTTCCACACCGACCACCTGACTTTCTTCCACTATGAGCCGCTGCGCCATGGTTTGCTTAAGATCTAAATTTGGCTGTGACTCGATGACCGCTTTCATGGCCAGATGATAGCGGGATTTATCGTTTTGGGTACGGGACGAATGCACGGCCGGTCCCTTTTTGGTATTCAGGGTACGAAAGGAAATCGCCGTTTGATCGGTAATTTTGGCCATTTCCCCGCCCAGTGCGTCCAATTCCTTAACAAGCTGCCCTTTGGCCATGCCGCCTATGGAGGGGCTGCACGGCATCGCAGCCAGCTTATCCAGATCGATTGCCATCAGCAAGACGCTGCAGCCCATTCTGGCTGCCGATAGAGCCGCTTCGCAGCCGGCATGACCGGCACCAACAACAATAATGTCGTATTTTTTAGGATAATAAACCATTTAAAAACGTCGATAGTTGCTTGTTAAACCTAATGACATATTTTTAGGTCCAATTAGATTTTTACCACAAAGTTCACGAAGGACACGAAGCAAGGAATTTAGAATATTATGTATTAATCTTCGTGCTTCTTCGTGTTCTCTGTGGTTAAAAGTACAACCCAAGCGATAGTTGTCAGTTATAGCTGCCTGTGCTAAAAATAACCGAACCAATCTAAAAATTATAGATCAAAGTTTTAGGTTGGCCGGTTTGGTCAGCCTCCGGCGAATTGAACCCGTTAAAATCGGAAAAATACCTGATTTTATTTTTTCCGGGCAAACGGGCTAATCCGCCGGAGGCGGACTCAACCCAAATCATGAGGGCATTATGAGTAGGCTCGAAACAAAACTATTGAGCTTTGGATAACGAGTACGAGGACGACGACGAGTACGAAGCGGAGGAACATTGCCCAACAGCGTCCTCGTGCTCCTCATCGTCCTCGATAATTGCATTTTTTAGATGGCTCCTCATAACTTTCGCCTAAAATGAGTGTTTCAGAGATCTTCGATTATATTACCACCCAAATGCAGGGTCAAGGCTTTGTCAAAAGAGATATGAAAAAGCGATATAACGATTTAAATACACACCTGCGGGATATCTTTGGGTGTCGGGTTCAAAAAATAACCGTCGATGCCGGTCTGACATGCCCCAATCGAGACGGCACTCTTTCAAGCAGCGGTTGCATCTACTGCAACACCCGTGGATCCGGTACCGGCGCGCATGCCAAAGGTCTGTCGATAACCCAGCAGATCATCAACGGGAAAAAATCGCTGTCAAAGCGTTACAAAGCTAAAAAATTTCTGGCCTACTTCCAATCCTTTTCCAACACTTATGCACCGCTGCCGGCGCTGCAACGCCTTTATGATGAAGCGCTGAACATCGATGATGTTGTGGGGCTCTGCATTGGCACCCGGCCGGATTGTGTGAATGAACCGGTCTTAGATCTGCTCCAGACTTATGCCGAGCGCCACCTGGTCTGGATTGAATATGGTTTGCAGTCGGCCAGCGATGCCACGCTGGATTTCATTAACCGGGGTCATGATGCTCAATGCTTTATCGACGCCGTTGAAAAAACCAGAAATCGCGGCATCAAGATATGTGCCCATGTTATCCTGGGGCTGCCCCATGAGACCCGGCAGGACATTCTGCACACGGCCACAACTATTGCCAGGCTGGGAATCGACGGCGTTAAGCTGCACCTGCTTTACGTGGTGAAAGGAACCCGTCTGGAAGCCCTTTACCGAGCGGGCGAGTTTAAATGCCTTGAACAGCAAGCATATGTAGACCTGGCATGTGAATTTCTGGAACGGATTCCCTTTGAGATGGTCGTCCAGCGCCTAACCGGGGACCCGCACCGCAAAGAACTGGCGGCCCCGACCTGGTCTCTTAAAAAGACCGAAACCCTGGAACTGGTTCGCAAAACGCTTGAAAAAAGAGACTCCTGGCAGGGCAAGTATTTCAATCCCTGGTTCAAAGGTTCAAGGTTCAAAGGTTCAGAGGTTTAGGTAAATAGCTCATAGTTGATAGCTCATAGCTTGAATGCTGGGAGGCCAGGAGGCCAGAAAGCCTCGAAGCTTTCGCGCTTTAAAGCCTTCCAGCTTCCCAGCCTTATAGCTTCCTAGCCTATCCTCCTTTTTTTGAACCTTTGAACCCAGAACCCTGAACCTTTGAACCTGATAGAGGCCACGGGCTTGCATTCAACTGACGACAACACTATATTTACTAGTGATATTAGCTATTAACCTTTACCAATAAGCGTTCGGAAGAATATGTTAACCCAGGGCCTACTGCACTCCGAAGATTTTGATCTTTCGTTTAAAGTTTTTCACGAGCTTATGGCCAAGAAGGTCACCGAAATCCTTCTGGTCTCCAGCCCTTATGACGCGTTTATTATGGAAGAAGAAGGTCGTCTTGCAGAACGTATCATCCATGAATATCGCGGCCTAAATCTTTCTCGCCCGCCAATGCTGACCTGGGTCTCTTCTGCTCATGAGGCCCTGGAGGCCCTAGCCCAACGAAAATTCGACCTGGTTATCACCATGCCCCAGGTCGATGAAATCGATGCATACGTGCTCGGCCGGCAGATAAAAAGCAAATTCAAGGACCTGCCTGTTTTCCTGATGATTCAAAACACGAGTCGACATTTGCTCGATCGAAAATATGCGGATCGCAATTCCATAGATCGACTGTATGTCTGGTACGGGAACTCGGATCTTTTGCTGGCTTTAATTAAAAATCTGGAAGACCGCATGAACGTGGCGTACGACACCCAGCGGGCATGGGTAAGAGTCATCATTATCGTGGAGGATTCGCCCATTTATTATTCATCTTTCCTACCACTGCTGTATAAAGAAATTGTCACCCAGACCCAGGCAGTCATGGAAGAATCCCTTAATGATGAGCATCGAATTTTAAGGATGCGCGCGCGCCCCAAAGTTCTGGTTGCACAAACCTATGAAGAGGCGGTTGACCTTTATCAGAAGTACAAGCCCTATCTGCTCAGCATCTTCTGCGATGCCCGCTTCCCCCAAAATGGAAAATTGGATGATGCCGCCGGCTTCAAGCTGCTTTCTATGATCAGGAAGGATAACCCGGATTTACCGTTACTCAATTTCAGTTCGGAGAAGTCCAATCGTAAGCTGGCCCAAAAAATCCCGGCTGTTTTTTTAAATAAGAATTCACCGACACTGCATTCAGAAATCCGCAGCTTTTTTATGCATTACCTCGGATTCGGAGAATTTGTCTTCAGGCTACCGGACGGTGCAGAAATCGGCAAAGCTTCCAATTTACGCGAAATGGAGGCTGTTTTGCCGAGTATCCCTGACGAATCTGTCTATTATCATGCAACCCGCAACCACTTTTCAAGCTGGCTGATGGCACGCTCGGAAATAATGCTGGCCTCCAAACTGAAGCCGGTTAAAATCGGTGATTTTAAAAGCATTAGCGACGCCAAACAATATCTGGTTTCCATCATTCATGACCGCCGCCTGGGGCGTCAAAAAGGTATCATTACCGAATTCGATTCACAGCAATTTGATCCGGATGCCGATTTTATCAAAATTGGTAAAGGTTCCCTGGGAGGCAAGGCCAGAGGGCTGGCATTCATGTCCACGCGATTGAAAAACAGCCCTAAGTTTCTGGAAAAATTTAAAGACGTCAACATCTCGGTCCCCCAAACACTGGTAGTTTCAACCGAAGGATTCGATTCATTCATCAGTGAAAATGGCCTTCAAAATGTGGCCACCGGAGAATTTAGCGATCAAGAAATAATCCAATTATTTACAAACGCGCAAGTACCGAGATGGCTTAAGCTGGATCTTGAACAATATCTAAATCACGCCCGTTATCCTTTGGCAGTGCGCTCGTCCAGCTTGCTGGAAGATGCTCAGTTTCAGCCCTTTGCCGGAATATACAAAACCTATATGATCCCCAACAATCATCCGGACCTGTCCACAAGGCTTGAACAGCTCATTCTGGCGCTAAAGCTGGTGTATGCCTCAACTTACAGCGAAAGCGCCCGAGCATACGTCAAAAGCACTTTTCATCGAAGAGAAGACGAAAAAATGGGGGTCGTCATTCAACAACTGACCGGAAAGGTATATGGCGATTATTTTTATCCATCGATTTCCGGAATTGCTCAATCCTATAACTACTATCCCCTTTCATACCTGAAACCCGAAGACGGACTGGCCCACGTTGCCCTGGGTCTGGGAAAAATTGTGGTCGAGGGCGGAGTCGCTCTGCGATTCTCTCCAAAATACCCTCAATTTCTCCCCCAATTATCAACAGTCGACGATATACTGGAAAATTCGCAGCGCTTCTTTTATGCGCTCAGCATGGCGGAATTTCCGAATGATCTGCCCTCCAATGAAGACGCCACTCTCAAAAAACTCGATGTCGATGAGGCGGTCGACGATGCCCCGGTGCGGCATCTATGTAGTACTTACTCGACTCAGGATCACCGAATCAGAGACGGTGTTCAGGCTTCCGGGTATCCGGTGTGCACATTTGCCAACATTTTAAAATACCAATCATTTCCGCTTGCTGAAATTCTTACGGACCTTCTGGATATCGGCCGGCGGGGAATGGGATGTCCGGTTGAGATGGAATTTGCCGTTAATCTGCGGTTTGATGAAGACCGCAAGCCTTCGTTTGAGCTGCTTCAAATCAGACCCATGGCCGTTAATACAAATAATATGGAGGTGGAAATCAGTGACGAAGATATTGCCAAAGCCCGGTGCTATTCTAGCATGGCGCTTGGTAATGGACGGCATGAAGAAATTGAGGATATTGTTTTTGTGAATCCGGACACCTTTGATGCAGCCCATACGATCGAAATCGCCTCGGAAATCGGAAACGTAAATAAAGAGATGGTCGTTGGCAACCGCAAATATTTGCTCATTGGCCCGGGTCGCTGGGGCTCGGCCGATCGCTGGCTGGGAATTCCGGTGCGCTGGACAGATATCTCCGGGGTGGGCGCCATCGTGGAGACGACCATTGAGAATCTCAAAGCAGACCCTTCCCAGGGATCCCATTTCTTTCACAATATTATATCTTTGGGAATCAGTTATTTGAACACCGCTGAAGGCGGAGAGGATTTTATCGACTGGAAATGGCTGCGCTCCTTACCCGCCAAAAAAGAAACCCCGCATTTGAAGCATGTAGTCCTTAAAAAACCACTCACCATAAAGATTGACGGGAAGCGGTCGAAGGGCGTCATCATCTCTGCATGATTAGGGGACTGGTGTCAGGTGTCAGTGTTCAGGTGTCAGGCAAATAGCTCATAGCTGATAGCTCATAGGCTTGGAGCTGGCATGCCAGGATGCTGGAAGGCTATCAATAGCTCATAGCGTATAGCTGATAGCTCATAGTTTCTATAATGAGTTGTAAATCTGCAAGTCAAGAACTTTGAGCTCTAGCCTATGAGCTACGAGCTAAAGCCTATGAGCTAAAATAGCTTTCCGACTTCCTATCCTATTAGCCTTTTTTTGAACCCTGAAACCTGAAACCTACTGGTGGCTGACACCTGACACCCGAAACCTGACACCTTTTACTTTATTTCAAAGGTATACTTATTGCTTCCCCCGTAAACCTTTAAAAAGTAGGGCGGCCGGACATCTCTGGGGATCTCGAAGGTTTTGGTAACTCCCGGCTTCAACTCAGCGGTATACAGCACTTTCCGGTGGGCGACATTGCCCATAGAAAACTTTATCGGTTCGCCATTCTTATCGGAAGTAAATTGAATGACTTTTCCCTCCTGCGGCGAAAACATATACCAGTCTTCTTGATCGAGGCCTCCCAGTTCTCCGGTAATCGAACTCCCCGGTTCAATCCTAAGCGCCTGGGTTATGATGTCCCCGGCGTCGGTTCCGGAATTGCCATCGTCTTGCTTTTCCATTAAAACTTCAAATTCGTATAGACCGCTGCCATAAAATGCCTCGAGAAAATAGGTTCCACCGGCGGAATTGTTTACCACAACGCGTGTCGATTCCGTATGGCCGGGAGAGGTGTCCTCTATCTGCCAGATCTTATCGCGCTTGGCATCCCGAAAAGAGAACTTGACTGGTTCTCCTTCCTCGTAAGTGGTGAGAGCTATCTTTAAAACACTGCCGGGAAGGATATCAAATCGATACCAGTCTTGGTCATCGTACCCGCCCAATTCTCCGGAATAAGCACGACCGGTTTCAACTTTAAGGGCTTCGGAAATTTTATCTCCGGCATCGATTTGGGCGCCGGCATCGTTTTGGCTCTCGGTGAATATCTCAAACTCGTATTGGCCGCTGCCATAAGAAGCCTCCAGGTAGTACGTCCCACCGGAAGAATTGTTCATCATGACTCTTTTGGGCTTTTTGCCCCCTGGCGGCACCACACCCGAATACCAAATTTCACTACGCTCAAAACTTCGCAGCGAGAATTTCATAGACTCCGCGCTTTGTTTTGGTGTGAAGGCAAGATTTAGAATATGACCGGCCGGGACATCAAAACGGTACCAATCGTTTTCATCAAAACCCCCCAATTCCCCGAGATAGGAATGACCCTGCTTAATGTCCAGAGCTTTGGTAATACTGTCGCCGGCATCGGTGCCGGAACCGCCGTCGTTTTGCGACTCGACAAAAAGATCCAGCTGATAAGGCCCGATTCCGGAATATACGACTGCATAGTAAATGCCGCCGGAGATGTTGTTCATCATCATACGCGTGGATTTGACAACCCCAGAGGTTGCCACACCGGAATTCCACAGTTCGCTGCCCTCAAAATTTCGAAGTGCGACCTTCAGATTCTCACTTTCATTACCGGGGCTGAAGTCCAGATTTAGGATGTTGCCGGCGCCAAGTTCAAAACGAAAATAATCCTGGCGATCATCCTCGGACAGCGCTCCGTTCAGCACTCCCATGGAAACTTCCATGCCTTGATTGTAGGAATCGTTAGGTTCCGTTTCGGCAATTGCCGATTTCCGGGTAGCACGCGCCGGTTCCTTAATTTCTTCAGCGGAGCGGCTGATTAGAGATTTTATCTGCACCTGAAAATGTTCTGAAATTCGCTGCAGGTCTTTAATATTTCGTTCAATGTGTTTGAGCCTCAAATTTAGCAGATCATATTGCACCTGCGTTTTGGCGGTTTGGGCTTCATCTACAAGGTTGCTGACGCGATCGATATTTCTTTCATACTGGTTAAATTCATCCTGACATTTTACAAACTCCTCAAAACCAATCCTGTCTTCATTAAATAGAAAACAGCAGGTTTTTAAATCTGCAACGATCTGCTTCGATTGATCCGACAATTTCTGAATCTCTTGCCTGCCTATAATCAATTCGCCCTTTTCCTCTAAGGCACTAATCTTGCCCTCCAGGCTGGCAACGGTCTGTTCAAAGATTTTAGCGCAAGGATTAGCGCGCGAGATTAAGTTTGAATAAACGAAGTAGGCGAGACCGATAATAACCAAAAAAGCCGCCGTAACGATGATAATCTTTTTCATTCTGTTTCCCCGGGATTAGTTCCAGATCTATCCGTAATCTCAACTTCTCATAAATTATCATTCAAGATTGAGGTAGTAACAGTATAGCATAGCTTTTAGAAATTTGTCTCATGAAAAAAGATTCGATAACCATGTCAAAAAAGGGGTTAGGGAAAGGCGATTATCGGCCCGTTTGAAGAAATGCGAGTTTGCGTAAATGAACCGACAATCGACGCAGGTTTTCAGGTGCGCCCAGTTCGTTGAAAGATAGGGTTTTCTTTTTTTCGTCCGTTGAAAGCGTAACCCGGCAGGAGAAATCATCCGGGATGGCGCGGGATTTTTGGGAGATTTGCTTCTGGTTTAGATCAAAAACGTTTGCCGCTTGAATCAAATCCAATAGCTTCTTAGCCTCTTCAGGTGCTAACCCATTGGTGTCGCCCCGATATGAGAGCCGTAAACCCCCGTACCCGCCTGAACATTGATACTCGATGCGCATATTACTCTTCCCTTCGGTTCATAGGTTATAGGCTTGAAAGCTGGGAAGCTGGAATGCTTGAAGGCTATAAAGCTTACGAGTTTCAAGGCTTTCTGGCCTCCTAGCATCCCAGCCTTTTAGCTTTTTTTAAACCTTGAACCCTTGAACCTTTAAACCATTGAACCGTTGAAGATGATATCTTCAACTATGTGGCAATCCCACCTCTCTGAATGCCGCCCTTACCCGCTGGGTCGAACCGACCGGCACCTGTTTTTGTCTGGTAAGGTTTCGGGCTGATTCCACGATAACCTCGACGGCATCATTAAATTTGGCAGTCGGCCAGAGTTTCTGAAGCGCATCGTACCATATAAGCGTCGCTTTATCGGTTCCGATTTCCATCGATACCAGGTAGAACGCCCGGTTTGGAATTCCACTGTTGATATGAACTCCCTGATTGTCGTCACTGCCTGCATAGTAATTGTTCATGTGGGCCGGCTGGGGGTCTTTTCCAAGAAGATCGTTATCATAGGCCATGCCCGGTGCCTGCATGGATCGCAAAGCTTCCCCATAGAGGCTCGGCCCCATGATTTCGTTTCCAACCAGCCAGTCGGCCTCGTCGGCCTTCTGTTGCGAAACATACTGCGTGATTGCGCTGCCAAAAACATCTGAAAAATGTTCGTTTAGCGCTCCGGATTGGCTGAAATATTCAAGATCGGCTGTAAACTGTGTAACCCCGTGGGCCAGCTCATGAGCGACTACCTCGAGCGACTCCGTAAAACTGATAAAAATTTCACCATCTCCGTCACCAAAAGTCATCTCATCCCCATCCCAAAAAGCATTCATATAATCTTCGCCGAAATGAACGTTTAAAATTAAGTCCATACCCTTGTTGTCAATCGAATTGCGCTTGAGCATTTTGTTAAAGTACTCGCGCACATTGCCGGCATACTTGTATATCCGGTCGATGTCTTTATCGCCGGTTGCCGGTTTGCCTTCGTCTCTGACCAGCTTCACGCGCTGCTCCCATTTATTTTCGCAGTCATAGACCTTACGTTTGGATTTGGCTTTGGTTTTGGCACCGATGAAGGCCTGCATGTCGATTTCTTTTTCAGCCCGTTTTTTGCGGCTAAGTTTGCTTTGCTGAATACTCAGCCTCGCTTCTTCGACACCGACCTTCGCCAGATTTTCCAGTACCTGCGGTGGGACGAACATGCAATTGCATTTATGATGCGCCATGACTGTCTCCTTTCAATATTGCCTTCAAATCACCAACATGGGGTATTGAAAAAATCGTAAAACATTGTCTGATATTAAAGCAAGGCAAAAGATTGTCAATATGTTGGAAATGAAACATAAAAAACCCCTCACACCCGTATCTGAGATATTCGGCCATGAGGGATTTTTCAGATGTTGTAACTTTTTTTTCCTAGTTTAGAATTCTTTTTACCCAACCTAATCTGGAATTTTGTGGCAATTTAATGCCACGTGTGTCATATAATTGTCATTTATCAATCATTACAAATTAAAATAAGTATTTAAAATTTAATGTTATTCCAATACCCTGTTTAAGGAGTTTATTTAGTAAGCCCCAGCCTTGTCAAATCACCCTCAAATTTAATCCATTCTCAGTTATTTTTGAATTAATCTCATCAACGCGTTCATATTTTTGTTTGGAAATTAATAGAATTCAATTGCTTATATCTGTTGTTAGAATTCAAAAAATTTTGGCATGCCGTTTGCAGGCTTGCAGATTGAGATGGGGAGCCTTACATTATTGAGCCTTACAATAGGGATACGGTGGGATCGGGAAAATAAATACAAGCCTCATTCGTCTATAGAAATAAATCAAACAGGAGGACCAAGTTTATGGCAGAAACCAATGGAAGCTTATACAGAATCAGAAAAAGCGTTGTAGAGAATCTAAAGAACGATCCGTTCAGTATCTTAAATGAGCTGAAGCGTCAGGGGATGAGCCTGATGAATGGCGTGTATGAATGCGATGTCGTCGATCCTACTAACCCCGATTATTATCTTTGTCATGTAATTGATGATGAGATTATTAGTGTTGGGACAAAGGAAATATCAAAACCTGAATTTATAATCAATTAAAAATACTCTGTTCACGAGGACCTCATGTAATGATATGCGGAGTCTTTAAGGAGCGCAGGTTTAATATACGGTTTATTGAGAATCAGCCCGAAAGCCACTCATAGAAGCGGGCGAATACGGTAAGTCTGTAACGGATTTCTAATCCTGCTCCCTAACACAGTCTACCCCTAATGAGGAATGCTTACTCCACAGAGCAGGAGGATGTTTGGGAGTCCTATATGACGGGATAGCATTTGCCCCGAGTAGCAGTCGTGAAAAAATCTGCCCTTTAGTGAAGAACCATGTGGCATCCGTGGGTGTGCTCTATTCGGCAGGCCGAAAATGTAACAGAGGTTTCCAGTCGAAATGCTAATGGAAAAAGTCCAGTAAAAATTATCCTCTTGCTCTGTCCTGGCTTTATTCAGAAATACTTAACTCCTATCCCGCTTTTCATGAGATAGGAGGTTTTTCTTCCTATAAGAATTACTCAAAACAGTCAAGAACGTCCCCAACATCTTCCTCGTTTGAGAACGCCGGCAAGAAGGCTTTACTGAGAATGAGGTACTTTCAGCGGAGAGGCTGGTTTGACATCCAGCTGAGCCCCACCGACGTTGATGATTGGCCTCTCAAAGTGATCTACCATATTGATGGGCTCCTTGAGTGTGACAACTGTCAACAGGCGATAGAGTCCGGGAGACAGCCCCGGCACCTCTATTTGATCTGTGTATTCTAATTTATCCCTAATCAGTTTTGCTACATAGCTATTCAGCAATCTGGATTTGCGGCTTGTCT
>Ga0255055_10001771_pt1 | contig 15499 bp, 13 predicted proteins | sample JV7_2_27_MG_FD_188633 | JGI IMG/M metagenome (GOLD analysis project Ga0255055, IMG submission 188633) | Seawater microbial communities from Jervis Inlet, British Columbia, Canada - JV7_2_27 | ecosystem: Environmental > Aquatic > Marine > Inlet | place: Canada: British Columbia | collected... | reverse complement strand
ATCTACAACGAGAAATAATTGTTTACTTGAAAATTTGGAAAAAAGTGAAGAAAGCAAAGTTTATCCGCTATATTATGAAAAGACTAAAAATATCAAATAATGAAGCCGTAATAATACTTTTTAAATTGATAGATTTAGGCATAATTCACCAAGTCATAGAAAATGCTTCTGATATGCCTGTAATTTTTATTAAATGTGGAAAAAAGCCTATTCTGGGAAAGGAAAAACAAGTTATTCTTGAAATAGAAGAAAAATTTAAATTAAAAGATGATTTTGAAATTTCAAAAGTTCTTGAAGCCTATAAAAAAAGTTCCAAACCCTTCAGTGGAAACACTATTCAGGAAATAATTAATGAAACTGGTTTTAATTTTCGTAAGGTTAACGGAAGATTAAGGCAATTAATTAATGCTGGTAAAATCTTTAGACCAAAAAAATTTCAGTACGTAATTGAGGAGTACAAGAAGATTAAAAAAACTTGAAACCATAACTGTTGTAATCACGATTTTTTTGATCATTTTCTCTTAAATAACTTCTTTTGAGTTTCTACTATCTGTCTTTTTATCTTGCTTTGTGTAAGTGTATTTAGTGTGATTTTATGGCTGTAAATAAAAGAAAGAAGAAAGAAGAGCTTAATTCTGATAATGATGAAATAGAAAAAGAAGTGGAAACCATGGATATTTATAATGATGATCAAAGAAATGAAATGTTAAAAACAGACGAAATTACAGCTGCTGAAAATGCGTTTATGGAAGGGAGAGAAATGAAACCAAAAGATATTAAAAAAGTTAAAAAATCTATTCATAGCGATACCGTTTCAGTGGAGTTAGCTAAAGAAGAATACACAGAAGACTAAAATATTTATTTTATTGGTGGTTATCTTCAAGTTTTTTATTTACTTACCCCAATCTTAAGAAATGAAAAGCTAATCTGTTTACATTTTAATATAAGAATTTATGAATTTTTTTTTACTAAAGAAGAAACTGTAGTGATTTAAACCCTAAATAAGCCCCGATAATTCAATATAGCAATGTTTATTTTCTATTAACGGAAATGTTTATATCAGCTGAATCTACTTTTGATAGAATTCAGCTTAGTAAGCTAGCCCCGTAATTAAAATACGGCGGCGGCTCAACCCTTACCGAAAAGGCGATTGATGCCCTACAGGAATGACGGAGTTGGCCTCCAATTACGGGGACATAAATGAGGACCTGATGTTGTTAGGTCTGAAATGGGCTTTGACGTTAAAGTGGAATGCTTTACCCTCCAAATCCAGTTAGGCAAATTAAGTAAAAACGTACATGCAATAAAGAATATTTATCCAGCAGATTTTTCATCGGAGTTGTGCGCAACTCCGGTTGATCCTGCCGGACCCCACTGCTATCGGGATAGGACTAAGACATGCTAGTCAAGCGCTTTCTAGCTAATGTGAGAGCGCGGCGTACAGCTCAGTAACACGTGGCCAACCTGCCCTTGGGACGGGAACACCCCCGGGAAACTGGGGTTAATTCCCGATAGGTGAAGAAGTCTGGAATGATTCTTCGCTCAAAAGACGTTTATGTCATGCTCATATTCGTCGCCCAGGGATGGGGCCGCGACCGATCAGGTAGTTGGTGAGGCAATGGCTCACCAAGCCTTTTACCGGTGCGGGCCGTGAGAGCGGGAGCCCGGAGATGGGCACTGAGACAAGGGCCCAGGCCCCACGGGGCGCAGCAGTCGCGAAAATTTTGCAATACACGAAAGTGTGACAGAGCTATCCCGAGTGCCATCCGCTGAGGAAGGCTTTTACCCAGTATAAATAGCTGGGAGAATAAGGAGAGGGCAAGTCTGGTGTCAGCCGCCGCGGTAATACCAGCTCTCCGAGTAGTGTGGACGTTTATTGGGCCTAAAGCATCCGTAGCTTGCTAGATAAGTCCTCTGTTAAATCCACCGATTCAATCGTTGGATTGCGGGGGATACTGTTTGGCTAGGGGACGGGAGAGGTCGACGGTATTTCCGGGGTAGGGGTGAAATCCTATAATCCCGGGAGGACCACCAGTGGCGAAGGCTGTCGACTAGAACGCGCCCGACGGTGAGGGATGAAAGCTGGGGGAGCGAACCGGATTAGATACCCGGGTAGTCCCAGCTGTAAACGATGCAGGCTAGGTGTTTGGGCGGCCACGAGCCGCCCTAGTGCCGCAGGGAAGCTGTTAAGCCTGCCGCCTGGGGAGTACGGCCGCAAGGCTGAAACTTAAAGGAATTGGCGGGGGAGCACCACAAGGGGTGAAGCTTGCGGTTTAATTGGAGTCAACGCCGGAAATCTCACCGGGATCGACAGCAGTATGAAGGCCAGATTAAAGGTCTTGCTAGACGAGCTGAGAGGAGGTGCATGGCCGTCGCCAGTTCGTGCCGTGAGGTGTCCTGTTAAGTCAGGCAACGATCGAGACCCGCGTCCTCTGTTGCTACTGGTTTTGTGCCAGGCACACTGAGGAGACCGCCGCTGATAAAGCGGAGGAAGGAGCGGGCCACGGCAGGTCAGTATGCCCCGAATATCCCGGGCCACACGCGAGCTGCAATGGCAGGTACAATGGGTTCCGACCTCGTAAGGGGAAGGCAATCTCGAAAGCCTGCCGTAGTTGGGATCGAGGGTTGAAACTCACCCTCGTGAACATGGAATCCCTAGTAATCGCGTGTCACTAGCGCGCGGTGAATACGTCCCTGCTCCTTGCACACACCGCCCGTCGTTCCACCCGAGCGACTCCTGGGTGAGGCGTGGTCTTCCTTGGCTGCGTCGAATCTGGGTTTCGCAAGGGGGGAAAAGTCGTAACAAGGTGGCCGTAGGGGAACCTGCGGCCGGATCACCTCCTAAGAAAATAAATGTCTATCTGGAGGAGCAAGGGGAGCAAACACCTAACGTCAAAGCCCAATTAATTTCAGTTTCTTTAAAACTAACTTTAGCTGATTGTAAAGGAACTTAAAACTTCTAGAAAATTTTTAATTAAATTATCTGATAGTTATTTACATTACTTTTTGTTAATATAATGTAATTTTTAATATGTTCCTAAACCTGATTATTTTAGCTGAATAAAAAAGAATTATTTTAATGTTGAGAATTGGGTTTTATTAGGTAAAAACATATATTTTATCGTCTTTTTTCTATCTTTAAATTCAAGGCGAAAACATGAACTTAAAAGATAAAATTCAGAAATTAAAAAAAGAAAAGAATGCAGTTATTTTAGCTCATAATTATCAGAGACCTGAGATACAAGATATTGCTGATTATATTGGTGATAGCATAGAATTAAGTCGTAAAGCCATGGAAGAAAAGGATGCTGAATTAATTGTTTTTGCAGCTGTAGATTTTATGGCTGAATCTGCTGCGATTTTGAATCCAACAAAGAAAGTTTTATTGCCCTCTTTAGGTGCTCGGTGTCCAATGGCGCAGATGCTAACAACTGATGAAATACAGAGATATAAACTAAAGTATCCAGCTGCTCCAGTTGTTCTTTACGTGAATACTTTAGCTTCATCTAAAGCTCTTTGTGATATATGTTGTACTTCAGCAAATGCAGTTGAAGTTGTTAATTCTTTGAAGTCAAATACAATTTTGTTTGGTCCAGATAGGAATTTAGCAGATTATGTTTCGGAATTAACTGGAAAAAAACTGATAACTATTCCTGAATGGGGTTTTTGTCCTACTCATGTTCTATTTCAACCTGAAGATGTCTTGGTTTTAAAGATGGCGCATCCTGAGGCAGTTGTGATGGTCCATCCTGAGTGTAGTTCTGAGATGAGAAAAATTGCGGATTTTGTGGGGAGTACCTCTAAAATGGTTAGATTTGCAAAAAATACTCCTGCCAAAACAATAATTGTGGGGACTGAAAAAGGTCTTTTACATCGTTTGCAAAAAGAGAATCCCGATAAAACTTTTATTATGGCTTATGATGATGCTGTCTGTCCGAATATGAAATTATTGACACTTGATAAAATTTATTATTCTCTTAAAAATGAGAAATATGTAGTAAAAATTCCAGTATCCGTGGCAAAAAAAGCTAGAAAAGCATTAGAAAAAATGTTTAACTTAAATAATTAAATTTTTTTTTATACAATTATTGTTTTTAGGATTTTTACACCTTTTTTTGTTGTTAATTCATGGCTTAGATGGCGAATTTCAGATGCTTTACCTTTGACTGCTATTGCTTCTAGACAATCTTGATCTCCAACATGAATATGCATTGTTGAAGAAATAAGTGAAGAATGATGATGTTGTGCTTCAGTAAGATTACGTTCAAGATCTTTAACTTCATGATCAAAGACCATTATTAAGACACCTGTTTGACTAATATTTTCTTCTTTGACCCATTTCTTTTCAGAAACATAGAGCCTCACAGCATCTTGGATCGCTTTTGATCGACTCTCATAACCCATTTTATTTATAATATTATCAAATTCTGCTAAAAGTTCTGGAGGAAAAGTTACTCCAACTCGGACAATTTTTGCCATTTATTCCACTTATTAAACTTAGATGTTTAGCCTAAAAACTTTTATAATACAACAGTAACACTAAATCTTAAAAAAGTATTACTGTGATTATCGATGCATATTCCTGATGGTTTAATCATAACAAATGAACCGCTAAGTATTGTAGGTGCAATTGGAATGTGGATAATATCTTTCATTTTTTTATATTGGTCCTGGAAAAAAGCTAAAATTACCTATTCTAAATCTATAACTGCACTTTTAGGAATATCTAGTGCTTTTATTTTTGCAGCGCAGATGATCAATTTCCCTGTGATTTTTGGAACAAGTGGGCATTTAGTAGGTGGAACTTTTCTTGCAATTCTTCTTGGTCCTTATGCTGCAATTCTAGGTATGACCATTGTTTTAATTATGCAAGCAGTAATTTTCGCTGACGGTGGTATATTGGCTTTTGGAGCTAATGTTTTTACAATGGCTATTATTGGTGGGTTAAGTTTCTTTTTGATAAAAATACTTATGAGAAACTCAAGTAACAAAAAACGTTTAGTTTCGAGTGTTTTTATATCATCTTGGTTATCAGTAGTTTTAGGTGCTATTGTTGCTGGATTACTTATTTCTCCAGCCTTTCCTGGTGGAATTCTAACGACAGTGCCTGCAATGTTAATTTATCATGCACTTATTGGAGTGGGGGAAGGCGCAATAACAGCAGTTTTAGTTTCTTCACTACAAACAATACAACCCACCATCATGGGCGGTATAACCCTTCTAAAGGAGACTACACTATGAATAATAAAACAGGAATATTTTTCTTAATTTTGGTTTTTCTGGCAATATTTTTACCTTTTGCCTCTAATTTACCTGATGGTCTAGAAACAGTTGTTGAAACCTTTGGGATTAAAGAACAAAATAGCTTTTGGAATGGTTTAATGGCTGATTACTTAATAGAATCAATAAATAATCCCCTTCTTTCAACTTTTATCTCAGGTACGATAGGGACTTTTACAGTTTTAATTGGTTCTATAATCCTAAGTAAAACACTTCAATCAAAAAAACCTTCATAGCAGATATTTAAAATTTTTTACTAGAAAATTTCAATAAAGGTTTTTTAACATTTCAATTAATCTATAATGATGGATCACTAATGACGGACTTAGAAATTGCAAAGAATGAGTTGAAAACTAAAGGTTTAACCCTAATAATTGTTAAGAGAGGAAAAATAATCTTTAAGACTAAAGATCATAAAATTGCTGGATTTCTAAGTGCTATTGACAAATTTGGAAAATCTCTTGAATATTCATCGATTGCAGATCGAGTAGTTGGAAAAGCTATTGCGCTTTTATGTGTATATGTAAAAATTAAAGCGATTTATGCTGAGGTTATTAGTACTAAAGCTAAGAAGGTATTAGAAAAAAGTCATATTAATCATGAATGGAATTTAATTGTTAGTGATATTTTAGATTTAGATAAAAAACGCGTTTGTCCTTTTGAACTTAAGGCTATGTCTATGTCTGATCCTGAAGCTACTTATTTTGAGTTAAAGAATATGCTTGAGTCCTTGAAAGATTGTAAACAAACTTAGTGTTAGTCATATTCGCGAACAGTTTATATCGAAGAAAGTTAAAGGATTAAAAGTGTTGTTATGAGGTGCAATTGATAAAATGAGTACAGGACCTTTTCATATAACTGATACAACTTTTGATGAAACATTAAAGGCAAATAAATTAGTTTTAGTGGATTTTTGGGCTGGATGGTGTGGACCTTGCAGAGCTCTTGCTCCAACAATTGAAGAACTTTCTCAAGAGTATTCAGGAAAAGTTCTTGTCGGAAAACTAGATGTTGATTCAAACCCAAAAACTGCAGAATGTTTTCAGGTGTTTAGTATTCCAACTATAATACTTTTCAAGAATGGTGTTGAGATCGAAAGAATGGTTGGTTTAGTTGCAAAAAAGAGTTTAGAGGCTGTTTTACAAAAAAATATCTGAATTCAATTTACTTTTTTAGATTTTTCGTACATTTTCTCTAAGGTCCATTCGATGCTGGATCTTAGATCTTTTAATCTATTTTCATCGACATTTTTTATAACTATTTCTCTTATTAGTTCTCCCTCAGTAGTAATGTCATAAGTAAACATTTTTTCTGAGGCGATTACTCCAGTTTTTACCAATTCTTCATCTTTTTGTTTCATTTTCATAAATACTCTTTTGACTAGAAAACTACTAAAAGGTGGTACATTTGCATCAAAATTTTTTGTTTCATCTAAAAGTACGTGTAATACTTCGTTATTAACATAGATTATTGCTAGGGATTCACCGTTCTTTGTTTTTAGTGGGATGACGTTTTCCGAATCCTTAGACTGAAAAACTGGAGATTTAGGGTTAATATCAGATTTATCTATTTTTTTTAAAGTTTCAGGTTTATGAGAAGAAGCTATTATTGTTTTCATATCGCCACGTTTGAAACCTTTTTCTATTAAAATTGAATTTAAAATTTCTGCTGTAATTTTCATTTCTTGAAGTTCTAATTCTAGATCACTTATTTTTTTTTCAAGTCTTTTTTTAAAACCTATCAGTAATTTTAGTTTTTCAGATTCGTGTGACAAAAAGTTCCCCTCATGATTAACATAAACTGTTTTTATTTATCAAGTATTTGCTTCATTAATTTGGTACAAGATTGCTAATTTGTTTTAATTGACTCTGATACATTTTTATGATTTCTTTGGACGTTGTTGCATCTTCAGCATTTTTATCAGGTCTATATTTCCCAGTAAATCTTGGAAATCTAATGGCTAACCCTTTATTTTTTCTTATTGAATTTTTTGCACATGTATGAATTGGACTTAAAGTTATCTCTGCACCTATTATTTCAAGAACTATTTTTGGTTCAAACCAAATATCAGCTTTAATTGTTGAAGATACACGAGAGTGTTTATTCTGAATTAGATGATTTTTAAGTATTTTTGGAATCTTCAATAGGTCCTCATCTTTAAATCCAGTTCCACATTTTGTGACTGTTTCGAATGTATCTAAATCTTTATTATATGTTGCTAACAGTAGCGTACCGTATTTTCCAGCACGTTTTCCTCGACCATAAAATGCTCCTATAATAACAAGGTCTGTTGTGTCTATCATTTCACTTTTATAATCTCTTTTATATTTTATCCAAAGCCAACCTCTAGCTCCGGCTTGGTAAATGGACTCTTTGCCTATTGCTTTACATATTAGTCCTTCACAACCGTATGATATTGCTTCTTCAAAAAATAATTCCAATTTTTGTGCATTTTTTGTTTTGAGGTTCTTTGCGGGTTTAACTCGATTATTATTAACAATAATATTTTCTAGAGTGTTACGTCTGATACCATAATTTTCAATTGTAAGATCTTTACCATTAACAAAAAGGGCTTCGAATAAAAATAGTGAAATCGGATATCGATCCATAAAGTGTTTCACACTGTATTTTCGTCTTCTATGCATTAATTCTTGAAATGGTAATAGTTCACCCGTTTGATTGTCGATTGCCACAATTTCGCCTTCTACAATTACCTCTTGTGCATTAATTCTTGTTTTTATTATGTCAATAACATCTGGATATTGACTAGAGATGTTTTCTAACCTTCTGGAAAATAAGACTATTTTATCGCCTTTTTTATGTGCCTGGACACGTTCTCCATCATATTTGTATTCAGCCATGCAACAGCCAGCTAATTTATCTAAAATTTCTTCGGGAGAGGAAAGTCTTTCTGCTAACATTGGTCTTATTGGTGCAAAAACTTTAACTTGGATTTCTTTAATTCCTTCTAAACCTTTTTCAGCTACGATTGTTGCCACTTTACCAAGATCAGAAGATATATTATAGGCCCGTTCAATGAAGGGACGATTTTGTTTTCCTCCACCATACGATATTGCTAATGCATCTAGTACTGTCATATCTGCTATGCCTAATCTCAGGTTTCTAGTTACTGTGCGTATTAGGAATTTGGCTTCTCTTGGTGATGCATCTGAGAGTAGACCTGCTAACAATGACATCTTAAGACCAATAGTTCCAGATCCAGTTGTTTTAGCCATTTTCGTTAAGGTTTCGTGAACTTGTTCAACAGTAAGTGTTCTATGGAAAAAAGTAGATTGAACCTTTTCAGATATGAATTTGTGAGTTGTTTCACCGATATCACCTTTTTTTTGTAGGTAACTTTCAATTTGAGTTTGGCTTCTTCCTGAAGCGCGTGAAAGAGCTTTAATAGCGAGTTTTTCAGCTATTCCGACTTCAAGGCCAATAAAATCGGGGCATATTTTACCTTGAGTTAAGTAGATGACTTTATCGATTATTCGTTTTGGTGTTATATTTAATAAGTCAACTAGTAGTTCTATCATCTGTAATCTTTTTGAAGTAGCTTCAATTTTTTCATATGCTTCTGCAATTATAGAGTAATTCAATAATAATACCACAATTAATTGTTTAAAATTCGTTTAATGGTTAAAACAAAGAAAGAAAACCTATACCTATTTTTAAGTTTTCTATAATAACTTCCATAATTTTTCTCCATTTTATTATTACCTCTTTACAAAATAAAGTATTAATTCTTTCTATAAACGTTTACAGGAACTCTAATAATATGACAAAACAATTTTTTTTAATTCCTTATTCTTTTATCACAATATGTCCTTGATTATGATGAATTTTATATCTTTAGAAGAATTTTAAAAAAAAGATTTAAGCAAAGTTATTTAAGCCAAAGTAAGTATTTTTGTTTAATTTATTTTCAAATAAAAACATGATTTATGAAAGGTGTGTTAGTTTGCATTTTGCTAAAATTGTGGAGTTGCTATTGATTGACTAAAAAGCGATTATTTGCTTTCTTAATTGCAATAAACCTTACTATGCTACTTATTGTACCTGCAGTAAGTGGTCAATGTTATAGTTGCTCAGATACTGAGAAAATAGTATGCGAAAATTGTCAAGGCAGTGGCAAAATACCTATTAGTGAACCAATAGAGATTTGTGAATATTGTCGAGGTCTTGGTTTTATCTCACCAACTATTAGCAAGAAATCAGGTTATGCTCAACTAGGTGATAAAAAGGTTCATGTTTCTGGAACTTTTGAAAATGATCAATCAGTTGGAGTTTATGGAATTGCAATTGCTGAAGTGATGAGTGAAACCACAACTTTTTCGAGTGAATCCGAACGAATCTATTTTCCTCCTAATGAAGAAATTATAGTCACTGTCGCAGTTGGTGATTTTCCAATTAATGATTGGAATTGGATAAGTAAATTTGGAAATCTTGACACAAATATGTACCTTTCAGACACAGACTCTTTAGTTTGCCCTCTTTGTGAAGGTGATGGAATACTAACTCCACAAGTAACATGTTCAATTTGTGGTGGAACCGGATTCTTGGATTGTCCTGATTGTGACCTTAACTTAGGTGGTGGAGGTAATCAAGATGGAATTGTAATTGGGGTTGTGTTAATTGTTGGCGTTGGGATAGTCGCTTTTTTTTTGATAAAAAGAAAGAAAACTTCAGAAAGCGATCTTAGAACAAGTTCTTATCATGAATTCCAAGATTGGGTTGTTCAAAAATTTTCAGGACAAACTTCATCCGTAAGAGATTCTCGTTTTGGAATAGATGGTTATACAAATGATGGAGATCCTATTCAAATAAAACAATCAGACGATATAGGAAAAAGTGAAGTATACAAGTTTGCAAATGAGTTAAGCAAGAAAAAATCCAGAAGAGGAATAATTGTAGCTTTTAGTTTCAGAGAAGATGCTATTGAAGGCATAATTGGAGCTAGACAACACTACAGACTCGAAATTAAAACAACAACTATTGGAGAATTACTAAATAAAAAAATTTGAGAAGATACCGTCATTTTAGTAACTATTAATTTCTATATATCAATATTTTAGCAAAATCTTATATTAAAGAACGACACACTCCATGGGTATTGGGGGATTCAGTGATAAATAGAAAAATTATGGCAATAAGCCTATTTGTAATTTTAACAATAATGTCCTTTACGCAAATTTCTTTAACGCAAGCTGTTGGTGAGGGTGAGTGGATCTCAAAATATAGAGTTGAAGATCTAAGTTCGGGGCAGCTCATGCAGGAAGTAGATTTTGAAAATAATATAAACACAAAATTCGCCTCGATTTTTGCTGGATCAGAGGTGAATGTAACTTTTACAGTTGAATTAGCAACTACTGCAAGTTTTGCCAAATTAAATCTGCGAACAAACTTGCAACATTCAAATCTACAACAATTATATTGGGAGCTTCAATCACAAGATTACGTACTATTAGATTATAATCCAAATTCACTAAATGTCGAGTTCAATCAAGTTCGAGGAACCCTTGAATTGTCATTGTATGGTAAAATTCCTACATACGTAGCTACAACTGTACCTGTAGATTACATTTTCGTTACTCTTTTTGGTCCAAGTGGAGAAACACTTGACACTATAGAGGAAAGCGTAGTTACAGCTGCACAAGATGAATTCCAAAGTCTCTTGGAGTTAAAGGAAGAAAAACTTCAATCACTAAAAGATAGTGGAGTTGCTGCAGGTTACGTAGAACTTTATGAGAATGTACTAGAGCAAGCCGAAGATATAGCAAACCAAGGAGAAGTCACTAGTGCAATAAATTTGTTAAATTCGTTAACGGTATCCAGTGAACCTGTATCTGGTATTATGGAAGCTCTTTTCTTACCCATAGCAGGAGTGCTTGGAGTACTTGCAGCCATTTTTGCTTTCTTATTCTTTAAGGGAAGAGGACAACTTTCATACTTGCTTTTGGTAGTTGAAGATCAAATAAAAGATCTCGAAGGATTAACTCTTAGAGCAAAAAAACTCGATAGAACAATCGGAACTAGATTAGAAGGCGTTAAAGACAGATTAAAAAACTTAGTAGGAATGTGAAAACACGAGAATCTATCAAAATAGTGTACAAGTAATCGGGCTTGGCTCAGCAGGAACCAACATCGTAGAGGCATTCATGAATCATCGAAAAACAATGCAACTAATCAAACAGGATATTACAAGACTATCATTATTGGCAATTGATATTGCAGATCCGGAAATCCGACAATTACGTGAAAGCCACGAAAAAATCTCAAAAGCAATGATAAAAGCTGGAATACCAAGTGAAAGAATGAAACTAATAGCTCAATCAGTAAAGTTTCCAACAGCTGAAGCAATGTTTGATTTCATTAATCTGAAATACAACGAATATTTAGTCAACGAAGGAGCTAAACTAACTTTTCATCCTTGGTTAAATTCAAAAATGGCTATTCCCCCCATGGCTGGAGGAGCCGGTAGGAGAAGATCATTAGCCAAAGCAATTTATGCCTTAAACTACTATCAACTCGGCATAATTAGAACTTTTATAAACTCATTCAAAGAACAAGCGCTTTCATCAATTATTACTCCCACCGTCATAGTCATTTATGGACTTGGTGGAGGTACAGGAAGTGGAGTATTTTTTGATTTCACTAGACATCTTCGAAAAGTCTTAGGATCAGGAGTTGCAATCATTGCACTAGTAATAGCTCCGTGCTCTGGAGATGATCCACCAGCAAAAGGCTGCTCAGCTTTTGTGGCAATGAACGAGCTTTCATTGTTACTAAATAGAGAATATAATGATTATGTCTGTAAAAAATATGGGGACTATTATAGAAATCCATTAAATGCTTTAATCTATCTGCCACTACTACCAGCTTATACTAAAGTAGGAAACATCGTTACAGCTCGAAAAGAAATTGACAAAATGATCGTTGACATGCTTTATGTTCTTATGGATTTCGATTTAGCTGATCTTATGGGTGGAATAGGAACTGAAGTTGGATTAACAGACAACCATGTACACACTTTGGGAATGGTCAAAGTAATTTATCCAATGGATCAGTACATCTCAGCTTTCAAAACCAATTTCGAAAAACTCCAATTATTATACAATCATAGAAAAGAAAAACTTGAAATAATAAATAAAATTCAAAAAATAATCAAAGTAAACAATCAAGCCGGAAGAGGACTCTTTAAAAACTATCTAATTAAGACAGGCACCTACCAAGAAGACCAATTTGAAGAAAAAATAAAAGGAATTATTCATACAAATCCCAGACTTGAAGAAGATTTAGCATTACATGTAAAAGGAATCGAAATACAGGCAAAGGATTACATAGCTGAACTAATGAAATATCTGACAACAATTAAGATGATGCCCAAAACTGGACCAATTGAAAACGCTATTATAAAATTAACACTTCACAAGAAGGGTTCAAGAAAATTAACAAATCTGCAAAGCTTATTAACTAAATTTTCAAAAACATATCTGGATTATCCTAAAAGAAAAGCAGATATTTTTGAACGGCTAAAACAATTAATTCCCAGTTCACAAATTTTCACAGTAAGACAAAAAAGAATTCTTAGAGATTTTATGAATATAGGGGAACTCGCAGAAAGATCACTAAAAACACTTAGAGCCTATGATGAAGCTAGATACTTTATTGAAGCGTTGATACGTTATTATGAAGTTCTTCCAGAATCTGAAACCCAATTACAAGAGTTAAGAGATATCCAATCTGAATTAGGAATAGTCTATTTGGTCGTACAATTGGTACTTCGAACTCCAATTGATGAAGCAAGAATGATTGATGAATACACAACATACCTAAATGGCATAATTGAAAGATACATGGCTAAAAAAGGCGTAGTTGATTGTGAACTATTAAGAATAGAAGAAACTAAGAAGAGAAAAGAGTTTGATAAATTGAAACAAGAACGTTCAATTAAGAAACTCTTTAGCATGAAAAAATACGCAAAACAACAAATTCGGCAACTAGAAAGAGATCTTCAAAGACTTGCTGAAGAAGAATCCTACATATGCGATCAACTTGACAATCTTGACAATACAATCAAGATGTATACACAATTATCAAAGAAAGTAGAGATTACATCTGAGTATCGCAAGAGATTAAATAAGATAGTAGATTTGCATGTAGAATTTGAAGAAAGAATGATTAAACTTCGTAAACCCAAAAGTTACTACGAAAAATCAGCAGAACTAACGGAAAAAGAACAAGTAAAGATAATCTTCAAGATTCTTTTGGAAAAAGAAGATACGCTAACCAAAGATGAAATAATTGAAGAAATTCTGGATATGGAACACTACAAAGATTACATGAAAAGTTTGATAAGAGTTTTCAAAACACCGAGTATAATGGGATTCAAACCAACATATAAATCAGATTACATTTGGGTTACTGTAGAAGCACCACCTAAATTGTGGAGTGAAGATCTTAACCAAGAACTCTATACTGCTTTAGCAGGATATGTAACAAGTGAAGTATCGCGAACAATAACCGTTAGAGTCGTTGAAGCAAGAGACGAATGGGTAACTAGAGTATTAGTAGTTGGTGGAAGAGGAAAAGCAAACCATCTTGAAGCCTTCGATGAGATGAAACTATTATACAGCAAATCTAACAATTTCGAAAGGAACCTTTCTAGATCCTATTTGTTAGAACATGGTATATCTGCAGTAGAAATTATTGACGAAATAAATAATAAAGACAACAAATAGCAGTTGCTGTGTTGAGAATTAAATCATTAATTTGAACTTAATTCCTTAGCAATAGCTTCCCACTCTTTCTTTTTTATTAAACCTTTTTTAATGGCGTTATTTTTTACCCTTTGTATTTTTTTCTTGATAGGTATAAAAATATCTGCAAGTTCAAAACCTCCAACAAAAAGTGCTATATCAATTCTGTCCTCTTTAGAATCTATATAGATGGGTTCACTAATTTCAATCGAGTTTAGATTTGTTTTTTCTTTAAACCAATTTGCTACTGATAATTCTATATTATTTTTTGTTAGCTTTTTTTTCATTCTTGCGGGGATTCTAAAAATAACATATACTATATTCGAACTAGACAATTTGAATTTTAGAAGTGGTCTTAATAAAGCAGCATTAAGAATATTTTCTAAAGAACCATAAACACTTAAACTAGCTCCAGAAGATAGCATAACCGTGTAATGTCTAACATTAAAAGCTCTTGTTAGCTCAGTAATTTCTTGAACAAATGATTCTTTCTTTTGAATTAAATCTAAAAGAAAATTGACAACAGAACTCCCCTTTATTATTGATCCTTGGTGATCGATTCCCGAAAAGGTTTCAAGCTGATCTCTATCAAGAAGGACTATCGGAGCGAAATTCTTTGATAAACATAAACCAATTGAAGAAAAAGCGTTAAAATGAGCATCAGAAGTCTGAACTTGAGACGGCATGATTCCAAACACTATTGTATTTGTGTTTGATTCATTGAATTGTGAAATCAAAGTAGGAGTTAGTGCACTTCCAAAACCATCCCATAGTGAAGAAATCATTATAACTCCTTTTATTTTGTCAATAGAACTTTTTTTCAGATTATCGATTAAAACATTATTTTCGCTAAAAACAGGTAGAATTTGATACCAAAAATGAGAATCAACATTCTTTTCAAGACTCAAAATATACTTCTGATTAATTATTGATTGACTCCACTCACTAACATCCTTGCTAAATTTACCTGCCAATAGAGGATATGAAAAGGCGCCTTTTTTGTTTCGAAAAGTATCTTGCATTATTATTTTTGATGAATATTCTCCAATACAAAGAAGCATCTGGTGAAAACTATTTTTTTCCAAAAAACCAGAATTACTTTTATTAATCTTAGTATTTTCAAGTTTTTTTTCGTTTTTTGGTTTTTTATTCCTAACCATAGCCATTTTCATGATAACCCTTAAGAATACATTAGTAAGATAAGGTTTTAGGTAATCAATACTTGAGTTCACAGAAGTCACGTCTATCTAGGATTCGCGACTGGAATAGAAAAAGAAAACAAAAAAGCGAAGAGAAAAAACGGATTATCGATGAAATTAAATCAAGGAAGTCTATTGTTGAAAAATCGGAAGATTTAGTTCAAGAACCGATTGCTGAAGAGATAAAAGATTTAGTTTCAGAATCTATTGTTGAAAAATCGGAAGATTTAGTTCAAGAACCGATTGCTGAAGAGATAA
>Ga0255055_10001769_pt1 | contig 15523 bp, 13 predicted proteins | sample JV7_2_27_MG_FD_188633 | JGI IMG/M metagenome (GOLD analysis project Ga0255055, IMG submission 188633) | Seawater microbial communities from Jervis Inlet, British Columbia, Canada - JV7_2_27 | ecosystem: Environmental > Aquatic > Marine > Inlet | place: Canada: British Columbia | collected... | reverse complement strand
GACACCGCTGTCACCGATGAGCAGCACCCCCAGTCCGTAGACGTCCAAGAGAACACCGTGCACCACTGTCGAGGGGACGAGGTGTTCCTCGAGAAAAAAGCTGATGCGTTTGATGATGGTCGAGGACAGAGAGGGTGAAACCAGGATCGGTAGTCCTTGCGGGCGGCAGATTGGAAGAAACTCGGGTGCGGGTTCGAGTCCCTTTGTGATCACGAACACGGGGATCGGCATCCCGGCGATCTTCTCGAAGCGCTCGGTTCGCTTCCCTGGTTCCAAAGTGTCGAGATATTTCTTCTCGCTGGCACCGAGGATCTGGACTCGACCTGGTTTGATGTAATCGTAGTAACCCGCAAATGCCAGTCCGGGCTTTTGCACCCGGGGATGGGTGATTCGATTGTCGAGATTGGACTCGCCCGAGAGCACGGTGAGCTGGAGCTCTGTCAGTTCCTGCCCGAGAAGCTCGCGAACCTCCACATACTCGGTGTTCCCCTCCGCCATTTAGACTTCCTCTTGTTTCAGAGCTTCGAAGATGGTCTGTGCATCCTCCATCTCGAGGAGCTCCTCGACATGACGGTCGGTTTTGACCCACTTCGATATCGCGGCGAGCGACTGCAAGTGCGCGGCCGGGGCATTATCGGGCGACAGGACCAGAAACAGGAGGCGCACCAGCTCCCCATCTTCGGCCTGGAAATCGACCCCCTTGGTTGAGAGGCCAATGGCGACAACGACCTGGTCAAGACCGTCCATCTTGCAGTGAGGTATGGCCACACCCGACCCAATCGCGGTGGTGCCCAGCTCTTCCCTCTCCCACAGCCGAGAATAAAGCTTGTCGGCGTCATCGGTCACGGAGGTGGCGGCGAGTCGCTCGGCCATCGCCCGCAAGACCGTGGGTTGATCAGAGCCTGGCAGGGCTGGGAAAATCAGATCAGGCCTGGTCAGGTCCCCGAGGTGCATAGTCGTATCCCGCTACTCCGGTGAAATCAAGCCGTAGTTGTTGTCCTTGCGCTTGTAGAGCACATTCACCTGATCGCTCTTGGCGTCGCGAAAGACGACAAAGTCGTTCTTGGATCCTTCGAGCTGCAGCGCCGCTTCATCCAGGCTCATGGGTTTGATACTCAGCACACTCGATTTGATGATAGTGGGAGCCGTACCCTGTCCTAGCGAGGCTCCTTCGAGAATTTCCAGCGGCCACTGATTGCCATTGTTACGGTCGGCCTTGCGCCGTTTGTCCTTGAATTTTTGGCGCGAGCGTCGGGCTTGTTTCTCGGCCTTGTCGACGGCCAGATTGATGGCGTCCAGGACATCGTCGGTCTCTTCCGTCGATTGAATCAACCCAAACCGATGGGCAACACGAAGCTCCGCGTGACAACGGTGCTTCTCCTGGGTGAGGGTCATTCGAATCTCGATGGGCTCGTCGAGGAACTTGTCCAACTTGTGGAGTTTGTCCGTGGAATACTTTCGAATCCGATCGTTGAGCTGAACACTGCGGGCCACAAATTCGATGTTCATTTGTCTCCTCGATGTTTGGCTCACTGCCGCCAGCACGGCAGCAGTCGCGAACTCAGAAGATCTGCTTGCGATTGGTGGAAGAGGGAATTCTCAGCTCATCTCGATACTTGGCGACCGTACGACGAGCGATATTGATGCCCTCGCGCTGCAGAACTCGGGTCAGTTCACTGTCCGATAAGGGTCTTTTGGGGTCCTCCTCTTGAATCAGTTGTTGGATCTTGCGCTTCACGGTCAAGGATGAGATGTCGGCACCGTACTCGCGATCGATGCCGCTATGAAAGAAGAACTTCATGGGGTAGAGACCCCGTGGAGTGTGCATGTACTTGTTCGAGACCACTCGACTCACCGTCGACTCGTGCATCCCGATATCGTCAGCGACATCACGCAGCACCATGGGGCGCAGATAGTCGATGCCCTTTTCGAAGAATCCCCTTTGCTGACGGACGATGGAATCTGCCACCTTGTAGATCGTTCGTTGTCGTTGATCGAGACTCTTGATCAGCCAGATGGCCGAGCGCAGTTTCTCCTTGATGAACTGGCGGGCATCCGTCTGGTGGCGATTGTTGGCTATCTGGCGCAGCATGTTGCGGTAGGCGTTGCTGATCCGCAGTCGTGGCATGCCGTCATCATTCAGCAGGATCACGTACTTGCCACTGACCTTGGTGATGTAGACATCGGGTTCTATGTAGTGTGTCCGTTCGCTGCTGAACTTCCTGCCTGGTCGCAGCTCCAAGGCGCGGATTCGGTCGACGACCGGTTCGAGCTCAGCCAACTTGACTCCAAACTGCTTGGCGATCGTCTGGAACTGTCGGCGCAGGAAGAGATCCCAGGCCTCGTCGATCACCTTCCGAGTCAGGGACTCTTCGGGCTCATCGAGGGCATCCAATTGATGCAGAAGGCTCTCCTTGAGATCGTGGCAGGCCACACCCGGCGGATCAAGACTCTGCACGAGATCGAGAGCGGCCTCCACCTCGGCCTCGGTGTAGGGCTCTGCGGCTGGTTCTTGCCGGCCCATCTCCTGGATCTCCTCACGCGTCGCGACCAGGAATCCATCGGGGTCGAGGTTGCCGATAATCAGCTCTGCGATCTCTCGCTGGCGATCGGAGACATCGGTCATGTGGAGCTGCCAAAGGAGATGATCGTAGAGATCTGGCTCCCGTGTCAGGGTGTTCTCGAGGGGCGGCGCAGCGCGGGGCTCGAAGGTCGGCGGCCCGGTGGAGCCCTCGAGATAGTCGTTGAAGTAGGCGGCCAAATCGATGTCGTCCATCGACTCCTGGTGATCCATCTCCTTTTCCGCGGCAGGAGTCTCGTCGCCAGTAGCCTCGGCCGCCTCTTCCCCGTCTTCGCTTTCGAAGGTCTCGTCACCTTCCTCGAGAACCGGGTTCTCGACCAGTTCCTCAGCGACGACGGTTTGCAGCTCCATACGAGTCATCTGCAGCAGCTTGATCGCCTGCTGCAGCGACGGCGTCATCACCAGCTTCTGAGCGAGCTTGAGAGTGAGTTTCTGCTCGAGCGCCATTGATGTTATGACTCTACAGAGAGAATTCCTCTCCTAGATAGATTTTCCTAACCTGGGGGTCGGCCGAGAGCTCTGCGGGAGGGCCGAATCGGAGGATTTCACCATTGTTGATGATATAGGCGCGGTCGGTAATTTTCAATGTTTCTCGGACATTATGGTCAGTTATCAATACGCCGATGCCCATGGTCTTGAGGTGCTCGACGATCTTTTGGATGTCGATCACAGCAATGGGGTCGATGCCGGCGAAGGGCTCGTCCAAGAGGATATACGATGGGTCCAACACCAGGGCTCTGGCAATCTCGACCCGGCGCCGCTCACCACCGGAGAGCGCATACCCGGGGTTCTTGCGAACCCTTACCAGACCGAATCGCTCAATCAGCTGCGTGATGCGATCTTCTTGGACAGCTTGCGGCAGCTCGAGGGTCTCGAAGATTGCTCGCAGGTTCTCCTCCACCGACATCTTCCTGAAGACCGATGGCTCCTGAGGGAGGTAGCTGATACCCCGCTTGGCCCGCAGGTACATGGGAAGCTCGGTGATGTCCTGGTCGCCGAGGAAGACCTTGCCTTCGTCGGGCTGGGTCAGACCTACGACCATGTAGAACGTCGTCGTCTTGCCCGCCCCATTGGGACCCAGCAAACCGACGATTTCGCCGGGCGACACATGGATCGACACGTCGTCGACGACCGCGCGGCCTCGGTAGACCTTCTTCAGGTTGCGGGTTTCGAGGATATTGGGCTGTGTCATCGATCCTGGTCGTTGTCCGACAGGTCTGGTGGCTCACTTTCGATCAGCGCGGTGGCCGTCTCGAAATCGTAGATCAGGACCTTACCCTGGATCTCGGCTCCTTGGCTATCGCGCAGAACCACCGGGCTCCCTTCAACCCTGACGGTTCTACCACCAGGTTGGTAGATCGCGCGCTCGCCGACGACAGAGTTACCGCTTTCCCCATCCAGGAGGTGAGTCTGACCCTCGCAGATCATCTGTTCGAAACCCTCGTCTTCGCCCAGGAAGAGGACAATCTCCTGGCAGCGTAGAGTTCGTTGAAGTTGTATGGCGCGGACATTGCCACTGTAGGTGAGGGTGCCCGCCGTCCGGTCGAAGGTCATGGCGTCGGCTGTGACTTCGAGCGGTTCCGGCGGCAGATCTTGACCCTCGCTCACCTCGCCCGGTTCGTGACGCCACACCGTTTTGACCCGTCCATTGGCGATGACTCGCGAAGTCTCTTCCTCGCCCACCAGCTCATCAGTGACGAGGAAATTCTCGCCCTGCCAGGCCCGCACCTGACCACTGAAAGTGACGATGGATGGGGTCGCCGTCCAGTCGAGCTGCTCCGACTCGATGCGGATCGGCTGATTTCGCGAGGCCGAATCGGTGGCTAGATCGATCTCCATTCCACTGGTAAGCACGGCTCGTACCGCATCCTCGGCCACGATCTCCTCGGCGTTCTGGTCGTAGACAATGCGCGAAGCCTCGAGCTCATCCCCACGTCGCATCAGGAGGGCAGGCTTTCCGGTCAGCTCCATCTCGCCGGCGATCATGTCGGCATGGGCCTGGTCTCCAAAGCCCGAGACACCGTCCTGATACAAGTTGACTGCCCCGTCGAGGTCTACCTCGCTCAGCTCACCGGCTGCAGAGATCGTGGCCACCGCTTGGTCCCCGCAGGCTGTGCGGAAGACGGTGCGGTAGTCGAAGAAGAGAAACTCCTTGATCTCAACTCCGTCGAAAGCCTCCGCTCTTCTCAAGGCTCCGGAGACGAAGCTACCGATCAGATACTCTGCCTCGATCTGACGGGCCAGGCCCGAGTCGTCGACCAGCGTCAAGTTCGCCGGACGTTTCTGGCTGGCTGTAAGCTCCGCGGTGAGCGGATCTTCCGTTCCGATCTCGAATTCCACAGACAGCTCCCGGCCCCGCATCTCGACGCGATTCATTTGGCCGTCATCTGCCGGCTGAAACACCTTGCCTCGGACATTCCACCGCGCTCGAATGAACTGCACCTGCGACTCGTCATCGGTAAGGATGACCGACAGTCTGCGAGCATGCAGGAGGTCCTCGCCGCGGCTCAGGGCGACGTCGCCATCAGCGCGCAACAAGTGGGCATCGCGATCGAAGGTGAAGCGATGACAACGCAAAGACATTGGCGATGCGTCACCGGGAAGTGTGTCGACCTTGACATGACCGGCAAGCACAAAGATGTTGGTGCCAGGCGTGATTCGCAAGCGATCGGCGCGACCTGTATAGCGTCCGAGAAACTTGAACTCGACCGGTGAGGAGCTGACCAGGATCGCTCCCTCTTCGCGCAGCTCCAAACCTTCGGCGACAAGCTCGATCTCTTTCGGTCCACGGAAATACACGTTGCCAGTGAAGGTGGCAGCCTGGGTCTCCAGGTTGTAGACCGCCAGGTCACTGTCGAGATGGTAGACGGAGCCATCCTCCTGCTCCATGGTGAGCTCGACCTCTTCGAGCTCGTAGTTGCTCTGCTTGTCCGAAATGAGTCGCCCAGCTCGAATATGGAAGACCTCCCGGTCGCCCTGGGTCAGCCCGTAATCGAACCCTTTACCGGAAAGAACCAACTCGCCGCGGGCGTGATCCTCGAGGTCGGGCGTTACCCGGGTCTCGGTGGGTCGGCCCATGCGACCCATCACGTAGAGACCGACGACGACAGTAACGAATACGAGCAGGGCGACCAGCAATCCCCGCCGCAGCAGATCGATCGGAATGCCACGGGCTCTTCGACTCATACCTGCTCATTCTATGCGGACCGTGAGGAGGGAGTTCAGGTTGCGGGTCGGGCATCCAGGAGCCGCAGTACCGGCCCGCCGTGATAGCGATCGGATTCGAGACATCCGAGGACTTCAAAGGGGTCCACAAGATCGCCTTCGCGTTCTTGCCATCCCCAGCCAAGGAGATCTACTCGACCACCGTCGGAACCCACCGCTGCTGCTCCCAGGTGTCCCTTGCCAAAACGCCGGGGTGGTCTCGATAATCGTAAGGGCCCGACCCGTAGGACGGGTTGTCGATTGCCGACGCCGAACGGTTCCAGCCGACGCAGTTCACCGAGCAGGTCATCGTTCACCTCCGCAGGTGAGAGAAGGAGCTCGTACTCGGTGCGTCTCGTCAGCAGCTCAGGATCCCAATCGTGCTCCGCCTGTTGCTGCCATCTCGCGGTCAGTTCTGCAAGAGCGCTGGTCGGCACGGTCAATCCCACCGCCTGCGAGTGCCCTCCAAAGCGCCGGTAGTCCGCCTGCCATTCTTTGAGAAAACCATGTAGGTGAATCTCTCTGAGACTGCGGCCAGAGCCGGTTGCCTGCTCGCCGTCGACACTGAACAAGACCGTGGGGCGGTGAAATCGTCGGGCGATGCGGCCGGCGGCGATGCCGATCACTCCCCGATGCCAGTGCTCGCTCCAACCCACCAGAATGGCAGGTATTGGATCCAGAGCCGCGAAGCTCTGCTCGGCCTCGTTGACCACTTTCATCTCGGCTCCCTGGCGCTCTCGATTCAGCTCATCCAGTTCCCTGGCGAGCGCTGCTGCCCGCCGGGGATCGGTGGTCAGCAAGAGCTCCAAGGCAAGGTCTGGATCCGCCAACCGCCCGGCGGCATTGATACGTGGACCCAGGCGGAAGCCAATATCGGTGGCCGTGAAAGGCGGTCGGATCCTGGCGCGCTCGATCAACGCGCGCAGTCCGGCTGAGCGAGTCTTGGCAAGGGCTGCCAACCCCAAAGAGGCGATGACCCGATTCTCTCCCAGCAGTGGGACGAGATCGCAGATAGTTCCCAGACAGGTGACCCGCAGGAGCGCGGCCTGGTCGATGTCGCGGTCGAGGCGCGTACACAGACCACTTGCCAACTTGTAGGCCACCCCCACTCCGGAGAGTTTCGAAAACGGATAGCTGCAGGAGTCTCGACTCGGATTGACCTCGATCACCCAGGCCGGCAGCTGGCGATCTCCAAGATGATGGTCGGTAATGATGACATCCAGCCCCTGGTCTTTGGCGATGTCGATCGCAGCGTAGGCTGTGCTGCCACAGTCTGCAGTGACCACGAGCTGGCAGTTCTCGGCGGCGGCTTTCTCTATATGGGCACCTTGGAGACCGTAGCCCTCTTTGAGCCGGTTCGGCAGGATGGCGACGACGTCGATTCCACAGGCTCGAAACACCGCGGTCAGCAGCGCCGTGGCAGAAACCCCATCCACATCGTAGTCCCCTACGATGGCGACTCTCTGGCCCTCATCACGGGCTCGGATCAAACGGTCCAGAGCTTCCGGGGCACCGCTGAGCAGTTCGGGGTCATGTAGGTGCTCGCTACACGGCGCCAGGAAGGCCTTCGCTTCGGCCTCACTCTCGACACCCCGCCGTGCCAGCAGCTCCGCCAGAGATTGGGAGATTCCGGCCTCAGTGAGTTGCTTGGCAGCAGACGGTACGGTGGCCTGCACCCAGACAGGCGCGGTCACACTCAACGCTCCTGGAAAGCGCCCAGAGCCCGAAAGCGATCGTAACGGGCGGCTACCAGCTCGTCTGGCGTCTTGTTCGCGAGCTCGTCGAGGGCAGTCGCCACCACCTCTCCGACGCGCGTACAAGCCTGATCAGGATCGGCGTGCGCGCCCCCTAGGGGCTCTGGGATGACGCCGTCGATCAATCCCAGCTCCAGAAGGTCGGGCGCAGTCAGGCGTAGAGCCTCGGCAGCTTCCTCCCGTTTCTGCTGGTCCTTCCAGAGGATCGCGGCACATCCCTCGGGCGAGATCACCGAGTAGGTCGCATACTCGAACATATAGACACGATCGCCCACACCGAGGGCCAACGCTCCACCGCTGCCCCCTTCGCCGGTGATGGTCACCACGATGGGCACCTTCAGTGAGGCCATCTCGATCAGGTTGCGGGCAATGGCCTCGGCCTGACCGCGCTCTTCGGCTCCGACACCTGGATAGGCGCCAGGAGTATCCACCAAGCTGACGACCGGGAGGCCAAACTTCTCCGCCATTCGCATCACACGCAGCGCCTTGCGATAGCCCTCCGGTCGCGGTTGGCCGAAGTTGCGGTGGATCCTCTCCTTCGTGCCTCGCCCTTTCTGGTGACCGACGACGGCGATGGATCGTCCTTGGAAAGTCGCAAAACCGGCCACGATCGCGGGATCGTCGGCAAAGACCCGGTCGCCATGGACCTCGACCCAGTCCTCCATCAAGTAGTCGATGTAATCGAGAGTGTAGGGTCGCTCCGCATGTCGTGCGACCAGCGTTTTCTCCCACCGGGTAAGCCTGCTGTAGATCTCGCGTGTGGTCTTTTCGAGTTGTGCTTTGAGGCTTTCCAACTCCTTGCGACGACCACTACCGGCTGGATAGCCTTCCAGCTCTTCCAGCCGTCGTTTCAGCTCGACGATGGGCTCTTCGAATGGGGCTTCAATGGCCGGCATGAGGGCGTGACGCTAGCAGAGGCCCTAAAGCGAGTCAACGAATTGCGGCCGCTGGGAAGGCCCTCACAGCAGCTCGTAGGGGTCGACGTCGATTACCAGATCGGAGGCTCCCGACTTGGGGAGGGCTCCGTCGACAAGCTCGCGCAATCGATTGCCCGATCGGTGGCGAAGCAGGAGTTGGAACCGCCACTTACCGCGCAGTCTTTCGAAGGGGGCTGGTGCAGGACCCGAGATCCGGACTCCCTGAGCCTGGGGATGATCTGCGATCTGTTGACTGATCTCGAGGATGTGGTTTTCCCCCCGTCGCTTGTTGGTGTCACGGAGGAGTATTTGGATCATCCGGGTATACGGAGGGTAGTGGAACATCCGACGAAAACGCATCTCCTCGGCGGCAAACTGTGTGTCGTCATGGCGAAGGGCAGCTTGAATTGCGTAGTGCTCGGGATGAAACGTCTGGATGATCACTCTGCCTGGCCGTTCCCCCCGACCAGCGCGTCCGGCAAGCTGGGTCAGCAGACCGTAGGTCTTCTCCACCGCTCGAAAATCAGGAAAGCTCAGATAGGTGTCGGCCAACAAGACTGCGGTCAGCGCGACTCCCGGAAAGTGATGTCCCTTCGAGACCATCTGAGTGCCGACGAGTATCTGGCTGTCGCCCCGTGAGAAGCGCTCGAGCACCGCTGCCGCTTCGCCGCGGCGAGCGGTGTCGCGATCCAGTACCTCCACGGCGACATTCGGCCACAGCTCCCCGACTCGCTCCTCCACTCGTTCGGTACCCGAGCCAACGGCTTCCAGGCTGTCTTCACCGCACTTGGGGCAAATCTTCGGCACCCCGACCGTCGAACCACAATAGTGACAGCGAAGGCGCCTCTCACGTCGGTGATACGTTCGGGGCAATCCACAATCAGCACATCGCGAGTCGTCTCCGCAGGCTCTGCACAGGAGCATCGGAGCGTAGCCCCGGCGATTACGCAAGAGAATGACCTGGTCTCCCGCGGCCAGCGTTTGAGTAATCTCGTCCCGCAACGCCTCGGAGAAGTGGATCTCTCCTGGTTTGCGGCTGGCGGCCTCTCCTCGCAGGTCGACGAGGTGGCCCTCAGGGAGCGAGCCATGCCCGACCCGCTGGTGAAGCTTCAGTTCCTTCAGCTTGCCGACCTCGACGTTGTAGCGAGACTCGAGACTGGGAGTCGCAGACACCAGCACAGCCACGGCATCTGACTGGTGAGCTCGCAGCACGGCAAGATCGCGGCCGTTGTAACGCGGCAAGTGATCCTGCTTGTAGGAGCTATCCTGCTCTTCGTCGACCACGACCATGCGGAGGTCGGTCACCGGGGCGAAGACCGCCGAGCGGGGTCCGAGCACGACTCGGGCCTCGCCCTGTCGAATCCGCTCCCATTCCTGATGTCGTTCATTGGCGCTCATCCCGGAGTGGAAGATCGCGGTCTGGCTGCCGAATCGACTCCTGGCACTGCCGGCGACTGCGGGCACCAGAGCGATCTCGGGCACCAGCAGTATCGCCGATCCATTCAGCGCGACGATCTTCTCCACCGTTCGCAAATAGACCTCCGTCTTGCCGGATCCCGTTATTCCCGCGAGCAGGAATCCCCTATAACGTTTCTCCTCGAGAGCTCCGAGAAGGCTGTCGACAGCCAAACTCTGGTCTGGTCGCAACTGGATGGGTTGGGTCTCCGCGGGCTTCAGGAGGTGATGATCGAGGGAGAGCTTGGCAATCTGCGTGAACCGGCGCAGAACCCCGAGTGACACCAAGCGGCGGATCACGGCAGGCTTGCAGCCCACCACATCGCCCAGCTCGGACACTGATGCGGGTCGGCCCAGTGCTGCCAGCAGCTCGACAACCTGCCGACCAGGAGCCGAGCGGCCACACCGCTCTCGCAGCTCGTCGAGGCTCCCGGGCGCCAGCTCGACCGCACTCAGGTAACGAGCCCCACGGCGGTAGTTCTCAGACAGGACGACACGGCCTTCGTCGTGGAGCTGTTGAAGGATGCCGTGCAGGTGCGGATCCCCGAGTGCCTGAACCAGATCGGCAATGCTCATCCGGCCCTCCTCTCGCAGAACCGCGATGACCGCCTCCTCTTCGCGGGTGCGAGGTAGAGCCAATGCCCCGGCATCGGAGAGCCATATTTTGCGATCGCCCCACGGCGGGAGATCGGCCGGCACCATCGCCCTCAACATTTCGCCGATCGGTGCCAGGTAGTAGCGTGAGGCCTCCTCCGCCAGCCGCACCAGGTCACGAGGCAAAAGGGGCTCTCGATCCAAAACGGCCAGCAGCGGGCGCATCTTGACGCCCTTTGGCGCCTGATCTCGTTGGCCGACGATTATGCCGACGACACGCTGCCGACCGACCTGCACCCGGACCCGGGATCCGACCTTGGCGATCGCCGTGAAGGCCTCTGGTACTGCGTAAGCCAGTGCCGCAGGAAGAGGCAGCGGCACCGCCACATCTACATATCCCGTCACAGATGCCTCATGCAAAACGGCCGCCCGTGCTTCGGGCGGCCGCAATAGTCAATCACTGGGGAGCTGTCCGATCAACAGGCCTCGGAGGCAGCCATCCTCTTCTCCATCGCCGAGGTCAGGGCCTTCTCCACTTGCTTTTCAGCCTCTTGCTCCTCGATCTTGCGCACGTGAGCCACTTCACTGACAATGAAGTACTTGGCGCGCTCGTACATCTTCTTCTCGCGAAACGACAGACTCTTCTTGGAGCTGACCAGGCGGAGGTTCTTCAAAACCTTGGCCACCTCTGTCAGGTCGCCGGTCTTCATCTTGTCGAGATTCTGCTTGTAGCGGCCTTTCCAGTCCTTGTAGGTGTCGATCTTGGCGTCGCGGAGAATCGTGAACAGGCTGCGGATCTGGGTCGTTGGACACAGGGGTCGCAACCCCACCAGGTCGAGATTCTCCCTTGGCACCATCACCTTGGAATTGTTGGAAAGGAGTCGCAAGTGATAATAGGTCTGCTCTACCCCAGCGATCGAGCCGAGCTCGATCTTTTCCACAACTGTGACGCCGTGATTCGGGTATACGACCTTTTGACCAATCTTAAAAGCCACCTAAGCTGCCTCCCTTGCGCAAAGCTGAAGCTGTCTGGGTTCGGTAAGTGCTTGACAAGCACCGATTTAGACGAATTGATGTTACACGATATGGCCCTCGAAGTCAAGCCCTTAGGGCCTTTCTAGGACCTTGGATCTCTCTTTTTGTGGAGATAGGTAACGTATATGCCAAAACGGCACCTAAAGTGCTCCTTTAGGTTTCACGTTTGACTCTCACCGCACTTGGACCTAGGATCCGATGTCGATCGGCGATCTTCCTGCCTCGCATGGCCGGAGTGGCGGAATGGCAGACGCAGCGGACTCAAAATCCGCCGAGGCTTACACCTCGTGGGGGTTCGAATCCCCCCTCCGGCACCAAGTAAACCCAAGCATCAAAAGGCTTCTAGGGTAACACCGGCTCAACCAAACTAGGTACTCAAACTAGGTGCCACTCAAATACGGGGAAGACTGTGTACCTCCTCCCGCCCCAAAAGCTGTGGATGCCCGAATAGGAGCTCCGATGACCAGGGGAGTGACGATCTTCGAGACCCAAAACGGGATTGAGAGGCGTCCACTAGGCACGGAAAGCACCGCCGGAATACACCTCCCCCGGGTGAGCGCTCAGAGGGTTCCAGTACACGAGGAATTCTCAGCGTTCGTCGCTCAAGCAGGCCCAGCGCGGATGAGATGAAGTCCAGGCGGGAATGAGCCGTCGGGGAACCGGGCCAAGAGATCTCCGGCCCGGAGCCGCTCGACGGCTTCGTAGAAGGCCGTGAGAAACAGCCCGTAAGTCCGGGAAAACTCGTGGCGAACTCTCTTGCTAGCTGCGTGGACGAGAACGGCAGAAGACCAGGCAATCTTTCGCGGCCGGTGGTGAGGATGCTGACGAAGGACAGCGGTACGCCCGAGAGGGCGAGTGCCTTTCTGGCGATGGCGCTCGCGCGCTGCGTCTTCCATCGTCTGAGTGAGCTCGGCGACGTAGAGCCTGCGAGTGGCTGCGTCCTTGTGACTCCAGCAAGGCAGCGGATCAAGCCATAGCTCGTAGCGAGTCGCAAAATCCTCGGGCTTGAACTCCTCGCTCGCATTCCGTGCCGCGTACTCGCGTGAGTGGTCGTACCAGACGCCCTCGAGCGGGGTGTTGGTGAGGAGAGCGATGACGCAATGGGGGCCCGGCCATTGCTCGGCCTTGGCGACGAGCCCCTCTTTGACACCGTGGGCGAGCAGGTAGCGCAATCTGGCGATCTGGGCGACTGGCTCCTCGGAGACGAGGATGGCTCGATAGCGGCGCTGAATGAGGGTACCTCGCCATCGATGGAGGCGACCGGCCTCCTTGGAGAGGTTGGTGTTGAAGTAGCGCATGAAAGCGGCGAGCTGGTAAGCGTCTTTAGGGCTCACAAGAAGGTGGTAATGGTTGGATAGACAGACGAAGCCGTGGATGCGGAGGGGATAGCGCTCTTGGGCTCGGGCCAGCAGGCCCACGAAGATCTCTCGCCAGCCGGGGGAGGGCTTGAACAGGAATCGGCCCTGGAAGGTCCTGGCGGTGACCTCGACGAGGCTTGCCTCGGGGATGAAGCGCAAAGGTCTGCCCATACGCCTCTAGAGACGAAATCGGGGGAGAGGATCTTTCAGGACTCCAGAAATGTCTTTGCTCGCGACCATGGGCTTGCCGGGGAAGCCAACACCTTAAGAAATGAGTGGCACCTATCCGGGGAAGCTAACACCTTAAGATAATGAGTGGCACCTATCCGGCAGAGCGGGATGGGCGGACGGAGAGGCTTCCTCCACCAAAATAGCCACCCCACCCGTTTGGGTGGTGCATTTCGCTCGGAGGAGAGGGTAAGTTCCTGTCAAACGAACCAGAAGGAGATTCCGGAGACTGCACGAGGGGTCTTCTGGCGGCGCCTTGACCAAGGAGGATCCAACCATGCCCAAACTGATGTGTAGAGTCGTGGTCCAAGCACTCCTCGTGGCCTTGCTGGGAGTGTTGGTTACCTGGGCACAGTCAGTGACGAACCCCGATCCCAACCAGCCGGATCAATCGAGTCCGTTTCTTGCTGAATCCACCGGTATTGCCAAATCCACCGCGCCATCTCTGAGTATCAGCGTTCTAAGCACCGACGGAACCTGTCTGGGCACCGATTTCGAGATCACCTTCGGTGCCACGGGCACGACCGATGACGTCGGTGGTAACGACGTCTCGGGCTATATTGCCGACGACGGAGCGGGTGTGGCCCTTTCAGCAGATTGGACCAGTACAGCCGCCTCCGGCGGCACATACAGTCGGCAGAGACCGTTCGGGCCGTCTGCGGGACAAATCAATGCCATCACCACCCGACCCATAATCATTCAGTTCTATGATCTGACGAGCACCCCACCTGGGGGCTGGAATACCCAGGCTGTTTACGATGGCATCGTGCTGCAGGGGGCACCGCTCATGGACACCCTGGTTTATGACCCCGCGGATGATGTTGCGGACTGTAGTAACTTGCCGATTCGCCCCCAAGTTCCGACGATCGGGCCGGCCGGTGTTGCCATGCTCGCTGTGGTCTTGATGATGATTGGCTGGATGGTATTGCGGTTCTCGATCAGACGGTCGAAGAGCTAGAGAGTTGCGGGCTGCGGATCTCACCCGGCGCCGCAGCCCCGATGAAGTATCAACGGTGCCTGCCCTCGCGAGGCATTGATGATCCTTGGAATCCGCTTCTCCACATCACACAGGGCGCTCTGTCGTGCTGGGCGGAACCTGGATCGTCGGGACATTGACACCCAAGAGTAGGTTGATTCTCCTGACGCTCGGCCTTTTCTTTGCTCAGCGCGTTTCTGACGCACGATCACGTGGTAACGCCCGCCCTCTCGCGAGACTCACCTACATGGGCGAGCTAGACATCCGCCTCCTACTGCGACTGCTTCGAGACGACCCAGAACCTGACCCAATGCCGGAGCCGCTGGTGGAGATGTACCGGGAGTGGTGCGGGGAGAACAGCGTCGAGCCCAGTTCCGCCGAGTCAAGTATGATGGCTCTCGATGACGATCATTGATGCTGTGCTCGCGTTTCTCGCCTTTGTAGGGGCGGGCGTGTCCTGGTACTTCTCACATCGAGCGAACAAATCCGCTGAGGAAGCCAACAAGATCGCTATGCGAACTGAGTACCTTGACCTGCGCCGTCGGTACAAGGAGATCAGTCCTAATTTAGCGGCGAGAGGCTCATCGAGCCCACAGCCAAATGAGGTCATTGCTTCGTTGGATCAGCTCGCCGGAGATGCAAAGGTAGTGAACGAAAAGGCATGCGACGCCTTGAAGAATTTGGCAGATGTTGTCTCGAACCTTTCTGGCATCCTAAAGGTAGAAGCGACTGAAGCATCGCTTACGAACAGGGAACTGGCCAAGAAGCTTGAGTACACCGGCGAGCTAGGCTCTGCGATGGCAAAGGTAGAAAGAGTGTTTGAGGAGCTGCTTTCGTAGCTACCCGACCCCGCCTTCTTTTCTCCGGCAAATAGGCCCCAAATTTCTGGTGCACTTCTGGTGCACTGCGAAGCGGGAAAAAGCAGAAATCGACAGTCGCGGCAGTAGCTCACAAGCGGACTGAGGGAGGCCCTAAGTGCCGGTTTCACAGGGGTTAGGCCCGTAAGTGCCCTGCTGGCCGCACTTAGCGAAATAGGGGCCTCTCAGGCTCAAAATCCGCCGAGGCTTACACCTCGTGGGGGTTCGAATCCCCCCTCCGGCACCAGGTCAAGATGTAACAAACCAGCAGCTTCTCAGGGTCTTGCAGGTTGAGGACGGCGCCGGGGAACAGCCGACTCGCTCGGTCGCGCCCGCTGGATGCCTGCCGGTCTACGGCTGTCGCCGACCCCGCTGCCACTGCCTGGGCGATCGGTCGTGGCCTCAAGCTTTCCGCCCAGGAGCCCGAGCCGTTGGCCAGCGCTTCGAAACGTTCTCTCGCATCGCCTCGGTTTCAAAGTCACAGCCGGCTGCTGCCAAGTCGATCAGCACCCCGTCCTCATCGTATAGGTGAGGGTAGTGGCGGTGGAGGGCGCGACTCATCTC
>Ga0255055_10001768_pt1 | contig 15525 bp, 22 predicted proteins | sample JV7_2_27_MG_FD_188633 | JGI IMG/M metagenome (GOLD analysis project Ga0255055, IMG submission 188633) | Seawater microbial communities from Jervis Inlet, British Columbia, Canada - JV7_2_27 | ecosystem: Environmental > Aquatic > Marine > Inlet | place: Canada: British Columbia | collected... | reverse complement strand
CTTTACTGAATGTCCATTAATTTCCTTCATATGGATGAAGTGGTCAAGTTCTTCACTATTATAAACAATACCATTTGTAGTGATAATAACATAATCATACGTTCCATTATCGGCAACAATTGGAGGAGTTACCACAAAAATGCTTGAAACCATTATTAGTGCTAAAGATATCACCAGCGTTTTTCTATTATATTTTAATTTATTTTTCATCTGATTTACCTCCCTCTTGATAAAATTTCAAAACTTCCAATAAAATATTTTTATATAAATATATCCATAACAATTGTTAACTGCTATATCTGTCTTAAATAAGAAAATTTAGTGTTCTGATTTCAATTTTCAACATTTTTACCATTAAAAGTGTATTCAAATCTCGTCCCCTGCATACCTAAAGCCTCAACAGGGAAAACATTAATTAAAGATTTCTTATTCATCATACTTGAGGTATAACTTATGGCATATGAGCAAAATGGATATGTATTGCATAAAAGAGAGGTAGAATTAAAAGGTGGAAAAACACAAACAATCTATTATTTCTGTAAAGCAGGGAACAAACCTAAGAGCGGTAACCCTTGTGATAAACCTGACAATAAAGTTGTTGGCATTAATAAGAGAACAGGTCTTCCATATCTGAAGAATAAATAAAACCATCTCTTCCTTTTTTTTATTCTATTACTGCTTTTAGAAGCATTGAAAACTATACAACAAAGGTTACACGTATGAGAAAGAAGAACTATTTTTTATAGTCAGTTGGCTGCTCTGCCTGGTATTTAAAACAACATTTCCTAGAGCAAAAATGATGCTTTGCGTTCTCATACTGGCTTGGTGATTTGTAGATTTCTTTGCCACAGGTCTCACATATAGTTTTTATGGGCATCTGCACCTTATCTCCTTACAATATAATAAACTTCTTTTTCTTTAAAAAACCAACCGTAAAGAAGATTGTATAAAAAGATGATTGAAAAAGAATTTATCTTATTGTTTCTTTTCTTTCTTCTTCGGTTCTTCTTTCACCTTACTTAATAAAAGAGATCCTTTTTCCTGTATCTTGTTATAACATTTACTGCAAAAAAGCCATCTTTTTCCAAAAATTTCATGATGATAATAGCCCTCTAACAGCTCTAGTTTTTTACCACATTCTGCACATTTTACACTAATCTCGCTCAAAACACTATCAGATTGGTGGATGTCATTAATACGGTAAATAATAATTTTCTTATCTTCCTCATCTAACTCTTGATCAAATTTAGGATAAACTTTTTTATTCTCGAAATCTTTGTGTTTCATAAGTAACTCTTTAAATCCCTGGAAATCAAATGCTTTCTTCTTTTTAAAGCTCTTTTTCATTACTTTTAATTTATCAAAAATCTCCTTATGTTCCTTTATTAATTCTGGAACCATTGCATACCCCTCATATTCATCTCCTGGCTCATATGCAGTAAATATCGCTTTTTCCTCGGTAAAAAAATGTTTTTCAAGCTCCCATAAAAATGTATTAAATGCTTTCATCATTGTCTGTTCATTTTGACCTATACTTTTTTCAAAGTCAATGAGTAATTTATAGATTTTTCCATGACTTTTCACCATAGTTTCAGATATTATAGTTGATTTCATTTTTTTCCCTCTAGACTATAAACATATCCACAATTTTCACATTTTAAACCTACATCAGAAACCTTTATAAATGTATCACCACCGCACTTTGGGCATATCATTCTTTTCCTCCCTCAAATCTATTATTTCAAAAGACGATAAGAGGATGTGGCGATTAAACCTATTCCGATAATACCTATAACAGTTGCAATGCCCGTGGTATTCTCCCCAAGAATACTACCTTCAAACATTATGACTGCTCCTATTAAAGCCACTATAATTCCTATTACGAATTGTACTAATGCTTTGTTCATTTCGTTCCTCACACAACTAAGTAATGTGATATTTTCTATTTTTAAAAACTTTATCTATTACAATTTATTTTTATTATTTAGTTAGTAACATCATTTATCTCAATTTTTCCATTTTCATTAACAATAATAATAAATTTTACTGAATTTGACTTTACTTCCCAATCATAATTTTTTAGTTCACGTTCAGGTGGACGATATGTTGTATAATAATCAATGACTTGTACCTGAAAACTTATAAATTGGTATAGACCGTGTGAATGGTTGGAATATTTAATTGTTGAATTATTTGGTTCTAAATAAGTATGAGTTGAAACTAAATCTTCACCTAAATAACATCCATTCGGAACAAGTATAATTGAAGCGGTTTTATTCCAATTGTTAATGAAATTAAATTCAAAATCGACATATGTATCGATCCTTTTTTGGGTTTCACAACCACTTAACCCCGTTACTATAAGAATAAGAATTATACCAATTACAATGACTTTCTTATTCATCTTTTTTCCTCCCTCAAAACGAATGTCGCTACACAAGATATTCTTCAAATAAATCTAAATATTCCCCAATGTTTTTTTGATACCATTGGTCCATCTGGTTATTGATTTCGTTTAAATTTTGTGTTGCTTCAATTTCCAATGCTTCATTATTTTTTTGAGAGTATTCTGTATATTTAGATTCTGCAGAGCCATATCTACCTACTACTAATAAATTTAGATATTCCTCATATAACTCCCATGCTTCAGTATATATATCCCAAATATTTATTATATCTTCACTGTAAGTTACAATATTTAGATTATTTTTTTGTTCGTCATTGTCTTTCAGTTTCCAACATAATTGAATTAATTGTTCTGGATATTGTAATAAATCTTCAAATCCTTCATTTTGGTCTTTTTGGTTCATCAAATCTATTATGGCACCATAATCTTCAAGAAGAATTTGTTTTACACTCGTGAGATCCCAAAATTCTGTATATCTCGCCATGACTTCTAAAGTAGAGTTGATGTTATAGAGATTTTCATGATAGTCTAGAATTTTCGCTTCTATATCGTTCATACTTTCTTTTTCTGAACCTGTTAGTTCACTTAAATTTGCATTATTTTTCAATTGGTAATAATCAACTAATGCATTCTCTATTTTGTTAACTTCTTCTTTTATTTCGTTTTCAAGGTTTTGCATATCATTTATCATAGACTCTGTAATAAATGCTAGATTCATAAGTTGAGACCACCGATAATAATAGTCGTAATTGTTGATATAAATGTAAATATTTGCCAAAGATATCCTGATAGATTCATTTATTTGTGGTAATTGTTCTGCAAAATCTTCAGGTTCTTGTGTTATTGTGGTTTTCTCATTACATCCACTTAATCCAACAAATGTTAGTAGTATAATTATACCAATTACTATGATTTTCCTCTTCATCTTTATTCTTCTCTCTAAACAATATTTTAAAACAATTAATAGTTAAAAATACTTCTCCTTAACAATTGTTTACATCTGATTTCATTTCAACATTACTATTATCCTGTTTTTTCCTCTGTTAAAATATTAAAATCGAGTAAACTCTTAAATAGCTGAAATACGAGCTTACGAGACCGGTGAATATGGAAATGAATGGAAAGGGAAAAAAAGTAGATGATGTAAAGACGCAGGAGACCACCAAGAAACCAATTGAAAACCAAGAGAAACCACCGGCAACCAAAGAAAAAGCTGATGTTAATACATTGACAATTGATGATTTGAAACAGTTGATTCAGGATTATAAATACATTAAAACTAAAATCAATAAACTTGGGGAACTTATTATTGAAGTGGATGGGGTAAATCTTATCTATATTTCACCACGGAAATATGGTTTAGGGTTTCAAATCAACGCCGATAACAAATGGGTCACTCAACGCATTACTACAAATGAACAATTACAAAATAAAGTTGATAAGATGAAAGAATTACATAATGCAAATAAAAGACTATTACAACTTAAAAAAGAGCTGGTAACCGATGAAAATGTTAACTAAAGAGACATATGAACGCAATCTTAGGGAACTGATGAACACCCCAATTGGGGGACTCCCACAGAAACCCATTGAAAAACAAGAGTCAATAGTAATTAACCAACAACCTGTTGAAAAACAGACAACACCGGTTTATGCAACACCTCAACCACATATACATATTATCAAAGAACCTTCTTCTCTTTCTTTATATAAAACTGGAACCGCACAACTTAGTTTCACTAGACTTGGAGTATTAGTCGGAGTTGGTGGGGCTATGTTTGGATATTTATACACCACAAGTCCAACCATCCAATTAGAAACAAACACATTATTATCAAAGCTATCTACGTTTGCAGGTAACCCACTAATTGTGGGTTCAGTAGTTCTTGGAGTATTCCTTTGCACTTTGGGATTGGTGTTTAAAAGATGATAACTAAAATTAAAAACGCCAATGTTGAGCTTGACCAATTCGAAATTCTTTGTTCTGTAAATAAAGACAACTTAGATGACTTTATAAAACTGATTAAAGAAGAAGTTGAAAAGTGGGATTCTGAAAATTGGGATGCTCCTGTGACTGTAATAATTAGGAATTTGATATGTACTTTGGGGGATGAATAAATGAAATGTTGTATTTGTGGAAAAGATTTGAAAGACCCATATGGGCACTCACCAGATCCAGTTAAAAAGAAAGGAAGATGTTGTGAAAACTGTAATAATACAGTTGTAATACCTGCAAGACGTAACCCTAAACAACTTTAATTGTTTAATAGTAAATTATACAGACAATAAAACTTATGTTGTTACAAACTGTTACAACCAAGATAAATAAAGAATTTAATGTTATTTGTTATTTTAGGCATTTCTTACCACCACTACTGTTAGTAAATTTTAACTAAAAAGTAAATTAATATATTTAATTGTAACAGTTATTTCAATTTCATCACCCAAAGAACATATGGGTGTTATGTCTCCATCAAAGAAAATTTCTAAAAAATTTACTATCCTCCTCTTCAATCCATTCAAATATTACAAATACTGAAAGAAAGAAATATAATAACCTAACTAATTCAGGAAGCGGAGATTTCATTGGAAAAAGGTTATATCCATGTGTACACAGGACCTGGTAAAGGTAAGACTACAGCTGCATTAGGACTCGGTTTACGTGCTGCAGGTGCTGGATTAAAAGTTCATATGATGCAATTTATGAAGGGAAGAAGGTATAGTGAACTTGATGCTATTGAAAATCTTAATAATTTTACATTTTCTCAACATGGTCGTGATGAATTTGTGTCAAAAGAGAATCCAGAACAGATTGATATTGATTTAGCGCAGGAAGGATTTGCACAGGCAAAAGATATCATAAAAAATTCAAAATATGACGTTGTGATACTTGATGAGTTGAATGTTGTTGTTGACTATAATCTTATAAAATTTGATGATGCGATAAAATTAATTGAGCAAAAACCAGAGAAACTTGAACTTGTATTAACTGGTAGAGACGTTCATCCTGAAATTGTGAAACTTGCAGACCTAGTTACTGAAATGCTTGAGATAAAACATCCATATCAACAAGGGGTAACTGCTCGAAAGGGAATTGATTTCTAGAGGGAGGAAACCTAATGATTGGTAAAAATGAATTGGATAATATTAAGAAAAAACAATCAGATTGGGAGAAAAATTGTTATTCTAATCATATAAAAACTCACTCTGAACGGAAGAAAAAATTTGTAAATTTATCTGGTAATGAAATTAAAAGTCTTTATACTCCTGATGATATAGCTCATTTAGACTATATTAAGGACCTTGGTTTCCCTGGGGAATTTCCTTTTTTGAGAGGAGTTCATCCAACTATGTATCGTGGTCGTTTGTGGACAATGCGAATGTTTTCAGGTTTTGGCAGTGCAGAGGAAACAAATCAACGTTACAAGTATCTACTCAAGCATGGTGAAACTGGTTTAAGTGTCGCTTTTGATTATCCAACACTTTATGGTTATGATACAGGTCATAAACTTGCTCGAGGTGAGTTTGGTAAATGTGGTGTAGCTATTTCTTCTCTTCAAGATATGGAGATTCTATTTAGAGGAATTCCAATTGATAAAATTACAACATCTATGACCATTAACGGACCAGCTGCGATTGTTTGGGGATTCTATATTGCTAATGCAGAGAACAGAGGTATTAATAGAGGATCTATAGGCGGAACCATTCAAAATGATATTTTAAAGGAGTATATTGCACAAAAGTCCTATATTTTCCCACCTGAACCTAGTATGCGACTAATTGTTGACACATTTGAATTTGGTTATAAAGAGATTCCCCGCTGGAACACCATAAGCATTAGTGGTTATCATATTCGTGAGGCAGGATCTACTGCCGTTCAAGAGCTTGCTTTTACATTAGGAGATGGTATAGAATATGTCAAATGGGCAATAAAGCGTGGTCTTAATATTGACGATTTTGCCCCACGTCTTAGTTACTTTTTTAATTCTCATAATGATTTTTTTGAAGAAATTGCAAAATATCGAGCTGCAAGGAGAATTTGGGCTAAAGAATTAAAAAAACTTGGTGCAAAAAAACCAAGATCCCTTTTAATGCGTTTTCATACACAAACAGCTGGATGCACACTTACTTCCCAACAACCTGAGATAAATGTTACAAGAGTAACACTTCAAGCTTTAGCTGCTATTCTTGGTGGAACACAATCTTTGCACACAAATTCAATGGATGAGGCACTTGCACTTCCTTCTGAAAAAGCTGCTAGAGTTGCTCTTAGAACCCAACAAATAATTGCAGAAGAGAGTGGGGTTACTAATACTGTTGATCCACTTGGTGGTTCTTATTATATCGAGTGGCTCACTGATAAGATGGAAGAGGAAACCTACAATTATTTTGATCAGGTGGAACGAATAGGGGGGGTTATACCAGCAATTGAGAAAGGATTTTTCCAACGCGAAATTGCTGAAGCAGCTTATAAATATCAGAGAGAAATTGACAATAAAGATCGTACTATTGTTGGAGTAAATGATTATACTACTGAAGAAGAAATTTCCATTCCTATTCTTGAAATGGATGAAAAGGGAGAAGAGCGCCAAATAAATAGATTGAAAAAACTTAGAAAAGATAGAAATAATTCAAAATTTGAAAGATGTATAGCTGCTCTTAAAAAGGCAGCTGAAGGAGATGAAAATTTAATGCCATTTATACTTGACTGTGTTCATTCTTATGCAACTCTAGGTGAAACCTGTCAAGTTTTAAGAGATGTTTTTGGAGAATATGTAGAACCTGCTGTTTACTAGGAGGATAGAATATGGAAAGAAAGATAAGAGTTCTAGTAGCAAAACCTGGCCTTGATGGCCATGATCGTGGTGCAAAAATAGTTGCTCGTGCTTTACGAGATGCTGGAATGGAAGTAATTTATACTGGACTGCATCAAACCACTGACATGATAGTTGAGACTGCTATTCAAGAAGATGTTGATGTTATAGGTCTTAGTCTCTTGTCTGGTGCACATATGACCTTATTTATTGATGTTACAAAACTATTGAAAGACAAAGGTATAGACAATGTGCTGGTTGTCGGTGGAGGAATTGTTCCAGAAGAAGATATACCTGAATTGAAAAAAGCAGGTGTTGCTGGGGTATTTGGACCAGGAACCCACTGTGATGATATTGTTAATTTTATTAAAACGAATGTGAAAAGATGAATGATATCGCTTCTAATGTTTTGAAGGGTGAACCTAGATCTATTGCAAGACTAATTACTCTTGCTGAAAATAATGATCCAGTTGCAACTGATGCTATGAAAGCTATTCATGCTAATACTGGTAGTGCTCATGTTATTGGAATTACTGGTGTGATGGGCAGTGGTAAAAGTACTTTGATATATGAGCTCACCCGTGAATTCAGAAAGAAAGGTTTGAAAGTAGGAATTATTGCAATTGATCCTACAAGCCCTTTTAGTGGTGGAGCTTTACTAGGTGACCGTATTAGAATGACTGAGCTTGCAACAGACGATGGTGTTTTTATCCGTAGTATGGGAACCCGAGGAATGCTTGGTGGTCTTACTAGTGCGGTTTATGATGTTGTAGAAATTCTTGATGCATCTGGTAAGGATATTATCATTGTTGAAACAGTTGGTGTTGGTCAGGCAGAAGTTGATGTAATCAAGATTGCTGATACTACTCTAGTTGTTTTGGTACCAGGTCTTGGAGATGCTATTCAAACAATAAAAGCAGGTATTATGGAGATTGCAGATATTTATGTGGTAAACAAAGCTGATAGAGCAGGTGTTGAACAATCTGTTGCCGAAATTGAAAGTTTAATTGATATAACTTGTTCTGAAAAGGACAGGAAAATACCTGTTATGACAACAGTTGCAAAAGATAATATTGGAACAAGTGATCTTGTTAAAGAAATTGAAAATCATAAGAGTTATTTGAAAAAAACCAAGATGTTTGATGTTCAGCGAAGAAAAAGATATGAAGCTGAACTTGTGGAAATTATTAGAAAAAGATTAATGAATTTTATCTTTGATGAATCAACATTTAAGGGTAAAGTAGAATCATTAATAGATCAAATTAGTAAAAAAGAAGTAGATCCTTATACTGCTTCAGAGGAAATACTAGGAAAAATTTTAAAATAAAAAGAGAGAAAAATTGTTTATTCTCCCTTGAATTCTGGTTTTCTTTTCTCAAGAAAAGCCTTCATTCCTTCTTTTTGGTCCTTTGTTGAAAAACCTGATGCAAAATATGAAATCTCCATGGAGTTTGCTGAATTCAAATCAATATCTGCACATCTGTTAACAAGTTCTTTGATAAATTGTATCTGAACCGATGACTTGCTTGCTATTTTTCCAGCAATTTTTTCGGCTGTTTCCATAAGTTGTTCGTCTTCAACAACCATATTTACTAGTCCACTCTTCAATGCTTCATCAGCATCAATATTTCGACCTGTAAAAAGTAGTTCTTTTGCTTTCATTCTTCCTACAAGTCTTGGCAGTCTTTGGGTTCCTCCAAATCCTGGATGGACACCAAGGTTAATTTCTGGTTGGCCAAGCTTTGCACTTTTTGCAGCAATACAGATATCACATGCCATTAGGGTTTCGCATCCTCCACCAAGTGCATAACCGTTTATTGCTGCGATAAAAGGTACTCGAGAGTCCTCAATTTTCTTAAGCATGGAATGACCAAGTTCGGAGAACTCTTTAGCTTCAAGTGGTGTCATATTTGACATCTGTTTAATATCCGCACCTGCAATGAATGCTTTATCACCCTCACCAGTTAAAATCGCACATTTTATGTTTTTATCGTTGTCCAGCTCTCCAACTACTTTTGTAAGTTCGATAATTGTTTCTTTATTCAGAGCATTTAAAGCCTTAGGTCTATTAATCTTGATTATAGCAATACCTTCTTTTTTTTCTATTTTAACATTCTTAAATGCCATGGTTTATCCACCTACTTACTATAATCATAAAATCCTTTGCCTGTCTTTCTACCAAGATTGCCGGCTTGAACCATCTTTTTCAGAAGTGGACAGGGTCTATACTTTGAATCATTGAAACCTTCATACAAAACGTTCATAATATCTAGACAAACATCTAGACCAATTAGATCTGCAAGTTCAAGTGGGCCCATCGGATGATTCATACCTAGTTTCATTACATTATCAATTGATTCTGCAGTACCTGTTCCATCCATTAAACAAAATACTGCCTCGTTTATCATAGGAATCAAAACACGGTTTGAGACAAAACCAGGACCATCGTTAACCTCTACAGGTATTTTTCCCATTTTTTCAGAAAGTTCTTTAATTAATTTAGTGGTCTGATCATCAGTTTTCAGACCTCTGATTACTTCAACTAGTTTCATAATAGGTACTGGATTCATAAAATGCATACCGATGAAATGCTCAGGTCTACTTGTAACAGACGCAAGATCAGTAATTGGAATAGTTGAAGTGTTTGACGCAAAATAGGTTTCCTTTTTACAGATTTTATCAAGCGCTGTAAATAGTTCCTTTTTTACTTTGACGTTTTCAAAGATTGCCTCAATTACTAAATCAACATCTTTTAAATCCTCTAGTTTTGTAGTACCCTTAATATTAGAGAGAACATTCTTTTTTTCATCAGCGGTCATTTTCCCTTTCTCAATACTTTTATCAAGAAAACGTTCTATTTTACTAATTCCCTTTTGAACATATTCATCCTTTATATCTTGTATAATCACATTAAAACCAGCTTTTGTAGCAACAAGAGCAATACCATGCCCCATTTGACCTGCACCAATAATACCAATTTTTTTTACTGCCATATCTTCTTTCACCTCTCAACAACCATTGAAACGGCATTTCCCCCACCAAGGCAAACAGTTGCTAATCCTCGATTCTTTTTTAGATGCTTCATAGCATACATCAAGGTTATTAGAATTCTAGAACCACTGCTCCCAATTGGATGTCCAATAGCAACAGCTCCACCATGTACATTAAACTTCTTCTCAGGTATTCCGATTTCTTTCATTACTGCAACAGATGCAGATGAAAAAGCCTCATTGTGCTCGAACAAATCAATATCATCAACACTTAATTTCATTTTTTTCATCAAAGCCTTCACACCGGGAATAGGAGCAGCCATTACCAATGCTGGTTCAACACCACTTGTATTATATCCTGTGATTGTAGCCATGGGTTCGATTCCTACTTCCTTTGCTTTATCCTTACTCATTACAACAACTGCCGAGGATCCATCAGTAATTTGTGAAGCATTACCTGCAGTTACAACACCATTTTCTCTGAAAAAAGGCTTAAGTTTAGTTAGTTTTTCAAAACTTGAATCTGCTCTTATACCCTCATCTTTATCAAAGATAATCGGATCTCCTTTCTTCTGTTTGACTTCAACTGGGATTATTTCATCTTTAAACCAACCCTTTTCAGTAGCTAGTGCCGCCTTTTGATGACTACCAAGAGCAAATTTATCACAATCTTCTCTTGTAATTTTATATTTCTCCGCTACAACTTCTCCAGTGTTACCCATATGATAATCGTTATAGACATCCCAAAGTCCATCTCGAACCATTAGGTCAATAACTTTTCCATCAAACAATCTGTAACCAAAACGGGCTTTAGGAAGAGCAAATGGACAATTTGTCATACTTTCCATTCCACCAGCTACTACAATATCAGCATCTCCAGCTTTTATTGACTGAGCAGCAATAACAATTGCCTTTAGACCAGAACCACATACTTTATCAACATGAAACGCACCAACTTCATAGGGAATTCCACCATTTATTGCAGCCTGTCTTGCTACATTTTGACCAAGACCTGCTGGAACAACATTACCCATTATTACTTCATCAACATCAGCTGGTTTTATTTTAACACGTTTAACTGCTTCTTTTATGACAATGCCACCTAATTGGGGTGCTGAAAATCCTTTCAGCGCACCAGAAAATCTACCCTGTGCAGTCCTAACACCAGATACAATTACAACTTCTTTCATATGTTTTGCCTCCTCCATACTATCAAATGTAGTCTCGCAATATGATTAATATTTAAAACTTTTTCCAAAATTACTCTACAAAAACCTTTAACGAACAGATGTTACCAAGTTGTGCTTCTAATATATCGCCAGATAATATTTCACCCACGCCTTCTGGAGTTCCAGTCATTATTAAATCACCAAGTTCAAGTGTCATAATATTTGAAATATATTCAATTATCTCTTCAATAGAAAAGATCATAGAACCTGTGTTTGAAGACTGTCTAATATGACCATTTACCTTTAGCAAAATATCAAGATTTTGAGGATTTGAAACATCTTCTTTTAAAACAACATCACTTATTGGTGCAAATGTATCAAAGCCTTTAGAAATACCCCAAGGCCATCCTTTCTTTTTTAAATTTGCCTGAATATCTCTTGCTGTAATATCAAGAGCTACTAAATAACCTAAAACATAATTTATTGCATCTTTTTTTGAAATATTTTTACATTCTTTTCCAATAACTACCCCTAGTTCAACTTCATGATGTATACAATTTGACATCTTTGGTATCTTAATTGTATCTCCATTAAATATTACAGAACTAGCTGGCTTTAGAAACAATAGGGGTTCTTTAGTTATATCTGAGTTCATTTCTTGTGCATGCTTTTTATATGTTCTTGCTAAACAGACAAGTTTTCCAATAGTTATATCTCTTTCAACATCATCTCTGAAAATATAATTTTTCATAAACTTTCGCATAAGATATTTCAATTTAAAGATTTCATAATAAGTTTCTTTCAATGATTATCTAATATATTAAAATAATTAAATCATTTTTACCAACATTTCAAGGTCTGATAAGTTCTTTTTCTTTTTCAGTCATAATATGCTCTGTCATTTGACCTAGTCTTTTAGAAGTTTTTTCTAATCCTGCACAATTATTATTAGATAAAAGAGTTGCAATTCCCTCACTCAATGTAAATATAGCAACTCTATGTTCCCTCTTAGATTTATAGACCTGATTTGGTGAAATATTCAATTTATCATAAGAGTGGAACTCTCCGCCCCCATTACTATCGACTATACCACCCAGATTCGATTTTAATTCCAATAAAAACATATGAAACTGAATAAGTTCATCTTTCTGCATATTTTTCCTCCCTCAAATCTATTCCCTTAATTTCCCTACATAACCAATAGGTTTTGATTTTAGATCAATAAGATGACCACTATTAGATACATATACAATGTATTCATTATAAAAATCGAAAACTGCTCCACTTTCAACTATGCAATTACCAATATGTTCACCGTTAAAAAACACTGGTTTAGATTTTTTCATTTTCTCCTTCCTCAAAACCAATATTAAAAACAAGTAATCGTATAAATAATTCTCCTTAACAGTCGTTAATAAAAATTTATTGTTTTCTCCTGTAGACTTAAAATTCAAAATTAAACCAGAGATACGTAAATACTTAATTGGATGTGTGTTACTGTCAAGGAGTGAAATAATGAAAGTTGAAATTAATCAAGACTTATGTACGAATTGTGGTATTTGCGGTCATGTCTGCCCCCGTCATATCCCAGAAACAATTGACAAAGATAATAAAAAAATAACAATGATTTCCTCAGAACGTATTGACCTTTGCATGGTTTGCGGTCATTGTGTCGCTTAATGTCCTACCAATGCCATTTTAGTGGAAGGTTTGAACGAAGAGAAATTCTCCAGAGTCAAAGAACTTGATATTGATGATAAGCAACTTTTATCCCTTATGTTGCAGCGTCGTTCCGTTCGCAGATACAAAGACAAACCCATTCCACGGGAAATTATTAATCGAATTATTGATGCTATAAAGAGTTCACCGACTGGTACGGGACGAACGACAACAGAGATTATTGTCATTGACAATCCAAAAACTCTTTCAACCTTTTCCAAGCATGTTTACCAAGTATACGAAGGGCTGGAAAAAAATCTAAAAAATCCGATAGCCCGATTTTTTATCAAACGACGCATTGGACAACAGACGTTTAATTCATTGCAAGATTTTGTGATGCCTGGTATGCACTGGTATATCCATTGGTATCGGGATGGGAAAAGCGATGAAATCCTGAGAGATTGCCCTGCGCTAATGCTCTTTCATAGTCCCATCAACGAGTCAATGGGTGCAGGAAATTGCCTCATTGCTGCTTTTCATGCTATTATGATGGCACAGGTTATGAATATAGGGACATGTTTTAATGATTTAATTCCACCAGCGTGCAATAGGAGTCCAGAGATAAGGAACCTACTTGACCTCCCCGATGACCGTGAGGTCTATGCCAGTATCACCATGGGCTATTCGAAATATCAATTCAAACGAATACCTCCAAGAGAATTGGCGGAGGTCCGTTATCTCAAATAGTTGCTCGAATTGTACATAGAATTCAATCATATTCACATCCATCAGACAAAACGAGATTTGAACTTTTTTGCCATTAAAAACGAGTAGGGGACACTTTTTCTGAAAATATCATTTTTCTCCTGTAAAAAACGTTAAAAAAATGCAGGGGACGTGACTTCGACTCGAGGTTCAAATCTCATAAACACCAAGGAATTTAATCCCGTTGGGTATAATGCTCCCATCGGGATTATACGTTAATTGTTCAGTGCTCCAACAATAATCAAATGCCCGCATCGGGATGCGAGCCCCTAACTTACTAGTATGAAAATAGGTTTTATATCTGTTGATTCTGCATTGGATTTTGATACTTCGAATCACTCAAAATACCAAAGATATTATAGACTTTGTTAAGATATCTTTCCAAATCCTATCTATGAGGTATAAAAAAATGGTTACTAAAACAATTATGTGCCCAAAATGCAAAACCCCTATGAAAATAGAGGGCAATCCTGGAGAAAAAACCTATGTTACCTGTTCCAATTGTAATACAAAGAGAGTTTTTACATATCCTGTAGAAAAACCATTATTAAAAAAAGAAGCAGGCTCTTTTGCAATAGAAGTAAAATGTTTAACTAAGATTTTTAAAGATTTAAAAGCAGTAGATAATCTTTCATTCAATGTTAGAAAAGGAGAAATCTTTGGTCTTCTAGGTCCTAATGGAGCAGGTAAGACTACAACAATAAAAGCGATACTTAGTTTAATTCATGCTAATTCGGGGATAATAAAAATCAATGAATTTGACATTAAAGAGGAAGGCATTAAAGCAAGGGAATCTGTTGGATACCTTCCTGAACGAGTTGCATTCTATCCTAACCTTACTCCTCTGCAAACCATACATTTCTTCTGTGAATTATGGGGTGTTGATAAATCTGTCGCTAAACCTTTGATAAAAGAGGTTGGACTTAATGATGCAATAGGGCGAAAAGTAGGGACTTTCTCGAAAGGTATGGTTCAGTTGCTGGGTGTAGCTCAAGTTATGATTGGGACTCCTCCAGTTTATATTCTTGATGAACCAATGGCAGGTTTAGATGCCAGATGGGTTAAGACTGTTAGAGAAAAGATTAAGATGTTAAACGAGCAGGGTGCTACGATACTTTTTTCATCTCATATCTTAAGTGAGGTAGAAAATCTCTGTGATAGAGTTGCGATTATCAACAAAGGTAAATTAATAGCTGAAGATACAGTAGTTAATCTAAATAAATATTTAAAAATTAAACCACGTCTCTCAATTTTTATAAAGGAACTCAATGGAAAAGTTCCTGAAAATTTAATAAAATTAGATGGAGTAGAGTCAGTAAAAGCAAAGAAAGATATTCTATTTGTAACATGTGAATCAAAAATTAGAAGTAAAGTCATTAGCTCACTTGAAAAAGATGGCTATGAAATCGTTGATATCAAAACAATTGAACCTTCTCTTGAGGAAGCATTTATAAAATTGATATCTAAAGAAGAAGGTGATGCTTGATGTTAGGTATAAATCCTAAGAAAATTTATACTATTGCTAAAAAAGAATTCTTGGATAATATTAGAAGTAAATGGATAATATTAATATCAATTATTTTTATAATCTTGACAATTCTTTCCGCATATGTTGCAGGTGGTTCAAGTGATGAAGTATTTGGAGGTATGGAAGACACTGTTGTTTCACTAATGAGTATTTATACTCTTCTTATACCAATAATAGCAATTTTGCTAGGTTT
>Ga0255055_10001767_pt1 | contig 15525 bp, 13 predicted proteins | sample JV7_2_27_MG_FD_188633 | JGI IMG/M metagenome (GOLD analysis project Ga0255055, IMG submission 188633) | Seawater microbial communities from Jervis Inlet, British Columbia, Canada - JV7_2_27 | ecosystem: Environmental > Aquatic > Marine > Inlet | place: Canada: British Columbia | collected... | reverse complement strand
AGCTGTGGTCGCCGCATCATCGTGCCGTCGTCAGACAACACCTCGCAGATCACTCCTGAAGGATACAGCCCAGCAGCGCGAGCCAGATCCAAGCTCGCCTCGGTGTGCCCGACGCGCTGCAGCACGCCACCCGGCCTGCTACGTAGGGGGAACACGTGCCCAGGGCGGCGAAGATCGGAAGGTACGGTCTCAGGATCGATGGCCACCTGAATCGTCTTCGCACGATCGGCCGCGGAGATACCTGTGGTTACACCGAAGCGCTTTGCCGCATCGACGCTCACCGTGAACGCAGTCTCGTAGGAGTCTTCGTTCTCATCTGTCATCTGCGGGAGGCCGAGAGCCTGGCAGCGTTCCGGTGTGAGGGTGAGGCAAATGAGGCCGCGACCGTAGCGGGCCATGAAGTTCACTGCTTCGGGCGAGGCATGTTCCGCCGCACCGATGAGATCGCCCTCGCTCTCACGATCCTCATCATCGGCGACCAACACCAGCTTGCCCTGCCGTATGTCTTCTACTGCCTGCTCAATTGTCCCGAATGGCATCGGCTCCTCCGCCTGGCGCCAACGATCCGCGTTGCTCCATCAGCTGGCGCACGTACTTGCCGATGATGTCGGCCTCGATATGCACCCCGTCACCTGGCTTCAGGGCGCCCAGCGTTGTGTGATCACGGGTGTACGGGATGACCGAGAGCTGAACAATCCCCTGCTTCGGGACCGCATTCACCGTCATGCTTACGCCGTCGACTGAAATGGACCCGTACGGCACGGAGAGCTCGGCGACATCCTCAGGGACTGCTATGTCGATGAGCAGGGCGTCGTCCTTCTCCTCGACATGTGCAATGGACCCGACTCCGTCCACGTGCCCCTGAACCAGGTGCCCACCGAAGCGATCGTCTATCTGCATCGCCCGCTCGAGGTTCACCTGCTCCCCTGCCTCCATCTCGCTGAATCGCGTCCGACCACGCGTGGTCACGACCGCCTCGACCCGGAACGAGGTGCCGTCGGTCTCAACGACCGTCAGGCACGCGCCATTCACGGCGACACTGTCACCGTCTGCCAGGTCCGAGTACGGGGATTCAATCGTGAGTGAGAGCCGCTCGTCATCCCGCTCGACAGCGGTCACCGTTCCCAAGGCCGTGACTATTCCTGTAAACATGGTTCCCTATCCACAACCAGTAATGTATCCACTCCCAGCGCCCCCCGCTCCACCACCGTCCACGACGGCGCGTCGCCCAGAAGCGTCCCTTTCCGACTTCCGAATGCGGGTGTGCCTTCTCCCAGCCAGAGTGGAGCTTGAATCCAATACACCCGATCCACGAGATCTCCATCGAGCAGCGCACCTGCCAGGATCCCTCCACCTTCGACCAGCAGCGAGCGGATCCCCCGGTCCCGCAGCAGCCGTAACGCATCGGCCAGATCGATGGCCCCGTGAACCTCTACAGCCGTTCCCTGGAGTGACGCGGCCGCATCCGGCACCGCCTCGGGCGCTACCAGCACGAGGGTCGGGGTCTCCTCAGCCGTTCGCGCCACCTGCAGTCCCGGGTTGATGGCTCCGTTCCGGGCGAACACCACCCGCTTCGGGCATATGCGCGGCTCGACCGCGCCCCGCGCGGTCAGCTGCGGATCATCCAGTTCGGCCGTGCGCCTTCCAACTGCCACGGCGTCGAACCCGGCACGGAGCCAGTGCACCCAGTTGCGTGCCTGTGGCCCCGAGATCCACTGCGATCGGCCCTTCCGATCGGTGAGCAACCCGTCCAGCGACGTCGCCAGCTTGAGAGCCACGAAGGGCCGTTCGGGTCGAGTCTTGGACCACAGAAACAACGCGTTGAGTGCAGCCGCCTCGTCGCGACACACTCCCTCTTCCACCTCGATCCCGGCCTGCCGCAATCGTTCGCCGCCACCTCCCGCCGTGGGGTCCGGATCGCGGATGGCGAAGACGACGCGGGAGACACCGGCCGCGATCAGCGCGTCCGTACACGGGGCCGTCTTCCCAACGTGGGCGCACGGTTCGAGCGTCACCACGCAGGTGGTTCCCGCTGGCTCCGAGCAGTCAGCCAGGGCCTGGATCTCAGCGTGCGGGCCACCGAACTCAGCATGGTAACCCTCACCAACGATCTGCTCGCCCCGGAGCAGCACCGCACCAACGAGCGGATTGGGGGCGACCCTCCCCCAACCGCGTTCAGCGAGCTCGAGTGCCCGCCGCATCGCAGCTCGCTCGGTCACCCGGCGATCAGACGACCTGGACTCCGTCACCAGCTCTCACCTCACCGACTCGCCAGGTCGTCACACCTGCGTCCTCGGCAGCCCGGCGTGCGTCTTCGAGATGCTCGGCAGAGAGTACTGCGATCAGACCGATCCCCATGTTGAACACATGGTACATCTCGTCCTCGCTCACCCGTCCGTGCTCCTGGAGAACCATGAACAGTGGTGGAACTTCCCATGCATCCCGGTGCACCACCGCCGAACAACCATCTGGCAGCGAACGGCTCAGGTTCCCTGGGATTCCGCCACCAGTGATGTGTGCGAGTGCGTGGACCTCTGAGAGGACGGGGCGGACCGCTTTCCAGTAGCTCCGGTGTACCGCCAGCAGGGCCTCTGCCACCGTCTGGTCGACTCCGGGCAGAACGTCGTCAACGTCGAGTCCCATCTCGTCGAACACGATCTTGCGTGCGAGTGTGTAGCCGTTGGTGTGTAGTCCGCTCGACGCATAGGCGAGTAGCACATCACCCACTCGGACACGGTCACCGTGCAACGCCTCGGCCTCGGAGACGACACCGACGATCGTGCCAGCGAGATCGTAGTGACCCAGGTGGTACAACTCGGGGAGCTGGGCGGTCTCGCCGCCGACCAGCGTCATGCCATGCTCCCGGCAGCCACGCGCCACCCCTTCGACAAGCGCTGCCACCGTGTCCGTCTCGACATCCGCCGACGCGATGTAGTCCAAGAACGCCAGCGGGCGGGCACCGTGGACGAGAATGTCGTCCACACAGTGATTCACGAGATCCTCGCCAACCGTGTCATGCCGGCCGGCTCGTATCGCCACCAGCACCTTGGTGCCAACTCCGTCCGTGCTCATCACGAGGTTGGGGTCGCTGATGCCGCCAGGCAGGCGGAGCATACCCCCGAACGCACCGAGGAGACCTGCGGACAGGTCCGTTCGCGTAGAGGCGACCGACTCGGCGATACGACGCTTCGCTTCGACGGCCCGATCGAGATCAACCCCCGCTTCCCGATAGCGGTCAGCGGTGCTCATCACATGCCACCTGATTCCGGTTCGATGTCAAACCGCACCATGTCAGCGAACTCTCGCACGCGTGCAGTGACCTCCGCCGGCCCAATCTCCTCGAATCGCCGAATGGAGAACTGCTCGACGGCAAACGAGCCCATCGCAGAGCCGTACACCATCGCGCGCCTGAGATTCTCGGGAGAGAGGTCATCCGTGCGCGCGAGATGTGCCATGAATCCGCCCGCGAACGCGTCGCCGGCTCCAGTGGGATCGTATACCTCCTCGAGCGGATACGCCGGAATGTAGAAGACGCGGCCTCCTTCCAGCAGCACCGCACCGTACGTTCCCTGCTTCACGACGACCATGCTAGGACCGCGTTCCGCGATCCATCGTGCTGCTCGATAGACGTTCCAGTCCCCCGAGAGCTCACGCGCCTCGGCATCGTTCACCAACAGCACATCGATCCTCTGCAACAACTCCAGCAGCGCTGACCGCTTTCCATTGATCCAGTAGTTCATCGTGTCGCACGCAACCAGCTTCGGCGACCGGATCTGGTCCAGGACGCTGAGCTGGAGTTCGGGATCGATGTTCCCCAGGAAAACGTACCGGGCATCGGCGAACTCGGGTGGAATCTTCGGGTTGAACGTGGCAAACACCCCCAGCCTCGTGTCGAGCGTCTCTCGGTTCTGGAGATCGTAGGAGTATTTTCCCTTCCAGCGGAAGCTCTCACCCCTCGCCCGCTCGACACCGCTGAGGTCCGCTCCGATCTCTTTCAGACGCTCCAAGGCCTCCGGCGGGTAGTCATCCCCAATCACGCCGACAATCTGTACTGGGTGAAGAATGCTCGCCGCATAGGTGAAGAACTGCGCAGACCCTCCCAGCGCATCGGCCGTTCCACCAAAGGGCGTTTCTACGGAATCCAGCGCGATACTCCCGACGACCAGTAGACTCATGATTACATCCGTTCAGGGGCTGTGACGCCCAGCAAACGCAACCCGTTTCCGATAGTGATCTGCGCGGCGCGGGCGAGCACCAGGCGGGCTTGCTCCAGTTCTTTCCCAACACCGAGCACGCGATGGTGGTGGTACCACGTATTCACCAGCCGAGCCACCTCTTCGAGATAGGTGATGACACGGTGTGGCTCGAGAGCGCCGGCGGCTTTCTGCACTGTCACAGGGAACTCCGCCAGCCGCTTGATGAGATCTTGCTCCAAGTCCTCGGTGAGCAGGCCGAGGTCGACCCCATCGATCGAAACGTCCTCCGCCTTTACGCCAGCCGTGCGAAAGATACCCGCCATCCGTGTGTGGGCGTACTGCACGTAGTACACCGGGTTCTCTTCGGACTGCTTCGTGGCCAAGTCGATGTCGAAGACAAACTGTGCGTTGCCACGCCGCATCAAGAAGAAGTAGCGGGCCGCATCCACGCCGGTCTCCTCGTACAGATCCCGCAAGGTCACAAACTCACCGGACCGTTTGGAGAACTTGACTTCCGACCCCTCGCGCATCACGCGTACGAGCTGAACCAGCACGACCTTGAAGAAATCCTCTGGCGCCCCGAGAGCCCGCAGGGCAGCCCGCATCCGCGCAACGTAGCCGTGGTGATCAGATCCCCAAACGTCGATGGATACGTCGAACCCACGCTGCCGCTTCGAGCGGTGATAGGCAATGTCCGGGAGGAAGTACGTGTAGGATCCGTCACTCTTGCGCAGGACCCTGTCCTTCTCATCCCCAAAGCGAGCGGTGTGCATCCAGAGGGCTCCCTCATGCTCGTACGACAGTCCCTCCCGTTCAAGATCCGCGAGCGTCTCGTCAATCTTGCCAGTACGGTAGACCTCGCTCTCGCAGGAGGTGACGTCGAACCGGACGCCGAAGTCGTCGAGATCCTTATCCTGTTCCTGGCGCTGAGTACTGACGACCAGATCACGACACCGGGCGACACCGTCTTCCTCCGGCAGGTCTGCGAACCCCTGTTCCTCCTGCTCCAACACTCGTGACGCTTGCTCCTGGAGGTACGCACCGTGGTAACCGCCCTCGGGAATCTCGGCCTCGCGCCCCACAGCCTGCTGGACGCGGGCCCAGAGCGACTTCGCCAGCCGTTCGATCTGGAGGCCAGCGTCATTCACGTAGAACTCTCGTATGACCTCGTGGCCGGTCGCATCAAGTAACGAGGCGACCGCATCGCCGAGGGCCGCGCCGCGCCCATGACCGACATGGAGTGGTCCCGTTGGGTTGGCTGAGACGAACTCGACGTTCACGCGTCGTCCAGCACCGACGTCGGAACGGCCGTATCGCTCGCCTGCACTCAGCACGTTTTCGAGCACACTGCGGAGTACGGAGTCCGTGAGCCAGAAGTTGATGAATCCGGGACCGGCAATCTCCGTCTTCTCGATCAGGCCGAGCGGAGCTTCGAGTACGTCGAGGATCGACTGGGCTACTTCGCGTGGGTTCTTGCGCAAGGGCTTGGCCAGCTGCAGGGCCACGTTGGTGGCCAGGTCCCCGTGCGAGGCATTATGCGGGCGGTCGAGTTGCACATCCACGTCGGGCTGCCCGAGTGCACTCACCGCCCCTTGCAGAGCCTTGCGGAGCCTATCGGCTCCAGCGGTCAGGATTTCGCTCCCGGTTTCTTGGTGCTGGAAGACGAAGAGGACGAACCAGACGTCTTCTTCTTGTCCGCCTTGTCCTGTGTCGGAGCCTCGTCTGATTGTGGTTTCTTCTCACCGGCCCGCTTGTAGTCGGTGATGTAGAACCCGGAGCCCTTGAACACGAGTCCCGCCCCGCCGGTGATCACACGCACGCCCACAGCGCCGCACTCCGGGCACGCCGCCAGGCTGTCATCGGTGATCTTCTGGAAACTGTCGTACTCATGCCCGCATTCCGGGCAGCGATAGCCATAGGTTGGCATGTACGCCTTCAGTGCCGTAATGTCAAGGGAATCATAAGCTTAAGTGGCCTTCAGGGTTCTCGCAAGATGCGCGTTCTTGGCCCCAGCTGCAGCCGATCCCAATCCCAGATGGCGTACTGGACCGTCTTGTCGATCTTGTGGCCAGACTGCTTCAGCGTGAGCAGAGTGTTGCCGCGATGATGGCTCTCATGGGCAATGAAATGGTGAGATACGGCACGATACCACGCTTCGAGTGAATTGCTATGCGGGCCGCAGAAACGTCCCCCACGCCTTCCGTAGCACGTCACTGATTTCCTGCACCGTCGCTCGGGCGCGCACGGCAACGAGTATCGGCTCCATCAGTCGGGTGCTTGGCTCAGACGCGGCCTTGCGCACCTCGGCAAGGGCAGCACCATGTGCATCTGCGTCCCTTCCCGAGCGGGTCTCGCGGACACGCACCCGCTGCGTTTCGGCGAGTTGCGAGTAGTCCGGTGCTCTGATTTCCGGCGGTGGTTCGTCAACCGTGAACTCGTTCACTCCCACGACCACTCGCTCGTTGCGCTCGACCATCTGCTGGTGTTCGTAGGCAGCGCGAGCAATCGCGGCTTCGAAGAACCCAAGGTCAACTGCGCGGGCTGCACCGCCCAGCCGTTCGATCTCATCGAGGAGCAGCTGCGCCTGACGCTCCACGTCGTCCGTCAATGCTTCCACGTAGTGTGAACCGCCAAGCGGGTCGGCAGTCTGTGCAATGCCCGATTCGTGTGCCAGGATCTGCTGGGTTCTCAACGCGAGCCGAGCCGACTCCGCCGTGGGAAGCGCCAACGCCTCGTCGTACGCATTGGTGTGGAGTGACTGGGTCCCGCCCAACGTCCCCGCGAGTGCTTGTACGGTTACGCGCACCACATTGTTCAGCGGCTGCTGAGCGGTGAGCGTGGACCCGCCTGTCTGGGTGTGGAACCGAAGCTGGCATGCCCGGTCATCGGCATCGTAACGGCTACGCAGGAGCGTAGCCCACAAGCGACGTGCCGCTCGGAACTTGGCAGCCTCCTCGAACAAGTCGTTGTGCGCTGCGAAGAAGAACGACATCCGGGCGGCAATCACGTTGACATCGAGCCCTGCATCTCGAGCCCGATCGAGGTACTCGAGACCGTTGGCGAACGTGAATGCCACCTCTTGCGGTGCGGTGCTTCCAGCCTCCCGCATGTGGTAGCCACTGACCGAGATGGGATTGAAGTTCATCCTCTTCTGCGCGACGAACCGGAAGACATCAGTGACCAGACGAAGTGACGGCTCAACTGGGTAGATGTACGTGCCTCGGGCCACATACTCCTTGAGGATGTCGTTCTGGACAGTGCCACGAAGCGCGGACGGTGGGATGCCGCGTTCTTCGGCCACGGCGATGTACATCGCGAGCAGGATGGCCGCCGTGGCATTGATCGTCATCGACGTCGAGACTTGGTCGAGTGGGATCTCGTGGAACAGCCGCGCGAGATCGTCCACGGTGTCGATAGCCACCCCAGCACGACCGACCTCTCCCGCTGCCACGTCGGCGTCCGAGTCGAAGCCCATCTGCGTGGGGAGATCAAATGCCACAGATAGGCCGGTTTGGCCGGCGGCCAGAAGCTCGCGGAACCGTTGGTTCGTCTCCTCTGCCGTGCCAAAGCCGGCGTACTGGCGCATGGTCCACAGCCGACCGCGATACATGTTGGGGTGAATGCCCCGGGTGAACGGGAAGTCGCCCGCCGCGTCAGGTCCGTGGACCGGTTCGATAGGAAGCCCGGAGGGAGACCCCCGTTCCTCGGTCACCCCACCCCGCCGTCCACCTCGCGCACGATCTTCTCCACGAACTCAACGTCGCCGACCGAGCCGATCAACAGTGGCGTTCGTTGGTGAAGTTCCCTGGGCACGATGTCGAGAATGGGCCGGTTCCCATCGGAGGCCATCCCTCCCGCCTGCTCCGCGATGAACGCCAGTGGGGAGGCCTCGTAGAGCAGCCTGAGCTTGCCCTCAGGCGATTTCGAGTCGGCCGGATACATGAACACACCGCCCCCCAACAGGTTGCGGTGAAAATCAGCAACTAGTGATCCGATGTACCGGGAGATCTTCCTCTCAGCGAGGTCCTCCACCCCCTTGAACACCTCAACCACTCGACGATAGCCATTGGTCCAGCGCTGGTAGTAGCTCTCGTTGACGGAGTAGTATCGGCCGACGTTTGGCGTCTTGATATCGTGGTTCAATAGCCGGAACTCACCAATGGTTGGGTCCAGTGTGAACAGGTGGACGCCCTGGCCGGCCGTGTATGCCAGCACGGTACTCGACCCGTAGATGATGTAGCCCGCTGCAATCTGATGCCGACCGATCTGGAGACAATCCTCGAGTGTCCCGGGTCCTCGCGGCGTCACCCGCTGGTGAATCGAGAAGATCGTCCCAATCGACACGTTGACATCGATGTTGGATGAGCCGTCGAGTGGGTCGTAGAGGACGGCGTACTTTCCGGACGAGCCGTTGCCGTTGGGTGAGATCGGCACCGGATCCCCTTCCTCCTCCGATGCCATCACACACACGCGACCGGAATGTGTAAGCGCCTGTTTCATCGCACTGTTGGCAATGACGTCGAGCTTCTGCTGCTCCTCACCGGACTCATTCACGCCACCGTAGGAACCGAGCACGTCCATCAAACCAGCACGCCGCACGTTCCCTGAGATGACCTTCCCTGCTAGGGCGATGGCGTAGAGCAGATTGGTGAGATCACCGGTGGCTTCAGGGTGCATCCGTTCCTGTTCGAGGATGAACCGCTCGATCGTAACAATCGCCGAATCAGACACCGCAGTCTCCCTTCAGACTCCTGTTCGATCCTAAGATAGCGGCCATCCGTCCTTATGGTCACCGTCCCGCCGGCGTCGGTCCGCCACGTTTGGATTCCGTGCTCACGCAGTAGCTCGAGAACCACGGGCGCCGGGTGCCCGAACCGATTCCGCCCCACACTGATCACCGCCGCGCTGGGACTGAGGGCCTGGAGCCACTCGACCGACGTGCTTCCTGCAGAGCCGTGATGGCCGACCTTCAGAACGTCGACCTGCTGCACGGAATCCAGCAAGGCCCGTTCCACGACATGCCCTATATCGCCGGTCAGCAGGGCGTCGAAGCAGCCGTATCGTACGTGGATCACCACAGAGTTCTCGTTAGGCTCAAACTGCCGCTCCACCCACTCTGCCTCGGGATGGAGAACTGCCAAGACCACGGAGTCCACCGTGATCGTGTCACCCGCCCTTGCCACCCTCCAGTCGGCCCCACCCGCATCCACTGTTGCCAAGTACTCTCCATACAGGGAGGACGCGAGCGGCTGGCCAGGCTCCAATACGAAATCCGCGCCGAGAGATCGGAGAACTGTTGGGACCCCACCGACGTGATCGGCGTCGCCGTGTGTAACCACGACAGCAGAGAGGTGATCGACTCCCCTACGACGAAGGAATGGGAGCACGACACTTTGGCCTGCATCCCATGTCCTGGTGCGTGGGCCACCATCCACCAGCAGCCACTGCCCTCGCGGTGTACGAATGGCGATCGCATCACCCTGTCCGACATCGAGTACATGCAGCGCGAGAGCGTCGACTTGCCCACTCGGCGGCCAGGCTGCAGCGACTACGAGCACCCAACTCACGACCGCCATCCCAACGAGCAGGATGCGTCGGAGGCGCGTCATGTCACGTTTGTGACGCACCGTCCACACTGCTCCGAGGAACACGGCAGTCCACGGGAGCGCGAACCCGGCACCTGCAATCCCAATGACGTGTCCCCCTGGAACGGACGCCGACAGCATGGCCACGCGTTCGATCAGCAGCAGCACAAACCCCGCACCTCCGGCGATGATCCCACCCAATGCGAGGCTGACCATGACACCAGGAACCGCCACAGCCGCGAGCGGTATGGCAATCAGATTCGAGAGCAGCCCGATCGGGGCCACGGCACCGAACGCGTATGCTGTGATGGGAGCCGTGGCCAGGACTGCACCGAAGGAGGATGCAACGAGCTTGGTGATTCTGGACCGTCGCAGACTCACTGGCACGATGCCCCTTCCCCATCCAGTCCCCCACACCGCTGCGACCGACAGCCAGGCACCGACGGCGGTTGCAGCTCCGGGATTGATCTGCATGACCACGGTGATGCCGACTGCCAATACACCGAGGGGGGACGGGTGTCGCTGGCGATGTCGGGCAACAGCATAGATCGTTACGAAGGCGGCCGCCCGTGTTGCAGGAGTGGGAAACCCAAGCAGCAACACATATCCCCACGTGAGCACTGCCGCGACGAGCCAACGTCGCCGCCCCACTCCCATCCATCGGAGTACCAGCACTATCCAGCCGGCGAGAATGCCGACATGAAGTCCCGAGATCGCGAGGAGATGGGCAAGCCCGGCATCGGCGAACTGGCTTCTGAGACTCTGCGAGACATCTCCTCGTCTCCCGAGCACCATGGCCTCGACCAATGCGGCGCGCTCCCCATACAGCTGTTGAATCCGCTGCGCGACGGCATCCCGGATGCGAAACCGCCATGCACGCGGGTGGTCCAGGCCGCGAAGGCGTGTCACCCTGAGGACCCCACCGGCGTAGTACTGCCCCACGGCCAGGGCAATGCTTCCGGCAACCCCTTGGCCCTCCGGGAGCTTCAACCTAAGCTGCCCGCCACAGCCTGCAGGTGCGTGCAGGACGGTGCCGGTCGTGTTGCCTCGCTGGCTTGGTGAATCGTGCAGGCGCAGGAAGATCGACTTCTGGCCCGCATGCCAATGGCGCGCACAGGACTTCTCCTGCTGTTCCGAATGGCTCATGCCGACCAGGGTGCCCACAGCAAGCGCCACAGCCAGCGCACCCGTCCACGCACGCCACCGGCCCAAGAGCGCTGCCCCAATCGTGATGATCCAAATCACGCCAGTCGGCATCAAAACAACGAGGCCGATCCAAAGACCGGCCCCGTACGCCATCGTCATCTGTGCAACCGGAGGGATCACTTCCCCCATCCGGTGTGTGAATCGTCAGCCCACGACCGCCAACCCACGCGCCGAGGGTACCCCGGTGAACGTCGCACCCGTCGTGCCGACCAGTCGGATGTCGCGGTACGTCCCGATCCACTCCGGAGGGCCGTCCACGAGTACCACCTTGTTCGTTCGCGTCCTCGTCTGAAGGCGGCCACCTCGCCTCGCGATCTTCTCGACGAGTACTTCGTGCGTTGAGCCCACCATTCCAAGATTGGTGCGCCGCGCTCCGTTTCTGACCACGGCGATGAGTCGCTCCAGCCGCCCACCCGCCACGTCGTCCGGGATATGGTCCGGCAGCCGGAGCGCACCCGTTCCCTCACGCGCCGAGTACTTGAAAGTGAAAGCGTCTTCAAACGCCACCTCTTGCACGAGGCTCATGGTTTCCAGGAAATCGTCCTCTGACTCGCCAGGGAATCCGACAATGATATCCGTCGTGATGGCGATCTCCGGGATTGCCTCCCGCAGGCGCTCGACGCAGCTCAGGTACTCCTCCCGGCCGTAACGTCGCCCCATGCGCTTGAGAACCTTGGAGGAACCGCTCTGGACCGGAAGGTGAACGTGCTCGCAAACGGTTTCGACCTCCGCCATTGCCTCGACCACTCGGTCAGTGAAATCGTTGGGATACGGGCTGGTGAAGCGAACACGGCGAATGCCGGGGACCTCACCGACCGACCGCAGGAGATCGGCGAAGTCGTGCGCTCCATGGTGATAGCTGTTCACCGTTTGTCCCAACAGCGTCACCTCGGTGACACCGTCGCCCGACAGGCCTTCGACCTCCGTGACGACATCCACCAATGTGCGGCTCCGCTCCCTGCCCCGCGTCATCGGAACAATGCAGAACGTGCACCGATAATCGCAGCCGCGTTGGACGGTGACGAAGGCACTGACCTGCTTGCCTGGCCGCCGCTGCGGAACGTCCTCATAGTGCTCCCAGGATTTGAACTCCACATCAGCAACCCGCTCACCGGACTGGGCGGCAACGATGAGATCGTGGAGCCCGCGGTAGCCGTCGGGACCGACGACAAGGTCCACGTACTGTGCGTCGTCGAGGAGTGCGAGCCCCAAGCGCTGTGCCATGCATCCGACGACGCCGAGGACCACCCCAGGGCGCTTGTGACGCTTGAGTTCACCCATTCGACCGATGACACGCTGCTCGGCGTTGTCCCTGACGGCGCACGTGTTGACCAACATCACGTCTGCCTTGTCGGGGTCTTCGGTCGGTGTATAGCCCTCCCGGTCGAGCTGCCCAAGGATCAGCTCGGAGTCTGCCACGTTCATCTGACAGCCATACGTCTCGACGTAGACCCGCTTCGTCACTGACCATCCTCCACGGGCGCCGCAACCAGCCTACTCTCGGCGTCGATGGAAAGTGTCGCACCAAACCTGGCGGGAAGTGCCCGGTCAGTCGCGCCGGATACCTGGAGGTAGTCTTCGGTCAGTCCTTCAAAACGCCCGCCGGATCGCCGCAGAAGCACCACGACAGCGTGCTCACCGGCCCGGCGGCGGCGGTGCACCCTCGCCTTCTCGTCCACCATGGTCCGCAGCTCGGCCGACCGGGCGGTTGCCACCTGAGGATCTACGGGCGGCCCGAGCTTGTGAGACACAGCCTCCGATCGTTCAGAGTAGGGGAACACGTGCAGGTATGTGAACGGAAGCGCCTCGACCACCGCCCGCGTCATTGCAAAGTCGTCGTCGGTCTCCGCGGGGAATCCCACCATGACATCAGCCCCGAGACCAAGCGGGTCGATGCGCTCGGCGAGCTGCTCCACACGTGCGCGGTACGTCCCTGCCGTATACCAGTGACGACCCATCCGCCTCAAGACCTGGTCACTGCCGGATTGGAGTGGGGCGTGCAGGTGTGGGGCGAGCCGATCGGGAGCGGTCACCATGATGTCCACCAGACGGTCATCGACCTGCGTTGCCTCCACGGACGTCAGCCGAAACCGCGTCACCGGAACCCGCTGAACGAGCATCTCCACGAGGGCGCTCAGGCCAACCCCATCTCCTCTGTCGGCACCGTATGATCCGACGTGTACACCCGTGAGGACGATCTCCTGGTGATGCGCTGCAAGGGCGAGCGCTTCTTCGACGACGACCTCGGGCGCCCGGGAGCGACTGTCCCCTCTAGCCAGGGTGGTTGCGCAGAACGTGCAGTGTTCGTCACAGCCGTCTTGGATCTTGAGCCAGGCCCGCGCCCCACGGTCGAATGATCGAAGCACCGGCTGCGCCGTGATCGATGGATGTCCCAGAGCTTCAAGCACGCCAGCCGGATCGGTTCCGTCCACCACGTCCGTGACGTTCGGGAGGGCAGCGATCGTGCCGTCGTCGAGTGTTGCCGCACACCCCATGACGATTGTGCGTACCGAAGGGTTGGTCCGAGCAATCCTGCGCACCAGCCCACGCATCTTCGCCTCACTCACGTGGGTTACGGTACAGGAATTCACGACGGCGACGTCCGACTCGGCACAATCCTCAGCGATGGTCGCGCCCGCTGCTTCAAGCGCCTGACGCACCACTTCGGTGTCGTATTGGTTTGCCTTGCAGCCGAAAGTGTGGAGGGAGACCCGCGTCACGGACGGAGCGTCAGACCGAAGAAGAGCTGCCAGGCCCTCTCCGACGCCCCGCCCCCTTCGCGTATTGCACGCTCTACCGTGATCTCGAACAGCACACGGCGGCTCGCAAAGTAGAAGCCCGTCCCTGCAGACAAGTTGAAGTCCCATGGCTGGTCGGCCTTGGGACTGAACGGGAGTTTGGCATACCGAGCCCCGAGTCTGAGGGGAATGCTCGAAAGAATCCCTGTCGCGCCACGGAGTTCGAGACCGGTCCCGATTTCCCACGTATCGAAGATGAAGAGCTCCACGCCCTCCGGCACGTCGTCCGTCGCGCCACTCCAGGAGCGCCAGCTTCCCGATACGGACCAGCGGATGGGGGTCAGTGGGATAAACGTGAACCCGGCCGTAAGCGTCACAGGGAGCTGAACATCGAACGCCGGGAGCAGCGCTCCGGAGATCTCGAGCTTCGAGTCTCGCCTGATCGCTGCGCCAAACCTAAGCCGCGCGAGTGGGGTGTACACGATGCCTGCGGAGAGTCCCCAGCCTGTGTACGAGACGTCTCCCTTCTGGTGGACTGGAGCATAGGCCGGGCTGCCGAAGTCCCGCAGCACCTCCTCTCTCGTCGAACCGGCGAGGAGATGAAATGCTGCTCCTACCTGGAGCTTTGGACCTGCGCTCCAGGCCAGCGCCGCCCTCAAGTCGGCAATGCCACCGTCCGAGCTTAGTTCATCCTGAATGGGAACCTCTTCATCACGGATCGTGACCGTGTCCCGGGTCTGGATGTGATAGCTGCGATCAGTGTAGGTCGAGTAGCTGAGGCCAATCACGAGCTGTGAGCTCCCCAGCTGGCCTTCGAGCATGAAGAACGGGAACCGCGTGTCCCGCAGCCCATCGACCGCGACGCCGTCCGCCACGTACGATCGATTAGTGGTCTCCGAAGTGCCCATCACATTCAGGCGCGGCTGCAGCGCGATCGCCCCAGGGTTCATGGCCGATCCAGGATCGATCGCCGCAATCCCATCGCCCTGTGAGCGCGCACTCACGCCAACCGGCCTCGAAGGAAAGCCAATGCCGAGCACACTGTACACGGACACCTGTGCCTCTGCGGCCCCGACGGTGACCATCATTGCGAGCCCGGAGACGAGGGCGGCCCTACTCACAGCTTCTCCACGAGGAACAGCGGCACGTAGGTGATGTGGATGCTCGGCACAGCGGCACTGGAAGTCGAAAGCACTCGGATCTCACCCAATGAGGCAGCTTCCGGTACGACAGCCAGCAGCAGCGAATGCGGCAGCGTCGAATCGGTCTGCCAGGGCCGGAGTATGTGGGTGATGTCCACTCGGATAGTGTCGGAGCTTCCCACCGGCAGTGCGACCGAACCCGGAACGGCCCCATCCGAAACCGACGGTATCAGGAATGGCGACTTGAGGCCGAGGTCTTCTCGAAGCCCAAACGTCTGAAATAGGACCGAGTCACCCGGCCCTCCCAAAGCCGGGCCTTCCGGGACCAGAATCAGCGTTGCGCGCACGATATCGGACGAGTCGATGATCTCGGGTGGGAGCACTACTCGCAGGATCGCTCTCGAAGATGGAATCCCACCGACCCCTAACGCCTCGGGGCCGGGTGCCGGCGCGTCAGGTGCAACGAACGAATCGAAGTCCGGGGTCCGCGTGTCGGAAAGTTGGGTGGTATCCCCTGCCTGATCGACGGTCACGTACCGCGTGAGGATTGGCACCAGGTCAATGCCGGCTTCGCGCGTGGCCAGATCGACGAATCCTCCTGAATCCGTCCGCAACGCGAGTCCGACCGCTGCTACGAAGCTATCGGCCACGAACGACG
>Ga0255055_10001766_pt1 | contig 15526 bp, 15 predicted proteins | sample JV7_2_27_MG_FD_188633 | JGI IMG/M metagenome (GOLD analysis project Ga0255055, IMG submission 188633) | Seawater microbial communities from Jervis Inlet, British Columbia, Canada - JV7_2_27 | ecosystem: Environmental > Aquatic > Marine > Inlet | place: Canada: British Columbia | collected... | reverse complement strand
CTGTCCGGCAGTTGTAGCACTGGCCGCATACAAGATTAGGCTCACAAACAACCCTGTCCCCCGGTTTCAGACCTTTAACATTCTCCCCCACTGACGCAACCTTTCCGGAAAATTCATGCCCGGGTGTTGCCGGAAGCGGTATATATGGATGCTCTCCAAGGAACGCGTGCATATCCGAACCGCAGATGCCGGCGTAGACAATATCGAGCAGCACTTCATCCGGTCCGGGAATGGGGTCCGGCACCTCCTCGACAACAACGTGTTTTGGCTCCCTGATAACCACTCTTTTCATAGGAATCTCCTCTTTACTGTATGTCTCCGATACTACCACATGTCACCCATTTTAGCTATGTAGGGCACCATATAAATAGTACCTTTCAACCAGAGCTGAGAGGATAGAGATCAATGAGCATGGAAAGCCCCTATGACACCATTGCTGCAGTGTCAACACCAGCCGGTGAAGGGGGTATCGGCATTGTAAGGCTGAGCGGAGAACGGGCAATTGACATAGTCCGTGTTCTCTTTGAAGCAAAGCATGCAAGCGGCAAAGACCTGTATAGGAAATCCTTTGCCATGCATCTCGGCTATATACGAAAGGATGGCCTGATCATAGATGAGGTGCTCGTCTCTGTCATGAAGGCACCCGCAACCTACACCCGGGAGGATGTGGTTGAGATCAACTGTCATGGCGGAGCCGTCGCTGTGGGGGAAGTGCTGCGGCTTGTACTCATGGGTGGCGCACGGCTGGCGGAACCGGGTGAGTTCACCAGGCGTGCCTTCATCAATGGAAGAATCGACCTTGCACAGGCCGAAGCAGTACTGGATATCGTGAAGGCCAAAACATCGAGGGCCCTCGAACAGGCTGTCTGGCAGCTGCAGGGGAGCATCTCACAGAAGGTTGAACAGATTGCTGAACCTTTGAAGAGGCTCCTCATACACCTCGAGGCAAGCATCGATTTCCCCGAAGAGGATGATGTCGAAACCGTGAATTACAATGACGTGGACAGCACCCTGAACAGTGTCTGCCTTGATCTGGATACCATACTGGGAAGCTATGATACGGGAAGGATGCTGAGAGACGGTGTCCTCACGGTCATTTCCGGAAAGCCCAATGTGGGAAAATCGAGCCTGCTCAATGCATTTCTGAAGTATGACCGAGCGATCGTGACAGAAATCCCTGGAACCACCCGTGACATCATCGAAGAGCAGCTCAATCTGGGTGGTATCCCCTTTATCCTTGCCGATACGGCGGGTATCACCGAAACGGATGATCGCATCGAGCGCGAGGGGGTACGGAGGAGCAAGGACCACATAGAACGTGCCCAGCTTGTCATGCTCATGCTCGATGGAAGCGAGCCGCTCGATGACAGGGACCGTGAGATTGCTGGGCGGGTTGCGTCTCTGCCGCACATAACAGTTATCAACAAGTCGGATCTTCCACAATGTATAGATACATCTCACCTCGAAGAGCTCGGTGATATCGACAGGGACTACATAGGATTGTCGGCCATGACAGGCGCCGGCCTACATGAGCTGGAACAACGCATGGTTCAAAAGGTGGTGACAGGTACTGCGGAGGGCGATCGATCGCTCATGATAACAAGCGCGCGCCACTTCAGCATACTGTCAAGGACCCGGAAAGAGCTGGACCATGCAAAGAGTGCGGTGCGGGATTGCAGCGACCCAGAGCTCATTGCCTACGATGTGAAGAGCAGCCTGGACACACTTGGCGAGATAACGGGTGCGGCAACCTCGAGCGACATCATGAATGAAATATTTGACAGCTTCTGCATAGGCAAATAGAGCTATGTGCACAATATGAGGGTAGCCAGAACAGGCACAAATATACGTTGATTTTTTAACACTAATCGGTATATTCTTCCCTATCCAGTGCTTATTTGCGGAGAAGGAGATGGACAAGCAGAAAATTCAAGAAGCAGTCAGAACAATCATAAGAGAGATTGACCCTGACCCTGACAGGCCGGATCTCGCTCGTACACCGGAACGTGTGGCAAAGATGTATGAGGAGATCTTTGCCGGTGCCTTTACCGATGTGGATCAGGTGCTTCAGGTCATGCTCTCGGAGCAGCATGACGAAATAGTGCTGGTTAAGGACATACCCATCTATTCAGTTTGTGAACACCACATGCTTCCCTTTTACGGCAGGGCTCATGTGGCCTATGTACCCAGGGAAAACCGCATCACGGGCTTAAGCAAGCTCGCACGGATTGTGGACGTTATGGCACGACGGCTGCAGGTACAAGAGCGGCTCACTGCATCCATTGCGAACATCATCATGAAAAAACTGAAACCCTACGGTGTCATCGTTGTGATAGAGGCTGAACATCTGTGCATGATCATGCGCGGTGTGAAGAAATACGGTGCCTATACCATTACCAGCGCCGTACGCGGTGTTTTCAAGAAGAATGAAAAAACACGTGCCGAAGCTCTGTCTCTCATCATGTCCCGCAGACAGTTCTAAAAAAGCTACTCAAGCACAAGTCTCATGTGTCGTTTTTTTCCAGCACGAAGATCGAGCCCACCCTCTTTAAAATCCCTTTCTGAAAGGACTTCATTCTCGTCATCCAGTCGCCTACCCTCAATATAGGCGCCCCCCTGCCTGATAAGCCTTCTTCCCTCACCCTTGCTCGAAACAAGCCCTGCAACGAGGAAGGCATCGACAACGGTAAATCCTTGCAGAAGTTGGGAGTGTGCTATGAAGATGGACGGGGACTCTGCCGCTCCGCCGCCGGCCTTGACAATGGTTGAAGACGTCTCAACCGTGAGGCCCGGGTCTGCCTCTCCGAACTTTTCCGTGGATGCGCGAAAAGCCTTCACAGCATTCTCCTCGCCGTGGTTGATCATTGTGGCTTCAAAGGAAAGTATCTCCTTGGCACGGTTCAGAAGAGGCGGCTTCAGATATGAGAGAGCATGCACCTCTTCCATGGGGAGAAAGGTGAAGAGGCCGAGGTAGCGCTCCACATCGCTGTCCATGGTGTTCCGGAAGAATTGGAAGTAGTCGTAGGGAGAGGTTTTCGCTTCATCGAGCCAGACTGCCCCCTTAACGGACTTGCCAAACTTCTCACCAGCCGAATTGGTAATCAGCGGAAAGGTTATACCAAAGATCTCCTTTGCAGAAAGCCTTCTGGTGAGGTCAATACCTGCAACAATATTCCCCCACTGATCCTGTCCACCCATCTGCATATCACAGTCGTAGTCACGGTTGAGCACATAGAAATCGTAGGCCTGCAGCACCATGTAGTTGAATTCAATGAATGTCAGTCCCTTCTCGAGCCGCTGCTTGACCGACTCAGCAGAAAGCATCCTATTCACTGAGAAATGTTTACCCACGTCTCTCAGGAATTCGATATAGTTGAGATCCACAAGCCAATCGGCATTGTTCAAAAGCAGCGCCTTGTCTTCATCAAAGGAGATGAAGTGCGACAGCTGCCGCTTCAGCGCTTCTCCGTTGTTTCGTACATCCTCGATGCTCAGAAGTTTCCGGGTTTCAGACTTGCCTGAAGGATCTCCCACAAGCCCCGTTCCACCGCCGACCAGTCCAATGGGACGGTGTCCGTTTCTTTGAAGATGGGCAAGTGACATGATTGGGACCAGGCTCCCCGCATGCAGGGAATCCGCCGTAGGATCAAATCCTATATAGGCTGTCACCTTTTTTGAATCAAAATGTTTCCTGATGGCTCCCTCATCGGTTACCTGGAAGATGAATCCTCTCTCCTTCAACACGTCATAGGGGTTCATGTCTGACTATCACTTTGCCGTTTTTTCTAATTTCCCCCTAATGTACTGAAGGATGAATGAGAAGTAAATGGGGATAAAAAAGGGGACAGCTCACTGTCCCCTTTTTTAGTCACTTCTATTATGCGAAGACATGCTGCATTACATCATCCATCTTTTCCACAAGGTGGAAGGTGATGCCCTTTTTGATATGTTCGGGAATCTCGTTCAGGTCTTTCTGATTTTCTCTGGGAAGGACGATATCTCTCATCTTTGCGCGTTTTGCTGCAATGACCTTCTCCTTGATGCCGCCAACGGGAAGCACGTTGCCGATGAGCGATATTTCACCAGTCATGGCAAGCCTGCTCTTGATTTTCCTGCCCGTGACAAGGGAGAGCATGGCCGAAGCCATGGTGATGCCTGCAGAAGGTCCATCCTTGGGCGTAGCGCCTGCGGGCACATGCAGGTGAATGAAGTTGCTCTCGTACAGACTCTCATCCACACCCATGTCCGCTCCGATCGATCGCACCCAGGACAGTGCGATGTTGGCGGATTCAGCCATAACATCTCCGAGACTTCCTGTAAGCTTCAAACTGCCCTTGCCGGGGATGAGGTTCGATTCCACCGTGAGAGTTGCTCCGCCGAGTGGAGTCCACGCGAGCCCGATGGTAATACCTGGTCGGGTTATACGCTTATACACCTCCTCGATGAAGATGCGCTCACCCAGATAATCACGGATGTTCTCCCCTTTGAGCACAAGAGGGAGGCTCACCTCCTTCTCGAGAGCCTTTCGTGTCACCTTACGGGAAACCTTGTTAACAGCCTTTTCGAAATTACGTAGACCTGCTTCACGCACATACCCCTGCAGTATCTCCTGAAGTGCACTTTTATGAAACCTCACATCGCTCTTTTTCAACCCATGCCTTTCCAGCGAACGGGGTATGATGTAACGCTTGCCGATCTCGATCTTCTCCGCCTCAATGTAACCCGAGAGACGTATCACCTCCATTCGGTCCAGCAGCGGCGCTGGTATGGTGTCCTGTGTATTGGCTGTGGTGATGAACATGACCTGCGACAGGTCAAAGGGCAGGTCCAGATAGTGGTCCCTGAAATCAATGTTCTGCTCAGGATCGAGCACCTCCAGAAGAGCAGACGAGGGGTCGCCCTGAAAGCTCATACCGAGCTTGTCGATTTCATCGAGCATGATGACGGGATTTCGCGTCTGCACAATCTTCAGAGCCTGTATGATCTTACCCGGCATTGCACCGATGTAGGTTCTTCGGTGCCCCTTGATTTCAGCCTCGTCGCGCATACCGCCGAGGGAGAAGCGAAAAAACATTCTCCCCATTGCCCGCGCAATCGACTTGCCCACTGAGGTCTTGCCAACTCCGGGCGGACCCACGAGACACAGTATACTTCCCTTGGAGTCGGCTTTCATCTGCTTGACGGACAGAAACTCCAGAATGCGCTCCTTCACCTCGTCCAGGTCATAGTGGTCCTGATCGAGTATTTTTCGTGCCTTGGGCACATCGATCTTCTCCTCAGAGAAGGTGTTCCAGGGCAGCGAGCAGATCGTCTCGAGATAGTTGCGGGTCACCGCATACTCTGGGGAGTGAGTGTCCATGAGCCCCAGTTTCTCAAGCTCCTCATAGGCCTTGTCCTTCACCTCCTGCCTGAGCTCCAGGGAATCAAGCTGCTCCTTGAACTTGTTGTATTCCTGGCCCTTGGCATCCACCTCCATGCCAAGCTCTTTCTTGATCGCCTTAAGTTGTTCTCTGAGGAAAAACTCGCGCTGCTGTTTCGTTACTTTCTCATTGATGTTCTCCTGAATCTTCTTCTGAAGCTTCATGAGCTCCTTTTCACGATGGAGCAGTATGAGCACATTCTCAATTCTCTTCTTCACATCGAGGGTCTCCAAAATGCTCTGCTGTTTCTCCCTGTCGATGTTCAGTATGGAGGCAACAAAATCGGTAACCCTTTCAGCACCGTTCAGGTTTGCCATATTCAGCTTAATCTCCTCTGTAAAGAAGGGATTGTCCTCAGAAACCTCCTTGATCTCCGTGTAGAGAGTCCGCGTGAGCGCCTGGAGCTCGTTGTCCGTCTTTGCCTGCTCATCTACATACTCTACGGCAGCGACCACGTAGGGATTCATGGTGAGGAACTTCTTTATCTGCAGACGTTTAATTGTGTTAATGAAAATGTTTATTTTCCCGTCCGGAAGATTGATCTTCTTCATGATCTTTGCAATCGTTCCGATGCGATAGAGGTTGTCTCCCCTGTCCTCTTCGATTTCAGGATTCTTCTCCAATACCAGGCCTATGTACCCGTCTATCTCCATAACCCGCTCAACTGTCTTTATATGCTTGTCTCCGCCAATGATGAGCGGCATGAATATACCAGGAAAGATCGGCCTGGTTTTCATGGGAATGAGTGAGAGCTTCGGCGGTAGTACCTTGTCCACCGATACGAGTGTCTTGTTTTCATCAATGTCTATCTGATCCATATTCCTCTTTTCCTAACCTTGTATAGATATGAAACCATTCACAAAAGTGTACATTGGTGCCAGTACCTGTTGTAAATAATATAATAAAAAACCAGCTCTAAAAAAATATTGATAGAAACTTAACTAAGTATTACTTTAACAAAAAATTTCAGGAGGAGTACGATGATTGTCGTTGGTGAGCTTATTAATTCAACAAGAAAGAAAATAAAAGAGGCAATGACCAACCGCGATGCGGACTATCTCAAGGATCTTGCGAAGAAACAGGACGAAGCCGGTGCAGATTTCATAGATGTGAATGCAGGCGCCTTCGTGGATGAAGAGATGGAAATTCTAAAATGGGCTCTCGAAGAGGTGATGAGTGTCACAGAGAAACCCATCGCAGTCGACAGTCCTCGCGGCGAAGCAATAAAGATGGGCCTGGAGCTGCACCGCAACGGGAAACCCTTGCTCAACTCGATTACCAAAGAGAGCGATCGATGGAAAGAGGTATTGCCGGTTGCCGTAGAGCATGACTGCCTCGTACTTGGCCTCTGTATTGATGACAATGGTATCCCGGAAGAAGCCGACAAACGGATACAGATCGCCGATGGAATCATAAACGAGCTGGTCAAGGCCGGTAAGAACATCGATGACATCGCCATTGACCCGCTCACCACACCGCTCAGCGTGAATACGAACTATGGCATTATTGTTCTGGATACGATTAAGGGTGTGAAGAAGAACTTTCCCGAGGTGAAACTGATTACCGGACTCAGCAATATCTCCTATGGACTGCCTGCACGAAAGCAGGTCAACAGGGCCTTTGTTGTCAACTGCATGGTGAACGGACTCGATGGTGCACTCATCGACCCTCTCGATACGACGATGATGAGCCTGATTTTTGCAACCGAGGCGCTCATGAACAAAGACCCCTTTTGCGGCAACTATCTCAAAGCCTTCAGAGCCGGACAATTAACGAAAGATTGAAGTATTTCGCCGAACTGGTATAATAACGGCGGGTCTCCCATGGGCCCGCCTTTTTTCATTACTTCTCAGTCAGGGAAACAAACAATTCAGTAATTACACATACAGGGGGCACCTAATGGCTAAGGATTCCATTTCAAAAAACGATCTCCTTCAGATGGTGGAACGGATGTACAAAACGATCGATTCAATGAAGGATGATCTCTCAAAACTCGATACGGAGATTGGAGACGGTGATCATGGGTTCAGCATTGCCAGCGGTTTCAAGAGCTTTTATGCGAAACTCGACGAGTACGCACAACTTGAAATTGGTCCGATTCTGAAAAAGGGAGGGTTTGATCTCATTAAGAATGTCGGAGGGGCTGCAGGCGCAGTGTTTGGCACCTTTTTCATAGGACAGTCCGCATATTACGACTGCAACCTGCAGGGAAAAGACCCGCTCGATCTGCAGGACATCACGAACATGTTCGCCCATGCGCTGGAACAGATTAAAAACCGGGGACATGCCAAGCCGGGTGACAAAACCATGGTGGATGCACTCGAACCTGCTGTCGAGAGCCTCAAGGAAAGCACGGAAAAGGGCTTAAGCCTTGCCGAGGCTTTCAATCTGGCAGCTGAGAAGGCGGATGAGGGGTCTGAAAAGACCAAAGAGATGGTTGCAACTCATGGGCGGGCGAAAAATCTTGGAGAGCGAAGTATAGGCTTTATGGATCCCGGTTCAAAAACCATGGCCCTGATTATCAATGCAATCGCAGAGTATCTAGCAGAGTAAACCTGCTGTTTCTACCACTGCTCATCATAAAGAGGTACATGCATGAACACTGAATTTCTACATGTGGGGATCAGTGTAAGGGATCTCGACAAAACGGTACTGTTCTTCAGGGATGTACTGGGTATGGAAGAGGAGTACAGAACCATCAACGAGGGTGAACGTATAAGCCGGGTCGTGGGTGTGGAAAATGCCCATATGGATGTGTGTGTGCTGCACAAGGGAGCGGTTCGCATAGAACTCCTCGAGTATAAAAACGAAAAGGCAAAATCCAGAAAAAACTTCAAACCGCAGGATGAGCCTGGCCTTGTGCACATAGCATTTCTTGTTGATGATGTGGACGCTGAGTATGAACGGTTGAAAGCCCTGGGTTATAAGGGCTACGCACCACCCATGGTCGCGCGTGAAGATGGTCCAAAAATCACCTATATCAAAGGACCTGACAACGTGATCATCGAGCTGTTTCAAAAACAATAAACCTACTATTCGAGGTGTGAAGGGCATGAAAGCAATAGATATACTACCCTGTTCAAGAGAAAAGAGATATTGAGAGATTACGCGGGGCGAGAGAGAACAGACATGAACAGTTGTATCGTTTTTACCAACTGGAAGATGAACAAGACGCTGGCCGAAACGGAAGAGTTCTTTACGAGACTTGTGAAGCTGCATGGGGACCGAAAGGACCTTGAGCTCATCATGTGCATACCATCCCTGTACATCAGAGCTGTCGCCACCTCCTGCAATGGCACATGCATACGCATTGGCTCTGAGAACATGTATCCCGGCGACTGGGGTGCATATACAGGAGAGACATCCGCACCCATGCTCAAAAGTGTGGGCTGCGAAATTGCACTCATAGGGCACTCTGAACGACGAAAGTTTTTTCATGAGGACGACGAACTCGTTGGGAAAAAGCTCAAATCTGCTTTGGACCACGGCTTGTTTCCCATTGCCTGCATCGGTGAGACCCGGGAGGAACGGGATGCTGGTCAGATGTTCGCCGTTCTGGCGCGGCAGGTTGAAATCTGCTTTCAGTGCCTCACCCCGGACAGCAGACTGTACATAGCCTATGAGCCGCGGTGGGCAATCGGTGCAGGCATTATCCCTGAGTATCCCCAAATCGAAGAAGCTCACCGATTCATCAGAGAAGAGATAGTGAAACGTTACGGTACTGCAGTATCCGACAATATCAGGCTGCTTTACGGTGGCAGTGTGAGCCCCCAAAACAGTTTCGCCATATGCTCACTGGAACACGTTGACGGTGTGGGATACGGAGGATGCAGTCTCGATCTGGACTGCCTCAGCAGGGGAATCGAGGAATCTGTTCGGGCTTTTCAGGCTTCTTCCTCATAGTAGGGTTCGAGCCGTTCACCCCAGCGTTCATAGTTTTCAAAACGGGTGAACTCCTTGAAAAACTTGAGCTCAATCGTACCAGTGGGTCCATTTCGCTGCTTCTGTATGATGATTTCCGCCAAGCCCTCCCTGTCACTCTGCGGGTTGTACAACTCATCACGATAGAGAAATATCACCACATCGGCATCCTGCTCGATAGCACCTGATTCACGGAGGTCTGAGAGTATGGGTCGCTTGTCCCTTCCCCGTGTTTCGACTGCACGCGAAAGCTGCGACAGTGCGATGACCGGTATGCTGAGCTCCCGCGCCAGTGCCTTGAGGGAACGGGATATCTCGGAAATCTCCTGCGTACGGCCCTCTTTTTTTCGTAAGGACGACATGAGCTGCAGATAGTCAACGATGACAAGGTCCAGTCCGTGTCTCGACTGTATGCGTCGCGCTTTTGCCCTGAGCTGCATGTCGGAAATGCCCGGCGTCTCATCAATGAAAATAGTGGCTTCCGAGAGCTTGCCTGCCGCTGTGGTGAGCGGGCCCCACTCTTCGGTCCTGAGCAGCCCCTTTCTAAGCCGCTGAGAGTCGATGCGGGCTTCCGAGCAGAGCATGCGCTGCATAAGAGCTTCCTTCGACATCTCAAGGCTGAATACCGCAACCTTCAGCCGCTGCTGAATAGCCACGTTTTGGGCAATGTTCAGCGCCAAGGCTGTCTTGCCCACTGATGGGCGGGCAGCAACGACAATAAACTCCGACCTCTGGAATCCGGAAGTAAGGTCGTCCAGCTCCTTGAATCCGCTCGGGATTCCTGTGTAGTTGTCCCCCCGGTGAAAGAGCTTCTCAATGGCAGTGATGCTGTCCTTGATGACTTCACTGATGGGAAAGTATCCCCGCACACCCTTGCGCTCAGTTACGTCGAAGATGAGCTTCTCCGCCTCATCCACAACCTCGTAGGCATCTGTCTCAGATTTATAACAGAGCGAGATGGCATTCGATGAGGCCCGAATCAATTTTCGAAGCAGGCTCTTCTGTTCTACGATCTTTGCGTAGTACTCGGCGTTCGCCGAGGTAGGCGTTTCATCGAGCAGGGAGGATACATACACAACACCACCTGCACTGTCAAGCTCTCCGCTTCCACGCAGGAAATCGGTTAGTGTTACGATGTCAACGGGGGTGGAACGGCCGTACAGTTCGAGAAGGGTTTTAAAGATAATCCTGTGCTGTTCACTGTAGAAATCCTCTTCTGTCAGTAAATCAATCGCCACTTCGATAGCTTCCTTGTCAAGCAGCATGCTGCCGAGGCATGCCCGTTCTGCTTCGAGGTTCTGTGGCGGAAGTTTGTCAGTTAATGTAGAGATTTTTTGTGAACTCTCGGCCATGGCAGCCCTAGTCCTCTTTGACAACCCATACCTTTAATTCAGCTTCTACGTCCTCATAAACCTTGACGCTTACCTTGTATGCACCGGTCTGTTTAATTGGTTCACCCAACAGAATATTTTTCTTCTCTATCTGATAGCCCTGTTCATCCAGTGCCTTGATAATATCATGTTCATGAATTGCACCGAATAGCTTCTCGTTTTTTCCAACCGCCGCAGGTATATTGATGGAGAGATCGCTCAAAGCGTCGGCAAGCTGCTGTGCCTCTTCCCGTTTCTTGACCTTTCTGAGTTCGATCTTCTTCTGCTGCTCCTTCATGCGGTTTCTGTTAAAGGGAGAATCCTGAACGGCGAATCTCTTGGGAAAGAGAAAATTTCGGGCATATCCCGGGGCCACCTCTTTTGTTTCGCCTTCTTCACCAAGGCCTTTTACATCCTGTACAAGTATAATCTTCATGTACTGCTCCTCTTCTTCTTTTCAAAGTGTTCGCGCATCTTCAACCAGATATCGGCAACACCTATACCGGTTACGATACTGACAAATAGTATGAATGAGTAAACAAGAAAAAATAACAGGATTGCATACTGAAACACCTGCGGAATCTTGATCCGGTCGGCCAGGACCTTGATAAATGCCAGGCCGCGTAGGAAAAAGAGAAGCGAGAAGATAACAGCAACATTCCAGCTCAGAATCCCCAGTGCACTGCTTTTCAGATAAAGGTTGATAAAGATCAGACCCCAGGATATTATGAGTCCCCATACCCAGGAATCGCTGATTTTGTAATTCCTGATGCTGTACTGAAGAGCGGCCTTGCTCAACCTTTTCTTGAAGTATAGCCGCACAAAGCTGATTCCAAGAAATATGATAATGATCTGTTTTATCAGGTAGCCGCCTCTGGGTGCAATCCCAAAGATGATGTTGTTCCTGTAAATATCAGCAGCGAACCTAACCTTCTTTGCAAGATCGTTATAGTCAATACTTCTATCGTTCAGCACCCCGCTGTAATTCTGCATGTGCGAGAGATAGCTTTCGACATAGGTCGCTGTCTTCAGGTTGACAAAACTCTCATACCCGTCAATGAGCTGTTTGAATCCGCCCATCAATCCGGAGATGACAAGCGGAAGCATTGCAATAACCACATACACGGAGAGGCTGAAAAATACCACATAGTTCAACTTGTAGTTTCGTGAAACGAAATAACCAAGGAAGATACCAAGGCAGCCGAATATGAAAAAGAAATCGAGAAACCTGCCTCCACGAAGACCCGTGATATTCTCGATAAAGCTGAACGAGTAGTGGGTCGGTGACAGAAGCAAGAACTCATTGTCCAACGGGAACCGCACTATCTCATTCACCATCATGTAAAAGAGCAGAACCGTCCCGGCTACAAGAAATATCAGAGCTTCCTTCCACCCCCTCTTGATCACAATGATCATGATGGGAACAAACGAAAGTTCGGCGAATACAACCGAAAGGTACAGCACCACGGACAGGAGGGTAAGAAGAAAACATTCCCCCAGTTCTCTCCACGCGACCCGTATATCCGGGACGGTGATCTTCACCTTCAAGTCGCTTATGTGGAGATGGGGGATCTTGGAATAATCGATCTTCTGACCCGCCAATTTCATCTTCGACAACAGGTCTTCGAGCCACATCTTGTCGAACTTGAGAGAAATGGGCACACCCTCCCTCTGGCTGGATGAAACAGCCTACTTGGACACATAGGGAAGCAGGGCTATCATGCGCGCTCTCTTGACTGCAGCAGAGACAATTCTTTGATGCTTGGCGCATGTACCGGTCATCCTTCTGGGCATGATCTTTCCACGTTCCGTGACAAACCTGCGCAACATGTCCACATCCTTATAATCAACAGAATTGATCTTGTTGACGCACAATCTGCAGACCTTGCGACGAAAATACCCCCTGCGGGGTCTACCGCCCTGGTTCTGATAATTCGACCTAGCTCTGCCCCTGCCCTGAGGCCCGCCTGGCCTTCGGTTATCAGGACCCCTGCTTGGCGGAGCAGTTCCGCTCTTTGGCTTTGCTGCAGTTTCAGTCGCAGCCTCAGCCGGAGGCGCACTCTCAGCGTTGGATTCAGTTGCAGTCTCGGCCTTTACTGCATCCTCGCTCTTCTCTTCGGCAGCATCGGCTTGCTCTGCCGTATCCGGTTTGACTTCTTCTGCCGGTTCAGATGCAGTATCCGCCTCGGTTGACACTACTTCAGGAGCTTCCTTCTCCTCGTTTTTTTCCTCTTCAGCCATGAAAAACTCTCCTCCACTCGAACGATACTCATATCTGTAGTTTCAATTGGTTAAAATGGTATTTCGTCGTCATCCAGCTCAGAGAGGAAAGGGTCTCTTTCTTCGCCACCCTCATTAACGGCTCGTGGTGCCCCACTTTCACCCTTGCCACCGCCTGCAGCTGCATTATCGTCTACGGACCTGTCGGTTTGGCCATCTAACTGCCCTGCTCCACCATACTGTCCCGACCCTCCCCGCGCAGGTCCAAAGAACTGCACGTTGTTGACCACGATCTCAACGGTGTTTCTCTTCACACCGTCCGATCCTTCCCATCTTCTCTGCTGCAGTCGGCCGTCAATTGCCACCTGCCTTCCCTTGGACAGGTACTGATTGCAGATCTCTGCTGTCTTGTTCCACGCGACAATGTTGAAAAAGTTGGTGCTCCCTTCAGCATCGCCCGTATTTCCCCGCGACGAACCCGATGATCTGTTCACAGCAATTGAGAACTTGCAAATGGCAGCCCCTGACTGTGTATAGGTCAGTTCAGGGTCCTTCGTAAGCCTGCCGACAAGCACGACATGATTGATATCCCAGCTCATGCCACATTCCCCATTTATTGGACTTTAGTTGCCATTGAATATTTCATTGTAAATATAATTAACACGAAACTCAAGCCCTTTGTTTCCATGAAGCCGCAACAACACGAGTTGACCATCCGTTAGGGTGCAACAATGCAGAGATTCCGGAAGGAATGACCTCCCCTCAAAGCCTCACTCGCATGAACCGAATCACATCCTGGTTCAGCTTCAGTTCCTTCTCGTAGTCTTCAAGCTTGGAAAGGTCATCGATCTCGATTTGGGTAACGTAATAGAAACCATCGGTGTTTTTGTTGATTTCATAGGCAAGTCGGCGCTTCCCCATTTCATCTTCCTTGACAAGGGTAAGGCCAAGATTTTTGTAGTGCTCCTTCACCCATTCGATGGACTTCTTCGCTACCTCTTCCTGAGGTTCAAAGATGTAAAGATATTCATACTTTCTCAAAAGAAACCTCCCTCCGGTCTAACGGTCCACTTCAGGTCCACAGGCCCAAGCGAACAGAAAGGCTGATCAGGTGTGAATTTAGAAATAAAAGGATCTTCAGTCAAGACTATTTGACAAAGCGTGTCACTGTTTCAATATACCTGGTGCGCGGAAACATGTCTATTATAGATATGTCTTCGGGCCTGTACCCCCTTGTAACAAATTCCTTCACATCGCGGGCAAAGGTTGCGCTGTTGCAGGAGACATAGACAACCACTGCTGGTTCGAGCAGCGTTATGGAGTCTATGAGGTGCCGATCAAGTCCTGTTCTGGGGGGATCAACAACAACCTTGAGGCATCCCTGCCCCTCTGCTTCCCATTGTGAAAGGTCTGTCTGAGTTGTAAGATCACCAATGATAAATACGGCATTATCTATTCCGTTCATAGAAGCGTTGAAAGCGGCATTCCGTACGGCACTTCCGTTGGCGTCGATCCCTGTCACACTGTACGAAAACGGGGCAAGTGACAACGCAATCAGGCCGGAACCGCAGAAAAGGTCGTATATACGATCTTCAGGACCAGGATGGAGACTGCGTTTAATAAGCCCTATCCACCTCTCATTGAGATATGTGTTTACCTGAAAGAAATCATCCACACCAATCCTGAACTGCAGGTCTCCCACCCTGTAAAAGGCGTGAGAATCATCTTTCCTGCCCATGGCACCCTTGCAGAAAACCTGTTCTTCCCCATTCGACCTTAGACGAATACTCCCTTCCTTGAGATGCTTCTGCTTCACAAGTTCCAACACGAATGTGTTTAAAGGATTGTGGAGGAGCATACAACCCTGCGACGGGAGGGGTACTATTTCATGGGATTTCTTTTTAAAAAATCCAACCTGTCCCTGAGCGTCCACCTTGATCTGTGCATTGTTTCTGTACCTGTATTCCGATGAAGAGGGATGAATCTCAATGTTCTTTTCAACCCTGTACCTTCCGATGCGCTCCAGATCTTCGAGAAACACCCCTTTCTTTGCTTCGAGTTCGAATTGATAGGATACATGGTCAAAATCACATCCACCGCACACACCAAAAATAGGGCATCTTGGCTCAACCCGCATCGGCGATGGTTTCACAATGGTCTCTATTTCACAGAAAGGCCCGGGGTTTCCGCGTCCCTGTTCGGATCGAAGGGGCTTCACCTTCAACAGATCTCCAGGTACTGAGAAGGGAACGAGAACCACACGCCCGTCAATCGCACCTATCCCATAACCGCCGTTTACAATCCTGTCTATATAAACTTCTCTGTCCTCTATCCAATCACCCAACTGTACGACCCTTTCAACCCTCTCATGATTATCTCTGATACAGCTCTTTGCTAAGGATTTGCAGTTGATTCAAAGTGCAGGTACCGGTATCTTTAACAATCACATGGCATAATAAGGTGAATAAAAGATATTTAAAGATATCGCTGCGCTAGCGCTTCGCTATGTCCAGTTTCATACATTGGTATAAGAAGATAACACAATAATTTGCGGAACATGTTAATTTTGAGAACTTCGGCTGAAAAACATGGTTG
>Ga0255055_10001765_pt1 | contig 15533 bp, 11 predicted proteins | sample JV7_2_27_MG_FD_188633 | JGI IMG/M metagenome (GOLD analysis project Ga0255055, IMG submission 188633) | Seawater microbial communities from Jervis Inlet, British Columbia, Canada - JV7_2_27 | ecosystem: Environmental > Aquatic > Marine > Inlet | place: Canada: British Columbia | collected... | reverse complement strand
TGCGTGGCTTTCTCTTTGGGGCCTTGCTGGCAGCGGTGATTGCTGTGCCACAGGCCATGACGCTGGAAGGCCTGGTCGAGCAAGCGCTGCCGGGCTATGGGGCACAAACGGTGCTGGTCGTCGGAATATTGATCATCGCGGTGTTCTGGGGACCGCTCTCTCTGATCTCGCTTCGCCGTTTGCAGGTGATCACGGAGGACGGGGTACTGCCGGCATGGCTCCTTGCGCCGGCGTGGAAGCTGTCCGTGACTCAATCTATCCTGACGCTGGTGGCGGCGGTAATCGCGGCCGCGGTGTCCGCAGTGCCATCACTGGCGCTTGGTCAGGCCGCGGCCGCAATGTTTTTACTGCTGGGCATGGGAGTTAGCCTGGCATCTATCTTCTATCAACGACGCGGCAATAACCGGCCGATCCTCAAACTTCCCTTACATCCCGTGGTGCCCGCCGCCAGCGCAGCGATTTGCTTCTTACTCTTCTTTGCTTTGCCATTCTGGGCTAGTGCGCTTGGGCTGGCATGGCTATTGGTGGCGGTGCTCGCCTATTGGTGGGGCGGCAGGCAGAGAATGCGTGATTCGCAGGTCGGGATCACGGTCTTCGAAGCCCTCGAAGATCGGGAAATCATCGAATCTGCGTTCCCGATAGTTGTCCCGGTGGCCAACCCGGAAGCGGCTTCAAACCTGGTGTCATTAGCCGCAGACATCGCTCGACGCCAGGAAGGGCATTTGATCATCTTGCAGGTGATCCAGGTCCCTGAGCACCTGCCGCTGGACAATCGACGATTCGAGGCGCAGCGCAAGCTCGATTTGCTGGAGCGCAGTTTGGGCGAGGCGGAAGCTCTCGGTGTGCCCACTGTAGGCCTTACACGTATCTCGCGCAGCATCGAGCAGGGCATTCTAGATACCGCGGCCGAGGAGTCGGCCAAGCTCATCATGATGGGCGGCAACGTTAGCCCGCGGTATGCCGGGAGAACAGGATTCGGCACTGTCGTGGACGACGTGCTGGAGCAGGCCGCCTGTGAAGTGTTTGTGCTCCGGTCGCAGGGTGAGTTCCACCCAACTCGCGCGCTAGTTCCCGCAGCAGAATCGCGAGGGCTTGAGGCGGCTCGCCTGGCGAGCTGGCTTACCGGCGGGGAAGTGACGTTGCTGCATGTAATGGAAGAAGGCTCCACCGAAGCCGAAGCGAAAGCCTTGCTGGGCGGTATCGCAGCCGAAATTGGCGGCAGTCAGGGCATTGAGACACGGGTGGTTCGGTCCAGCACGCCTGTAAACGGAATCCTGGAGGGGATTGAGGGCCACGACCTGTTGGTGCTAGAAACCGGCGAGCTGGCGTTGCTCGACGACGTACGCCGAACGCAACTGCCGCTCAGATTGGCGGAACGAATCGATGTTCCCATCCTGCTGGTGCGCAGTCAGGCCGATTTGCCGCGCCTCGTGGCTCGCCGCGCCTGGCGCTCCATTTCAGACATCATCCCGCCCCTCACCAGCGAGGGGCAACTGGCGCTCTACCGCAATTTGCGGGAGGCGGCGCGCCCCAATGTTCATTTCTTTGTCTTGATCACGCTGTCATCAGTGATTGCCAGTCTGGGATTGCTCATCAATAGCCCGGCGGTGGTCATTGGCGCCATGCTGGTAGCGCCTCTGATGAGTCCTATTGTCGCCATCGCAGCCGGTCTCACCTTCGGCGACGCACAAATGCTGCGTGAGGGCCTGGCTTCGACGGTGCAGGGAGCCATGGCAGCCGTCTTTATCGCCATTGTCATTGGGCTGATCGTGCCTGGTTCGGTGGCAACCTCCGAAGTCCTTGCACGGACCGAGCCCAGCCTGATTGACTTGATGATCGCGCTTGCCTCCGGCATGGCAGGGGCTTATGCCATCGCTCGCAAGGAGGTGGGCGAAGCACTACCTGGGGTTGCGATCTCTGCTGCGCTCCTTCCGCCGCTGGCCAGCGCCGGCCTGGGAGTAGCACTTCGAGACGGGGCAATCGTCGGCGGAGCGCTGCTGCTGTTTACGACCAACCTGATTGCAATCGTCTTCGCGGCAAGCGTAGTATTTCTCTTACTAGGTGTGCGCCCGCCTGCAGGCGAAAAGAGCAATCGCTGGTTTCGGCAAGGTGTGACCGTGACCGGACTGTCCCTGCTCGTGGTCAGCCTCCCACTAGCATTTTTGCTCTGGAGATCGGTAGAGAAGGGACGAATCGAGCAGCAAACGCGGCAGGTGCTGGAACAGGAGCTGCAGAGTTGGGGAGCGGTAGAAATCGCAGACCTGGAGATTCGCCATGAGCTTCAGGAGGTCGAGGTGCTTGGGACGCTGTACTCTCGTGATCCGATCACCGAGGACCAGCTAAACGAATTGCAGCGCGAGCTGGACGCCGAACTGCGGCCCGACGTATCCCTGCGCTTGATTGTGATTCCTGCCGAGCTGCTCGAGTCAGAGACTCGATAGTCTTACGGCTTCAGCCAGACTTCCACGCTCGAGAAATACCGAAGCCCCGGGAGACTTGCATTTTGTTCCCGGACCACCACCCGCACATACTGAGCGTAAGGAATATCGTACGGGATCGCGAGCTCGAATGCTCCCAACACACCCGGCTCCAGGGAGTCTAGCTGCACCTGGTGGGTGGCTATGGCTTCTCCACTTCGGTTGCGCAACTCCAGCGTAAGCGGTAACTCTGAATCGGTCCAACCCGCCCCTCGCACGACCATCAATCCGCCTTCCACAATGCTGCCGTCCCTGGGTTCCAGCAGGGCAATCTTTTGCGGCCCATGCTCGACCGGGTGGATGCGAGGGTATCCCTCCGAGAGCAGCAACAGGTCCACCGAGACCAGTTGATCCAGGCTGGCCCACCGAATTCCATCCGTGCTGATCTCCAGCCGGGCACTTTCTGCCACAGCGGGAGTGTCGAATTCCATTCGAGTGGAAAAATTGCCAGCGTTGCCTGGATAGGCAAACAAGATCGTGGTCAATTCCGAAACGACGCGCCCATCCTCGCCAAGCAAACGAATATGCACACGCTCCTTGAAGCTAGGGCCACCGCGGCCTACGATCTGAAACGGGCTCGTCACTTGCGAGCCGGGCCCGGGGCGATAGATGGCCAGCAGCGCGTCGGGTAAGACTGAGCTTGATGGGACGAGGGTAGGCACCGTCGGTATAACGGGTTGCTCGATTACGATCGCAGGCGTGGCTAAATTAAATGGTGCAGGCGTTGGCTCGCTGAGCGGAGCCTCGGTGGGGGCCGCGACGGTGGCCTCAATGATCGGTTCGCCCGTTGCGGGCTCAGGTATCGCAAGTGGGCTGGGGGTTGCGCTCGTACATCCAACCAATATCACAGTTAGAAGAAGCGTCCCTCCGCGGAAGGTTCTGCTCTGCAATGACATATCAGATGTGAGCCAGGCCAACCTTTAGCATGGATCATGGGAATGATGCAAGTCGGGGGCCACAGCAGATGCTGGCCTTGGAGCCCCAGATAGTAACTTATGTAAAGTGCAATCTGGATATTTTCGAAGTGGGAGGTGGCTGCGCTGATGGTTAGTAGCTAAATGGAGGAAACAGCTGCGTCGTGAAGGCCTTATGGGGGGGAGCTACGTGGCCGTGCCCATGGCGCGGATGCTGATACCTACCAGAAACAGGCAAATCAGGCCATAGGTCAGGCTCGCCCGACGATCATCCTGACCCTTGGTGTAGGCGAAATAGCCCGGAATGGAGATGGCGGCCACGATGCCGTAGAGCAGATGGATCGTTCTTTCCGGGCGTGCACCCTGAATCCAGAGAATGACGCCGACGATAAACTGGGCCAAAATCAGTATCTCGCCGACGGCGAGGATGCCCCAGTAGCCGCCGGTGATGGTACGGCGTAGGAAAAAGACTGCCAGGCCCCATACGCCAGCAACGGAGAGAAAGATCAGCATGGAGGTGGCTAACCGTGCGTGGACTTCAGTCAGAGTCATGCGCGCAAGCTTCGATCAGCTGAGGCCGTAAATCTCAGAGTATTTGTCAGTCAGGTATCCGAGATACGGTTCCGCGCTCAGTTCCTCACCTGTTGCCCGATTGAGCAAATCCATGGGTTCATACTTGCCTCCGTGGCGATGGATCTTTTCATTCAGCCATCCAATGAGCTCGCCAAACTCTCCTCTTGAGATCTGAGTTTCGAGATCGGGTAAGTCTTGGCTGAGTTTTTGCCAGAGTTGCAGGGAGATCAGGTTGCCCAGCGTGTAGGTTGGGAAGTATCCGAAATAACCGTCTGACCAGTGGATGTCTTGAAGCACACCTCTTCTGTCATCGGGTGGCGTGAGACCCAGAAATTCCTCGAATTTCGCATTCCATGCCTCGGGTAAGTCGGCAACTGCAAGGTTGCCCTCGATCAAATCGGCTTCGATCTCAAATCGAATCAGGATGTGGAGGTTGTAGGTCGCCTCATCCGCGTCAACCCTGATGAGCGAGCGCTCAACCTTGTTGATACCCCGGTAGAAGGCCTCGACATCTACGCCGCCAAGCTGGCTCGGGAAAGCAGCCTGCAGCCGCGGGTAGTAAGCCGTCCAGAAGGCACGGCTGCGGCCCACGAGATTTTCCAGCATCCGAGATTGCGATTCATGAATGCCGAGTGAAGCATCGTGAGCACCCTCAAGGGTCGAGCCGGAAAGGGTTGGGATCCGATCCAGCGCCGGCGCGATCCCCTGGCTATAGATGGCGTGTCCAGCCTCGTGCGTGGAACCGAAGAGGGCAGGACCGAACTGATTTGGATAGACGCGATTGGTGATGCGCACATCGCCGCGATTGAGGGATTGGCTGAAGGGATGAGGAGCCTTGTCCTGCCTGCCTCGATTAAAGTCGTAGCCGAGATCCCGGATCACTTCCAAACCAAAATCTATCTGCGCCTGCTCGTCATATGCAGCGTGCAAGAACGAATCGTCGACCGTATCCGATTTTTCGCTGATGGCCTGAACCAACGGAATCTGTACCTCTCGAAGCTCAGCAAAGATTTCTCTCACCGTAGCTAGCTTCAATCCTGGCTCATAATCATCAAGCAGCGGGTCGTACGGGCTGTCGTAAGGTTCAAAGAAACTCACATAGGAGCGCTTGACGTCCAGAACCTTCTCCAAATGAGGTTGAAAGTCGGCGAAACTCGACGCCTTTCGCGCCTCGACCCATGCGCTAAAAGCGAGACCAGTTGTGCGTACCGAGTGTTCGACCCAATCGGTGGGCACTCGTCGGCTCTTGTCGAAATCTCGCCGGAGACGTGCAACGATACCCACTTCGTCCGAATTCGGGTCCAGACCCTGGACCTCCGACTCCGCCGCCGTAAGCGCCTCGCCAAAATCATCCCGAACAAAATGTTCGTGCGCCAAGCTGGCAAGCGTGGCCATTGCGTGCGATCGACCATCAGCGCCTCCGGGTGGCATGTAGGTTTGCATATCCCAGCTTAATAAATCTAAAGCAGAGGCCAGATCAAAGACCCTTCCGGCCAACACACGAAGTCTTTCGTAATTCTCTCCCATGCTTCTCCTGTTCTAGACCGCTATCACGTGGAGCGGATCGCCGCATAGCGCGGACAAAAAATATTCTCTTTCTAGACCAACCGCCAGCGAAGCGGCTCGCTGTTTAGTGCGACTGAAGCCTCGCTTGTGATGAATTCCCCGGCTAAATCACCCGCCAGCGCAGCGGCTCGCCGTTTAGCGCAGCCAATACCTCGCCTGCGATGTCCCGCCCGGCCTTTGCTTGAGCTTCTTTTGTCGCGGCTCCGATATGGGGAGTCGAAACCACATTTGGATGAACGAGCAGCTTTGATTCTCCGGGTGGCTCCTGGGAAAACACATCCAGCGCCGCTCCTGCTAGATGGCCGGTTTCAAGGGCAGCAAGGAGCGCTGGCTCATCCACGATCCCACCCCTTGCGGCCGATATCAGCCGGGCTCCCGGCTTCATCTTGCCCAGCGCCTCGCTGCCGAACATGCCGCGGGTTTCATCATTCAACGGTAGGTGCACAAGCACGTAGTCAGAGCTGCCCAGCAAGGTGTCGAAGTCGGTCGGTTCGATCCCGCGACTAAGGAGTTCATCTTCTGGTTTCAGCGCGTCGTAGCCGAGCACTTTCATTCCGAACCCACTCGCCCGCTCCGCGATCGCCGTACCAATTCGGCCAACCCCGACGATTCCTACCGTCTTTTCGAAAAGCTCCGAGCCTTTGAGTTCGGACTTGCGCCACTCCGCTCTTCGCATACTGGCGTCGGCTGCGGGAATATGTCGAGATAGGGAAAGCATGAGACCGAGCGTGAGCTCAGCTACAGCCACGGTCGCCGCCTGCGGGGCATTGACTACGGTGAGCCCCCGTGATTTGGCAGCCTCCAGGTCGATATTGTCGACCCCCACCCCAGCTCGACCAATAACTTTGAGATTCTGGCTCGCCTGTTCGATTACCTTGGCCGTGACCTTGGTGCGCCCCCGAACAACGAGTGCGTCGCTCTCACCGAGCGCTTCGAGCGACTCGGATTCAACAACTTCCGCCTGTTCCCGGAGCAGCCGCAGCCCCTCCTCGGACAGGCCATCGGTCACCAACACACGCCAGGCCATGGTGAGAACCCGGCTATTGTACACGCCATCACGAAGGGATTTGGGCTATGAATTTTTGTAGCGAAGATCGAGTGGGTACCAGGCCAAATGAAATAGCATATGACCCGCTACGGCGGCGATCAGGCCGTATTGCCAATACAGCCAGCCAAAACCAAACGACACCCAGAGATTGGTGCCAATCGCCGAGATATAAAGCAGCGAGGATTTCTGGGCACCGGCGGCAAACAGGCCCGGTAGGTGGCCCAAGCCAAAGAGTAATCCAGAGATCACAATGGCTGCCCAATACACCGAAGATGTGGGGGGGTCAACGAGCAGGGTACCCAGCCAGACAAACAGCGTCATCAAGCCCCATCGGGTCAGGATCTCCTCAACCAGGCCGCCAAAAAGCAGCCGTCCTGAGAGCCCAAGCTGAATGCGGATTTCCTCAACCACTTTTACGGTTTCTTTCCCCAGACGAGAACGAATGTATCCGTAGTAGGCAAGCATGAAAGGGATCACCAGGATCGCCGTCACCGTGATTGTGGGCAGAATCATGTCTGAGAGATCGGACGGGATCGGCTCGCCGTTGGTAATAGCCTCGAAGACCGGTGCGCTCAGACCGACTCTTGGAGCTAGCGCAGTGCCGATCGCGGCTGCGATCGCGACCAGTACCAGATTCTGGACAATTCCCATCACGATGAGCGAGGACCGGCCAGGTACCGGGCCTTTCGACTTCGCAACGGTTCGCCGCAGCGTGTCTACTTGCCGATAGCTAGCAATGAAGATTCCGGGGAGCGAGACTAAAAGCAGAAGACCGAAGAGTGAGAAATTAAATGCGATGATCAACCTCGATTGCATCTGTCACCGGGTTGCGTTCGTCGGATCCGACAGAAATATTCATAAGGGGGCGATTCTATCAGGGCCCGACCGTGACCTGCACCATCACAGGCAAATGGTCTGAGGCCAACGTCTGGAGTACTTCCACTTGATCGCCAATCAGGTTGGTGGAGTGCCATACCCAATCGATGCGTTTGCCTGGATCCCGCGCGTTCCAGGTCAGCCCTGGACCAGCTCCCGACTCTCTCCAGGAATCGATCAGCCCTGCCTCTTCCAGCAGCGTGATTTCTGGCGCCCCCGGTTCTGCGTTCAGGTCACCGAGAAGGATTGAGTTGGGCCGGCCATTCCAGAAATCGAGCAGAACGGGCACCTGAAGCAGCCGAATGTCATGATCCTCTTCAATCTGGTGCAGGTGAGTATTGATTACCAAAATGGGATCGCCAGCGCCTATATCAATCTCGACCCATGTGTAGCCGCGGCCGATCAGGGAACGGTCCCGAGGCAGCTCTCCGGATCCGCTGGCCAGGACGGGGAGTCGCGAAAGGATTGCGTTTCCCCAGTGAGGCTCCTCCGTGCCACTGAATACGATTGCCATATCCAGCCGCCGGGACAGCCAGGTCACGAGATCGCTGGCCCCATCCAACAGTCGATCGCGAGTGATCTCCTGCAATGCCACAACATCCGCACCGCTGTCTTCGATCACCTTCGCAATCGCTTCAGGATCGTGACGGCCTAAGCTCCCGAAGCCAGAGTGGATGTTGTACGTCATCACGCGCACCGGAGCGCCGGTGGGAGGATCTGGGGTTGGAATAGGTCCGGCTAAGATCCACAGTAGCAGCGGCAGTCCTACCAGCAGGCTTGCCGCCCACACCGGGGCTGCGTCGCTTTCGGCATCCGGAATTTGCAAGCCACGTGAGGCGATCAGCAGCAACAGACCAAAAAGGGCCGCTGCGGCAGGCGGAATAGCCGCCCGAGGGAAGGGCAATGCAATATCGAGCGATAGGTAGAAGGCGAACACAAGTACCAGGAACAGCAGAGTGCCGAACGGCAGCATCACGCCAGTACGAGTGAGGCCGCCGCGCACGGGGGTTCTGGCGCGGACGCTCAGGAACGCCCATCCCCAGCCCAATACCAACTGACTGATGGCGGCGGTAAGCAGCACGACCGTCCCCGCCTGGCCGGCGGTGACGATCGCCAAAGTCAGATAGACGGCGGCTGCCAGGGCCAGGGTGGTGCGGAAGGTCTCTGGTCGGGCCAGGCCATAGAAAATCCCCACCACTAGAAGCAGGTTGCCAATCATGACCACCAGAAAAGCGGCGGAGGGTCCGACACCGCTCAGTTCACCCAGCAACCCCGGGCTCTGGAAGATCAACACCTCCAGCAGCCAAAATGCTCCAATAGCAATCAACGGGACTGCTCCTGACCAGGCAGTTTCCGATTCAGCGTCTGGGCTCGGAGCAGGTTCCTTCCAAATCGCCCAAACCGTCAGCACTGAGATGAACGCCGTGACGATCAGTGGAACGGTGCCGGCGATCCAGGTAAGGTCGACTGAGCCGAATGCACCGCGCAGCGCGGTATCACAGGTTAGGCCGAGCGCAAAACCGAAGGCCCAACGAGGGGCCGCGTTATCCGTAGTGGCCCGCAAATGGCCCATGAAAACTGGCAAATACAGAAGAAAAGCCGCTATTCCGGCCATGCTCAGCCAAAGGTCGAGACCAGGGTCTGTGACGATCTGCTCGATCAGGCGGAGAATCGCTAAGCCGCCGGCTGAAATCCACAGGGCAAGCCGGGGGCCAGCCACGCGCCACAGCAGCGGCGCCAGGAGCGCCAGCAAGAAAGTTCCAAATGCGTAAGGAGCAAGCGACACGGCGGAAAGTCCCACTGTGTCCCGTAGGTACCATGTCAGGCTGCCAATAAACAGCCGCAGCATCTGCATTCCCATGGTGACAACCAGAATCGGAAGAATCCACTGTCTCAGTTTTTCAGTCATAACCTTTTACCTCCACTGCAAGGCTCCAAGTGCACTGCGAGCAGTCATAGTCTCTTATCTCCGTTCCCTCTATTGCAAACCCCCTTCGCGGCCCAGGGTCACGCCCGAGAAGTATCATGCAAACCCGCCTCGCGGCCCAGGGTCGTGTTCCAGAAGACGTTTATGTCATAATATGCGCCCGCTGTCAGGAGAGTTAAGCGTGCATTTCCAGAGCGTCTGCGTGATTGGATTGGGATATATCGGTCTGCCCACCGCCAGCACCCTTGCTAAAGTGGGAATGAAGGTCACTGGTGTAGACGTGGATCCGCAGGTGCTGGGAGGGCTCAGGGCGGGCAAAATCCACATCAACGAACCCGGACTTCACAAGCTGGCTCAGGAAGCGCTCGATTCTGGAAATTTGTCGGTGAGCGATCAACCTACGGAAGCGGATGCGTTCGTCATCGCCGTTCCAACTCCGGTCACCGACGATAATAAAGCGGATTTGCGCCACGTGATGGAAGCGGCAAAGGCCATCGTTCCACATCTCCGTAAAGGAAACCTGGTGATGCTGGAATCGACATGCCCGCCGCGCACCACGATCGACCAGGTCGCCCCAATCCTTGAGAGCTCCGGAATGAGCGCCGGAACAGATTTTCTCCTGGCCTATACCCCTGAACGTGCGCTCCCAGGCCGCATCTTGAAGGAGCTGGTAGCGAACGTTCGAGTGATCGGGGGGATTGATGTAGCCTCGGCGGAGGCGGGCCGGGATCTGTATTCATCCTTCGTCAAAGGTGAGATCCTGCTGACTGATGCCACCACCGCCGAGATGGTCAAGCTGATGGAGAACACCTACCGGGACATCAATATTGCCGTAGCAAATGAATTTGCCCAGATGGCCGAGCGGCTTGGAGTCGACGTGTGGGAGGCGATCCGCCTGGCAAACGAGCATCCTCGAGTCGACATACTCCAGCCTGGACCGGGCGTCGGTGGGCACTGTATTGCTGTCGATCCGTGGTTCCTGGTTGAGGCCACGCCAGATCTCGCTCCGCTTATTCAACAGGCCATGGCGGTCAACGACCGCCAGCCAATGCACTCGGCAAATCTCATCCAGCAGGCTTTAGACGGGCTAAACGGGAAGCGGATTGCTGCTCTAGGGCTTTCCTACAAACCCAATGTCGGGGATCTTCGCGAAAGTCCGGCGATGGAGATAGTCGGCATTCTGGTTGAGCAAGGCGCCGAAGTCCACACTTTCGAGCCGTATGATCTGGCTGCCTCTGTCGAAGGTGCGGAAGCGGAAGGCACTTTGGAGTCGGTATTGCAAGGCGCGGATGCGATTGTTCTCCTGGTAAACCACCGCGAATTCGTCGAGCTCGATCCAAAGCAGGTGATCCAACAGTTGGTGGGACGGGTGGCCGTCGACCTACGAGGCGCCTGGAAGGCGGATTCCTGGCGTGCGGCTGGGTTCGAAATCCAAACTCTTGGAGTCGGCGCGCCGCATGACTGATGCGCTCGGGGTGCTAGGGACAAGAACGCCGAATGGCTGACGTACTCCGCACATTGTCGATTTTCGGCACCAGGCCTGAAGCTATCAAGATGGCTCCGGTACTGAAGCAGCTGAGCGATTCCTCCTCTGTCGAGTCGATCGTCTGCATCACCGCCCAACATCGAGAGATGCTGGACCAGGTCCTGGAGCTATTCGACATCACCCCCGACTACGATCTCGACATCATGAAGCCTGCTCAACCGCTTAACGAGCTCACCGCCAGCGTTTTCCTGGGATTAGCGCCCGTGATCGAGGCGGTCAAGCCAGACTGGGTGCTCGTCCAAGGGGACACCACCACCGTGATGAGCGCCGCGCTGCTGGCGTATTACCACCAAGTGAAAGTAGGCCATGTAGAAGCGGGGCTCCGGACCGGCGATAAGTACCGGCCCTTCCCAGAAGAGGTCAACCGCCGTGTGCTTGGAGCGGTTGCAGATCTGCACTTTGCGCCGACTGAATGGGCCCAGGGAAATTTACTGAGGGAATCTGTGCCGCAAGAAAAGATTACGGTGACCGGAAATACCGTTATCGACGCGCTAAATGTGATGATCGAGCGCCCGGTCGATTTATTCGAAGGACCGCTGGCCGGCTTTGAGCACGAGACGATTATTTTAGTCACCGCCCACCGCAGGGAGAATTTTGGGGAGCCCCTCGAACGTGTCTTTGAGGCGCTGCGGCAAATTGCGCAGCATTACGGCGATAGCGCACATTTGATTTACCCGGTGCACTTGAATCCCAAGGTACAGGAGCCTGCGAAGAAGTTGCTGTCCGACCTGCCGAACGTTCACCTGATCGAGCCCCTGCCCTATCTCTCCATGGCGCACCTCATCAAGCAAGCCCACCTCATCCTCACCGATTCTGGGGGAATTCAGGAGGAGGCGCCCGGATTGGGAACCCCGGTGCTTGTGCTGAGGGAACGAACGGAGCGGCCAGAAGCGGTTGAAGCGGGGACCGCTATTTTGGTTGGCACCGACACAGAACGGATCGTACGCGAAACGCGCCGCCTGATGGATGACCCGCAGGCATACGCAGCCATGGCTACGGCCGTGAACCCCTTTGGCGATGGGCATGCCGCAGAGCGGATTGTCGAGGCGCTTCTGGCAACGCGTGAGTAGCCTTTCCGTATCATTCACTGCGCGCCTGATCGGTGTGGCGGGCCCGGCAGCTTTTCAGCAGCGAATGGCCGATGAGCTCGGGCGCCGAAAGCTTGCGGTCGGATGGAGCCTAGGTGATGAGCCGCAAGGCCCTATTCTGGTGATTGGTGGGAGTCGGAACTTGATTGGCCTCAGAAAAGCCCGTCGTGAGGGCCGTCGCATCGTACAGCGCCTCAATGGCATCAATTGGATGCATCGACGCCTGCGCACGGGCATCAGACACTACCTCCGAGCGGAGCGCAACAATTTACTCCTGCGTTGGATAAGAAACCGCCTGGCGGATCACGTGGTCTATCAAAGCCAATTTGCAAAAGACTGGTGGGAAGAGCGCTACGGACCCGCACCTGCTCCTTCAAGCGTAGTCCACAATGGAGTTCCATTGGATGTGTATTCTCCGGAGGGTAAGGAGGCTCCGCCAGCTGATCGTATTCGGGTGCTGATGGTGGAGGGAAATTTTGCGGGCGGATACGAGTTCGGCCTTTCGGCTGGAATCGATATGGCGCAGCGATTAGCGTTGAAGACCGCGCAGAAAGTAGCACTTACCATTGCCGGGCAGGTGCCGAGTCGGGTACACCAATCCATCGACTCGGAGAGTGAACTGATCGTGGACTGGCGAGGTGTGGTCGAACCGGCAGACATCCCTGCCCTGGACCGTTCGGCACACGTCCTATTCGCAGGCGATATCCATCCTGCCTGCCCAAATTCTGTGATCGAAGCGATGGCAAGCGGGCTACCGGTGGTCGCCTACGATACCGGAGCGCTTTCCGAGCTGGTTAGTTCGGATGCCGGCCGCGTCGTGCCTTATGGCGGAGATGCATGGAAGCTCGAGCCGCCGGACGTGAACGGATTGGTAGAGGCCGGTCAAGCAGTATTGGGAGAGCAAGACCGCTTCCGAGCCGGGGCACGGGCCCGAGCGGAAGAGGCATTCGGGTTGGAGCGCACGGTGGATGGCTACCTGGCAGCGCTTCAAGTCGGCTAGCGAACCATGACTTCCACTCTCGTACGCGCCACGGCACGGATCGCGGGTGCGCTTCCCCAAGGCGCTCGAGATTTCCTCTATCGATTGGGCCCGCTATCGGGCGCGATCCGGTCGATGCTCACGCGCGCTGCGCCAGACGAAATTGTGCCGGTCGAGATCGCTGCTGGACCGCTGTCGGGAATGCGCCTGGAGCTCGATCTGCGCACGGAAAAAGATCTCTGGCTGGGCACCTACGAGCCAGCTCTTCTGGAGGCCATTGAGCATTTCGTTCGTCCTAATCTCACCGTGTACGACGTGGGCGCGAATATTGGATACGTAAGCCTGGCTATGGCCAGGGCAGTAGGTCCATCAGGCCAGGTGGTGGCATTTGAGCCGCTTCCAGGCAACCTGGTTCGTTTGCGGGCCAATATGGACTTGAATCCGGAAGGAAGCCGCGTGCAGGTGGTGGGGGCTGCAGTCGGAGCGCGAGCCGCCGAGGCGGCATTTATGGTGCACAAATCCGGAGGCATGGGCAAACTGCAGTCCGCAAAGGGGCGGCAAGCGGAGTACGAGGGTTCAATACCAGTCGAGGTGATCGCGCTCGACGAGTGGACTACTGACCATCGCGAGGTAGCTCCGGGACTCATCAAAATCGACGTGGAGGGTGGAGAAGCGGCAGTGCTCGAGGGATTAAAAAGAATGTTGAAGAGCGATCGACCCACACTCCTGATCGAGCTGCACGGCCCAGAAGCTACTTCGGAGGTTCAGAACATCCTGGCATCAGCGAGCTATGCCCTTCATGCCGCGAGGGATGGGTATCCAAGGCTTGGCGAGATTAGCGAATGGAAGACCTACGCGGTTGCGCTGCCGGTTGATCAAGGACTGACATGACAGTCGAAGGGTCTTTCGAAGGGCGGCTTGCGCTTCAGCAGCGGGTGCTGCCGAGCTATCGCGTCGCATTCTTCGACCTTCTGGCCAGCCGCAGCACGGAAGGCCTCAGTCTCTATGCCGGTAAACCCCGGCCAAATGAATCGATTCAGACCGCCGAGAGCTTGAACGAGGCTGAGCTCTGGCCCGCCCGCAACATGCACATTCTCGGTGGTCCACTCTATCTCTGCCTTCAGCGCGACATCATGGAGTGGATTCAGGATTGGGACCCGCACGCCCTGATCATGGAGGCCAACCCGCGCTATCTGTCCAGCCGCCGCGCGGTGGATTGGATGCACTCGAAGGGAAGGCCAGTCATTGGCTGGGGCCTGGGTGTCGGCAGGTCGCTGGTCAATTGGAAGTCATTTCTAAAACGATTTGACGCGTTGATTTCGTACAGCAGCTCCGGCGCAGAAGAATATCGAATGACGGGCTACCCTTCGGATCAAGTTTTTTTCGCCCCCAATGCAACGACCGGACCACCGCCCGAATTACAACAACGTGAAGCAGCGGACACGCCAAGGGTGTTATTTGTGGGGCGCCTTCAGGAACGCAAGCGTGTGAATCTGCTGCTGAAGGCGTGCAGCGCCCAAAGAATGAAGCCGGAACTATGGATTGTTGGAGACGGGCCAGAACGGACCGACCTTGAGCACATGGCTGCAAAGGTGTACCCAGAGGCAAAATTCACGGGTGCGCAGTACGGAAAAGAGCTCGAAGACATCTTTCGGCAGGCCGATTTGTTCGTCCTTCCAGGTACGGGTGGCCTGGCCGTACAACAGGCGATGGCTCATTCGCTCCCGGTGATCGTGGCCGAAGCAGACGGATCGCAAAGGGATCTGGTGAGCAGTCAGAATGGCTGGATCGTTCCCCCCGGGGATCTACAAGCACTCATCGGGGCGCTCAGTAACGCCCTTGAGCGTCCAGAAAAGCTGCCGAAAATGGGTGCGGCCTCTCGCAAAGTGGTTGCTGAACGAGTGAACATCGAGCTGATGGCCGAAACATTTATCAAGGTCGTGAATCAGGCCAGGCAGACGTGAAGCTGCTGTTCATCGCTGACGGCAGAAGCCCCATAGCCCGAAATTGGATCCGCTATTTCATCGCAAACGGATCGGAAGTTCATTTGATCTCGACCTTTGACTGCGCCAGGCTCAGCGGGCTTGAAACGATTCACATTGTACCGGTCGCCTTCAGCGGGCTAGGCCGCAAGAGGCGGAAACGAACTAGCGGCAAAGACAACGGGCGGACAAGCGCGTTCACATCTTCAAAGACCATCGGGCTGCGCACATTTATCCGCCACTGGCTCGGACCTGCCACCGTCAACCGTTCTGCCAGGCATGTACGGGCTCTGATCTCCGAGCTCAAGCCCGATCTGGTGCACGCGATGCGCATCCCATTCGAAGGCGCCGTAGCGGCGGCCTCCGATCCAGCGGCTCCGCTCCTGGTCTCGATATGGGGCAACGATTTCACCCTCCACGCACCAGCTTCACCGATGATGGGCAGCCTCACGAAGCGCACGCTGGCACGAACCAACGCGCTGCACACGGACAACCGTCGCGATACAGATCTTGCTCAGAATAGGGGCTTCGCCGGCGATCGTCCACAATTGGTCCTG
>Ga0255055_10001764_pt1 | contig 15536 bp, 10 predicted proteins | sample JV7_2_27_MG_FD_188633 | JGI IMG/M metagenome (GOLD analysis project Ga0255055, IMG submission 188633) | Seawater microbial communities from Jervis Inlet, British Columbia, Canada - JV7_2_27 | ecosystem: Environmental > Aquatic > Marine > Inlet | place: Canada: British Columbia | collected... | reverse complement strand
TCGTCTTCTCAGGCGATTCCGGTGACGGTATGCAGCTCACCGGTACACAGTTCACGACGGCGTCGGCCGTCCACCGCAACGAGGTGAGTACGCTGCCCGACTATCCGTCGGAGATTCGGGCGCCGGCCGGCTCGATTGCCGGTGTCTCCGCTTTTCATCTGAGCTTCTCGAGCGAGAAGACCCACACCCCCGGCGACCGGGCGGATGTGCTGCTGGCGATGAACCCGGCGGCGCTCAAGGTCTATCTGCCGAGGCTCAGGCCCGGTGGTGAGCTGATCGTCAACGCGGACGCCTTCAGCGCAAGCGACCTGAAGAAAGCCGGGTACGACCAGAACCCTCTCGACGACCCGGAGCTGACGAGCCGCTACAAGCTCCACTCGGTGCCGATGACGACCTCGACCCTCGAGGCGCTCGAAGAGGTCGAACTCGACCGCAACGGCAAACGACGCTGCAAGAACTTCTTCGCGCTCGGGCTTCTCTACTGGCTCTACGATCGACCGACCGAGCCGAGCCGCGAGTGGATCGGCAAGAAATTCGCCCACTATCCAGCCGTCGCCGAGGGCAATCGCCTGGCGCTCCAGGTCGGCTACGACTACGGCCCGACCGATGAGACCTTTACCGAGCGCAAGAGCGTCCCCCCGGCAGCGAAAGTCTCGGGCGATTACCGGATCATCAACGGCAACGAGGCCTTTGCCCTTGGCAGCGTCACCGCCGCCCGTCTGGCCGGGCAGCCGCTCGTCTACAGCAGCTATCCGATCACGCCAGCGACCGATGTGCTGCACGCGCTGGCGCGGCTCAAGCACCTCGATGTGCGCACCATCCAGGCCGAAGACGAGATCGCCGCCATGGGCTCGGCCATCGGGGCTGCCTTTGGTGGTGTCCTCTCGCTCACCGGCACGAGCGGTCCCGGCGTCTGTCTGAAGAGCGAGGCAATCGGCTTGGCGATCATGCTGGAGCTCCCGCTCGTCATTCTCAACGTTCAGCGGGGAGGGCCGTCCACCGGCCTGCCGACCAAGACCGAGCAGTCGGATCTCCTGCAGGCCTTCTCCGGACGCAACGGTGAGAGCCCGATTCCGATCCTGGCGGCGGCGAGTCCGGCCGACTGTTTCGACGTCGCGATCGAGGCCTTTCGCATAGCGGTGCGCCACACTACACCGGTCTTCGTGCTCTCGGATTCGGCGGTCGGCAACGGTGCCGAGCCCTGGCGCATCCCGACGTTCGAGGAGATGGACCCGATCCAGGTCGAGCACCCCACTGAAGCGGAGGGGTTTCTTCCGTACGCCCGAGACGAAGCGACGCTCGCCCGTCCCTGGGCGATTCCCGGTACACCGGGTCTTGAGCACCGGCTCGGCGGTTTGGAGAAGCAGCACGAAACCGGCAATGTAAGCCACGACCCGGAAAACCACGAGATGATGTGCCGGCTCCGCGCCGAGAAGATCGAGCGCATCGCCAATTTCATACCCGAGCAGAAGGTCGCCGGTCCACCCGGCGGCGACCTGCTGGTGATCAGCTGGGGCGGCACCTGGGGACCCGTCTCGAGTGCCGTCGACCGGTGTCGCGAGCGTGGCAGGCGGGTGGCCCACGCTCACCTGCGTTACCTGAACCCCTTCCCGAGGAATCTCGGCAGTCTCATGGCCCACTACAAACGGGTGCTCGTGCCGGAATTGAACGGCGGGCAGCTGACGCAGCTGCTGCGGGCGCGATACCTGGTCGACGCCGTCCCGTTTCCCAAGCTCCAGGGTCGGCCTTTCGCCATTTCCGAAGTCGAGGCCAAGATCGAGGAGGTGCTGTCATGACTGTAGCGACCGCACCGGTCAAGCTGACGCGCAAGGACTTCTCCTCCGGACTCGCCGTGCGCTGGTGTCCCGGCTGTGGCGATTTCGGGATCCTCTCCCAAATCCAGAAGACGATGCCGGATATCGGTGTGCCGCGAGAGAAGATCGTCTTTATCTCGGGTATCGGCTGCTCCAGCCGCTTTCCCTACTACATGAACGTCTACGGCATCCACTCGATCCACGGACGAGCCCCGACACTGGCTACCGGTCTCAAGTGTGCCCGTCCCGATCTGACGATCTGGGTGGTGACCGGCGACGGTGATGGTTTGTCCATCGGCGGCAACCATTTCTTGCATGCCTTACGCCGCAATATCGACGTCAATATCTTGCTCTTCAACAACCGCATCTACGGTCTGACCAAGGGTCAGTATTCGCCGACCTCCGAAATGGGCAAGCGGACGAAATCGAGCCCGGACGGCTCGATCGAGCACCCGATCAATCCCATCGGTGTGGCGATCGGCGCGGAGGCGAGCTTTATCGCCCGAACCGTAGATACCTTTCAGAAGCACATGGCCTCGGTGCTCGCTCGTGCGGCCGAGCACAGCGGCGCCACCCTGGTGGAGATCGCCCAGAATTGCAGGATCTTCAACGACGGGGTCTGGTCCCATCTCAAGGACCCGGACACCAAGGCGGACAACGTGCTCTTTCTCGAGCACGGCAAACCGATGCTGTTTGGCAAGACCATGGAGAAGGGCATTCGTCTGAACGGTCTGACCCCCGAGGTCGTCGATGTCGCCGACGTCGGCGAGGACGACATCCTCGTTCACGACAAGAGCGCCGCCGAGCCGACCCTGGCCTATTTCCTCAGTCGTATGGGCCCGCCGGACTTTCCGACCCCGGTGGGTGTCTTTCGATGCATCTCGAAGCCGGTCTACGATCAGAGTCTGATGGCGCAGGTGAAGGCGGCCCAGGAGGGTAGCCCACCGGACCTCGACACTCTCTACCGCCAGGCGGAGAGCTGGACGGTTCCCCCACGTGATGTGGAAGGCGTGGAATGTCCCTGCTGTGGCTACCTGAACCTGCCCGGGGCGGATGAATGCGAGATGTGTCTGATCAGCCTGACCCAAGAGGAAAGGCCGGTCACCGAGGTCCGCAAGCTACTCGAGGCGAGCCTCTACCACGACACCGTGGCCAGCCTCGAGCCCGGTGCGGCCTTCTCCCTGCCGGAGTCGGGAACGGTCGCAGAAGCTGTCGCCGCCATGCGGGAAAAGCGCATCGGGTCCGTTCTGGTCACCGACGAGAAGGGCAAGATGAGCGGCATCTTCACCGAGCGCGACGTTCTCGCCCGGGTGATGGCCGAGGAGATCGATCCGGAGAGCCGTGCGATCGGTGAATTGATGACGCGAGATCCGGAGACCATCGAGCTCGAGAGCTCACTCGCCCAGGCGTTCCACCGTATGATGGTGAGCGATCTCCGGTATCTGCCCCTGGTGGACGATGAGGGGCGACCGGTCTCGATTGTGACCTCCCGTGATCTGATCGACTTTCTCTCGGCTCGCGTCCAGGGCTGAGTTTGCGGGGCGATGACGAAGTCCCTCGACAGGCTCCGAACATAAACTGGAGGTGATCATGAAGCAGCAGAGCGACGAAGCCGCAGAGGTCTCTCGCCGAAACATGATGAAGCAATCGGCCGCCTTGCTCATAGGCGGGGCTACGGGTAGTGCCCTGGGTGCGCGGGTCGCGACCGCATCGGATGAGGCCCGTGCCGCACCCCCGCTGCCGTGGACTTGGGTCGAGCTCGATCCCCTGGAAGCCGGCCAGCGTGCCTACCGGATGTATTTCGATCCCGTGAAGGGCGGCTGCGGCTCCAGCGCCTACCTCTCGATCCTGAGCATGCTCAAGGAGAAGGTGGGGTACCCCTGGACCACCCTGCCCGACCTCATGATGACCCACGCAGCGGCGGGGTACGGGGGCCACGGTACCCTGTGCGGCTCCCTCGGGGGGACCTCCTGCATCATCAACCTGGTGGCGTACGGCCGCGGCGAGAAGGGCCAGATCTTCCGGCAGATGATCGATCGTCTCTTCTACTGGTACGGGGACCAGGATTTCCCCACCGACCGGTTCGACGACATCTCCTCGATGCCCGGGCAGGTGACAACGATGGCGAGGTCGCCGCTGTGTCACGTGTCGATCTCCAAGTGGGCGATGGCCGCGGGTGAGAGCATCTCCTCGAAGGCCAAGAAGGAGCGCTGCGCCAAGGTGGTGGGCGAGGTCGTCTACACCGTGGTGCTCGCGATGAACGAGTACTTCGACGGTAACTGGACGCCGCCGCGGTGGCAGCCCTCCGAGGAGACCCAGCACTGCGTCGAGTGTCACGGGCCGGACGACATGTGGCACAACCAGGCCACCATGAACCACCAGCAAGGGCACATGGAGTGCCTGATGTGCCACGTCGATCACACCACCTGATCCGCTGACGAAGATCGGGCACTTGTCAAGAAGAGCGGCTCTACGACACCCGGGGGGTAAAGGGGCGAACGGAGACGTCATGGCCCTCGACCATAACGACAGTCGACTCGGGAATCGCCTCCCAATACTCGGAGAGCTCGCCGAAGGGCTCCGACACCACCGCGATCGCATCGTCGGTGTAGCGGTTCAGCTCGGGAAAGATCGTTTTCAGCGCGCGCAGGTCTGGGGTGCGGTAGAGGGTGCGCGAGCGCCCCTCTGATGAGTATCGAACGGCGTAGATTCGCTGACCGTCGAGCAACCCGAGGGTCATCTGCAACGGATTGTCGATGCCTTGCCTGCGGCCCACGTCTTCCACAAATCCGGCCATATGTTCCAGCGCCGCAATGGGACTCTCTCGAAGGCCAAAGGTCAGGGCCAGATAGAACATGATCTCGGAGTCCGTTGTCCCGAGGATACTTGGGTAGAGCTCGGGGGCGACCGCGAAGCTCAGCTCATGCTTGATCTTGCCGAAGTCCTTGATCGAACCATTGTGAACAAAGACCCAATTCTCGAACTGAAAAGGATGGCAATTCGTCTGCTGCACGGCGGTTCCGGTCGCGGCCCGAATGTGGGCGAGAAAGAGCCGTGACCGGATCTGGTGAGCGAAGGCTCGCAGGTTTTGATCGTTCCAAGCGGGTCGAGTGTCGCGGTAGACGCCAGCTCGATCTCGGTCTGCGAACCACCCGACACCGAATCCGTCGCCATTGGTCGTCGTCTCACCCTGCTCGGCACTCAAGCTCTGATCGATCAATGAGTGCCTGGGCTGCAGCAACAGCTCCTCGAGGTAGAGTGGCCCCCCCGAATACGCCAGCCATCGACACATGTGACACCTCCTTAGCCTTCGATTCGTCTCCTCGACTCCCCGTCGCGAACGACACCGCGAGCTGCGGCTGCGTCTCGAGACTGACTTCCGGTAGCCCGGCGATCCGCCCGGCTGCGGGAGCCTCCGGCGGCTAGCTAGGCCGCTTTCGGGTTCGGCACCCGGAAGAAGATCGCGTAGAGCACCGGCACCACGATCAGCGTCAGCACCGTGGCGAAACCGAGGCCGAACATGATGGTCACCGCCATGGCGACGAAGAAGGCGTCCCCGAGCAGCGGCACCATGCCGACCCGCCCCGGGTGTATGTACCACCGATTATCTTAGAAAACCGTCCATAACGGACGTTTCTCTTCGAGTGGCACCCGGGGGGACCACCCCCGCTTCCAGGCGCTGCTGGAGAAGTACGGGCAGGAGGCGGGGTAGCTTCAAACCGGGCGTATCGACGATACGTTACCTGCTCACGCGAGAGAAATACCGGCCTCATGAGTCTCATCGATCGATGACCAGACCGTGCCTATCTCTCGCCCCAGAGAATCAAGATCCTCAACCAAGGTCTCTCGTACAAACGAACGGCGAGGGCCCAGTAACTCCCCTTTCTTATCTGGTGATTTGGAATAGGCGGCCGCCTCCCATTGGCAGTCACCTCGATCACTCATCCACGGGGCGGGCTACGAGGGCTCGGCCGGATCGTCGTGTAGTCCCTGCAATCTGACCAGCATCTGACCCCACGTCAAGAATAGTCCCCGGGCTCCACGCTGGAGCAAACCCATTTCGTTCGCGACCTCAGAGATCAGGTTGAAGTCTTTCTCTACTGACCACAGGTTATGGAGCAGCCGGTCAACGACAGGCTTACAATGGGAGCATCTGTCTGTCTGGTGAAGCAACTCCAGGTTAATTCCAGCGAAAAACAACTCCAGGGCCTCCAGGTTGATCTCCAGATTTTGTGCCCGTTGCTCCTTGAAGCCGAAGTGAGTAGGGCCCTCCCACATCTCAATGGCCTCTTTGCGGAGCTCGGGTAGGTCCTCCACGAATTGTGTCGCGAACTCGCATAACACCTGGATCGTTGCCAACACCAAATGAGAGGCGTCCTCGGGCTGATACATGCCGACCCGAATGAAGAGATCCTCTATTGCCGCTTCCATGCTGCTGCCATTGAATGGACTCTCAATCTCTCTGACGGTTTTCAGTTCGCACATCAGTCACTTCCTCCTTTTGGGAATTAGGTGGACCAGTAATCACCCTCCTGAAAGCGGCTCGCTCGGCGTCCTCCTGACTCCACCCGGCGCCGGTCATGAGATCGAGCCAGTATTCGTATCTCTCGCGGTAGGAGGACGATAGGTCTGGCACCTCTCGCCGGACAAAGTCCAGCGGATACTTGAGGTCGTCTGGGGTGGGTGGGAACAGGAGCAGCTTCGATTCAGTCTCCTCGAATGACCGGTTTGACCGGTTTGATGCACCATATATGCGTTCTGAGGACTCCTCAGCGACCGCGTGATGCGCGCTTGATCCGCTGGTTGATGCGCTGCGGTGTCGGGCGAGGGCCTTTTCTGCAAGCTCTGTTACCAGCATGTCGGCTCCTCGCTTGATGCGCGTTTGATGCGCGATGCGATGCGCGGGGAGCACCAGAGCGATGCAGTGATGCACACCCTTAGGGGTGCATCACGCATCACGGCTCGGCTGTGCATCAAAACGCTCACGTCGCCTCCCGCTTCAGTGCTCTGGAGACGGTGGACTGGGCGACTCCAAGCTCGGCTGCGATCTGCCTTTGGTTGAGTCCGAGATCGGCCAACTCGCGGACCCTTTCGGCGGTGATGCCCTTGAGGTCGCGTGTGGTCCACGTCGCCCGGCCCTCAGGGTCGGTCACGAGTGCGGCCTCGAAGGGATCGGAGGCAGCGCCGACGATGCCGCGTGCTTTCTCGATGTGCAGCTCGAACCGGCAGCCTTCGCTTGGCCGGTAGTCGGACGGAGCTCGGAGGTTGAGCACCACGTCGAGCACATCCTCTCGCCGACTTGTTCCACGCTGCTGTCCCGTCTTGCCGCTGTGGTGCGCCATCATCAGCGCGAGACCTCGACGCCGCAGCCTGAGCACCCACTGCTGGGCGTCGCGCCAGCTCTCGCTCTCGTTCTCGGGGCCGCTGTCGAACAGGGTAGAGATGTTGTCCAGCACCACGACCTCTACGCCTTCGGTCAGATGCTCCTCGACTGCCGCCTGTCCCTCGCGGTTCGACAGGCTCGGGATGCCCCGCTCCTGGAGATCGGCAGCGAGCACGGTCAGCGGCGCTTGAGGCTCCGACCTGAGGCCCGCCAGCACCGCCGCGAAGCGCTCCTGCAGGGCGGCCGCGGGCATCTCCCCGTCGACGTACAAAACACCGGCTGGCCGCGTCGGTCGCCAGCGCAGCACCTCGACGCCGCAGACCAGGCCGCAAGCCAGGGACAGGTCGAGCCAGGTCTTACCGCGCCCGCGCCAGCTATGGACTAGGGCGAGGTCTTGACGGCGGAGCAGATCTTGGAGCAACCACTCTCGGGGCGGGATATTCAGGGCGAGAAAGTCTGCCAAGGGCAACGCCTGGAGTCCGCCGCTCCGGGCCGCTTCGCGCTGCCAATCGTCGGTCAGGGCATCGAGCGCAGCGTCCACTCCCTCGCCTTCGGCCAAGGCCTGAGCGAGGGCTGGGAGATGCCGCAGGAGTCGCCGCCGTGTCGCACGGTTGGCGACGATGCCGGTGTAGGTCTTGATGCCAGACAAGTCGGGCAGGCTATCGACGAGGTTGACCAGATAGGCGTCGCCTCCCACAGCCGCGAGCTGGTCGGCGTTCTGGAGGGCGGCCTTGACGGTCAGCCGGTCAACAGTTCCGCCTCCCTTCGCGACACCGAGCATCGCCTCGAAGACCATCCGGTTCTGACGCTCGGCGAAGTCCTCCTGTCCGAGCCGCTCCGCGACGGTGGCGAGCTGGCTCGGGTCGAGGAGTATCGCTGCGAGGACGGCTCGCTCGGCCTCTGGCGAGCTGGGGCCGCTCGATAGCTCTAATACTGCACCCGGTCCGCTCATGGTTCACCTTACGCCGCGCCAGGGCCCGGATCCGACGTCGAGCTACGAAGACGCTCCTCGGCCCATCGATCTAGATCCTCGATTCGGTAGCGGACCGAGCGAGCAGATACCCGGACGAAGACGGGTCCCTCGCCAGTTTGCCTCCACTCGGCAAGCGTCTTCGGGGCGTATCCCATCCGGGCCGCTGCTTGCTCAGTGGTGAGAAGCACCGCCTCGGGCAGGGCAGCGCCAGTGGGTTCTCTTGGTTCTGCGTCGAGATTCATCCTGCTCCCTTCTCCCGGTGACTCCCTCTCTCAGGGGTCGCATGGGGGGTTTCTACGGGAAGAAACAGGAGGACCTGCTCGGCAGCGGCGCTGTCGAGCATTTTTCTTGCACTGAACCCCTAAATGGGAGGAACTACTGAGAAGACTCGTCGCCCAACTCTTGCCGAGCCTGTCGACACCAAGTGCGGAAGGTGCTGTTGAAGGGCTGAATTCGCAACGCATTTTCGTCCTGGAGGATCATCAGCCCCTCATGCTCCTTGGAGAAGTGGAAGTGAAACCCGCCCAATTCGGTGCTCTTGTAACGGGGGGATCCGGCAAGCTGCCAAATCTCCTGGTTGCTGAGACGACTATCAGGCTTTTGATTCTCGCGTAGTATCGTCTTCAGCAAAGAAATGGCTGCCCGTTTGTAGCGTGGAGAGCCAGACGCGGCGTCCCTGCGCTGCTGAATCGAGCCGATCCCCTTGAAAACGTGCTCCGGGTCGATGGCGGAGAGAAGCGACAGGGCGGAGGCAAGCGGACTAGTCACCCGGCCCATATCCAGAGGTCCAGCCCAAGGCTCCCAAGTAACCTCCAACGCCATCCGGACTTGGCTCTCCAGGGAGGCTACCCAGGCCGCGTATGAGCAAGCAGTTTGGAGCTCGGCGAGTTTCTTCTTGCGGCCTGGCTTGTCGTCAGGGGGCATGAAGCCCCACTCGGTCCATACGTCTGGAACCGCATCTTGGCGCAGGTTTTTCTTCCAGAGGTTGTATGTACTTCCGAAATCGCCGCGGAAAATCTCTTTCGGGACCGTGACCCCGCGGTTCTTGAAAAGATCCCGAATGCTGTTATGGAACTTGTCTAAGGACTCATCAATCAACGCTTCATCTGATCCAAACATGGGTGCTCTTCGGAGAAGAGCCTCCGGATCGCCCCCAGCGCCTCGTACCAAACTCTCGCACCCCTCGATGAATTGCTTCGCCACGGGCTCGAACTGATCAAGGACGACAGATTCAGGCGTGGGATTCGGGAGCTGGCTCTCGACTTCTCCTCTCGCCCGGTCCCTGTAGTAGTCGCCAACCGCCTGCTGTCGGTCATGGAGCGAGAGGTCCTTGCGCTCCCAGGGACGCTTCGGCCGACTCGCCTCTCGGCAACGAGCGATGCACTCCAGTAGACACTCGACAGGCGAACGGCCCTTCAGGTAGTTCGGTTCACGTCTCGGCATCAGGCATCCCCCTGTATGTCCATATCTTGAAGAAAAGGCCGGGACTATGTGGCCAGGGTCGCTGCCCTTTGGGCGCTACCCTAGACCCCGGCAAACCTCATCGCTTCTCGAACGGCACGACCTCTCCCGACTCATCCTCTTTACTCATCGCGGCCTCGAGCGCGGTGGCGACCGTTTCTACTGCCTGTTGCCTGCGTCCCCGGCGAAGATGGCTGTAGCGTTCGGTGGTAGCCGTCTGCCGGTGGCCGAGGAGCTCACCAATCATCTTGAGCGTTAGCCCTTCCGCCGCTCCGATCGAGGCGAAGCAGTGCCGCAGATCGTGCAGCCGGCAGTCGCCGAGCTCGGCCTTCTCCCTAATCCGCAGCCAAGGTCTCTTCAAGTAGTCATTGCGCGGCCGGCTTCGATCCCGGCCAGGAAATACGAAGGCCCTTCCTTCTGCTCGCTTGTCCTTGAGACCTGCCAAGATCTCGACGGCGGGGGCCGGTAGCTCGATACCCTTCGGCCCGGTCTTGCTCTCGCGCAGTAGGAGTTGCCGCCCCTTGAGGTCGACCTCCTCCCATCGCAGTCTGAGAATCTCTCCCGCCCTGGCTCCGGTGAAGAGAATCAACCGGATAGCAGCCACAGCCGCGGGGTCCTGCTCTTCCTCTTCCTTCAGGACCTTGCCGAGCCGCTGGAGCTCGTCTGCAGTCAAGTATCTCTCCCTGGCTGGCTCTTTGAAGAGCTTCACGAATCGGGCGGGGTTGATCTCCGGTGGAATCAGCTCCCAGTCAGCCGCCTGGTTGTACAGCCGGCGGAGTAGCTTGACGGCATCATTGGCTGCCCAGATGTTCTCTTGGAGCCTGTGCTGAAGCCGTCCGACATCCTTCCTGGTGATGTCCTCGAGGTCCCGATGACTGAACGGGCCTTTCAGGTGACGTTTCCAAACGCTCTTCGCGTCCCGAACCGTGCGAGGCTTCAATCTGCTCGGAGCGTACTCGTTCAGGTAGCGGTGCCAGACACCTCCGAGCGTCACTACATCGCGGGCCTCTTCGCGCTCTAGCAGCGGGTCTATCCCATCGCCGACCTTCTCGAGCTCTTTCTTGGCAGTCTTCCAAGCCTTCTGTGCCGTCGTGCGGCCAAAGCGGCCGATGACCATTCGGCGCTTCCTGCCCCGGATCCGGTATGAGATGAAGAAGCTCTTCTTGCCGGACGGATAGATGCGTAGACCGTAGCCAGGGAGCCGGCTGTCCCAGATGATGCAGTGCTCGTTTTTCTCCGCATCCCCGGTGTATCTGGCCGCCTCGACTACCGACTTGATCAGCTTTTTCTTGACGGGTTGCTTCACCATGTTTCCCCCTGGCCGGCTGGGTGACCGCTGGAGTGACCACTACATACGGTGAACCATGGGGTAACGATAGCACACAGCGGGACTCGCTTAGCCCCTCATCTACTTGAATCTTTCAGGAAAGTGTTGGTGCACCCTAGAGGATTCGAACCTCTGACCTACGGCTCCGGAGGCCGTCGCTCTATCCAGCTGAGCTAAGGGTGCACTAAGAAAGCGCATGGGTTGGGGTGAGTGATGGGACTCGAACCCACAACCACCTGAGCCACAGTCAGGGGCTCTACCATTGAGCTACACTCACCACAAAACAAGATCTTCAGAGAACTTGGCCTGCCAGGAGGGATTCGAACCCCCGACCCGCGGCTTAGAAGGCCGCCGCTCTATCCAACTGAGCTACTGGCAGCCGTTGGTTTGGTCGGGGCGCCCAGATTTGAACTGAGGACCCTCTGCTCCCAAAGCAGATGCGCTACCAGGCTGCGCCACGCCCCGTCCGAGCAGAAGAGTATAGTACGGACCCTTCAAGAGTGAAAAGCCTACGGCGGTGATTGACGTGGTGGCTGTTGATTCGGGCCACGCCGAGATCGGATCAGGCTGCCGCACCAGCGCAGCGAGAAGCCCTCGACCGGAGTCTGCTCCCAGCGTTGCCAGTACTCTCGGCGAATCGGCGCGACCTCGGCCACAACCGCTCTGCCCTGGCCTTGGATCAGCAGCTTGAGCTCGGTCACGGGGCTCGAAGACTCGGCTGCGAAGGTCACGATGTCCATCTGCGTCGGCCGGGCACCCGGCTCGAGCCGCCGGGTTCGGACGCCACCTCGGGTGAAGCGAAACCCCTCGGACAGGGTCAGCTCGACGCGCTCACCCACCCACACCTGCAGGCAATCGGCCAGCGGTGTGTGCGTACCCAGTAGCCGATCAATTTGGCCGACGGTGGCGCGGTAATGACTCGATGCACCCGGCCACACGAGTGGATGGGGCCTGGAAAGGGTGAGGGCGCTGACTGCGGCAGCGACTACCAGGCCACCGACAGCCAGCAGGCGCCGGGTCGAAAGACGCGAGAAGGCCATCGCACCGACACCGGCGATCGGCAGCAGCAGAGCCAGCAGAGGCAAACCCATCCGAGAGTTGGAAAACGTCACAGCGGGCGGTACGGCGAGCGCCGCGGCCATCAGCAGGAGCAGCAGTTGCCGGCTTCCCAGTGGGCCGGCGGCGAAGCCCGCGCCGGCCAGCCCCGTGGTTACCAGCAGCGCGGCCAGCAGAGCGCAGAGCAGGCACCAGACCGCGAAGCCCGGTAGGGGTGGGTAGATCACCATCAAGGTATGGCGCAGGATGAACGTGTCGAGCCCCCACAGCGTCCGCAGGCGTTGCAGGCAGCGACTCGCGAAGCCCCCGGGGTCCGTCCTGATCTCATCAAGAGCGATCGCGCGGGCAGCTTTGGAGGTCGTGGTCTCGAGCTCCTGTGCCCTCTCTCGAATCCGCCGGTGAAGCGTGGGACCCCTTTCTCCGGGCCAAGGACTGTTGCCCAGCACCAGGTTGTAGGGGGCGGCGCTCGACAGCGGCACGAACTGCCCCTCACGCTTCTGGAGCGCCCATTGCCAAGGTGAGACCACCAATAACACCACCGCTAGGAGTAATCCGGCTCGGGCCCAGGCGGCCCGCGAGCCTCGGCCGGCGACGACCACCCAGCCCGGAACCACGACGAGCAAGGGAAGCGCCGCCGCCCGCGTCAGAGCAGCGAGCCCAAGGCTCATCCCAGCGAGGAGGATCCACAGTATCCGTCGTTGAGTGGAAGGGGTGTCACCCGAGCGGATCAGCGCCAGAACCGTCAGCAGCAGAAAGAAGATGAACGTTGTCTCGGACCACAGATAGTGCGAGAAGGCGAGGAAACTCGGATGAAGAAGGTGGAGGATCGCCGCTCCGAGAGCTGCCGGTCGTCCTGCGAGGGAAAGCGTCAGCAGATACACCAGTGCCGTGGTGATCGAGGAGATCAACACGACGACTAGCCGAGCGATGACAGCCGAATCGCCAAATAGCGAGAGCGCCACACCGAGCAGGAACGGGTGCCCTGGAGGCCAGACACCACGACCGTACGCCCGGTCGATTGCCCGATCGGATGGCGGCTCGAAGCCTGCGAGATCCTCGAGGATCGCTGAGAACGCTCTCCCTCGCCCGAGGTATTCACCCTCGTCATACAGGGGTATGAGGTCAGGGCCCACCGCCACCAACAGCACCAGCCGCACCGCCAGCGAGGCCGCAGTCAGAAGCAGTAGGATCCGCGCGGTGGTCCTCACGAGTTGCCAGCTCGAACGCTAGAAGCCGGAGAAGACGCGGCCGAGCTGCAGGTAGATGCGGCTCTTCCCGGTATCGGCATAACCGTAGGCCACATAGATGGGTCCGAACTTGCTGTCCTTGGCCAGGATCGCGGTACCGGTCCAGATCAGGTTGCTACCCGTGATCTCGGAAGTGTCTTGGAACACGTTGCCGGCTTCGACCCAGCCGCCAAGAAACCACGATTTGAAAGTCTGATGGTAGTAGCCCAAGCGGCCGACTCCGACGTACTGGCCGCGCAGCTCCCGGCTGGTGTAGCCGCTCAGGGAACCCAACCCGCCCAGCACGAACTCATCGTAGATCGGTATCTCGCCATCGCTCCAGCCCGCATCATAAGCCAGCAGCCCCGTGTGCTTGCCACGGCTGAAGAACGTGCTGGCGCTGCTACCGATCTTCAGGTACTCGCGATCGGCCCCTAGTTCGTCCAGAGACTGAAAAGCAAAGAATCTTCCAGCCGTTCCACCGCGAGGCACATTGACGTTGTCCAGAGTGTCCCACCGGCTCAGAAGCCTCAGGCCGCCGATGTTGATATTGCTCAGATCGACATCTTCCGGAAGGTCGGGAGGGAGCGTGCCCGTCTCGAGCTGGTAATCGTTGTTGCCAAGGTCGACTCCCAGTCGGATCTCTCCCATTCTGTTGAACGCAAAGCCGAGGTCGACGCCGCCGGTGATCCCGCCGGCATTGACCTCTGCCACCGCCTGCCCTTCGTCGAAGAACTTGATCCGTTCGTCACCGAGGGCCAGACGGGGCGCGATAAACCAATCACCCGCAAAGTCCAGGGGCTGGTAGAGCTCGCTGAAGATGACACGGTTGCTGCCCAGAACTAGGTCATTCCGCCATTCGGCTCCGAGTTTATTCAAGCGGGTCTTGGTGACGTTGATCAACAGCTCCAGCGTCGTCGTACCCTCGAGATCACTGGTGATCTCGAGGCCAAAGTGCATGTAGGTCGGGCCCCAGGGCTTCTCCCTCATGCCGATGACAATTCCCGTCTCCTCTTCGCGCTCCTCGAATCTGAAATCGACGGTCTGGAAGTCACCCAGGCCATAGAGTCGTCGCAGATCGAGAAAGATGCTGCGCAATCCGATGGGTTCCCCCTCCTCCATCTGTTTGCGCATTCTCTTCTCGCGGCGGCTCCGGGACTCCAGAATGTTGCGGATGTCGTCGGCCTCCATTTCGAAGCTGATCTTGGTGCCGGGTTCCAGCAGGATTCGGTTTTCGACAATGTGATCGTCGACCCGCTCGTTGCCCCGAAAATCGACAAAACCGATGGTCACCGGCTCCGGGACTGCGCGCTTTTGCCCTTGACGCAGGGCTTCGTAGGCCTCGGGGCCGATGCTGTATTTGCTCAGCTCGTCCGACATCTCCAGAGCCTTCTCACGCCCTTTCTCCATGATCTCGACAATGTCTTTAAACGCCATGGTGCCGAAGTCGGCAACCCCGGGGTTGATCACCAGATCTGCCATCTCGAGTCGAGATTTGACGTTTGGGCGAGTCAGCATGCGCATGGTTTGCTGGTAGATCTGGATCATCGACTCACCCACTTCGCGGGCATCCAGTGGTGCACCGAGGTCAACGGCGATGACGACATCGGCGCCCATGGCCTTGACCACGTCGACCGGCAGGTTGTTGACCATCCCGCCATCGATCAGCAGTTGACCCTCGAGCTCGACGGGAGCAAAGAACCCCGGGATCGCCATGGTTGCCCGCAAGGCGGTGGCCAGGAAACCGGAGTCGAGAACGGCCATCTCACCGGTGTTCACGTTGGTGGCGACGGCTTTGAATGGGATTGGCAGCTCGTGGAAGTCGGTGACGTCGGCCACGTTCAAAGTCATGGACTGGAGCAGAAAGAAGAGGTTCTGGCCGCTGACAAAGCCGCTCGGCCACTTGATGCCACCCTTGCCAATTCCAAGCTCGAGATCGAAGAGATAGCGCGCGTTCTCTTCCTTTTTGCGGAAGCTCAGATCACGCCGGGGAGGCTTGTCCTGCAGGGCCTCGTTCCAGTCGATATTGGCGATGGCGTCGCCGAGTTGCTCGGCGGTCATACCCGTCGCGTAAAGACCACCAACGATGCCACCGATGCTCGTCCCGGCGATGTAGTCCACGGGCACGTTGAGCTCTTCGAGAACCTTGAGCACCCCCACATGTGCACCGCCCTTGGCGCCACCGCCACCGAGGGCGAGGCCGATCTTGGGCCGGTCCTTGGTCTCACCGAGAGCCTGGCTGGGCAGCCAGATGGCAACGAGAAAAAGCAGGGCGAGCTTCTTCCAACACCGCAAT
>Ga0255055_10001763_pt1 | contig 15542 bp, 13 predicted proteins | sample JV7_2_27_MG_FD_188633 | JGI IMG/M metagenome (GOLD analysis project Ga0255055, IMG submission 188633) | Seawater microbial communities from Jervis Inlet, British Columbia, Canada - JV7_2_27 | ecosystem: Environmental > Aquatic > Marine > Inlet | place: Canada: British Columbia | collected... | reverse complement strand
TCTCGGGATGTTGAGCCGTCGCTTTGCAACTGGTTTTGTGGGGGAAGATGTCCTCATCTCGCTGATAGGGCTCATTATCCTCCTCACCGGGCTGATGCACATCATCGGGGGTTTTCGAACCGGACCAGCGGAATCCGACATGTTCAGCCGGAACCGTAAGTGGTCGTGGACGGCCTTTTTTCTGGGCCTCTTCGAAATTGTGCTTGGTGTCATGCTCGTCATCGAGCCGATGGGGCAGGGACCACTTGTCTATACTGTCGCAAGCGCCTGGGCCTTGGTCGGGGGTGTGATCCTGATCGGTAATGCCTTGCAACTTCGCCGCTCGAGGCTGATTGCTGAACATGAAACGAAAGAGGAAAGTGCAGAAGGGTCGTGACAAAGGCTTTTGCCTCAAACTGTACGCGCATTTGAGAAGCAGAGGCGAGCCGATAGAGAGCTTGGAAAAATTACTGTTTTCGGGGAGGAATTAATTGATTGAAGGCTGATAGAATTAAACCCAGCTGTCCCACCTGGTAACTGAGGTTATGAGATTTTTCTATATGGATATACATACTTTCTTAATTGTGTCCATTAATACCAAGGTTTCCTATGACGATTTTCCGCTTTGGTGGGCGTATGTTTCATAAAAGAACCTACAGGCAAGGAGTCTATTTAGAGTGACCATCAATGCAAAAAAACCGCTACCTTCATGGAATGATGGTCCGGTTAGAGAAACCATCGTCCGGTTCGTAGAAAATGCCGTCGGGAAAGAGAGATCTGACTACATCCACCCGAACGATCGCATCGCGGTGTTCGATAACGATGGAACACTCTGGTCAGAGAAACCGATCTACTTCCAGTTGGCCTTTGCTATTGAACAGGTGCAACAACAAGCGGGTGACCATCCTGAGTGGGGGGATGATCCTGTCCTGGCTGCAGCTATTCATGGTGATTTCGATAAAATCCTTGAAGGTGGCGTTCGCGCCATTCTCCACCTCGCCCTCGCAAATGTGAGAGGCGAAACTACAGAAGAATTTGAGGATGCAGTAAGAGAATGGATTGGACGCGCACGGCATCCTGATACAGACCGGCTCTACACGGAGATGGTTTTCCAACCCATGCTCGAGCTACTGGCGTATCTACAATCGAATGACTTCAGAACATTCATCATCTCCGGTGGGGGTTTAGAGTTCATGCGTGTATGGGCAGAGGAGGTCTATGGAATCCCACCCGAGCAGGTCTTAGGATCAAGTTTCAAGGCGAAGTACGAACTGAGATCGGATGGACCGGTGTTGGTGCGCCTCGCGGAGGTTGATCACTTTGACGATGGTGAGGGCAAACCGGTCGGCATCCATAAATTTATCGGTCGGCGTCCGGTCTTTGCTTTCGGAAATTCGGATGGCGATCTCCCCATGATGCAGTGGACAGCAGCAGGAGATGGACCGAGATTCGTCGGATTTGTCCATCACACAGACGCAGAACGAGAGTGGGCCTACGATCGAGATTCGATAGTGGGAAGGTTTGACAAAGGCCTCGATGAGGCCCGGGCGAGAGGTTGGACGCTCGTGGATATGAAGGTGGATTGGAAAGTAGTCTATCCATTAGAATAACAATAGATTTGTGATTGACATTTTTAAAACCGAGGTCAGAAAAGATGTGTTGGTATAAGGACAATTGGTAGATGATAGATATCAAGACTTCAAATCGCATTCCCCCGAGAATTCATGTCCTGGCGAAACCCAGCGGGGCAACGTGCAACCTGGCTTGTTCCTACTGCTTCTTCCTCGACAAGGAGCTGCTCTATCCGAACAGCAAATTCCGCATGTCGGAAGAGACACTTGAAGTTTACATCCAGCAGTTGATCGAAACCCATCGCAGCTCCCAGGTGACGGTCGCCTGGCAAGGTGGGGAGCCGACGCTCATGGGTGTGGATTTCTACCGCAAAGCGATCGAATTCCAGGAGAAGTACCGTCGTACTGGCATGACGTTTGAAAACACGATGCAGACCAATGGGACGCTACTCGATGACGAGTGGTGTGAGTTCTTCAAAGAGAACGATTTCCTCATCGGTATCAGCATCGATGGCCCGGCCCGTCTTCATGATGCCTACCGCGTGGATAAGGGCGGTGGGCCTACGTTCGATAGCGTTATGCGGGGATTACGCCTGCTGCAGAAGCATGGTGTGGAATACAACGTCCTGACCACCGTCAACCGCACCAACGCAGATCACCCATTGGAGGTTTACCACTTCCTCCGCGATGAGGTAGGGACGGATTGGATCCAGTTCATCCCCGTTGTCGAACGCCGCACGCAGGATGGGTTGAACCTCATCCAGCAGGGTGAGAGCGTGACAGAACGTTCCGTGCGTCCAGAACAATTTGGTCGGTTCTTGATCCAGATCTATGATGAATGGGCCCATAACGATATCGGGCGTGTTTTTGTTCAAACGTTCGAGGCCTCCCTGCGTAGCTGGATGCGGTTGCCCACCGGCATGTGTGTCTTTGAAAAGACATGCGGGTATGGTCTGGCATTGGAGCATAATGGGGACCTATACGCCTGTGACCATTTTGTTGAGCCCGATTACGTCCTTGGAAATATAAAGGAAGAGCACATGATCGAGTTGGTAGCCTCGGATCAGCAAACCAAATTTGGGCAGGATAAGTACGATACCCTGCCAAGGTACTGCATGGAATGCCCAGTACGCTTCGCTTGCAACGGTGAATGCCCCAAGAATCGCTTTACAGTGACGCCCGATGGAGAGCTGGGTTTGAATTACCTCTGTGCAGGCTATAAAGCCTTTTTCCAACGCATTGATGAACCGAATAAGACCTTGGCTACCGTCATCAATACTGGTCGGGAGGCTGCTGAAGCCATGCCCGTTCTGAAAGAGAAGTGGGAAGGATTAATCGTCGAATTTGAAAGTGCCAGAGCGGACCGGCCCTGTCCATGTGGAAGCGCCTTGAATTATCAGGAGTGCCATGGTTGGGAATACCCGAAGCGGAGGGGACGAAAGCGTTCAAAAAGGTTGAGTGGACCACGACCATCCGTGCGCGCCGTAAAAGCTTGATACGAGACTGGACCAGTCTATCTGCATGATGAGGATTCAGTGTAATTAGAGATAGGAGGGGCACTTTGTAAGGAGATCAATGAAATATCCACATTTCTATGCCGGATACTTCATATCCGAGTCCAAACATCAAATAGAGGAGGAAAAGCGTATGCCTGAAGGAAAACCAAATATCCTCATCATCTGGGGCGATGATATTGGCTGGTACAACATCAGCCATAACAATCGCGGCGCCATGGGTTACCAAACACCCAATATCGACCGTATCGCTCGCGAGGGAATAGAGTTCACAGATTATTATGCGCAGCAAAGCTGCACGGCCGGAAGAGCGGCCTTCATCACTGGGCAGAACCCTGTCCGAACCGGCCTTACCAAGGTGGGGTTGCCTGGTTCAGACCTCGGCTTGCAGGCAGAAGATCCCACCATCGCTGAATTGCTCAAACCGCATGGTTATATTTGTGGCCAATTTGGTAAGAACCATCTTGGTGATCAGGATGAGTTTCTGCCGACCAATCATGGCTTCGATGAGTTCTACGGTAACCTGTACCATCTGGATGCAGAAGATGAACCCGAACACCCCGACTACCCTAAAGACCCTGCCTTCCGTGAGCGCTTCGGACCGCGCGGAGTGATCCACGCTTTCGCCGACGGCCGCATAGAGGACACCGGCCCATTAACAAAGAAGCGTATGGAAACCATCGATGACGATGTCACCGAACGGACTATTGAGTTTATCAAGAAAGCTCACGCTGACGGAGTACCCTTCTTCGTGTGGTGGAACTCCACGCACATGCATGTTTGGACTCGCATCCCTGAGGAGGTAGAGGGGATCAGCGGACAGGGTTTCTACAACGACGCCATGGTGTTGCATGACCAACAGGTCGGCAAATTGCTCGATACCTTGGATGATCTGGGCATCACGGACGACACAATCGTCCAATACTCGACCGATAATGGTCCGCACTACAACACGTGGCCGGATGCGGCGATCACCCCCTGGCGAAGCGAAAAGAACTCCAACTGGGAAGGCGCATATCGTGTACCATGCTTCGTGCGTTGGCCAGACAAATTCGAGGCTGGCAAGGTGCTCAATGGCATCGTCAGCCACCAGGAATGGCTACCCACCTTGCTGGACCTGGCAGGAGAACCGGATATCGTCGATAAACTCAAGAAGGGACACAAGGTTGGCGACAAGACCTTCAAGGTCCACATCGATGGATACAATATCCTGCCATACCTGACTGGCGAAACCGACGAAAGCCCGCGCGACTGGTATTTCTATGCCAACGACGATGGAGGCATCGTCGCGATACGATACGGCGACTGGAAGGCCGTATTCATGGAACAGCGCGCCAAGACGATGAAACTTTGGGCAGAGCCTTTCGTAGAGCTACGCATGCCGAAGATCTTCAATTTGCGGCGCGATCCATTCGAGCGAGCCGATGAGAACGCCAATAGTTACTGGGATTGGTTCCTGGAGCACGTCTTTGTGATCTATCCGATGCAAGCATTGGCTGCAGAGCAGCTTCAGAGTTTCATAGAGTTCCCACCACGTCAGAAACCAGCTGCGTTCAACCTGGATCGAATACTTGAGAAGGCGCAGGATGCCACATCAGGTGGATTGCGATAATTCGGACGAGGTAGTATCCCGAATACCATAGGGTTCCGAGATCCTGGATGATGGATCGGAGGTGACGAACGAGAGATTTCTGGTAAATGTTTCAAGCGTTGGTTTTTGATATAGTTTTAAACTATATGGAGGAGAAAATATTATGTGTTGTTTCTTTGCAGCGCTATTCGCCTTTGGGCCGCGTCTCGCGATTCTGGTGTGGTGGCTCATCAATCCCGTACTCTGGCAGCTCGCATTTACGAACATCATTTGGGGGATCCTTGGCTTTATCTTCTTGCCATGGACGACGATCTTCTATGTGCTCGTATTTCCGGGTGGCATCGTCGGATTTGATTGGATCTGGCTGGGTCTAGGTGTTCTGTTCGACATCGGCTCCTACGCAAGTAGCGCCGCGCGACGCAGGGATGTGTCCTACTATCCCGAATCTGCACCGTAAAATCGAATTCTGGAACCTATCTACAAAATCAGGAAGACTGGCTTACGTGGTTCGAAATGGCCAGTCTTCCTGGATTGCCATTATTCGTTATATAGTAAAACCTGAATATAACATAACGATTGTTATGAGAGATGTCATGCGTGATAATGAGGTTGCTCAACGCGGGTTAGGGAAGTATTTCCCCATGGTGGGGCGGTCGATCCTTGGGTCGCGAACGTCTCTTTCTCGATCTTGTGCTAGGAGTCAATTCGTATCTACAGTCTGAGGAGAGCCCGCAAACTCGATCCAAGGGGAAAGAATAAAAATAAATCTCCTGCAAGTTCCGTATCTGCGGGAGGTTAAGTGAAATGAGCGCAAAGGAGATAAACCTGGCGTGGATGATGAACAACGAACACCCGACGACAACTTAAATGCCTCGAGCAAGCCGAGCTGGCAGGATAGGATCACTTCGGACTATGTACTCGGGACGCTCATAGTGATTTTTACCGTGAGTACAGCCATCGCTGCGTATCTGGGTTCAATTACGGATATCAAGGGGGATGATCTCGACCTCAAGGCACAAAACAGCCTCATTCTGGGGACAACGACTTTCTTACAAATCAGCGTCGAACTTTCGGAAGATTTTCTCAGCTACCAGAGTTATCAACTACTGAAAGATCGGGACCCGGCGGCGGCGGCACTGATATTTGAGAATGAGTCTCCTGAGATGCAAGAGGTGCTAGCTTTCGAATCCAATCCATTTGATGAAGCGTATCGCGAACAAACGTATCAAGAAGCCCTAACGATCTTTGAAGGAGCTAAACGATATCAAGAAGAAGCGAATGCGGCGGATGAGCAATCCGAACGTTATGAGCGTGCTGCGTTCATACTTGCGATCGGATTGGCCATCACGGCATGGGCCTCCCTCTACGATTCGCACCCAAAGCTTCGATTGATATTCACTTTGCTTGCGATCCCATGCCTCATCGTTGGTGTGTTGATCCTTGTTACCACCGCAGCAAGTACAATTTAAAACAGGTGACCCCTTTTCATTGGGGCAAAAATCCGGAATAATGTTTGTTATCGTTTTACCCTGAATTCCATTAAATCAACTGACCAGAGGAATTAAGTAGGAGGTTTTGATATGACAGTATGGCTATCTTCAAAATCACGGACGCAATCAACTTTGATTACCGGGATATTTTACGGGCTTGGATTGGTGCTTGGAAATTTAATTTCCCAGGCTCTCTTCATCCTCCTGGATCGAACTTTTTTCTCCAGCATACCGCCTGAATTCAGGTTGCTCGCTGGGTTGATACTGGTCATCCTGGTCCTTGTAGTGGGGGGAGGGGTTGCGGGATTTTCGGGGGGATGGACTCTCCCGGTTGTTGGAAAGCCCCGGGGGAAGTGGGGCTACGCATGGCGGAGCGCCATCAGCTTTGGAGTTGTATACAGCACGATATTATTTTTGTTTGTATTCCTGCTCTCCTTTATGACCGCCGCAGATGTACCTTTCATGTCCCCGGCGGAATACGGCACTACGTTTTTGATCGTTGGTGTGATCTTCGGGTTACTCTTTGGCCTGCTTCAAGGCGGGATAACTGTCGGTTTACGAAGAACGGTATCGGTGGCTCTGGCCAGCGTCGTGGGTTTTGGAATCGGTGCTTTTTTCCTTGGCGTCGGATTATGGGCCTATCTGGGCTCTGCCCCGATCGGGGGGCTCTATGAGGGCACCTACTTTTACCTTATCTTGGGCTTTTTGGGTTTTGGTCTCTTCGGAGGGCTGGGCCTCGGCATTGCATATCATCGATTAGCCTCCCGTACGGAAGATGGGACTAAAACGAGTCTTTCCCATCGGAGCCGCCTGATTGCGTCCATCGGTGTCGCCATCGCGGTAGTCCTTTTTCTCAACTTAATCAGACCTGTATTGGCTAGCGTAGGGGCAATTCTTACGCCACGCAGCGCACGATTTGAGGAGGTGATCAAATCGAATACAGTCGGAACTCAGTGGGATTTCCGGGAACCAGAAATAGTCTTCGATCAATCGATCAAATCCTTTGACTTAACATCAGCCTCACCTGAAAAACTGGCGCTCGCCTGGTCGATGGGTGGGGAGGAGCTCGCGAGCATTATGGTTCAGGAAGGAAGAACACGGCCATTGGAGGGTGACATAGAGTGGAAAGATCCCATCACCGTAGCCACGGATATTCCCGGTGTGCAGGAATCCCGGGTTGTCATCGCGCCCTCAGGAGAAACTATCGTGTTCTGGGTTGAGGAGGGCGCGGGTGAAAGTGCACGTTTGAGATATAGCACTTGTGAGGGTGGTTCCTGCTCCACACCTGTACAATTACCCCCTTCAGGGGAGGAATGTGGTGTGGACGGAACTATCCCCTCATCCGAAAGGTTGACCTCGCTAGATGTGGCTGCTCATCCCAACGGATCGCTCATGGTGTTATGGCGAAATGAGGCAGGGGGATTGGAATATATGCGTACATCCATCACCGAACCAAGAAATGTGCATGAAGACGGCTGCCTACCTGTCTCGGCAGGGACCTATGCTGGGACGTTTTCGCTTCAACCTGGCCCTGAAGAAGGTTTTTCGGTTGTATTAGATCAGCGAGCTGATGGTGGTTCCGTTGTTTCTCTCTGGCGATATGCGGACGATTCCTGGAACGAGGAACCAGGTGTTATCGGAGAGGGAATCTTCCCTCAACTACACGTGGGGCAAAACTCAAAATCTGTAGTTGCCTGGTGTTCTGAAGATGAAGGGGTCTTATTCTGGGATGGAGAAAATTCGGTCATTTCAGAATTGAAATGCGATGGACCTCCCATGGTTGCCAATGATACCCTGGGGCAGCTCCACACCCTCTGGTACACCACGGAAGTCACAGACGCCACCGGTGGAACCAGGGATGTCGACGTCCTGGTAGAGAGTATCTTGACAGATGAAGGATGGAGTCCACCATCGATCGTAACTCAATTAGATGGCCCGGGTGATTACGAGATGGTTGAAGATGGACTTGGTGCGCTGCACATGGCGTGGCTTCAAGATGCTGTGGGATCAACAGCAATCGATTACGCCTTCCAGGTTCAATATGCTTGTGATAAACGTGCCCTCACAGGAACCGAGAAGGTCGTGTACGATGTTGCTCGCGGGGGAGGTTACCGACCAGATTCTGACATTCTCCCATTCTGCGATAACCTGTACGAGATGATGGTCTTCACGCCCAACGTAGACCCAGCGTTTAGCGACCGCCAACCGACCACAAACGGTGCCTATGACGATTATGTGGACATGCTTAAGGAGGCTGAATACGAAGTCCTCTTTACGACGATGGCTTTTAAGGAAGCGAAAAACCACGACAGCCCTGGAGCCGTACTCGCCGATGGTGTGTATGAACTCTATCAAATGGTGAAGACGAATCCAGAGGATTATCCGCGTGGTATGCATGTCCGACTACTGCTAGGAAACTCTCCCCCAATTACCGAGATGGAAGTCGATGGCCAAATATGGCTATTGCTGAAGGATCTTTACGAAGCTGGTTTTGAAACGTTGGACGATCCGGAAATCGGCTGGAAGATGGAAGTGGCCAATTATGGCGGCGCCTGGCCGCACAGCCATGTCAAGATGATGGTCATCGATGGCGAGACCGTCGTCGCCTCTGGCTTCAACCATGAGTACAAACCGCTTCCCAAAGATCACCCCTCCGGGCAGGGATTGGGTGATGCCGATTCGGGCATCGTGATGAGAGGACCGGTCGCACAGGACTCTCGACGTGTGTATGAAGAAATCTGGGAAGATGCAACCGTTCGAACATGTGAGGATCTCTCACTACCCGAAAGCCTGCTGCGGTTCTCTTGCGAAGATGTCAAAGGCACCTATACAGATGTCGCCGAAGCTATGCGATATTCACCTTCATATGACGAAGCGGTTGCCTTTTCAATGTTCCGCAATATAGCCCATGACGAATCCGACGAAATGATTTATGCGGCTTTCAAATCAGCTACCGAGAGCGTGGATGTGGCGCAGGCGATGTTCAGCATGCCTTTCATATGCAACCTGAACCACTTTTTCGACGTGTGTACGTTCAATGAGGCGCCTGAATACCTGCAATCATTAATGACTGCAGCGGAAAACGGTGCCCGGATCAGGATTATTCTTTCCCCGTACCCGATCCAGAACGTTGAGAATTTGATTGCGATGGAGATTTTCAACGAGGAAGCTGCGGCTCAAGGAATTTCGGATCAGGTAGAGATCCGTTGGTTTGACGACCTCCTGCATGCGAAAAATGCGCTCATCGATGACGCGTTTCTAATAGTGGGGAGTCAGAACCTTCACCACAGCGCCTTCGGGGAAGGAACTGGATTGAGCGAATACAATCTCGGTACCTCCGATCCGGGGGCGATCGAACAGTTCCAGAAGATGTTCGAGCACTTCTGGGACCGCGCCGCGGATTATCCTACGAGCTAAATAGAAAGGTAGTGAATGACGACTAAAGCAGACTATACCAACGAAGAGTGGCTCCAGGTAATGAAGACGCCCATTTACGCGGGTTTCTACATCATGTTCGCCGATCCCAGTTTTACCGGGATGCTCAAGGAAATGAAGGCCATGGGGGAGGTCATCCAGAGTGCCGATCCTCCCGGTCATGCCAGGGAGTTGGTCGCTGATATCGCAGCTGACTTTGAGCAAATGACCGAGGAAAAGGAATCGTTCGCCCAGGACCAGGTACCGCAATCCGCCGACCAGAAGGCGGCCAAACGCTACATCCTCGATAAAGTCGGGGAAGGCGTGGAAGTCGTAGGTGGTAAGGCCGAGTCGATGGAGCTGTTGGCCTATAAACAGTGGTTGGTAGCGGTTGCAAAGGCGGTGGCGGAAGCCGCGAAGGAAGGTGGTTTCATGGGCATCGGCGGCCAGTATGTGAGCGAAAAAGAGATGGTCGCCATGGAGGATATCTCGAACACACTGGGGCTATAATCAAGGCAATATGAGCCTCTTCATAGAGTTGTATATCATCTTGCACCTTCTGTTGGGTGCTCCCCTTAACACGCTTGTAGACGGCGATCATGGGCTGCCCCGCTGGTATGACCCCGGGCTCCAAGAGACTACGAGTGAAGCATTTCTGGAGATGAAGGAAGCCGCGGTCCTGGATGATGTCAAGCTCGAGATATTCTCCGGATACCGCAGTTATGCGTACCAGCAGGAAGTATTCCAACGCGAATCCGTATTCCACCCCGATTCGGCGGATATCTACCTTGCCCGCCCCGGGCACAGCGAGCATCAGTTGGGGACGGCTTTGGATGTGGTCTGGCCGGGTTTGCATGTGGATTCGAAAGACCCGCGTAACCTACGTGCCTTCGATTGGTTGGAGATGAATGCGCACATGTATGGATTTGTTTTGAGTTATCCACTCAGGACGATCCAGGTCTGGCCCTATGACAACCGCATCTACCCGCTGAACGGGGAGTTCATCTATGAGGCCTGGCATATCCGCTATGTCGGCGTGAATTTTGCGAGCGAAATACTTGCTGCTGGGTACCTGAACCCTCAATCAAACGTCCTTCCTGTCGACTTCTTTCAACCTTGGCCTTAATAATTTGCTAAGGCAAGCGGACGAAAGAAATCAGCTATTCACTCCGTCAAAATAGACGACAGACATGGTGTGATTCCAACTAAGGGTGGATTCGATGAACCGAGCTTTCAGGTTGGGAACATTTCGAGAAATCGATATCAAAGTGCACATCACATTCCCGCTGATTCTCGCGTGGGCCGCTTTTCAATTTGGGATTGCCGGGCGAGGAGGAGTCGGTGGTGCAATTATGGGGATGCTGGCTATCCTTATCTTGTTTCTCATTGTCTTACTTCATGAGTTAGGTCATAGCATCGCCGCGCAATGGTACGATGTTAGTGTTAAGGAAATCGTGTTATTACCCATTGGTGGTGTCGCTCGTCTGGCTCGAATTCCTGAAGATCCCAAGCAGGAGTTCGTGATTGCGGGTGCGGGTCCCTTGGTGAACGTGATCATTGCCGTCAGCATGACGGCTGCTGGTTTAGCAGCTGGCTTTGACCTGGGTATCTCGAGGACACCGCTCATATTTGCGGGGCTAAGCCGCGTCAGCGTCGAACGCATCTTTGAATATGTCTTTATTTCCAACCTCTTTCTTTTGGCATTCAACCTCATCCCTGCCTTCCCCCTTGATGGCGGTCGGATGTTCCGTGCGCTCCTGGCCTCCCGCATGTCCTACGCGCGGGCGACGGCCACTGCTGGTGTGATTGGACAGGGGTTGGCAGCCATTCTTGGCTTCTGGGGGTTGCGTAATTTCAATCTAATCTGGATCTTCATTGCAGTTTTTATCTACATGGGTGCAAGTCAAGAACGGAAAAGTGTACGCATCCGAAGCCGGTTGGCGGGACTGAAAGTTTCACAGGTATTTTCGAAGGACATCCCGCATCTTTACGCGAATTCGACCGTGCTTGACGCTCTTGGAGTGACGCAGCAAACATCACACTCCCATTTCCCCCTCATTGAAGGCGATCAGTACGTTGGTCTTGTTTCTCGGGAAGCTCTTATCGATGCTGTTGAGAGGTCTCGATCAGGCACTTTGCTCCGGGAACTCCAGAAAAAAGAAAGAGCCTCTATCCATCTTCAAGATGATCTTAGCAAAGCGCAGAGATTACTGGAGGAGCATAACCTCACCGCACTCCCAGTCATCGAGTCGGGGAAATTCATGGGTCTGCTCTCGGCAATAAATATCGAAGAGGCTTCACGCCTTGCTACGATTCAAACCAAGCCCCCGCATCTACGTCCGCATCATTCGGATGGTTAAATTAGCTCATAAACCGCTCGAATTTTGTGTCGAGTATAGTTAAAAATCCCCCTCTTCTGTAGGAGATATGGCTCGTTGCGTGGAAATGGCGTTGTGATACACTAATTGAGCGTTAAATCGGAGAGACGCTTGATGGAAATGGAACCCAAGCGAGTGGTTTGCATCGAAGACGAACCAGAGATGATCGACCTTGTTCGGCTTATCCTTGGACGTAAGGGCTTCAATGTTATTGGAGCAAACGGCGGGGTTGAAGGCCTGGAAACGGTGAAACGCGAACAGCCAGATCTTGTCCTGCTCGATCTTATGATGCCCGATATGGACGGGTGGGAGGTCTATCAACAGATGAAAGCGGATGCCGCCCTCCGGGACATCCCGGTGGTGGTCGTGACCGCAAAAGCCCAATCGATAGACAAGGTACTCGGTTTACACATTGCCAAAGTGGATGACTACATTACGAAGCCCTTTGGTCCCCAGGAACTCTTGGAGAGCGTCGAAAAAATCCTTGGCACACCGGCGTAGAACCTAATGCGATAGTGACGAAACGGGCGACAACCGTCGCCCGTTTTTAATGAGAGCAGCATGAACAATTGGATCAGCGTCATCAATGCGAGTAAGGGTGGAGACACGCTTCTTCGAGCTCGTTGGTGTGCGTCCTACCTGTGTAGATTGCGGGGTTTGACGTTTCGACGTTCGCTGCCAGAGGGGGAGGGTTTGCTGTTGGTAGATGGCCATGAAACCCGCCGGAACGCAGCCATCCACATGCTCGGGGTTTTTTTCCCTATTGGTGTTGCCTGGATTTCGCGAGATCAAGTTGTTGTCGATCTCACAGTAGCAAAACCCTGGCGGTTTTATGTTCCAAAGGGAAGGGCACAATATATCCTGGAGGGTCCACCAAGCATGCTAGAATCCATCACGATTGGAGACAGGTTGGAGTTCGTGGATGTGGAAGCTGAGTAGTCGGGTACTGTTATTGGTCATCATCTTGATGATGTTATTCTCGATCCCCGTCGCCGCGCAGGGTGACGGGCCTGTTTATATCGTGCAAGCCGGGGATACGCTAACGGCAATTGCAGCGAGATTTGGGACAAGCGTCGACGAGATCATGGCGCTAAATGGGATATCCGATGCCTCGCGCCTTTTTGTGGGGATGGAGCTCATCATCCCGGGTTTTGAGGGCTTGTCTGGTGTGCTCACGAACCATGAGGTTGCTCTCGGCGAAAACCTGGAAAACCTTGCGCATAAATTCAATCTTCCTCCTGAGGTCATCATCCGTCTCAACCGCATCGTCCATCCGGATAAGTTGTACGTTGGTCAGGAAATTGTCTTGATCGAAGGGGGTGACGAAGGCGAAAATGGCATCTCGTACCCTGAACGCTGGTTGGTATCCTCAGCAGAGGAGGGACGCCTCTCCATCGCGTTGACCCATGATGTCAACCCGTGGTCGATCGAGTATACGAGCGGGCAGCCCAATAGAACGTGGAGTGTCGTTGGTTCTCCTTTCCAGAACATGGAAGGGGAGGCGGGGAGTGACTTTTTCCCCGGGATAATCGAGGAAATCGTGATCACACCGTCAATTATCGAACAGGGCAATACCGAGACCATCCATGTTAGAACCAAGCGAGCCGCGAACCTTGAGGGCAGGTTGGGGGATTATGTGCTGGAGTTTTTTCCCAACAGCGAATTGGGCGACTACAATGCCCTTCAAGGAATTCATGCGCTGGAAGAGCCGGGACTGTACGACCTGGAGATTATCGTCCGATCTCCGGACACCGATGCGATCGTGTCAACTTTTATTCAACCGATCGAGTTTTTTGAGGGTGATTATGGCTTTCAGAGGATCGATGGAGTGCCGGCCGAGACGATCGATCCCGCGAATACCGTACCCGAGCAGAACCTTGTGGAGGAGAAGCTCGCACTGGTCTCTGAAGAGCGGTTATGGGAAGGTGCTTTTGATTTTCCATCCAAATATTATACAGAGCGGTTTCTCTCGACCTATGGGCTGCGGAGAAGTTATAACAACGGCAGCTACTTCTATTATCATACCGGGTTGGATTTCTACGGATACGACATCCCAATTTATGCACCGGCAGATGGTCGTGTGGTCTTTACCGGATCGCTGACTGTCCGTGGGGATACGACCTACATCGATCATGGCTGGGGGGTCTATTCCGGCTATTTCCATCAATCAGAAATCAACGTCACCGTGGGTGAGATGGTGGAACGAGGACAGGTGATCGGGAAGGTGGGAGGATCCGGGCGGGCAACGGGCCCACACCTACATTGGGAGATATGGGTCGGAGGGGTTCCCGTTGACCCCCTCGATTGGGTTGAGATGGAAATCCCCGTAGTAGGCGCTGGTTGAGCCGAACTCTTGGGACCAACTGTGGGAAACAGGCAGAGTTTATTGCAAATTGCGGGTTGAGGAATAGCGTATAAGTATCGGAAAAAGCCTGAATGCTCTGTAGCTTGCATGGATGTGGGGCAAGCAGGGCATGGGGTGAAAACCAACATCAGGCATTTACACGTATAACCATTATTGGTGGCCGCGCTAAAACCAAGTACTAAGCATCTTCCTCGAATTTTCCGTCGTAGTAGTCCTTCAGCACTTGTCTAGCATTGGCTTCCTCGTCCTTTGGAACGAGAATATCGACTTCACCGATCTTGCCCACTCCAGCACCGAGGCCAAGGGCGCTTGCGGCGGCTTCCTGACTTAACTTGACAGTCACACCTTGCGCTTCAAGGAGCCCTTTGAAAATTTCGGCCTCAATCATTCCAGAGGATGTTTCGACAACAACATAATCGATGCTCATAATCCCTCCACGCTATGTAGTATAATGGCGAAGCAATCCCCCGAGTAGGTCAACAACATAATCTATGGTATCGACTCCCAGCATCTCACTCAACATTTATTGGACCAGCTTCGACGCTGGTGATGATGACCTTGATTATATTATCAACCTCCTTCTAGAGCGTGAAATCCCCCTGACGACTGAAGAGATGGCGCACGCCATTGTAAAGCACCGACTGGAGCTCCTCGAGCAGGAAGCGAAAGAAACAGAGGCGCCAGCTTATCCGCTTTATCTTCCCGGTGGGACGTATAAGAAGAAACAGGTCCTCAATTTCCCCGTTCTTGGGAATAAAGTGGGTACGGTCGTGGGTATTCGATCTGGAGAAAATCCGGATCTGGGCGAGTTTGACGTGATCAAAGTTAAATTCGAAGGTGAGGGGAATCCACGCGAATTTGCAGCAAATCTCGAGGATCATATTCTCAACAACCCCCCTGAGCCCGAACCTGAAGCAGAAGATGTCGATTCCTCGGATGGGGTGATGGGAAGGTACGGCCCTGTGATCGAGGAGCGATTGGAAAGCCGCCTGGAGGAGTCGGATGACATTATCCGCATCGCAGGTAAATGGTTCCCTCGTGCACTCGTGGCTGAAATTACGGAAGGCCACCTAAATCTTGCCGAAGCCGTTCTCGATATAGCAGAAGGGGGACCTCTACCGACTTCAGATTTACTCAAACAGGTGGAGCTGCCTTCCGATATTTCTCCGCAGCTAGCAGAATTCTCAATGGATTACGCAATGCAGGAGGATGATCGCTTCGATGAGGTGGGACCAGAGGG
>Ga0255055_10001761_pt1 | contig 15548 bp, 12 predicted proteins | sample JV7_2_27_MG_FD_188633 | JGI IMG/M metagenome (GOLD analysis project Ga0255055, IMG submission 188633) | Seawater microbial communities from Jervis Inlet, British Columbia, Canada - JV7_2_27 | ecosystem: Environmental > Aquatic > Marine > Inlet | place: Canada: British Columbia | collected... | reverse complement strand
CCCTACAACGAAACATAAGGTGATTTATTCGATTTTTTAATTCTTTTCCTTCGATGTGAAAGATATGCCGCATGATTCTTTTTCTGGATCCATAAAACTAGTTCAATGGCAGCATCGACATCATAATGTCGCAACGGTAGCACAACTTCCAACAGTATTCTAAGCTGCGATAGAGTAATAGATGGTGCTTTTTTTTCCCAATCGTATTTTAAGATGCCACAAAAAAAAGTGAGCGAGCATAGACGTTAACATATGATGGTGCCACCCTGCGTATTTGCGAACTTCATAATGATCCATACCGAGTTCAGACTTAGTCTCCTCAAAGCACTGTTCGATGGCCCATCTGATGCCGCTTAACCAAACGAAAAGGCTTAACCTGGCACTGGTTGGGGCATTGCTTAAAAAATATTTATAGACCGGTTCATCTTCAATCGTACGCCGGATAATCAGCCATAGCGTCTTTTGCGGTAAGTCATTGTTTGACAGAATGATACGTCTTTTTGCAAATTCGTACTCGATGGGCCCTTTGGTGCCTTCGGAGACTTTTCGCCGATACCAGAAATAATCGTTGATGTTAGTTGCCAGGGTGCTGACGGTTATGGGTTTTTTTTCAGTTTTTTCTAAAACCGTTTTCGACCGGATCTCTCCCTTATATTTATATTTTTTTTCTCTGGTAACCGGTCGTTTGAGCCAGCATCTTGTATCTTCGGGTATCTGTACAAAGTAGGTCGTGCCGATTAAGGATTCTAAAGCTTCAAGGAACTCTGGGCTTGTGCCATACAGTGAATCAGCTAACACATATTTGAAAGGGATAATTTCCTCTTCAACGATATTGTTAAGCATTTGAACAGCCAGCTGGGGTTTGGTTTTAAATTCAACATCCTCAGGCAGTTTACACTTTTCGCGTCTGATTTTGTAATCATCTAAAAACCATTTCTCTGGAATGAACAAGCGCTTGTCTAACAGGGCATAACCATACGGGGATGCGTAGGCGGTAAAAACACCAACCTGGCAGTTATCGACCTTGCCGATGCTGCCACAGTATTGTCGGCCAACACCGATTGAGTCATCACCTTTTTTAATGAATCCAGATTCATCGAAGATCAGGACACCATCATCCGTGCCCATATCTTCATTAACAAGACTATGATACTTATTTAAAATTTTATTGTCATCCCATCGTGCATCGCTTATAAACCGTTGCATAGGGCGTACATTGCCGTCTTCAACGTTTAACGCAATCGGTTCAATCGACTTTCTTTCAAGTTCGCTGAATTGGCCAACCATATATCGGAAAAAATGGCCTCGAGATTCGCTGCGGTGAAAACAGTCACTGAATACTTCGTGAAAGCCTTGGAGTTCATTTGTGAAATTTTTAACATCATCACTAGATACAGTAAACTTAGGAATTGAAAATAGATGTTCTTGGTTTCGGATCTTTGGTAACATAATCTGCCTCCTTTTGGTTTTAGTTTCGGAGTATAACAGATTATGCTACTATAATCAATGATAAATTAGATTAAGTTTCGTTGTAGGGTTAAAGGAGATCCTGTTGCCGGGAGCAAAGATAATAAAAGCTACCGTTGAAACCGTCCGAAAAAGATCCTTACCTGAAGGCGGCTTCGCTATGCATAATGGAGGATCGTTCAGACCGGATGCCACTGCTTGGGTGGTGATGGCCCTGGAAGCCTACGAGCGTAATCGGTATTTAACAAATACCGCCTGCCAAAGACTGGCGGGGAGCCAACTCCCGGATGGCCGCATAACTGCGGTTGAAGGCCATCCAGAGTCCTATTGGCCCACCTCTTTGGCCTTATTAGCCTGGAAAAAGGTTGCCGGTTTTGAGCAGCAGGTAGAATTGGCCACCCAGTTTCTTCTCAACACCACGGGGAAGTACTGGCCCAAACGTAAAGATGCAGCAGTGGCGCATGACACCTCTATTAAAGGCTGGCCCTGGATCGAAGGTACCTACTCATGGATTGAACCCACCGCGTTGGCAATACTGGCTCTCAGGTCATCCGGATTTCACGGACATGAACGGGTCAGAGAGGCTGTTAGAATGATTCTTGACCGGCAGCTAACCTCCGGTGGATGGAACTACGGCAACAAAATTGTATTTAATAAAGAGCTAAGACCGATTCCTGAGAATACCGGTATGGCATTAACAGCGCTCGCAGGTCTGGTGGAAAAAGGGCAAATTAAATCAAGTCTTGATTATCTGACAAACGAGGTCCAAAAATTGCGTACGCCACTATCACTTGCATGGTCAATATTTGGGGTGTCTGCCTGGTCAAACCAGCCTGCAAACCTCCATGACTGGATTTTTGAAAGCCTGGATCTCCAAAAAAAATACGGCCGCTACAATACAGAACTGCTATCCCAATTGCTGGTTGCCTATTTTACTGATGGTGATTTGATCGGATTTCTTACACTTAAATCGAGAAATGCGCAACCAGGTGAGGCTAAATAGTCTCCGATTTTAGCGGAGTAACTATTTGTCATTTAACCGTTATTTTCTATTTGAACATTTAGCAGCACGAAAATTAGAAAGCACGAAATATTCCATTAAATTACCCAGTACGCGATAATACCACCTTAAGATCTATATAACAGCAGATTTGTATAAGTTATTATGAATATTTCCAATAAAAATGGCACTAAAAATTTACATCCGGGTTCAATGACGCGGCGCGATTTTTTTAAAGTTATTGCCGGCGGAGGCATAGCCGTCGCTGGAGGCCTATTATTACATAACTACCTCTTTAAAGAGCCTGAGACGGAAACATTTATTGCCTCAATAAACGGATACAACGATGATATTCGGGACAGCATAATCAGAGGACTAAAAGAGCTGAGGGTTTCCTCTTTTGAAATAAAGGGAAAGCGCGTATTGATAAAGCCGAACCTCGTCGAACCTCATAGAGAATTTTCTCATATAAATACACATCCATATGTCATCCGGGCCGCAACCGAAGCGTTTCTCCACCTCGGCGCAGGCACCGTAATCGTCGCTGAAGGTGCCGGCCACAGGCGGGATTCTCTGCTTGTACTGGAAGAGTCCGGTTTGGCGGATGTTTTGTATGAGGACAAAATACCTTTTGTTGACCTTAATACCGGTTCAGTTGCGAAAATCGAAAATAGGGGTGGCGTCTCCAAATTGACGGAATTTTTTGTTCCGCAAGAAATAGCCCGTGCGGATATTGTGGTATCAGTAGCAAAAATGAAAACTCATCACTGGGCCGGGGTTACCCTTTCAATGAAAAACCTGTTTGGTGTCATGCCCGGTATAATCTATGGCTGGCCCAAAAATGTGCTTCACTGGGCTGGGCTAAATAAATGCATTTTTGATATTACTGCTACAATTAAACCACAATTTGCTATAGTTGACGGGGTTGTGGGTATGGAAGGCGACGGCCCGATTATGGGCGACCCTATTCAGGCTAACGTTCTCGTCATGGGCAGAAATTTGCCCTCCGTCGACGCTACCTGCGCCCGAATAATGGGGATCAACCCTAAAAAAATCCCTTATCTGAAACAAGCATCCGGAAGGCTCGGCGCCATTAAAGAATCCAATATCGAACAACGAGGGGAAAACATAGAGTCCGTTAAAAAGAACTTTCAATTGCTTGATTATATTCCTGCTCATAGAGAATTAAAACTTAAGGCTATTAGAAAAAAGAAAAATTATGATATAATATAGCCTGTACGAATTTTAGAAACCCTTTGAGTACGAGTGAATTATAAGAATAGGGGCGACGAAGTATAGCTGAAAGCTATGGTTAATAAAAGGTTGATAGTCATTTTATTCGGTTTGCTGATTTTTGTTGCGATTTCGTATTATTTTTTCCCAGTTAAAGCAGATCCTGATCTATGGGGGCATACAAAATTTGGTATCGATTTCATCCAAAATGGCCGTCTGCCAAAAGTCGATTCTTTTTCCTTTACTGCCACTGGCCAAGAATGGATTAATCATGAGTGGTTAAGCGAGACAATTTTTGGTATCTGTTATCTTATAAACCAGGATCAAGGCCTGTTTTGGTTGCGGACGGCAATTTTCTGTGCCTTTGTGTTCGGAATGTTAACACTGTACTGGATAAGATGGGCACACCTGGTTTTCATCTTCATTTTGACGATGTTTGCCTTACCTTATTTCTCAATATTTCTAAATGTTCGCCCCCATAGCTTTACCTATCTATTTGTCATCCTCACCCTACTTTGTTTGGAGGCATACAGGGTTGGTAAAAAGGGCTGGATCTGGTTTCTACCTCCTTTAATGATTCTATGGGTTAATCTTCACGGTGGATTTGTTGTAGGGGTTGGTTTGATTACGGTAGGGCTTTTAGCTCTTATTTTTCAAAAAGAAAATTCCTTGGAAGAACTGAGAAGTTCTGAAAAAAGAAAGTTAGTAATAATAATCTTTCTGACGCTCTTATCAACTCTCTGCAATCCCTATGGAACAAAATTATTTTCATACTTATTCATGGCCTTATCTCTAAAAAGAGAATTGATCACAGAGTGGGCAACTGTTAGCAATGCCCAAGCAGCTCATCATTTAACCTGGTTTTTTCTTACAGGAGTTTTATTAATTATTTCTAAGGGTTGGAAAAGATCCACACAAACAATATTCTTTATAATAACGGCTTTTTTTTCTTTCTGGAATGTTCGTTTTTTCATTTTGTTGGTTATTTTCGGTTCGCTAGTATTGTTAGTTTCAGCTAAAATTCTCTGGGAACGATATGTGGATTGTGAAAGGTATGCTTTTCTAAATAGATTGAATTCTTCTATGACAATTTTTTTATTACTAATTGCTATCAGCCTCGTAGTATTACCAAAAGTCTATCGAGATATTAATTTATACGGTGCTCATGTTCAGGTAGATTCGTCAGCATATCCAACTAATGCAATTAAGGTTCTAAAAAATCATAATTTGGGCCCTAATCTCGCCTTGCCTTTCCAATGGGGTGAATATGCTATATGGCATCTTTATCCAAAATATAAAGTTTCCGTGGATGGGCGCTATGAAACGGTTTATTCATCGAAATATGTTGAGTCTTACATCAAATCTTATTATAATGGCAGTTTAGAAAAATTTTTATCTGATCTAAAAATTGACGTAATAATGGTTGAGAATATGGGAGAATCAGATAGAGCAATTTCAGCTAATGGGCGATGGTTCGATGCCTATCGAGATGAAACAGCGGTGATATATGTTCCCAAAGGGAAATTTTTAGATAATACGGTCAAAGAAACAGACAACGATCTATTCGGTACAGTTTTTAGAAAAAATAAGAATATTTTTCCCTGAAAATTAAATTTAGCTTGATTGATACTATATCAATATTGTTGTAATAGAAAGCTAACAAGATATAAAATGAGATATTTTCGTCTAATTTTAATTATTTTCTTTATTTATAGTTGGCCCATACGAATATTTGCCAATGGAAGCTATTATGTCGAAAGGGACGAAGGCGGGATATATTTCCAGACAGACCATGATGGTGGTTGGTATATTGATAAAGAGGATCTTAGATACTTCAAAATTGGAGAAAGGGGAACATATTCCATTGAAAAGGATAGAAACGGGACGTATTTGATAACAGATAAAAGAAAAAAGTTTTACCTCGATGCTTCTGCAAAGGAAAAATTAAAGCAGGAGATCGCTGAATACAACAAAAAACAACAAGACCGGATCGTTGAGCGAGAAACAAAAGTAATCATAAAGGGAAATCGCGTTTTGGTGCCTGTAACACTCGAATACAGAGAAAAACAAATGGAAGTGCTGCTGCTGTTAGACACTGGAGCTTCCATTACGACTTTGCACCGTAATGTCGTAGATAGATTAAAGATCAGAAATACCCAAAAGGCTTCCATAATGGTTGTGGGCGGCTCGACAATTAAAGCTGATATAGTAAAATTTGACTATGTAAGCGTTGGACCTAATAAAAAGGAGAATATTTATGCCAGTATAATTGATCACAAAGGAGTGACGGTTGCCCATCAGGGTTTGCTCGGAATGAATTTTTTACGTGATCTTGAATACCGCATAGATTTTAGAAAGCAAGTTATTAGGTGGGGAAAGTAATAATTCCGCTAATAAATATTAAAAACTAAAGGAGGCCTTATTATGAAGATCGACTTTAACTCCATTTTATTGCTTATAATAGCAGTTGAGCTGGCACTGATCTATCTTAGGCTTGGGCAGAAAGAAGAAGAAAAAGAATAAACGATCTGCGTTGAGCCAGATTCACTACTTGTACCTGGGCAAAAACGGACTGCGGCGATTAAGCAATAACAGGCCAAACTCCAGATAATGAAGGCTTCCACATTCTAAAAAGCCTTAATGATCTTCTCTTGCTATGAATGACGGAAAGATGCTGATCCGGACAATATTAGTGGTCTTGTTTTCAATTTTTTGTTCCTTAAATCCCTTTCCAGGCTAAACCTACGTATATTGACAAAGATGAGGGTGAAGTTTTCTTTCAGACAGACCAATATTGCGGCTGATACATCGACCAAGATGATTTGAGATATTTTTAAAAAATGGAGAAAATGAAAACCTTAAAACTATAGAAATTAGTAGATATAAATAGGGGAAATACCGAGTCGTATGTTATTTGGTCCTCTCACCAAAAATCGCTTTAATTTTTTTGAAGACTCTGAAAAATTTCAATTCGGCAGCCGTATCAATAAATGCAATTATACTCAAAATGTGGCCTGTTAAATAAAATTCTGCCATATGGTTGAATAAAAAAAGTCCACTTATTCAATCAACTTTATTACAAATTGACAAAAAAAGCTCATAATTTCGCATTAATATGAATACCCAAGAAAAAGAGTTGATTGCTGGCATCACAGTTGTCATTCCAGCTTTTAATGAGCAAAGAAGCATTAGACAAACATTAAGAGAAGTTAAAGAAGCATTAGTGGAATTAGATATAGATTCAGAGATTATAGTTATTGATGACTGCTCCACTGATAATACTTTAGAAATTTTAAAAAATTCTTCTGTACAATATATTTGTCATGAGTATAACAAGGGATACGGAGCATCCTTAATGACGGGTATAAAATATGCTAAATATGAAATAGTAGTTATTACAGATGCGGATGGAACTTATCCAAATAGCCGAATTCCAGATCTTGTGAAACATATGGAAGGCGGCGGCTATGATATGGTTGTGGGTTCACGCACAGGAGAAAAAGTAAAAGTACCTCTATTGCGTCGCATTCCCAAATGGATCCTGAATAGGATAGCCAACTATCTTGCTGATACAAAAATACCTGATATAAATTCTGGACTACGAGTTATGAAAAAGGCACATATTAAACGATTTGATAATATACTGCCTGATGGTTTTTCATTTACAACTACACTTACGCTTGCAATGCTGACAAATAATATGCGTGTCCATTATATCCCGATAGATTATTATCGTCGGCAAGGAAAATCAAAGATAAGACCTTTTTATGACACTCTAACTTTTTTTCAATTGATTATAAGAACTATTCTATATTTTAATCCGCTAAAAATATTCGTTCCCATAAGCTTATCATTGGTAGTAATAGCCTTTGTTGTATTATTCGGCAGTTGGTTTATCTTTGGAAAGGCAATGGATGTGACCTTTGGTGTTATAATAATGACGGCGGTGATCATTATGTCGATAGGTATGTTAGCGGATCTAATAGATAAGAGGCTTTAGTAACTTGAAAGTTTTATTAATCAACCCCCCTCGTGAAAACGAAATTATAGGAAACAACCCTTCAATTATTGAAGAAGAAAGGGGAGTTAATCCACCATTAGGTCTTTTGTACATTGCAGCTTACGCTGAGAAGCATACGAGTCACGCCATAGCTGTTATGGATTGTCAGGTTGAACGCATAGACTACAGCACGCTGCCTAAAAAAATAGCCGATTTCAAACCTGATGTCGTTGGGATTACAGCTATGACCATGACGATGATCGATGTGCTTAAAACAGCTATCATTGTTAAAAAAGCCAATGAGAATACCACAGTTGTTTTAGGCGGACCACATGTTAATCTTTTCCCTGAAGAAACTATTAATTTGGATAAGGTTGATTTCTTGGTACTCGGAGAAGGTGAAAAGATATTCAGCGATTTTCTAAATTCCATTGAGAATAAGCTCCTTTTAAAAAATATTTCTGGTATAGTATTTAAGGATAATAATAAAATCATAAACACTGGCAGCAGATCGTTTATCAGAGATTTGGATGCGATTCCTTTCCCCGCTCGTCATCTAGTTCCATATAAAAAATACAACTCTCTATTATCTTCTGGTAAAGTGGTTACAACTATATTTACAAGCCGAGGATGTCCCTATAAATGTTCATTTTGCGACAGACCCCATTTAGGAAAATTATTTCGAGCTCGATCTGCAATGAATGTTGTTGATGAGATCGAAGAATGTGTCAATATGGAAATTAGCGACTTTCTGTTCTATGATGATACATTTTCTGTAAATAAAAAGCGGGTGATAGATATTTGTAGTGAAATTGTTAAAAGAAAATTAGACATTGGCTGGGATATTAGAACTAGAGTTGATACAGTTGATGAAGAGATCATCAAGCATCTCAAGATGGCTGGTTGTCAAGGGATCCATTACGGAATTGAAGCAGGCTCAAAAAAGATAATTAATATACTTAACAAAGGAATATCCATTGAACAATCAAAAAAAGTATTTGATTTAACCCGCAAATACAAGATTCCTATTTTAGCTTATTTTATGATCGGAAATCCGTCAGAGACGCTTGAAGATATTTATAAAACATTTAAGGTAATAAAATATTTAAATCCTGATTATTTACATATGACGATCCTTACGCCATTACCTGGAACACAAATTTATTTTGATGGTTTAAAAAAAGGGATAATTAAAAAGGATTATTGGCGTGAATTTGCAACTAACCTCAGATCTGATTTCATTCCACCCCATTGGGATGAACTATTTACCAGGGATGAATTAAATGATCTTTTAGTTCGAGGTTATCGATCTTTTTATTTAAACCCGTTGTATATTCTAAAAAGAATACAAAAGGTGCGTTCTTTGAGAGAATTCAAGAAAAAGGCTGTGGCAGGTTTTAAAGTTTTTAACATGAGATAATTTTAAGAATGGGACGAACTGGTTACGAATTTCAAAAGCAATTTTGGGAAAGTGAGAAAAAGAGGCGAGAACCCTGGCATCCCGCAATTGAAGCCTTTACGAAGCCGAAAATTGCTTATATAAACAGATCCATTTCAGCTGGTAATTCAGTCGGCCAACTGTCTTTACTAGATATCGGCTGCGGCAATGGATTTTTTACCTATTATTTAGAGAAATCATTTGATACAGTGGCACTGGATTTTTCTTATTCCATGCTAAAGAGAAATACTTCAAAGATGAAATTATGCGGTTCAGCTGCTGAGCTACCCTTTAAAAATAGATCGTTTGACATTACGTTTTGCTCAAATTTGCTTCACCATCTTGATGAACCAGATATAGCCATTTCAGAAATGAAACGAGTAAGCCGTAAGTATGTGATCATATCCGAGCCAAATCGAAATAATCCGCTGATGTTTCTGTTTGGACTTCTGAAAAAAGAGGAGCGGGGGACACTAAAATTTTCTTTGAGGTACATGAAACAGCTAGTGGAAAGAACAGGGCTGGGATTAATCGGTACCTCACAAAGTGGCATCGTCTTGCCTAACAAGACACCCGACTGGCTTTTACCCGTGCTAAAAAGTCTTGACGGTGAATATCCATTCGCTTTTTATAACATTATCATCTCGCAAAGAAGCCTTTGAAAATATTATTTATTAATCCGCCTTATACGAATTTTGCAGGAATTGATGAATCTGCCGGACACATGATGCCATTATGTTTCGGGTACTTGGCTGCATATGCAAGGAAACGTGTAGAGGACTTGGAATTTAAAATTCTGGATGGTGAAGCCCAAGAGTGTAGCTTAGAAGATATTCGGTCTGCCGTAACTGAATTCAACCCCCATGTTGCCGCAATTACAGCGCCAACACCAGCCTTGAAATTCGTGTATCGGATCGCTGAAATTGTAAAAGAGCAGAATAAACATATTCGCGTTGTGGTTGGCGGAATTCACCCGACGGTCATGCCCGAGCGAACCATCAAGGAATGCCAAGCAATCGATTTTATTGTGGTCGGGGAAGGGGAAGAAACATTTTGCCAACTCCTTATGGCCCTTAAGAGAGAATCAAATCGGTTCGATCAGATCGAAGGCTTATGGTATAGACAGGCCCATCATATAAAAAATACATTCAAACGAAAACTCATAGCTGATTTGGATACTATCCCATTCCCGGCGCGCGATCTTTATGATTTACACCTTTACCGGTCGGCTCCGACAAAAAAGGTCAGCGATGAGAATGCCACTCCAATATTGACTTCACGGGGATGTCCTTACAATTGCATTCACTGCCCGTCCAAAACTGTTTGGGATCAGAGAATTCGATATAGGTCAACGGAAAATGTGATACAAGAAATCGAGATTTGCATACACAATTATGGTTTGAGGGAATTTAATTTTTTTGATGATACATTTACCATCAACAGAAAAAGAGTCGTTGAAATTTGTAAGAAAATTTTAGAGCGCCGGTTAAATATCTACTGGATATGCTTTGCAAGAACAAATACAATCGATAAAGAACTCGTCAAGATTATGAAAGATGCCGGTTGCCGGAAAATTTCCTTCGGATTTGAATCGGGAGATCAACACATCCTTGATTTAATGCGCAAAAAGACAACCATCGATATGGGAAGAAAAGCCGTTCAAGCAGTGCAGCAATCCGAAATCCCGGTTCACGGCAGTTTTATGCTAGGAAATATCGGTGAAACGGAAGATACCATAAAAAAAACAATAGCATACGCCAAAAGCCTCTATCTAGACAACGCCACTTTTTTTATTACGACTCCGTTTCCAGGAACCGACCTTTACAAAGTTGCAATGGATTTGGGTAATATTACCCCTCATACGCCGTGGGAAAATTTTGCCCCACTCACCAAAGCTTCACCAATCCCGGTCCAAAACTCAATCAGCAAAGACCGATTAATATATTGGCAAAAAAGAGCGTTCCGGGAGTTTTACCTTCGACCTGAGTATATACTAAAAAAATTAAAGCTGATAATGTCCATTGAAGGCATTAAAACGTTGTTTGAGGGCTTAAGAGTATTTCTACGAATTCTCAAAAAGAAAAGTTAGTCATTCAATATGCCAGATCAACCTCGAAAGACTGCTAAGAAGATTACCCTCAACATTGCACTCTACAGCTCAACAGTATTAATTTTCTATTTTTTGCTGAAGCTCGTGGGCGTTAATGCAATCGTCGACGAATTTAAGCGGACTAATCCTGTTTATATTTTCTATTCCTTTCTTCTAAGCCTTATATTTGCAATGCTTTCAGGCCTAAAGCTGAAGATGCTATCCCAAATGATGGGATATAGAATTAATTGGATTAGATGTCAGAAAATTACGTTTGCCACTTACCCACTGAATGTAATTCTACCCTCAAAGAGTGGTGATTTAGCTAAGAGTTGGTCCTTGAGAGGAATCATGCCCGTTTCGCAAGGGGTTGGAATAGTCATTCTGGACCGATTGATTGATCTGATCATTCTTTGTCTATTGTCATTTGCCGGAAGCGCGTTGATTAACGATATTAAATTACTCATTCTTTCTCTATCTGCACTTCTTACAGGGATAACATCTATGTTCATATTGTACAAAGCCAAAGGTTTTAATAGTAACAACAGATTTTTCAGACATATCAAAGATATCGGATATGCCACACGATGTCTTTTATATAACTGGAAATATTTCATTGCCATTTTTGCAATTAGCATTCTTATCTGGATGGGGAGCGCTTTCCAGATATTTCTACTCTATTCGGCAGTCGGAAAGCATATTCCATTTACCTTCAGTATTGCAGTTTCACCCATTGCAATTCTTATCGGGATTTTACCAATAACCGTTGCAGGTATGGGTACGAGAGATCTATCTCTGGTTTACTTATTTTCTGCTTATTCAACAGATTCTGCAAGCATATCTGTTGGACTACTTTTTTCATTTTTAAGATACTGGATTTTAGCGTTAATAGGCATACCTTTCTTATCTGCATTGAAGGGGGAAACAGATATTACTACAAATCCCAGGTAAAATTTGCATTAACAGCTTAATTGCTTTTGCCGGATTTGTGGTGTTTTTTCTGATACATGCTACAATCAGCAGGTTTGGAGTTTGAAAATGGAGCAAGAGTAATAGTTGTTGTGAATGAAAATCCGTCCGGTAATATTTTCATAAAAAGTTAGGGCTAACTTGATAGCTTAATGGGAAGGATATGGCAACAATTTGACCTGACCCAATACCCACTGATCCGCTTTCAATAGCCAAATTTTACGGTCATTATAATATTCAAGCAATTTTCGATTCTGCTCAAAACCAAGCTCCTTGGCCCAAATTATTTTTGACGAATCGATATCTGCGCTATTGTATACCCAATCGAAATGTGGAAAATGATTTGGACCATACCTGACAATTATCAAGTGACGTGCAGAATCATTTGTAAGCTTATGCATTAATTCTGAACGCTGTCTGCTGGGTGCCCAAGTAGAATCATGAAAGTAGGTGGAAAAAGAAATGACAATCGAAACGAAAAAAATAATTAAAAGTAGCCTAAAAATGCATCGCCCAATTGGTTTTCCGCGCCAAGAGCATATCCTAAGTTGCCGCAGAGACTGAATTAAAATTAATATTATAAGACAAGTAACTGGTGCAATCTTTCGTGGAGAACTCTGGGTTTGTAGAAGAACAATAGATCCCACTAAACAAATTACTAAAATAGCAAAGATGTTCCAGCGGCTTCTATAGACGGTCGGTAACGTTAATAAAGGAACTAAAAATACCCCACGAAAGAAAAAGGCCAAATTTAGGCTTAAAGCGAAAACCTTCGCGTGTATAAAGCCCTGCAATGTATTCATATAGTTGTGACTATCGGCAATATTTCTATAGAGATCTCTAAATGCTTGATTCGGGAAATCGGTTGGTAGGTTAATTTTTGACCAAATAAAAATCGGTGTAGAGCCATAAGTCTCATTATAAACCTGATATGGTAGCTTTAAAATATCACCAGTAACCCGGTAATTGTAAAACATTGACCAAATTGCTCCTAATAGAAGGATCCCTAAGATAGGCAATATTAATCGAAAAATATTTTGCCTAAATAGCATGCTTTTCGATTTAAGTATCCAAATCACCAAAACCAAGGCAACCGGCAAACTTGTAATTAGCCCTTCAAAAGGTCTGCTATTAGTAAGTATGATCAGACCGACTCCTAAAATTAAAGAAATCCTAACCTCAGGTCGTCTAATTAAACGACGTAACGAACCAAATACAAACGCCCCGCCGGTTGCTGCTACAGCTCCTCCCCAATATTTTTGACTCCAGTAACCAAAAAATCCCAAATTTAAAGCTGCCAGTATTCCACCTAACAAAGCCCATCGATTAGGAACCCAACCCTGTAACATCCAACAAATACTAGCACAACAAATAGCTATACTTAGCCAAACCCCAACTATAGGATGCCCACCGACTACTTTGCCAAATGCTAGCATCAAGCCCTGACCGGGGGGATACTTTGAAGCATAATTAGGTTTTTGAATGATATGCAAGCTTTCGAAATGAGGCCACATCGGGTGAGTAGGATTCGCTAAACGCCCTGATGCGAAAGTGTCTGCGGCAAGCAAGTAGCTGAATTCATCATGAATTGTAGGTTCTGGAAATCGAACAATTAAGCTAACAGCCATGCTTCCACAAAATGCCAATAGCATTACCAAAATTATCGAGAGGAGACGTTTTGAAGCAATCTTATCAAAAATTCGAGAAACACTACTCCCTAATAAAACACATCTTTTCGAAAGGAAAAGAGCCGTGACTGAAGCAATGAAAGTCAAAAATAATTCAAATTTAACAATTACATCCGTTTTAAGAATCTCTTCTGGTAACATTTTCCTTCTTAATCCCAGGCAAAAATTAAGCAACAACTTAAGATAAAATAATATTTATTAATGGGAATCTAACATAAAATCATTTTCTTTTGAAATGGAAATTTTTCAATTTTCTCTCTTATGAAATATCGGAACTACAACAAAATTAAGGTAAATGTGACTTGATCTGTCAAAGTGATCTTTATGTTACCCCCTAAAACTACACAGTTCAAATCACCGTGATCAGAGTGTTTTCACAGGGTTGGGGCAAAAGGGTTAAACCGGCAACCAAATACGATTCTGGTTGAATTCCCAGAGGCCGAATTGATTTTTCACTGCAAAAAGTGGCATCGAGTTGTTAATCTTTATCAGGAGAGTCATTAATGGCTTATAAGGATTCCAGCGGTTATCGACAACCTTGGTGAAATAGCATGGACCGGCGCTTGAAAAGAATATAGCCAGAACCGTACCCAGCAAAACCCAAATAAGGCATGCGGTAATGAAAAATTGTAACCTTAGCTGCCTCCTAGCGCTCCAAGCCATCCATAAGCACATTAGGAACAAGATTGGAAACCATAGCATGTAAAGATAATCAAAGATTTGTATAGCTCTATAATTGAAGAGCAAAAAGCTAAACATTTCCCAAGGATGAACTCCAAAATGAAGTGCCTGATCTAATTTCATAAACCTATAATCCCAATTGAAATCTTGGATAAATGGGATCACTTGCTTAAAGCTGGCAAAAGTGCTCAAGAATGGTGGTGCGAGTATATAAACTACAAGTAATCCTAAAAAGGCCCTAAGATTGAGGTATTTTCTTGAATTACCACGCATGATTTGAACACATAAAAAAAAGAGCGAAAAATAGACTGTTAAGATATTTAATAGATTATAGCTGATTCTCAAGTTCATCATATCATCAATGCCAAAACTGTATTGAACGAAATAACCGGCTGAAACGTAGATCACCACTATAAATACGATTGGTAGTTGCTCGGTTATTAATATTGGCAAATTTAACATAAAATGCATTATTGCTTTTCCTTTGCTGCAATATTTCATAAGTCTTCTTTAGGAACCTCTTGGTGGCAATAATATTTTACAGTGTTTCTATTTTATTATAGCTGTTTATTTGAATATGTAGCAAGTTCAGCAAGCACTGACGGTATACCAAATATGGGTTTTCTCTTTTGAACAATGAGTCTAATCGATGTGCAGTTACAGCGGTACATCATGATATTAAATTAATTGTTCGTTATTATACCATGAACTTGACAATTAAAAGATGTTACGGTAAAGTTATATATATATGTTGAATCATAGAAATCAAAATATTTATATTTTTTAATTTTCGAATTCGGGTTTTAAATTTAACAAACGGCTAGATATATAATTATTGCAAATTTAGAGCGATCAATCTATAAAAAGTCAGTCCCTGACAGGAGTTTCAGAGATAACCGTTCCTGTCAGTCATAACATTCCGAAATCGCTGTGTTTATCAGTTTTCAGACAGTAAGACCCCTCTGGCCATGTTCAATTTATCC
>Ga0255055_10001760_pt1 | contig 15549 bp, 14 predicted proteins | sample JV7_2_27_MG_FD_188633 | JGI IMG/M metagenome (GOLD analysis project Ga0255055, IMG submission 188633) | Seawater microbial communities from Jervis Inlet, British Columbia, Canada - JV7_2_27 | ecosystem: Environmental > Aquatic > Marine > Inlet | place: Canada: British Columbia | collected... | reverse complement strand
AGGAAGTACACTTTTCAATTTTGAGACAAAATCTTCAAAATCCACATCAATATCTTCTGGAACTACATCTATTAGTGCTATAAATTCTCCCATTTTAACGATACTCTTTAAAGTTTTATTTAAGGTCCTTTAAATTCGCAACGAAGACATTTATAAGAGTTTCCCATAGTTCTGCAACGCTCACATCTCCAAATAGTAACATCTCCACATTGAGGACAAGGAAAATGAACTGCAGCTTCATAGGGGGCTATCGGTCGCCCACAAGAGAAACACATATTTTTTTTATAACTTGACATTGTTATTACTATTAGTCTTGGTTAACTGTAATGGATAATAAAATAACTTATAACTTTAATTATTTTCGATTTTAAAACCTAATTTTCATCTTCTTTCCTAAGGAATTATTCGTAATCAATATTTATATTAATTCACAACATAATAATTATAAAGCTTATTTTATTTTATACAGAAGATATTTTTTTTTAAAAATACGATGCCAGAGAATAAAGTGAAGAAATATTTCAGCCTAATAGAAGCATGGGCGTGGTGCGAAATTTGTGAAGAAATGGTCAATATTCGGGTAGATAAGAACGAGATTAAAGCCGGATTAAAAATGGGTCTATACACAAAAGAACATAAACATGTAAATCCTAATCCAGATCCCGAAGATATTGATGAGGTTTCCGGTCAAGAGCATACAGTTTATATATACATTGACGAAAACTACGACATTACAGGGGTAAGATCGTTTTTTGGAGATTCACCAAGTATGAGTGATGTTGGTGGAACAAGTATTCAACCCGGCGGAGAGGTGAGGATCCCTATTATAGTAAAGGAAGTACAACCCATGAGCGTTCAATTAGGAATGATATCTATGGATGAATTTAAACTATTAAAAGTGTGCGACGGAATGAATTCAGTAGAACAATGTGCTGAGGTTACACAAAAACCTGTCGATAAAATCGAAAAAATGTTAGATAAATTAAGAAAGAAAGGATTGGTCAAAGTTATTAAAAGAACATCTGAGTAAAGAGAAACATTAATTTAACTTTTTCTATCAATTCAACTATCATGAAAAAAAAGTTATATTTTTTCAAAAAACCTTTTAACTTATTTCCTGCAAGCTTATATGGATTACTTTCTTTTGGAATAAGCCTTTTTACCCACTTACTAGGAGTTCTATTGTATCCTAACTACGATATAACAAAGATGGCAATAAGTTTTTTAGGGGATGGATATGGCGGTACAATTTATCGTCTAGGATTAATATTAGCAGGTATAATAGGTATACCGTTCTGCGTTTATATGGGAAAGTCATTTAATAACGATAATTCGATAGAACCTATCCGAAAAATAGCCTTAATTGGATCAATAATTTATTGTATCTCTTTAATATTTATTGGTTGTTTTTGGAGAGGTAATTATGTGGTATCTTTCATCCATGGTTTATTTGCATTTCTATGTTGGGTTGATGGTTTAATCTTCATAAGCCTATTTAGTGTTTTAATGTTGAAAGATGAGAGGTTTCCAAAATCAATTGCGTATTTTGGATTTATAGTTGCAGGAACTTTCTTATTACACTTGTTAATTCTTAGTTCAATAACACAATGGATTATGACGCTATCAATAATGTTGTGGGCGTGGATAATTTCCTCTTATATGTTATACAAGCATTTTTAACTAAGATCTTAATTATTTAAAATTAATACTAAATAAGATTTTCAAACCATAGAAAAGCCAGCAATGTAAATTAAAACAAAATAAAAAATAATTGATTATAGCATTCCTGTATATTTCATCATTTTCCGAGTTATAGATTCAAAAATCTCTTCTACCCTATCTCCTGTTTTGGAAGAACATTCAAAATAACCTTGTAAATTATTTTTTTCAGACAATTCAACAGCGTCCTCGGTTTCAACGGATCGTTTTTCTTGGAGATCTAGTTTACCCCCTACCATAACAATTGGTATCTGCAATTGTTTTTCTCTGACATTTTTCTCAAAGATAGAAAGCCAGTCATCTATATTTTTTACACTTGTATATCGAGTTATATCGTACATAAATATTCCACCGTCAGCACCTTTTGCAAAACTCGGTAATAGAACTTTAAAGCGTTGTTCCCCCCCAAAATCCCATATTCTGATAACTACTTTCTTTCCATCGACTTCTAAGTCTTTAACATAAAAATCGGCACCGACGGTCATTTTGATGTCTTCATCAAACACTTTTGTAAGGTACCTATTAACAAGAGTGGTTTTTCCTACTCCTCCATCTCCAAAAATGCATAATTTAAACGCACCTTCACGATCTGTCATTTCTAAACCCTTATTTTGATGATAATATATTATTTTTCCTCTAACTTTATGTGCTAGTCTATAAGAGGATTATTTATTACATATTATTTAATGTCCTATTTTAAAGTTAATATTTTTTTTTATTTAAATTATAATTTTGACTTCTAATAAAAAAATCTTCTAATATGTAGAACAATTATCCTTTCAATTTCATAAAGCATCCTTACAGAAGAAAAATAATAAATATCATTTAATATAAAAGTAAAATTATGTCAGATCAAAAAATTTATTATAAATATTGGCCAAATGGCGTTCCAAAAGAAGTAGAGATTCCAAATAAGAATTTGATTGATTTTCTCGAAGATTCTGTGAAAGAGTATCCTGATAATGTTGTAACATATTTTATGGGATTCGAACTCACCTATACTATGTTACTTGATATTGTATATCGCATGGCAACAAAATTAACCGAAATTGGTATAAAGAAAGGTGATTGTGTAGCAATCCAATTTACCAATAATCCAGCATTTATAGCGTATTATTACGGAGTTTTAAAAATAGGTGGAGTTGTTACTCCAATTTCGCCATTATTTAAGAAACTAGAGATTAAACGACAGCTGAATGATAGTAACGCAAAAGTTTACATCGGTTGGGAAGGTTTTTCAGGATTAGTGGATCCTATTATTAGCGAAACCGGTGTAAAACACAAGTTTTATAGCAATTTATCTCCATATTTATCACCTGACCCTATGGCACCCCCTGAATTTTCCATGGGAGGAGAACCTATGATTGAGGATTTAATTCGGGAAACTGAACCAAACCCACCGGAAGTGGAAATAACTCAAGATGACTTAGCTCAATTGCAATATACTGGTGGAACAACTGGATTCCCTAAGGGAGCAATGTTAACTCATGGAAGTATAGCTGCAAATATATATCAAGCTGAAGCGTGGTTTGTTAAAAAGGAATTAGGAAAAGAAGTATTACTTGCGGCTTTACCGTTTTATCACATTTATATGGGTTTTATGATGAATATGTGTGTCCATAATGGATGGAAATTAGCATGTGTCTTCAATCCTCGGGAAGCTCACGAAGTCATTGAAGTTATCGAAGCAACTAATGTTACGGTTTTTCCTGGAGTGGCTGCAATCTATAATAACCTAAATAATTACGAGGGAATTCAAAATCACGATTTGTCAAGTATAAAGTACTGTTTAAGTTCAGCGGGACCTCTCCCAGACGATGTAAGAAAAACATTCGAAAAATTGACGGGATCCAAGCTTCGAGAAGCATATGGATTAACCGAGATGTCCCCAGCAGTCACAGCAAACCCTTTTGAAGGTAAGTTTAAACCAGGTACAATTGGAATGCCCTTCCCTAATACAGATGTAAAAATATGCGACCCCAATGGAAATACACTTGGGATTGGAGAAGTGGGAGAATTAGTGGTCAGAGGTCCACAGATGATGAAAGGATACTATAAACGGGAAGAGGAAACTAATAACACAATCAAAGATGGTTGGTTGTGGACTGGCGACTTAGCCTTAATGGACGAAGATGGTTATTTTGTCATTAAAGATAGGTTAAAGAACTTAATCAAATACAAAGGCCATTCAGTTTACCCTACGGAGGTTGAAGATCTCTTGTATTATCACAAAGCTATTGAGGAATGTGGTGTTATTGGAATAATTGATGAAGAAGGAAAGGAAAACATCAAAGCCTATGTCGTAATAAAGGGTGATTATAAAGATAAAGGGATAATAGAGCAAGACATCATCGATTGGTCAAAAGAAAACATGGCAGGAGATAAATACCCCAGATTTGTGGAATTTATTGATGAAATTCCTAAAACAGTAGTAGGAAAAGTGCTTCATCGCGAATTGAAAGACCTCGAAGCACAAAAGAAGTAGTATAAAAATATAATGTTATTATATTTATTTCTTTTTTTTATTAGATTTCCTTCTATTTATTTTTAATAATATTTGCGTCTCGCCTTTTTTTTTTATAAGAAATCACCATCATTTTTTTTAGTATATTTTATTTTAATTGTATTAATAATGGAAGAAGCTATTTTTGGAGCAGGTTGTTTTTGGGGAGTCGAAACTAAATTTGGAAAGGTGGAGGGCGTAATTGAAACTGAAGTCGGATATACTGGTGGGGCAACAAAGAATCCAACTTATAAAGACATCTGTACGAATAATACAGGACATGCTGAAGTGGTTAAAGTTACCTTTGATCCTTCGATCGTATCTTATGAGGTGCTATTGGAAATCTTCTGGGATATCCACAATCCTACTACGCTTAATCGCCAGGGTTGGGACATTGGAACTCAATATAGATCTGCTGTGTTTTATAATAATGAAGAACAGCGATTGTCTGCAATAAAATTAAAAGAAATGTTGGAAAAATCCGGGAAATATAAGATGTCAATTGTTACTGAAATAGTTCCTGCTTCGAAGTATTATAAAGCAGAGGAATATCATCAAAAATACCATGAAAAAAACTAAAAATCAACATTTTAACATCAAAATTAATTAATCATACATAAAAAATTAGGCGAATCATAACCAATTAATAATTACACTTTTTTTATGTTCAATCTTAAATCATTTTATGTTAAACCATAGATTAATAGATCCACCCCGTGAGCCCGAGAAGTTTGTAAAAAAAGCAGTTCAATTTTTACATAAGCACGCTAAAAATAAAAAAGTGTTCTGCGCTCTCTCTGGAGGAATAGACAGCTCCGTTACATATTTATTACTTAAAAAAGCAGAGATTGAAATGATCCCCGTTTTTATAGATCACGGACTCATGCGAATAATAAGAGGGGTAGAAGAAAGGGAACATATTAAAAAACTATTTCCTGATGTTTTAGTAATAGGTATTAGAGAAACTTTTCTACCAAGGATTTTTGGTGAAGAAGACGCTGAAGTTAAAAGAAAATTATTCAAAAACGCGTACTCCGATACAATTAGTAGAGTTATTAAGGAAGAAAATTGCCAATTACTAGCTGATGGTACCATTTTACCGGATATCGAGGAGAGTTTTGGTGTGAAAATCTCAGACCTTAAAGAGACAATGTCATTGCAAGAAGAGCTATCATTAAAAGCTAAAAATATGCATGGTTTTGTTAAAAGCCAGCACAATTTAGATATTGAATACGATGTAGAAGCTACAATCCAACCCGTTGCTAGTCTTACTAAACCAGAAGTTAGAAAAACTCTTGAATACTTCAATATGCCAAAAGAACTAGTATTTAGGAAAGCTTTTCCAGGACCCGCGCTTTCAGCGAGAATTATTGGTCCCGTAACAATAGAAAATTTGAAGTTTGAGAAAAAAGTCCACGATGTCGTAGAATCCGTAATTAACGATTATTATACGGAAAAGTTTGGAAAACCTATGATTTTTAATGAAAAAGGAGAACAAGAACCTTTTCAAGCGTTTGCTGCAACAACTACGGATGTACTATTAAGAAAAGTAACAGGAATGATCAATGGTAAAAGAACTTACGAAGTTCCCTTATCGATTAAGGGTGAATGGGATTTTGATAAATTAGTCCACTTTTCATCTCAAATAAAAGGCTACGCTAGAATTCTTTACGAACTTCATGAAAGTCACGAGGGGATTTATGACGTAATAATTCGTTCTATCAATAGCATAGATGCAAGAACCGCAAGTGTTACGAATTTGCCAATAGATTTAATTGAAGAATTAAAATATAGGTTGTTAGAATTCCCAGACACAAAAAATATTTATTTTGATATTACGCCAAAACCCCCAGCAACAATAGAATATGTCTAAAATGCAATTATAGTTAATCGAATTGAAAAATATACATGAATGGAATCTTTGGGATTAAAAAACAATTTAATGCAATATTTTTGTAGAGGCTTTCAATCTTTTTAATTTTGAATCGTAATCCGGACAAATTTTATATTCGAGAAAATTACATAAATTTTCAATCTTGGGAAGGGTACATGAATGCAAGAATGGGCAGGATAAAATAGCACTCTTGAGGTTAAATTTTAATTTGCTAATCATTAAAAGTTCACTTTTTATATTTTTTCAAGGAAAAAAATACTTCATTTGTCCATTACTACATCTCAAAGAAATTAAAAAAATCTGACCTAGTGAGTTTATTAATTTTTGAAAAAAGAGGTTTCAAAGCTACAAAAAAGTGGTGAAAAACTGATTAATTTCTATTTAATTATATCAGTTATAAAACAAGTTTCTACGATTTTTATTCCTGCGATCGGAGATATTTTGTCTTCTATCAAAGGATTAAATTCTTCGATTGATTGGATATCGACTTTCATAAAGAGCCCACAATCTCCCGATAATCTCCAAATACACGTAATTTCTTCGATTTTCTTTAATTCAACAAGAATCCGCTTAATTTCTTTAAAGTCTGGCTCAACTTTTATAGTTGCTGAGGTTTTGGGTTTTGTATCAAGCTCATATTCCACCGTAAAACGCGATATAATCCCATCATCCTGCATTTTAGATACTCTTCTTCTGACCGTTGCTTCAGTTTTTTCGATAATGTCACTTATTTCTTTAAATGACTTTCTGCCATCTTTCTTTAATTCTTCTAAAATCTTTACATCTGTTGGATCTACAGACCTCATTTTAATAAACTCTAACACTTAATTTTAATTTTTTATTATAATATCAAGCACTTATGATCAAAATATATAAAAATAATTTAAATAAATTACGAATTTAATTAATAAATTTATCGAATTTGTTCACATGATTGTTGAATAAAACAATTTTAAATTCTTTTATTGGACAAGTCTTAAATTCCTAGAAAATTGGGTCAATAAAACCTAATTTTTACTTTTTTCGATAATGAGTAATCTTTTTTGATGAAAAAGTTATTTTTCACTAATATAAATCTATAAATATTATAATCGATTGTTTTACATGTTAAAAAAAAATAGTGAGAGTAACTTCACAATTAAAAATAATAGAAGAAAAGACTTGAAAAATGTGTAATAATTGTAATTGCGACGGTTATGATAAATGCTCTATAGTAGGTTATCTTCCGATAGGTTTTTGTTGTTCTCACTGTTATCTTTATAACGAAACTCATACGTGTTTATTAACAAAAACAAAACACCATGAGGAGGAAACTATTTCAAAGGTTTCTGAAGGAGAGTTTAAACTGATTAGTTCTTCTATAGAGGGTAGTCTTTTAAGGGTGGTAATAGATAATAAAGGTGAAGAGATACCTATTTATATCGATCTTAAAAAGCACCTCGAATAAAGAAACCTCATGAAAGCCGCTTTTATAATAACGCAACTAATTTGTATAAATTTGTAAAAGATCAATTAAAACTTATATTAGATATATAATTACAAAACACAAGAAGAGAAAAAAAGGTATTGATATGAGCGTCATTAATTTTGAGTTTAGGAACGAAGTCCTCAAGCATAACGCATCTTTAAGTTACTGTTATCAATGTTCGACTTGTTCTGGAGGATGCCCTGTAGCTTTAATTACTAATGGATTGTATAATCCGAGAAAAATAATTGAAGAAGCTATCTTAGGATTACACGATAAATTAGTAGAGAGCCAAGATCCGAATCCTTGGTTATGTTCAACATGTCAAAAATGTGTTGAGCTTTGTCCTCAAAACGTAGAATTAACCGAGATTTTTACTCTGATTAAAAACAGATGTTTTGAAAATCATAAGTATCCTGAAGCATTTCATGTACAAGGTCTTTCAGTATTCGAAAACGGGGTTGCAATTCCGTATTCGAATGCGATAGTTGTAAGGAGGAAAAATCTAGGTCTTCCTGAAATTAAAACTGCTCCTATAGAGGAGATTCAAACGTTATTGAAGGAAACTAATTTTGAAAAAAACATTCTAAAGGGGACCGAATAAAATGGTATTTGACTTATTTTTAGGGTGCGTTATACCTGCTAGGTTACCTTATTTAGAAGTATCTTCACGGAAGATTTTTGAAAAACTTGGTATTGAATTGCGCGATGTTGATGGCTTCAGTTGTTGTCCTGACCCAACAGGTATTGAGCAAATAGATCATAAAACATGGTTGACTTTAGGGGCGCGAAATTTAAGTTTGTGTAACAGTAATGGCGGGATAATATCGCTTTGTTCCGGTTGTGTTGAAACTTTGAAGGGCGTTAACTATAGTCTAAACAGGGACGAGGTCGTTAAGAAAGAAGTAAATGGTTACTTAAGCAAAGTAGGAAAATCTTATGATGGTAAAGTAGAAGTAAAACACTTTGCTCAAGTATTATATGAACATATCGATAAAGTTAAAGATAATGTTGAAAAACCACTAGAAGGCTTTAAGGTTGCGGTTCATTACGGTTGTCATTATTTAAGACCTTCAGAAATTATTGAATGGGACGATCCTTTCGAACCAGTTACTTTAGATGATATTGTTAAAAATCTTGGGGCTGAATCTATTGATTACGATTTAAAGATGGAATGCTGTGGAAATCCTGTTGAAAAATCAGATAAAGATTTGTCTCTACAAATGATTGATAATAAATTGAAAGCTATCAAAGAATCAGGAGCTAATTGCGTTGTTGTAGTATGCCCTGCTTGTTATCAACAATTTGAGTTTAACCAACGAGAACTCAATAAAAAAAACAATTCAGACTATGATTTCCCAATTTTTTATCTCTCAGAGTTAATTGCATTGGCTTTTGGTTTCATACCAGAAGAATTAGGATTTAAATTTCACAGGATAAAACCAAGTAAACTATTTGAAAGTATTAACTTCACAGTTTGAAATTCACGATAAAAATAAAAAAATATTTAGGAATTATTAGAGGAATTGATATTTTATGGCAGATGTTTTACCAAAAAAAACAGTATTAAAAGATGTTAAAATCTTCAAGGATCTTGAGGAAGAAATCATTAAAGCTAATAAGTGCTGTGCATGTGGCGCTTGCGTAGCTTATTGTTCAAGCCAGACGTTTGATGTTATCAAAATGGAAGGATATACCCCTCAATTCATTTCAGATGCGAATATTGAAAATTGTAAAGAATGTGGAGTATGTTATTATATATGTCCTCAGACAGAACCGTTGATGAAACATTTAAAAGAAGATTATCGAATCAAAGATGAGATTGGGTTCATTCAAAATGTAATTGCGGCAAAAACGAAGGATGAAAAAATAAAAGAAATGGGACAAGATGGAGGTTTAGTAACCACTCTTCTGATGTATTTATTTGATAAAAATAAAATTGATGCCGCCGTTGTGTCTGAATATGACGATAAATTAAAACCGATTCCAAAAATCATATATAACAAAGAGGAACTATTAAAATCTTCAGGGACAAGATATTCAATATCTTCAAACATTTTACCTCTAACAGATCTTTATAATATTGCGCAGGAAATTGTTGAAAAGCAACATCAAATTTATGATATAAATCAAATTCGTATGGCGTTTGTTGGAACCCCTTGTCAGTGTAGAGCTGTCCGAAAAATGCAACTATTAAGTATCAGCCCTGCCCATGTCATTAAATATGTCTTTGGTTTGTTTTGTATGGAAAACTTTGATTATGAGAAATTATTCCAGTTAGTGAAAAAGGAGACTAACGAAGATCCAACAAATATAGCTAAGATGAACATAAAAAAGAATTTTTTCATAACAAATAAAGAAAATAAAGTTTATGAAGTCGAACTCCATAAGTTTGACGATGCTGTAAGGAATCATTGCCATGATTGCGATGAGTTCACAAGCAGATTTTCTGATGTTAGCTTTGGGGGTTCCGGGGCCGTTCAACAAAATTCAATGGTTGTAATACGCACCGAAAAAGGTGAGGAACTTATCAAAAATGCAATGATGGCCGGTTATATTAATAAATTTACCCCTAAGAAGTCTACAATTACGGAATGGAAAGCAAAAAAAATTGACTTGCTTAGGAGAATGACAAATAATAAAATAAATAAATCTTAATAGGTGAAAAATTTGGGAGAAAATTCAAAATCCGTTGTAATTATTGGAGCAGGAATTGCTGGCATTCAAGCTGCCTTAGATTTAGGCGATATGGGAATACAGGTACATTTAATCGAAAAACAGCCTTGCATTGGAGGCAGAATGGCTCAATTAGATAAAACCTTCCCTACACTTGATTGTTCAATTTGTATTCTCGCTCCTAAACTTTCAGAGTGTTATAGACATGATAATATTACACTACATACTCTTTCAGATATCCAAAAAATCGGAGGTTCAGTAGGTAATTTTTCTGTCGATGTGCTAAAACACGCGCGGTACGTTAAAGAAGGTGTTTGTACCAATTGCGGAGATTGTGGAGCTATTTGTCCTGTTAGAGGGATTACTAACTTTTTTGATGCAAATTTAGTTACGCAAGCAGCAGCGCAAATAGCCTTTCCAGCTGCAGTTCCTGCGGCGTATCGTATTGATCCGAATAAATGTTTGTATTTAAATTATGAAATTTGTGGGTTGTGCTATCAAAACTGTGGTGCGGATGCGATTGATTTCACGCAAAAAGATTCAATACTTAGTTTAGATAATGTTGGAGCAATTATAGTTGCTACTGGTTTAGATTTAGCAGAAGATATTCATGATTTAAATATCTATGGTTATCAAAAATATGATAATGTAATCACAGCAATGGAACTTGAGAGATTAATTTGTGCTTCAGGTCCACAGGCAGGCCATTTAAGTAGATTAACCGATGGAAAGCATCCCAAAAAAATCGCTTTTCTTCAATGTATTGATTCACGCTCTCAGAAAGGACAAATGTATTGTTCATCTGTTTGTTGTATGTATACTACAAAAGAAGCTATGATTGCATTTGAACACGACAATGAGTTGGAATCTTATGTATTTTATATTGATATGAGAGCCGGAGGCAAAGGATTTCAAAGATTTCTACAAAGGGGCGCTAAAGAGTATAATATTAAGTATTTAAAAAGTAAAATTTCTCACATAGATGTTGATAAGGATGATAATCCGATAATCACATATGAAGATTACGAAACATCTGAAATAAAACAAATAACAGTAGATTTAGTTGTATTAGCAACCTGTATCATCCCATCGAGAGGAATAAATAATTTAGCAGATGTGTTAGGTATTGATTTAGATCATTACGATTATGTGAAAACGAATCCATTTTTACCTATTGAAACTAGTATAGAGGGAATATATACTTGTGGTTGCGCCCGGGAACCAATGGATATCCCTCGTTCTGTTGCTGAGGCCAGTGGGGCGGCAGCAAGAGCGGCAGAAGTAATAAAAGGAGGTTAAAAATACTATGTCCGATAAAGAAGAAGAACCTAGAATTGGAGTATTTGTTTGTTCTTGTGGAAGTAATATTGGAGGGCTTATAGATGTTAAAGCTCTTGCCGAATATGCTAAAACTCTACCGAATGTAGTGTTTACTGAGGATAATCTCTATACTTGCTCAGAAACAGGACTAGCTCAAATTAAAAATGGAATAAAAGACCATAATTTGAATAGAGTAATTGTCGCATCATGCACACCAAGAACCCATGAACCTTTATTTCGAGATTGTGTTAAAAAAGAAGGCGTAAATGAATATCTCTTTAATTTTGTAAACATAAGAGACCAAAATACATGGTGCCATCAGAAATACCCTCAGGAAGCGTTTGAAAAGGCCAAAGACTTAATTCGTATGGGTGTAGCAAAAGCAGCTAAGCTTGAAGCACTCGAAAATATTATAGTTGATGCAACTCCAACTGCATTAGTAATTGGTGGAGGTGTTTCAGGGATGACTGCTGCACTTAGTTTAGCAAATCAAGGATTTAAAACACACTTAATTGAAAGAGAAAATGAATTAGGTGGAAGGCTGAAAACACTGTATAAACTTTTCCCAAATGACCAAGAAGCCCAAATCTTATTAGAGAATCTTAAAAAAAATGTTGAAGGTAATAAAAATCTGAAAATACATACTTCAGCACAGGTAAAAAATATAGAAGGATTTGTAGGTAATTTTGAGATAATCGTTGAGGAAAAGGGAAACAATATTGATTTAACTATTGGCGTTATTATCGTTGCTGTTGGAACCTCACTTTTTACACCAACCGGATATTTTGGCTATGATGGTAAGATACGAATTACACAACATGAGTTAGAAGATAAACTAATAAATAATGATGTTAAAGCCAAAGATATTGTTATGATACAGTGCGTTGGATCTCGTAATGACGAGAGAGCATATTGTTCAAGCGTGTGCTGCATGACTGCCTTAAAAAATGCGCTCATTTTAAAGGAAAACAATCCCAAAGCAAATGTATCCATACTTTTTAGAGATCTATATACGCCTGGTACTCATTACGAAGATTATTATAGAAGAGCTCGAGAAACAGGTGTAATATTTATTGAATATTCTCCTGAAAAAGTGCCTTCTGTAGAAGAGAATCAAATAAAAGTATTTAATGAATATCTTGGAGAAGATTTGCTAATACCGTACGATCTTTGTGTACTATCAACACCTTTGGTTTCAAATAATGATAATAAAGCTCTAGCACAAATGATAAAAGTTCCGTTAGAAGAAAACGGTTTCTTTTTAGAAGCACACGTAAAATTGCGTCCAATGGATTTCGCTACTGCGGGAGTTTTTGTTTGTGGTTCAGCAAAATGGCCTGTCGATATTACGGAATCTATTTCTCAAGGTTATGCGGCAGCAGCAAGAGCTAGTACGATAATTTCTCACGATACAATAGAAGTTGAGGGTGCTACATCATTTTTACCAGATTACAACAAAAGTTTGTGCACAGGTTGCGAAGTGTGCATTAATGTCTGTCCGTATAATGCTATAAGCAAGAATGAAGATGACGAGATAGTAATTACTCAAGTTTTATGTAAAGGTTGTGGCGTATGTGGTGCTACATGTACTAACCACGCGATTATTATAAGGCATTTTACAGATCAACAAATACTTTCTGAAATATTCGCATATGGAGGGAAAGAAGTATAATGACGTTTGAACCAAAAATTTTAGGGTTTTTATGTAATTGGTGTTCCTATGCAGGAGCAGATTTAGCGGGAGTTAGTAGAATTCAGTATCCCCCAAATATGAGAGTTATTAGAGTTATGTGTAGTGGTAGGGTTGATCCTGTATTTATTTTTAAGGCTCTTTTAACAGGAATAGATGGAGTTTTTGTCTTGGGTTGTCATCCGGGAGATTGCCATTATTTAGAAGGAAATTACGAAGCGGAAAAGAAGTTTATAATGGTACAAAAATTTCTTAAAATAGTCGATTTTGATAAAAGAGTAAGATTAGATTGGGTTTCTGCTTCTGAAGGAGCAAGATTCGCTCAAGTCGTTACCGAGTTTATTGAATCAATTCGCGAACAAGGACCTTCTCCCCTTAGTGGAGAGAGCATCGATCAAGAGTTGTTCAATAATCTAAAAGCTATGGAAAATTCTGTATCAAGTGAGAGGATTAGAGCTTTAGTAGGACGGGAGAGAAAAATTACAGAAGTTGAAAACGAGTATGGAGAGAAAGTGCCAATCGAGGAATTTAACACTATATTTGATGAAGCAATCCACGACGAATTTGTAAGACAAAGAATTTTATTGTCATTAAGTACAAAAGTTCTCTCAGTTAAGGATTTAGCTGCTGAGTTAAAATTAGATCCAAGTGAAATTTTAGAAAACATGGTAAAATTAAAGAGTAGAGGAGAGATAGATTATCAAAGTATTGATGGAAACACTCCGTTATATATGAGAATATAGAGGTTAAAAAAATGGAAAAAGTAGGAGCGGTATTAGTTGTAGGAGCTGGAATTGGAGGATCTCAAACAGCTCTAGATTTAGGTGACGCTGGATTTAAAGTTTACTTAGTTGAATCAACAACGAGCATTGGTGGCGTGATGGCTCAGTTGGATAAAACATTCCCAACTAACGATTGCGCGATGTGTATTGTAAGTCCTAAATTAGTAGAGACTGGACGTCATCATAATATTGACCTGAGCATAAATTGTAAAATTTTAGATGTTTCAGGTAAAGCGGGTAATTTTACAGTAAAAGTATTAAAAAAAACATTATATGTGAACATGGACAAATGTACGGGATGTGGCGTTTGTGGTCGAGCGTGTCCCGTTGAGGCGATTGACTTATTTAACGAAAAATTGTCCAAATTCGCTGCAACAGCGGTCAAGTATCCCCAAGCAGTCCCACTTGTGTACGCCATAAATAAAGATTATTGTATTGGGTGCGGAATTTGTAAAGGAGTGTGTAAAGCAAATGCCGTAGAATACGATTTAGAAGATGAAAATATTGAATTAAAAGTAGGTGGCATTGTATTAGCACCAGGGTATGATGAATACATACCTCCAGAAGGTAATTTGTATGGGTATGGCAAATATAAAAATGTAGTTACAAGTATTGAGTTCGAACGAATTTTAAGCGCTAGTGGACCCTACGCAGGAAAAGTATTAAGACCGTCTGACGGAGATATCCCAGAAAAGGTCGCGTTTCTTCAATGTATTGGATCTCGAGACTTTACAGGAAGTGGTCAACCTTATTGTTCTTCTGTGTGTTGCATGTATACCGCAAAAGAAGCAGTAATCGCCCACGAACACATGCATCAAATAAGACCAACAATTTTTAGCATGGATATAAGGGCATACGGAAAAGATTTTGATAAATATATTATTCGTGCGCAAGAAGAATATGGAGTGCGCTATATACGAAGTCGTATTTCTTCAGTCAATGAAGATCCAGAAACTAAGGATCTATTATTAAAGTACGAAACAGAAGATGGGAAAATTATACAAGAGAATTTTGAGATGGTTGTACTCTCTGTAGGTTTGAACCCTCCAGATGATGCTAAATATTTAGCAGATAAATTTGGAATTGAATTAAACGAATATAATTTTGCCAAAACAGATATTTTTAATCCCGTTCAGACAACCGTTCCAGGAATTTTTGTGTGTGGTGCATTTTCCTCACCGAAAGATATTCCAGAGACAGTTACTCAAGCCAGTGCGGCTGCAGGCTGTGTTAATACGCTATTACATGAAAAAAGAGATACTTTAATTACAGAAAAAACATTACCACCCGAATTATTTGTCGCCGGTCAACCACCTAGAATTGGTGTCTTTGTATGTCATTGTGGCGTGAATATTGGAGGATATGTAGATGTCCCACAGGTAGTGAAATATGCAAAGTCGCTTCCAAATGTTGTTTTAGCAGATCAAAACTTATATACTTGCTCGGCTGACACTCAAACGATAATTAAGGATAAAATTAAGGAATATCACCTAAATAGAG
>Ga0255055_10001759_pt1 | contig 15561 bp, 10 predicted proteins | sample JV7_2_27_MG_FD_188633 | JGI IMG/M metagenome (GOLD analysis project Ga0255055, IMG submission 188633) | Seawater microbial communities from Jervis Inlet, British Columbia, Canada - JV7_2_27 | ecosystem: Environmental > Aquatic > Marine > Inlet | place: Canada: British Columbia | collected... | reverse complement strand
TCCAATGCATCTGGCGATGATTCAGGATTATTTGCTGCTTACCCATTTGATTGTTTATGTTATCAGCAGCCGAACAGGCCTGCGGCAGGCAGATATCCAGTTTTTATCCATGATCAAAAAAATGGGGATCCTGGACAATATCCTGTTTGTCGTTAATTGTGATTTTAGTGAGCACGAATCTATCGAAGAGCTTGAAATCCTGGTTGGCAAGGTTCAGGAGGAGCTGGCCCTGATCAAACCCGAACCGGAAGTGTTTACCTTTTCGGCTTTATTCAACCTATTTTCCTCACCGCGGTTAAATCTTTCGGAAAAAGATCAACTCCGAATGTTGCAATGGAAAGCTGAAGAAGAAATGACTGATTTCTCGGTTGAGGAAACGATGCGATTTCAATGGGCTTTTGATTTAACACTCAGTGGTGGACGCGGTGCTGTTTTATTGAGAAATCATCTGGAGCGGCTCAGTGTTATTTTATCCGGAATGGATAATTGGATCGGAATCAATCGGGATATCCTCGCGCGTGATTCTCAAAGTGCCCAGGAACTGATGCATAAGCTTAAAGACCAACAGCAACGCATCGATCAGATGAAGACCGTACTGAAAACAACAATTTCCGGGGCTGTTGCGAAGATCAAGAAAAAGATCAATGTCGATGTGAACCGCTTTTTCGATATCCATTCCGGTGAAATCATCAAAAGGATTTTTACGTTTATAAAAGATTACAAAGGATTGACCAAACCGGTTAAAGGAAAAGCAGATCTGGCCGGTGTCTCCAAAACCATGTACCTGGGTTACCAGGATTTTAAACAATCTCTGGATAAATTTATTACCGAAGACATTAACCCGGAAGTCATTCGTTTTGTTAAACTGCAGGAAAAGGAAACCGGAACGTATTTTGAAACGATTACCCGGCCATACAATGCGATGCTTTCGGACGCCTACGATCAATATATCCGCATGATGAAAAAACTCGGTGTGTCTTTGAATATTGAGGGAAATCCGAAGATTGAATTGCCGGACATGATCGCTCAGATTCAGCAGACCGGACTGAATCCACCCAAACTCGTGACAACGATGCGTTATTCAGCAAAAATTAAAACTGCTGCAATACTGCGTCTTGGTGTATACAGCCTGCGGCGGAATTTAAAAAAATTATTAAAAAAACCGGCCCGCCAGCAAGCGGAAGTGTTCCGTCAGGCGTTAAAAGGCGGCACCCAGCAGATGAAACGCGAAACATTAAAATCGGTGGTCGAGCAGCTAAAAGATTATCGCGAAAACTTAAAGTTTGCCTTTTTGCTTAAACTCGTGGAGAGTTCCGCTGAAAATCTAAAGGATCTGATGCTTGATCGCTTCCAGCTATTTTTTACTGATCTGGCAGCAGTGGCCGACAGGTTAGACAGTACGAAGGCCGACAAGCAGCGCACATTAGAAATTTTAAAAGAAATGGATCAATCGACTGCGGAGGTAAAAGGAAGTATCGGTCATTTGCGTAAACGGATCGAGCAGACCAACTGAGGACGGCGTAGATATCAGCGAGCACTCTTGAACCGTGGCCGAGCTCACCTTACTACTCGTCCTCGTGCTCGTCCTCGTCCTCGGTTTTGAATCGAACAACGAGTACGAGGACGACGACGAGTACGAGTACGAATCTGGATTGTCGTGGATGGAGACGAAAGTTAAGGCTTGTCGTTTTCCGTCCTGTTCGAATACATCCCCTCAGCCGTTTCGTTTTTTCAGTTTGGCTAGATTATCTCTGGCAAATTCAATTGAAGCGTCAAGGGTAAGTGCCATTTCATAGTATCGGATCGCTTTTGCAGGTTGACCTATATCACGATAATTTGAAGCAATATTGGCGTAGTCAATGGCAGAAGCAGGATCGAGCTGAATCACCTTTTTGAAATTTGCAATAGCGGCTTCATTTTCTTTTAACTTGAAATGGCAGAATCCCATTAGATTATAGATATCGGTTCTTTCCGGATCCAGTTGTTCGCCTTTCTTGAGCACATCCAATGCCTTGCGGTATTCTCCCATATCTTTTAAAGCGACGCCCATAAACGAGTAAATACTGGGGACATCCTGTTTATTGGGCGCCAAATCCAGGGCCTCTTCCAAATATGTGCAGGCCGTCTTGGGGTCATTCAGCGCAATTTGACATGACCCCAGATAGAATTTGATATAATATTTCCCGGGAATGTCTTTATCGATCTTTTCAAGTGCACCAACGGCTTCAAAGGGATTGCGGTTTTCAGCGATATGTTTGGCTGCAAACATACCGACACTGGTACCCAAGGCGCGTTCTCTGAAATGCGCACCCGGTATAATCGTATAGAATGCCGGAATTTCAAGATCCGGGTGCATCGTATTGATGAGAAACACTTCCATATCATTTTTTGCTAAAGCCGCCAGGCAGTTTTCGACCTCAACTTTTATATTGTTGTCGGATAGATCAGGAAGCGCGCTGATATCAATTTCTTTCCCCGGATTTGTGACGTACTCGGCATCGGCAAGATCCGTAAATTTAGGCAAGCCGCTGGCCACATAGTTTGAAGCCGTGTCAAAATCACCGGCCAGCTGAGCAACTTCGGTGAGAGCGCGGCTGAAGGCTTTCTGGGGGTCGGGTGTTGTGCCGGCGGTCCAGACAATTTCACTCAACTTCGGAAATGTGGTTGGATCGTATGCCAGAACGCCGACGCTCGGAATACCCGTATCGAGGGTAAAGTCAGAAACAAAAAATTTAACACCGATACGGCGATATTTCCCGATCATTTCAATCACCAGCGGGTCGGTGGCCGAGTCTGCACGAATAGCCGGAACTTTCAATTGATTGTGACTGATAACAGATGAGGTGTGCCTTTCAATAATTTCACAAATTCCCTGACTGATGGCTTCCTCGACACAATTGCCGGCCGAGGGTCCATTGAATTCATTGATTGCAAAAAACCAATCGAAAGGCACCAGGGTTTCTTCTTTACGGGTAAGATTATATGCCCAGGTCCATTTGAGAGGTAAATTTTCAAAGATTCTACGGGTGATCGGCAAATCTTCCGATTCATCGTGAACCGACCTGGCAATCATGTCGAAAGGGAGGACCCTGTCTTTAATGTTGCAAAATTTTTCAATAAAAAAGTTCTTCGAGTTTTTCACAAAGCTGAAAAAGCTGAACCGTTCAGCCAGTTCCATAATCGCACTGGCTTCTGATTGGGAGGGCGTTCCGCCTTTACCCATCTGCTTTTTTGTTCCGATGATGTTATGGGCATCTGTGCCGCACAGGCTGAAATAGATGGGAATATCCAGTCGTCCGTTGTCGATGCGAATGGTCCGTTTCAGGATATCGATATTTACTTTTTTCAATTTTTCCTTGAAACGCGCGACGGTATCTTCCGGCGCTAAAATTTTATCCTGATCAAAGGTATAGTTTTTATAGGCATCGTTTAATTCAACTTTAAACTTCATTCATTTTCTCCTTGAGAACTCAGTATACTTGCATTAGAGTATTATCAATTAGGAGTTTTCGATTGACCATTATTTATCAATTTGATATGGAAGCGGCTTCGTGTGGGGATGTAGCTCAGATGGGAGAGCGCGGCGTTCGCAATGCCGAGGTCAGGGGTTCGATCCCCCTCATCTCCACCAAATTAAAAAAATAATTAAAGGGGTTAAGTTATATTTATTCAATTAATACTTCAATTTTGTTTAATTTCCCATTAAAGTGCCACAACGTGCCAAATGCAATCGGAAGCTATTAACTGATAATACCCATGATGTCAACCGGCAATGTGATCGGCGCTTTCGCTATGACCCATTTTAAAAATAGCGGTTTATCGTCGAAGAAAGAGATAAAAAGTTCGAGCGGTGCTCTAAAGTTAAAATTGCCTAAAGTGACTAAAATGAGCTAAAATGCCTAAAATTATGGTTTCGCTGCGCTCCATCTTTTATTTTAAATATGATCGTTCGACCCTGAGGCCCTCGACGAGAGGCTCTCGACGGGTTGGACTCCTCAACTTTAGGCATTTTAGATCATTTTTAATTTTAGCTCACTTGTTTTGTAATAAACTGTAACTTTTAGCGAATATATGGTTCTTTACTATGGTGACTTGGATTCGTCTAAGTTACCTCAGAGTAAGTACGTCATAGTGCTTCATTCTGACCTCCTTTCATGGGTGGCTCATTTCGGTGAGCCACCCTTTTCTTTATTTTGGTGTTGATATAAACATTTGCATTTCTTAAACAATTTGATTATAGTGCCTTAGGACATAACGAATGAGAACACATTGGACCTGTTAATAAGCCACCTCAGAAAGAGCACGGTTTATGCGTATCTGCGAGGATGGGTTTTCAAGTTTTAATCACCAAAAACAAGAGGTTAAAAATTATGGAAAAGGTTACGGAGGTAGAGCGCAAGACAAAAGAGACTGCAATTCGTGTTAGTCTGAATTTAAACGGTAGCGGCCGGACTGAAATATCTACCGGTATACCTTTTTTTGATCATATGCTCACCTTATTCGCCGGCCACGGTTTTTTTGATCTGGGCGTAAAGGCCAAAGGAGACCTGGAGGTTGATTATCACCATACCGTTGAAGATGTGGGTCTTGTTTTAGGGGATGTTTTGGAGCAAGCCCTTGGAAGTCGTAAAGGTATTAAACGATTTGGCCATGCTGCAACCCCCATGGATGACGCCCTGACTGCGGTTACGGTTGATCTGTCTAAGCGCCCCTTTCTGGTTTACCATATCCCGTCATTTACAGCCTCAGGCATGGGGTTCAGCGTCTCGCTGGCAAAGGAGTTTTTCAGAGCCTTTGTGAGTCGCGGTGGGCTAAACCTCCATATTAATGTTTCATACGGTGAAAATGAGCATCATATCCTGGAATCTATGTTTAAGGCATTTGGCAGAGCGCTAGATCAGGCTGCCTCAACTGATGAGCGCATCAAAGGTGTTCGTTCTTCAAAAGGTACGTTGTAGATTTTCGCCATTTACACGCCTTGGAATTTCTACAACTAAATCAAAATAAAGGATTATTTGCCTCATTGCCGGAATAATGGAAGAATGGAAGAATGGAACAATGGAATAGTGGACTTTTAAAGGAAATTGTCCATTTTTAATCTTTATCCTCGAGCCAAATTTTAACAATTACCCAATATTCCAGCCTTGCATCATTCCATCATTCCAATTGGGGCGAAGTCACTAGCTTAATTATTTATAAAACTTGTTTACGTGATGCTTATCATTCCGGCTGTCGATATAAAAAATGGAAAATGTGTCCGGCTCCTTCAGGGGCGTATGGATGATGAAACGGTGTATTCCGATGATCCCCGGGCCATGGCCGCAAAATGGACCCGGCTTGGTGCGCAGCGTATTCATGTAATTGATCTGGATGGAGCGTTTGCAAAAGTCCCCCAAAACACGGAGTCGATCCGAAAAATTTTACAGACGGTGAAGGTACCGATCCAACTGGGAGGTGGAATTCGCACCGAAGAAACCGTACGCATGTACCTCGAGATGGGTGTCAAGCGCGTTATTATCGGGACCGGCGCCATAAAAGAGCCTGATTTTGTTAAAAAAGTTTGTAAAACCTATCCCGGGCAGATCGTAGTGGGTATCGATGCGCGCAACGGAAAGGTGGCGATTGACGGCTGGACTCAAACCACGCGGATCGAGGCTATGGAACTGGCTAAAAAATTTGAAGATTGCGGCGTTGCCGCCATTAATTTTACCGATATCCATCGGGATGGAATGCAGACGGGTCCCAACCTGGATGCCACCCTCCGACTGGCAGAGGCGGTGTCGATCCCGGTGGTGGCTTCCGGCGGGGTTTCATCAATTGAGGACATAAAAAATCTCTTACCCTTAGAAACGGCGGGGGTGGCCGGCGTTATCATCGGAAAAGCCTTATATAGTGGAAAATTGGATCTGAAGGAAGCTTTGGATCTGACGGCCAAAACACATTCTCCTTAAAAGATTAAATAGCGTTTTAGGCAAAATCTTCTTGACAAACCTTTAATAACAGATTATCTTTTTCGTTTAACAATTTCTTGTGGTGGGGGCCATAAGTATATAGACTTATGGCAAATTTTTTAAGAGCAATTTCAAATTGGCGAATCGGGCGAATTGCAAAATTTGAAAAGCTTCATTCCATTTAAGATCCTTCCGTTCGTGCATATCTTTCCCGTTCCATAAATTATGGAGGTCGCTGTCTTTGGCTATTTTTATCCCTGAAGATAAAGTTTTAGAAATTCAAAATGCGGCTGATATTGTGGATATTGTTTCGGAAGTTGTCCATCTGAAAAAGGCAGGAAAGAATTTTTTGGGCCTATGCCCGTTTCACTCTGAAAAAACACCATCCTTTTCGGTAAGTCCGGAAAAACAAATATATCACTGCTTTGGATGTGGTGTTGGTGGAAACATATTCAGCTTCCTCATGAAACATGACAGCATTGCATTTCCGGAGGCGGCTCGGACCCTTGCCAGGCGGTATAGCATTAATATTCCTACACAAAGCCTGACACGTGAACAAAAACAAAGAATGAGCGAAAGGGAAAGCCTGCTGAATATCAACCGGCAGGCAATGGATTTTTTTAACCGGGTATTGTGCAGCAAATCAGCCGGTATCCAGGCGATGTCCTATCTAAAAAAACGTGGATTTTCCCCGGAGACCATTGACAGGTTTCATCTCGGATATGCGCCCAGAGGGTGGGATCATTTTTTAAATTTTATTTTAAAAACGGGTGCACCTCTTGCTTTGGTTGAGAGATCAGGACTGATTCTGCCCAAAAAAGATAAACGCGGTTATTACGATCGTTTCAGGGATCGTATCATATTCCCGATTCTTGATGTCAACCAGCAGGTAATAGGGTTCGGCGGGCGGGTGCTGGATGATTCTTTGCCGAAGTATCTCAATTCACCGGAAACGCCTGTCTATAATAAAAGCCGGTCTTTGTACGGACTTTACACTGCCAAAGATAAATGCCGAACAACCAACACGATTTTTATCGTCGAAGGGTACCTTGACCTGCTTTCCCTTCACCAACACGGCATTGAAAATTCCGTTGCGACTCTTGGGACCGCCCTGACCGAGGAACATGTTCGCATGTTGACCCGCTATGCGCCCCGGATGGTGCTGGTCTATGATTCGGATGAAGCCGGGATTCGATCTGCATTGCGATGCGTTGACATATTTTGGAAGGAGCATGTGGATTTCAGCCGCGGTGATGTGTTTCGGGAAGAGAAAGCCGACACCCATATCCTGGTGTTACCGAATGAACACGATCCGGATTCATTCCTGATGGAAAACGGGCCTGCAAGATTTCAAAAGGCCGCATCACAAGCACCCAGTATTATTACGTTTTTATTAGAGCAGGCCATAGCTAAGCACGGGCTTACAACCGAAGGCAAAATTCGTGTTGTCGCAGAACTGCAGCGACCTCTGGCGACAATAAATGATAAAGTGGCTCGGTCTTTGTATATCAAGCAGCTCGCCGAGCGAATCGGCATTGACGAAAACATCGTGTTGGAAAAGGTTCGAGAGCATAGATCTGTTAAATCAAAAAAGGAATCGCATGCGCCTGATGCCCCTGTCGATAAAGGCAGTCGGCTGGAAAAGCAAATCATTGCCATGATGTTACAATTTCCGGCTATATTGCCGGCAATCAAGATGTACAATGTTATTGATTATATTGAGAATGATATTCTCAAATCCATCGGCAAGACTGTTTTGGAAAATCAGTTGTCATCGGACGAGCAAATTTCAGAATTGCTAACGTCTATTGAGGATCCGGTGCAACAGAATCTGATCACCACACTGGCAATGATTGAAGAATCCTGGGATGAAAATGGATGTTTGAAATTAATTAAACAATTCATTATGGCAGGGGAAAAACATCGCGATAACAGGATCATAGAACAGATTAAAGCCGCCGAGAAAAAAAACGATCAAGAAACGTTGGATAAGTTATTAAAAGAAAAGCAAAAGCTGGCGGTGCAAAGTCAAAAACAAAAGCTGGCATGAGGGCTCAAAAAATAACTGATGGCCCGGGCTTGACTACGCCCATTTAACATATAGTATTTATTAAATCATTAAATATTTAAGTTTTTATACCAGATGATCGTATCGGACGATGAGGTGGGAATTAATTTTTGATTTTTCCGGGAGGCGAGTTTTTATGGCAACGAAATCTGCTGCAAAAAAGGTTGGCGCGAAAACGACCGAAAAAAGAGAAACAGCAAAAAAGACTGGCGCAAGACCGCTGCGCGCACAAAGCGCTGAAAAAAAAGCGACCGTCAGGAAATCTCCAGAAAAAGCCAAAAAAACTGTTGCTAAAATATCGAAGGCCAAAGCAGGGACTTCTAGACCTAAAACAACACCATCGAAGACCAAAGCAAAGACTTCAATTCCTAAAACAACGCCACCGAAGACCAAAGCAAAGACTTCAAGGGCTAAAACAACACCATCGAAGACCAAAGCAAAGACTTCAAGGGCTAAAACAACACCATCGAAGACCAAGGCGAAAACTTCTAGGGCTAAAACAACACCATCAAAGGCTAAAGTGACGGCTCCGAAAACCAAAACGACGACATTGAAGGCAATTAAGCAGTTACTGGCCAAGGGGAAAAAGCAGGGGTACTTAACCTACGACGAAATTAATGAGTTGATTCCCGAAGAAATGCTTTCCCCGGAGCAAATCGATGAAACGCTCATCATGTTCGATGAAAACGATATTGAAGTCGTTGATGAGAAGACTAAGAAGAAGCTGATCACACAGAAAAAGAAAAAGGAAAAAAAGCCCGTACCGGGGAAAATTACGGATACGGACTTCGGCACTGTTACGGATCCTGTAAAAATGTACCTGCGAGAAATGGGTCTGGTTACGCTGCTCAGCCGGGAAGGAGAAGTCGAGATTGCGAAAAAAATTGAAGCCGGAGAGCAAGAAGTTTTGCGTGCCCTATTAGAAACCACAACCGGGGCGGAAAGTATTATAGACCTGGGTGATGAAATAGAGAACCAAAACATTCGGCCCAAACATGTGCTTAGAGATGTCGACGAAGGCGATACGTATGTTGATGAAATGGCACAAACGGAAAAATTTTTGAAAACGATCCGGGCCATTAAAAAGAGCCACGAGGATAATAAAGTCAACCGGGAAGCGTTATTTTCCATCAAATTAGATCAAGAGGAACAAAGAAAGCACAGAAGAAATATTACGCGACGAATTGATAAAGTATTTGATCTGCTAAAGGAATGGCGTTTAGAAGCCAGTGTTATCGACAGAATTGAGGAAAATATTCGCGGCCAAATTTTATGGTTTGATGAAATGACCAAGCTGTTCAGCAGAGGCGCAGATATTGTTGATGCTTCTGTAAAGGAGCTCCGCGAGCATTTAAATACCAGGACCAAATTCGTTAGATGGACTGCAGCGCGTTGCGAGCTATCCAAAGAAGAGTTGGGTTCACTGCACAAAGAGTTAAAGAAAGTTCGGGATGGCGTAACAACAAGGGAAAATGAATTAAAAACTTCCAATAGAATGTTAAAACGTGTGATGTCTGCTGTTGAAGAAGGACGCTTTAAAGCCAAGCTCGCTAAGAGTGAGCTGACAAAGGCGAATTTACGGCTGGTTGTCAGCATTGCCAAGAAATATACAAACCGTGGCTTGCAATTCTTGGATTTAATTCAGGAAGGTAATATCGGATTGATGAAAGCCGTGGATAAGTTTGAATATCGGCGCGGGTATAAATTTAGCACATATGCAACCTGGTGGATACGTCAGGCGATCACAAGAGCGATTGCGGATCAAGCCAGGACGATTCGAATTCCCGTTCATATGATTGAAACGATCAATAAGCTCATTCGAACATCGCGTTACCTGGTGCAGGAACAGGGTCGCGAACCCACTCCGGAGGAAATTGCCGAAAAAATGGAGATTCCTCTCGAAAAAGTGCGTAAAGTTCTCAAAATTGCCCGAGAGCCGATCTCTCTCGAGACCCCGATTGGCGAAGAAGAAGACAGCCATTTAGGCGATTTTATCGAAGACAAGAAATTCATGCTGCCGTCTGATGCGGCTGTTAATATGAATCTCGCCGAGCAAACCAGAAAAGTCCTTGCCACGTTGACCCCTCGTGAAGAAAAGGTTTTGCGTATGCGCTTCGGAATCGGAGAGCGGGCCGACCACACGCTTGAAGAAGTCGGCCAGGATTTTGCGGTAACGCGCGAAAGGATTCGGCAAATAGAGGCCAAAGCATTAAGAAAGCTACGCCATCCAACACGAAGTCGTAAGCTGAAAAACTTTATCGAGACCTAAGTTGAGCTCAATTCAGGTGAAACTTAAAACTCGGTAAGATGAACCATTGACAAAGATTTTAGCAGAAGCTAATTAACTTTAGAACCTATCTCAAAAATTGCAGATCATGCCCAAGGGCCCCGCAAAAGCGGGATTACATGTCTTATCTAAACAGATTAATGTATGCATCAAGACGCAAGCCGACGCAAAAGCGCAGCATACATGTAAGTATGTGAGCATTTTAAGGAGGTTTGATGAACTCCTTAATGTTCATAATAACAGATGTGAAATCCCGCATACACCAGCGGGGCAACGCCGCCATTGGGTATTAGTCCGCCGGAGGCGGATTGAGATAGGTTCTACACTATGTGGGCCCATAGCTCAGCTGGCAGAGCCACCGGCTCATAACCGGTAGGTCCCTGGTTCGATCCCAGGTGGGCCCATGCATAATCCGTAAGACGTGCCCCGTACAGAAAAAATCTTAATTCTTTAGCGAACAGAGAAAATCGTTTATCGAATGCTAAAAGAAAAATGCCCGCGGTTTAAACAAAACCGCGAAGATGGTAACCGAATGCGGTCAATGTTTCTTTGCATGGCGTGGGATTGAAGGACCACGCCATTTGTTTTTAGAGCGATTTTGCGAACCGGAATCTCTCAGAATTCATACAAAGGTATGCGCTTTTGCCTTAATTCCAGTATTCCACCATTCCAGTTAGGGCGAGTGCTGAGGGGATGCAATGGGTGCAACCGTAAGGCAAGTCATACAAATTATGGACCAATTGGCCCCTCCGTGGCTGGCTGAAGAATGGGATAATGTGGGACTTCAGATCGGTGATCCGCGCTTGCCTGTTCGTCGAATATGGGTCGCTTTAGATCCGAGTCCGGAAGTGGTCAAGGCGGCCTGCCGAAAAGATGTTGATTTATTAATTACACATCATCCTTTGATTTTCAGACCCTTGAGATCCATTGATTTTGACACACCCGGTGGTTCCATTATTCAGATGGCATCACAGCATCAACTCGCAATTTTTTGCGCACATACCAATCTCGATATTGTCCGGGACGGTGTTAATGATGTTTTGGCGAAGCGGCTGGGGCTTAAACATTTGGGGATACTAGAATCCATCAAAGTCGGAGAACCGCATAAAAATAGTAAATTGCCCCTGGTTGGCGGCGAGGTAGAGCATGGGATTGGAAGGATAGGCTCACTTGGCAAAACCACTAGTTTAAAGTCATTGGCTTTGATGGTTAAAGAAAAACTTAAGCTTGAATTCGCAAAAGTTACAGGGAATCCCGAACTGAAGGTGACCCGGGTCGCGATATGCAGTGGCAGCGGGTCTAGCCTGATGCAAACATTTATTTCTTCCGGCGCCCAGGTTTATATCAGCGGCGATATCCGCTATCATGATGCTCGCGATGCTGAAAGCGCGAATCGCGGAATTATCGATATCGGACATTTCCCATCAGAGCACCTTATGGTTGAGGCACTTGTGCATCAGCTGGGAAAAATACTTAACAAAGAAGGCATTAAGGCCAAAGTCGAAGCCTGCAATATTGAAAAAGATCCATTTATTATTTTATAATACCTATCAAATAAAATAGCGAATAGGATAAAAACAATGCTCAGTGTCACCCATGAACAAATTGCTTCTCTCGTAAAGTTTCAAAAGATTGAAATCGAAATCAGTGTTTTAAAAGCCAAATTAAGCACTGTCGATCACCGTATTGAGATACTTGATAATAAGCTGCTGGACTTTAAACAGACGATCGAGGACCAAAAATCTTTGATTCATGAGTTGAACCAGAAATACAGGACATATGAATCAGATGTGCAGCTGCATCTTGACCGTATAAAAAAAAGTGAAGCAAAACTTAGCGCTGTAAAAACCAACAAAGAGTATCAATCATCGCTGAAGGAAATAGACGACCTGAAGGATATGAGTTCAAAAAAAGAAGATGATATGATCGAATTTCTGGATCGTATTGAAGAAGCTGAAAATGTACTCAAGGAAAAAGTGGCGGAATTTTCAGAACTTGAAGAAGAGATTAAAACAGAAAAAGAAATCATTCAAAAGGAAGCGGAAGAGGGGCAGCACCGACTCGGCAATCTTGGCGCTGATTGGGAAGCGGTTTCCGGTAGTATCGATGCCAAAATGCTTGCCACCTTTAACCGGATAAAAGCAAATCAAAAAAATAAAATCGGCATCGTCGCTGTTAAAGATGCAGTCTGTCAGGGATGTCATCTGAATATTCCGCCACAGATGTACAACGAATTGCAGCGCGGTGACAGTTTGAAAAGATGTCCGATCTGTGAGAGGATTATTTACTGGAAAGATCAAAATAGACGGTCAGAGTAGCCCAAACGATCGCTGGGTTTTTAAAATCCGGAGGAAAGTCCGAACACCATAGGGCAGGGTGCTCCATAACGTGGAGTCGCGGTAACGCGAAGGAAAGTGCAACAGAAAGCATACCGCCCGGCACCAAACTAAATAGTTTGATGCCGGGTAAGGGTGAAACGGTGCGGTAAGAGCGCACCAGTTCCTCGGGTGACCGGGGAAGCTCGGCAAACCCCACCCGGTGCAAGACCAAATAGGGGAGCGTTTGAGGGTAGCCCGCCCAAGCTCCCGGGTAGGTCGCAAGAGGTGTCGGGCAACCGGCATCCACAGATGAATGATCGTTGCCCGGCGAGGGGAAACCCAAGCCGGGAACAGGATTCGGCTTATGAGCTGCTCTGGCCGTTTCTGCTTTTAGGTTCAAGGGTTCAAGGTTCTGGGTTCAAAGGTTCAAGGGTGAGGAGTTCAGATAATTAACCTCTGAAGCTTGAACGTTGAACCTTTGAACCTGGAGCCTGAACCAGATGAGGAATAGCGACAATCGATGAAGAAGACAGAAACAACAACCGGGGCTTCATTTGCTGAAAAAGTACGCACATTTTCCCAGGATTATTTAAAATGCTGCACCTATATCTCAAATGTTGAAAGACCTGAAGCTGTTTTTACTCAAAAGTTTTACTCAACGATTGTGTCGACCTCTATGCTGCTCGAGGATTTTCTCGATTTTCATGGCGCAAAAAACAACAAGAATTGGTATTTTTACCGGGAACTTGCGGCTTCGGTTCGACATCTGAGCCTGGCGGCAAATTTCCAAAAGCATATATCCAATCGTCTTGTTTTTTACGATCTGGTTGATATCGGCGATTTCCCAAAGGAGGGTGAAGCCACACTTGATTTTCTAACGCGTACCTTGATGGAAATGGCGCCGGTTATATTAAAAGAGGCCCGACGACTTAAAATTCGTCTTCCGGATACTCAATTTTCGGCCGCTGATTTTCCCAGTGTTGTTACAAGTGAAATGCTCGATTATGACATTGATGACAAAGATAAGGATCAACAGAAAAAAAATATTGTCAAAATCTCCAGCGATTTCTTAAATATTGCCAAGAGCTTTGATCAGCTCAAATTTTACGAACCATACACACACAAAGAAATATTAAGCATTGTTCCCGGCAAGGTTAACGAGGTTGAAATCAGACGCTTTGAGATGTTGGTGCACAGCCTTCAATCCTCATTTGATACCTATGTTATCCACGGGGGATTCAGGTTTGGCAATCGTGAGCTAAAGCGGCTGCGGGGTTATTTTTCGGTTGTTTTTCACCTCCTGCAAATGGTCGGACGCCTGCTTCATTTTTATGAGCGCCACCTGCACGAGGCGGGGTATAAAAATACGTATAAAAAAGTTCAGGTCAGCTTATCCAATTTAGTTAATCCCAAAACCCTTCTGGATCGCACGATCAATTACGGCCTTTTTAATGCATGCCATTTCTTAACAATCGGTATTGAATCGGCCCAAAAAATACTCAATGAAAACATCGAGCGCTCAACCATTAAGGTGGGCGTACCGGTAAAATTAGGATTTCACAGCCGGCCGTGCCTTCTGGTAGCGAAGATTGTCCAGAACTATGGAGGCCAGGTTGAATTGTGTGTCGACGCTGATCGATTTGACGCCAGCAGTGTTCTGGACCTTCAGTGGGCCGGTGGAAAGATTCAAAAAGAAAATCTCGCCGAAGTCATCTTTGAAGGCGATGCGCGCACGCTGAAAGATATCCAAATCCTTGCCGGTGTGAATTACGGCGAAGACACCATGGGCAAGGGGGTACCGTTGCCGAAGGAATTAAGCTACCTAAAGTGAGCTAAAGTGTCTAAAGTGACTAAAATGCCTAAAGTTGAGGAATTCTGTCATTTTAATAAAAAGATGGAGCGCAGCGACACCTTAATTTTAGGCACTTTAGCTCATTTTAGTTCACTTTAGGCACTTTTCTGTGTCAACACGAGCAGGCGCTAAAAACAAATTATATACTTGGAACATTAAGGGCATTTGAGTGAAGACCAAGGTCCATGCAATCATAGTTGCAGCTGGAAAAGGGAATCGTATGCGCGGTTCTGTGCGCAAACAATACCTCGCGCTGGATGGGATTCCGATTTTAGGGCGTACAATGAACATATTCGACAACTGCTCGAAGGTTAACCAAATTATTGTGGTTGTGCCGGATGAGGATCTTGATTTTTGCCGCAATGAAATTCTGACGCCAGCCAAACTTCAAAAAGACGTACACCTGATTTCCGGAGGGTTGGAGCGCCAGGACTCCGTTTACAACGCCCTGAAGATTATCGAACCCGATGAGGGGATCGTTATTATTCACGATGGCGTACGTCCGTTCGTGAAACAGGAGCATCTTGCCGCCTGTATAAAAGGTGCTGCGAAACTGGGAGCCTGTATTCTAGGAATACCGGCCTTCGATACGGTTAAGAAAGTAAACCCGGAAAACGAAATTATTCAAACCCACAAAAGAGACACGCTGTGGTTGGCCCAGACGCCCCAGGTTTTTGAGGTCAAACTGATCAAAAAAGCTCATGAAAAGGCTAAACAGGAAGGGTTTAGGGGGACAGATGATGCCTCCCTGGTGGAGCGGTTGGGAGAAGTTGTAAAAATTATACCCGGCAGTCGCAGTAATATAAAGATAACCAATCCGGAAGATCTTAATCTCGCCCGGGCCATTATTAGCTCACAGCTGATAGCTGATAGCTCATAGTAAAAACTGACAGCTAAGCGCTATGAGCTCTTGGTTGCTTCCCAGCATCCAAGCTTTCCGGCATCCAAGCATCTGTAACCTAGTTTATTGTTGCGATCACTTCTTCGGGGGTTTCTATCCAAAACAACATTTCTTTTTTCAGACGCCGATAATTAACGGATTCTCCATGATACATCCTCCTATCAACAATAGATTTAAAGTCGGT
>Ga0255055_10001758_pt1 | contig 15566 bp, 6 predicted proteins | sample JV7_2_27_MG_FD_188633 | JGI IMG/M metagenome (GOLD analysis project Ga0255055, IMG submission 188633) | Seawater microbial communities from Jervis Inlet, British Columbia, Canada - JV7_2_27 | ecosystem: Environmental > Aquatic > Marine > Inlet | place: Canada: British Columbia | collected... | reverse complement strand
GCCAAGGACATCAAGGAAGCGCAGCGCGGAATCGCGTTTGCCGGCTACTTGAAGCTGCTCCTGCCCTTGATCGTCGTCGTCCCGGGCATCGTAGCCTACTCGCTGCAGGCGCCCATCACCCGGGGCGACGAAGCCTACCCCTGGTTGCTCAACGAATACGTAGGTCCGGGGTTGAAGGGGCTGACCTTCGCCGCCCTCATCGCCGCGATTGTCTCCTCGCTGGCGTCGATGATGAACAGCACGTCCACCATCTTCACGATGGACCTCTACCGTCACTACTTCAAAAAAGAGGCGTCGGAACGGGAACTCGTGCGCGTCGGGCGCATCGTGGCGGTGGCCTGTGTGTTCATCGCCGTCCTGCTGGCCCCACAACTCGCCACGCTCGATCAGGCCTTTCAATACATCCAGGAATACACGGGCATGGTCAGCCCGGGCGTGCTGGCGATCTTTATGATGGGGTTGTTCTGGAAGAAAGCCACCCCGAATTCGGCGTTGGTGTCAGCCCTGCTCAGCATTCCCCTTTCCATCTTGATGAAGGTCATCTTTCCCAGTTTGCCCTTCATCAACCGCATGGGGATTGCCTTCCTCGTCTCGGTGGCGTTGATCGTGATTATTTCCTACGCCGAAGGAAAAGGCAAGGACGATCCGAAAGGTATTTCCCTGAGCCGCGACATGCTCGTGACCGATCCGATTTTTGCCGCGGCGGCCTTCGGTATCCTGGGCATCACCACCGCGCTGTACACAGTCTTCTGGTAAGAGATAGTAACCGGACGGGCAATTGCGTATCGTGTGCCCGCCCGTAAACCCGTTCAGCGGAGCGGGCGGAGGATCTGGACGGTATCGTTGTTACGTGCGACCACGACCACCCGGCCGCCGTCCGCACGCCGCAGCAGTTTCAGGTCACGCACCTGGCCGTCGAGCACCAGGTTGCTCGCCTCCATGTCGACTGACTGGAAACGACCTGCGCTATCGCCGCGCAGCAACAGTCCATAGCTAGCGTCATACCGCCCGCGCACAGGCGGGACCCCATGGAAGTTGCCTGCGACTAGGAGGTCCGTGTGCCCGTCTCCGTCGAAGTCTTGCGCCAGCACGGCATAGATCGGCGCGAACTGAGCCTCGACTGGAAGCGGCCGGAGGTCGAAGGTCCCGTCGCCGTTGTTCACGGCAACGGAACTGGCAAGATGATACGTCTCCAAAACGTTGGCTTGCCGCAGTTCCGATGTTGAAAAGATGTCCTCGATGCGGCTGGCACCGAAATCAGCATAGGAACGATACCTGCTTCGCAGCTCCGGAATCTGCCGAATCAGCTCATCCCGACCGACGAGCGGGTAGCTCACGCCATTCCTGTACGAGGTCAGAATCTGTTCAAATGCGCCAGTGCCAGAAAAATCGTTGATGTACAGCCGCACCGGCTCCCTTGGTGATGCCTTGATGTAGGAGTTGAGCCCCAAGTTGCCCAACACAAGATCCTCGCGTCCATCCCCCGTCAGGTCGACTGCGGTGACGCTGTTCCACCACCCGTTCGTCCCCACAAGGTCTGCCTTGGCGGTACGCTCCACGAACCGGCCATCCTCCTGCCGGAATACTCGGACCGGCATCCATTCTCCGACCACGATCAAGTCGAGCTGTCCGTCAGCGTCATAATCCACCCACGCGGCCGAGGAAACCATGCCGGCCTCCGACAGCCCCTCGGCTTTCTCGCTGGTAACGTCGGTGAACCGCCCGGTGCCGTCATTCTGCAGCAAGTGGCTTTGAGGCGTGAGACCGTAATCGAGAGCGACGACGCGGCTGCCAACAAAGAGATCGAGGTGACCATCCCTGTTGAAATCGCCCGGCACAACGCAGCAGCCGTTTTCAAAGAAATCGGGTAGCGCATCATCAGCTCGCTGCAATCCGCCCTGGCCGTCGTTGATGTACAGTCTGTCCCGCAGCGGGGGGTGATCGTCCCAGAACTCGTTCCCGCCGCTCACGACGTAGAGATCCTGATATCCATCGCCGTTGGCATCGAAGAAGACCGCGTCGACGTCTTCATGCAGGCTATCGGTCTGGAAGGCACGCCCATTGGCGCGGCGGAACGTACCGTCACTCCGCTGGACCAGAAGCCGTCCGGCCTGCCACTTGGCGCCGCCGACGTAGATGTCATCCAGCCCATCGCCGGTCACGTCAGCGACCGCGAGGGCAGGCCCCTCGGTAGAGAGGAGGTGCGGCATGAAGGGTTCGCGGTTGTAATCGAAGAAGGTGTTCTCTTTATGTTTGAAGTCGATGCCCGCCTGAGTCGTGACGTCTTCGAACAGCAGTGGCGTGGCGGCCGCCTCTGCGTAGGCATACCTGCCAGCGGCGTCGTCCTGTGAAAGCGTGACGGCCTGGTCCACCGCAACGTTGGTCAGCACTTGGTAGCGATAGTCGGGCCAGATGACAACCAGTGAGTCTATCTGCTCAGACGGACCCAGCCCAAAATGCAGCCGGGCATCGACCGACGACTGGAAACCGCGTGTGGGCATCTGCTCCAACAGCTGCACCGCACCGTCTTGTTTGACGATGACCTTCGCACCGATCCCGGCCGTATTCGCTCCAGAGCCGCTCAGTAGCACCCTCAGATAATGGTGTCCCGTGATCTCGCGGGCGCGATTTCGGTAGATCGCAGCGGGCGCGTTGATGTTGTTCACGACCAGATCGAGAGCACCGCTGTTGTTCAAGTCGACGTAGGCAGCGCCGTTCGAGAAACCCGGCTGCGCCAGACCCCAGGCGTCGGCCATATTCGTAAAGGTGAGGTCTCCGTTGTTGCGAAACGCGTAGTTGGGAATGGGTATCTGCGGCATTAGTCCGAGAAGCACTAGGTCCTCCTCGGTGATACCCTCTTCCAGCGAAGCCTGGATGTCCCGGTTGCGCAACACGTTGAAGAAATCCAGGTCGTTCGCCCTGTGATAGATGCCGTTCGTGACGAACAGGTCCTTATCACCGTCGTTGTCCAAGTCGGCGAAGAGCGGTGACCAGCTCCAATCTGTGGCGTAGACACCGGCCAGATAGCCGATTTCGCTAAACCGCTGCTGACTGCGGTTGAGCTGGAGTGTGTTTCGCGCGTACTGAGGATGATAACCGGCTTGTGATTTCAGGTGCTCGATGTCGAAGGTTTCGGCATTCGCAGAGGTTTGCAGGATCTCTTGCCGTTCCGGTAGCATCTCGAGCACCATCACGTCAGGTCGGCCATCATTGTTGTAGTCGGCGGCATCGACGCCCATCGAGGCACGGCTCATGTGTCCCATGGACGTAGTAATGGACTCGGTGAACGTGCCGTCGCAGTTGTTGTAATAGAGAAAGTCGTTCTCCTGGAAGTCGTTGGTTACGTACAGGTCGGGGCAGCCGTCGAGGTTCAGGTCGCTCGCCACCACGCCGAGACCGTATCCTTCAACGCTGCCGAAGATGCCCACCTCGCGCGTGACATCGACGAAGCGGTCGCCGTCATTTCGGAACAGGCGATCACCCGCTCTCGGATGGTGCTCCTCGCGTTGCGGGTTGAAGACGTTGCCGCGGTCTCTGTGGACAGAGTGATTCAGCAGATAGACGTCGAGGTCGCCATCGAGGTCATGGTCGAACACGGCGGCCTGAGTCGAGTAGCCGGCATGTCCGAGTCCGTACGCCTCAGTCATGTCGCTGAAGCTGCCATCTCCGTTGTTGATGTAGAGCACATTGCGTCCGCCCATGGTGAGGTAACTGACGGCCGACACGTAGATGTCGAGGTGCCCATCTCCATTCACGTCCGCCATCGTGACGCCGCTGGTCCAGCCTTCGCTTCCAGCGACGCTCGCACGCTCGGTAATGTCTTCGAACTCGTAGTTTCCCTTGTTCCGATATAAACGATTGGGACCCAGGTTGGATGTGAAGTAGATGTCCGGCAGGCCATCGTTATCGACGTCGCCGATGGAAACACCGCCGCCGTTGTAGTAATTGAGATAATTGAGGATGTTGAATTCGGGATCTTTCGGCAGCTCGTTGACGAACGTGACGCCGGTGGCCTCGGGCGGTAGCAACTCAAAGAGCCTTGCAGAATCAGCGTCGCACCCTGCGGTCACTCCTGCTACGCCGACGGCTAGAGCTAGTGCGCAGGACGCGCTAATGGAGCGCATGACGGTCAGCCAAGCATGATGTTAGTTCGCCGGCCGGATACGGATCGCCTGTCCGCCACCGGGAGCAAGGTGAAGCGTCAAACGGGAACGGGCGTCGACGGGTCGGCTCGAGATCTCGACCGGGAACGGGTTGGATAGCCAGTGGGCTCCTGGTCCATCCGCATAGATCTCCGCCACGTAGCGCCGGCCTTCGGGCAGGAACCAGAGCGGTATATCGAACGTGCGCGCTTCCTCGTCCGTAATGGCGCCCACGTACCAACTTTCGCCGTCCCGTTCCTGCCGCGCAACTACGACGTAGTCTCCGATCTTGCCATCCAGCACGCGCGTGTCCTTCCAGTCCACCGCGACGTCCCGGATGAACTGGAAGGCGGGCTGGTTGTCGTAGTTCTCGGGCAGGTCCGCCGCCATCTGGAGGGGGGAATAGAGCACGACGTAGAGCGCGAGCTGCTTGGCGAGGGTCGTTCGGAGCCGCGACTGCTGGGGGCTTCGGGGCGTGCCCGTTTCGCTCTCAATCAGGATGTCGAACACGCCCGGCGTGAAGTCCATCGGCCCGGCGAGCATGCGCGTGAAGAAGAGGATGGTCTCATGCTCCGGCGGATTGCCGCCATCGCCCGCCCAGGCATTGAACTCCTGACCCCTCGCCCCCTCGCGTGTCAGCATGTTCGGATAGGTTCGACGTTCACCCGTGTCCTTGATGGGCTCGTGGGCATTGATCATGATTCCGTGCCGTGCCGCCGACTCGATCACCTTTCTCCAGTGCCGCACCATGTATTGTCCGTGGTGGGCGTGGCCATGTGTGGTCTCATCACCGACGTAACCCGTCTTCACGGCTTCGATCCCGAGTTCCTGGTAGAGCTGGAATGCATCTTCCAGTTGCCGTTCGTAGTTCTCGATCCCCATCGAGGTCTCGTTGTGCCCGATCAGCCCAACGTTCCGCTCCCGCGCGTAGGCGGCGAGCGCGGGCAGGTCGTAGTCGGGATAGGGCTCAGTGAACGAGAACACGTCTCCGTTTGCGAACCAGTCGCCGTCCCACCCGACGTTCCATCCTTCCGCCAGGACGCCCCCGAACCCGTTCTCGGCCGCAAAGTCGATGTACCGCTTCGTGTTCTCGGTCGTCGCCCCGTGCTGCGGCCCCGAACTCCACGTCATGGTCCGGATATGCATGCCCCACCAGATGCCGACGTACTTCATCGGGCGGATCCAGCTCACGTCGTCAAGCGCGTTCGGCGGATTCAAATTCAGGCCGAGGACCGACGGCGCGAGGTCTGCCGCTTGGTCTGCCAGCTGGATCGTGCGCCACGGCGTCGCGAATGGTGTGCTGCTGCGAACCTTGACCCCGTCGTTCCACGGCGCGAGATAGGCACGCAACGTTCGGTTCTGCTCCCGACCGCCGATGAGCGTCATGCCGGCGTAGTCGACCAGGTGGGCCTCGTGGATCACGACGTGCAGACCGTCGCGAAACTCCATCGTGAGCGGAGTGTGCACCGTATCGAGCGTGCTCAGCGGCGACGCACGGTATATGTACTCGTACCGATTGGGCTGAAACGCAGGGATCCACCACGCCCGCGCGTCGTCCGCCATCACGAACTCGGTCAGTTCCTCAGTGATTTCGAATTCCCGCAAGTTGGGCTGCTCCGGAAGCTCGTAGCGGAAGCCGATACCGTCGTTGAAGACACGGAACACGACGACGAGTTGGCGGCCGGACGCCGTTTCTTCCACGAGCGAGATGCGGAGTTCGTTGTGGTGATCCCGTACCTCCCGCACTTCCCCCCACGGCTGACTCCAGGTCTCGTCGACCGTGTTCCTCGCTGTACCGGCTATCCGCAGGCCTCGATCCAGTGGGGGCTTCCCCCGGAACTCGAAGCCGAGTCTGGACGGCTCGACAACGGCCCGACCGTCGCGCTGCAAGCTGTAGTAGAACCGACCGCCACGGATCTCGGCCGTGACCTCGTTACGACCGTCCGGCGAGACGACGCGGAGCGGGTCCTGTGCAACGACGGGGGTCGCCACAACGGGCATCGCACCGGTGACGCCCAGCACGAAAGCAAGAGTCCTACAGCGCAGCCACGTATTCATCGTGTTCTCCGTTTCGACCGAGTCCGAACCGTTCCCCAACTCCCTCTGCTTACCCGCCGGAACCGATTCACTGTGGGCCGTTGTTTCACCTTAGGCTACATGGTCTATACAGCTTATATTATGAGTACTAGGAGCCTCAATGGCCACTGAGTTCTCACTCCAGATGTCCCTGCGCGCGTTCCCTGTTCGCGCCCTGCTGGTCCTCGGCCTCCTCTTGGGACCCGTGTCTGCGTGCGTTCGTACGAGCAGTACGACTCCCCCCGAAACCGCTGATTCCCCGGAGACCGATTCGACCGAGTCAGCAGCGGCCACAGCGGACCATCCAGTGGTCGATACGAACATGGCACCAACGGTCACGGCGGAGGATATTCAGCGCTCGCCCAGCGAGCCAGTCGAAAAGCTCCTCGTCGGCCGATTCCCTGGCGTGACGGTCACGGTGGGCCCTGACGGATCCCTCAGAGTTCGCATCCGCGGCACCACGTCGATCCATGGTAACAAAGAACCGCTGTACGTGATCGACGGCGTTCCCGTCAACTCCGGACCGACCGGGGGACTCCACGGCATCCAGATCTCCGAGATAGAAACCATCGAAGTGCTCAAGGATCCCGTTGGGACGTCGATGTACGGTATTCGAGGCGCCAACGGCGTAATACTCATCACCTTGAAGAAGCCGGGTCGCTAGCGACACGACTTCGCGCACGCTCGTCTTCCAGCGCGGGCAACGCCCGGAAAATGAGTGGTCGGTCATTGTTACGGGTGACCACGTACAGTTCACCGCTACGCGTGATCAGGCGCTGGAGGTCGCGTGACTGTCCGGGAACGAGAAAGCCGCTTTCCCGTGTCGCAATGGGGGCGAACGTTCCGTTCCCGTTTCCACGTAGGAACAGGCCGAAGCTCGCACTCATCCGGCCGATCTCCGGTTTGACTCCGTCAAAGTTGCCGGCCAACAGCAGATCCAGATTCCCGTCCCTGTCGTAGTCCTCAGCCAAGATCCCGTAGACCGGGGCGATCTGGGCTTCGGGCGGCAGCGGAACGATTGTGAACGATCCGCCCCCATCGCTCTTTACCAGCGCCGTCGCGAAAGTATACGTCTGCTTGAACACCGCCATCGCCAGATGATCGGGTGTGAACAGATCCGCCACAGTCTGCCGGGCATAGGATTCGTAGTCGGGGTAGCGTCCCCTGAGGAACGGAAGTGACATCAAGAGATCGTCGCGCAGCGTGATCGGATAACTCACCCCACCGTTGTAGGTGGATACGATCTGGTCCACCACGCCGTTGCGGTCGAAGTCCATTACATGCATGGTAACCGGTTCGCTCGTGGAAGCGCGTAGCCGTGTGTTCAGCCCCAAGTTGCCCACTACGAAATCGGTGCGGCCATCGCCGGTGAAATCGCCCGCCACGATCCGGTTCCACCATCCATGGCTCTGCTCGAGGCCGGGCGCATCCATGCGCGCGAGCTTGCCGGCACCGGAGTTGTGAAAGATTGCGATCGGCATCCACTCGCCCACGACCACAAGATCGGTCCTGCCGTCTCCGTCAACGTCCTCCCATGCAGCGTCAGTGACCATCCCGATTTCCGCCAGTTCGGGCGCCGCCTGTTCCGTGACATCCGTAAACTGCCCGCGGCCGTCGTTGGCGAGTAGCACGCTGCGGGCGTTCAAGCCGTAGCGCCATGGAATGACGCGCCCAGCGACAAACAGATCAGTGTCGCCATCCGCGTCAAAGTCGTGGGCCGTCACCCGGGAGCCGCTCGCGGTCATGGGGGGCAGGTGACCCTCCGCCTTGCGGAATCCTCCGCGTCCATCGTTCAGGTACAGCCGGTCCTGCAGCCCCGGCGCCTCTTCCGGGAACTCACTGCCGCCACTAACGACGTAGAGGTCAGGATGGCCGTCCCCGGTCGCGTCGAAGAACACCGCCCCCAGATCCTCCGAGACTTGATCCGCTGCGAACACTTCCTGGTTGCGGCTGACGAAGCTCTCGTCGGGTTGCTGGATAAACAGCTGACCCGGCTGCCCTCTCGCGCCGCCGATGAATGCGTCGGTGAGACCGTCACCGTTCAGGTCCGACACTGCCATCAAGGGCCCTTCGGTCGACATCAGCTTCGGCGTAAGGGGCTCGCGATAAAAGTCCACGAACGTGTTCTCCCGATGCGTGAAGTCGAACTGGATCTCCGTCGTCACGTCGAGGAACAGCGGTGCAGTGTTCGTGGGCCCGGGGAGCACCGTCGTCGCGGCCGATTGCGTGACGGTCAAGACCTGGTTCGTCGCTATGTCGCGCTCGATCGTAACGCTACCGTCAGGCCACTCGACGATCACGGATTGGATCGTGTCCAACTGACCGACACCGAAGGTCAACGCATAGTCCACGCTCGACTGGAAACCGCGCGAGGGCATCAGCTCCTGGAAGAACGACTGCTCGCCGCTTCTAAGCGTGACCTTGGCTCCGATGCCGAATCGGTTGGGACCCTGTCCCGCGAGGCTGATCTTGAGATAGTGGTTGTCCAACAGCGACCGGGCATTGTTCCGATAGATGTAGGCTTCCCGGTTCACATTGTTGACGACCAAGTCCGGCGCGCCGTCGCCATTCAAGTCACCATAGGCGGCACCGCTGGAAAAACCTTCCTCGTTCAGGCCCCAAGAGGGACCGGCATTCGAGAAGGTCATGGGCCCGTCGTTGCGGAACGCATAGTTGGGCAACGGGGTCGAACTCATCAACTGGATGAGCGCCAGGAAGTCGACCTGGTCACCCGTGACGATGATTCTCATCGTCCGTGGGTTGGCCAGAAAAGCCACGTAGTCTTGCGAGGTAACATCGCGGAGGATTCCGTTGCTGACATGGATGTCCTTGTGACCGTCCTGATCGAAGTCGGCGATGAGCACACCCCACGTCCAGTCCGTGCGCGCCACACCGGCCATCTGCCCGATCTCGCTGAAGGTTCCGTTGCCGTTGTTCAAATGGAGCATGTTGCGCATGAACTGGTGGTGATAGTCGTTCTTCAACTTGTTCTGGTAGCTGTCCCAGCCCTCGAACTGGGACGTGGTCTTGAGCCTGTAGTTGTCCTCCGGCAGCATGTCGGCCACATAGAGGTCCAGCCATCCGTCGTTGTTGATGTCGGCTATGTCCAATCCCATAGACGAGAGGCTGATTGTGGGCATCTGCCGCTCGAGTAGTTCGGCAAACGTTCCATCTCCGTTGTTGATGTATAGATAGTCGCGCTCGAAGAAGTCGTTTGCCACGTAGATGTCCGACCAGCCGTCGCGGTTGACGTCACCCACGGCGACTCCCAGGCCGAAGGCGATCTCACTCCCGAAGATGCCGGCCCGCTCGCTCACATCGACAAAACGTTCGCCCAGGTTGCGATAGAGTCTGTCACCCCCGAATTCGTGTTGCACGTGGCGGATGTTTTGCAGGCTGAAGCTCGAAACGGGCCGGAATGAGTTGTTGACCACGTACAGGTCCAGGTATCCGTCACGATCGTAGTCGAAGAACGCGGCGTGTGTCGACATGCCCTCATCCGCTATTCCGTACGTGGATGCCATTTCTCTAAAGACTGGCACTCCATCGTTGTTCAAGCCCTGATGGATGTAGAGTTCGTTGGCCCGGCGCTCTGCCGCCACATCTCCGGCGTAACATATGTAGATGTCGAGGAGTCCGTCGCCGTTGACGTCGGCGAAGGTGACGCCGGTCGTCCAGCGCCCGTTCCCGGCTACGCCAGCCTTCTCGGTCACGTCCCGAAAGCGGAACTCACCCTCGTTCAGGTATAACCGGTTTGCATCCAGATTCGACGTCAGCAGGATTTCCGGCAGTCCGTCGCCTGTGAGGTCACCTAGTGCTACGCCGCCGCCGTTGTAGTAGTTGCGGTAGTTGAAGACGTTGAGGTCGTCGGTGTCCTCGATTCGGTTTTCGAAACGAACGCCTGTATATGCGGGCGGGAGCAGGCTGAAGAGCTGGTCGCCGGCCGCCGGCGGGTCACTCAACCGTGCTTCAGTGGCAGACCGGTCCGCGCAGGAGTAGCCGGCGCCGGCGCCAAGACAGAGCGCCGCAAGCGTCATACGAAGGCCGAAGCCGGGGAGCGACTTCAAAGACCGCCTACCCGCCAAAGACCATAGCCTGCCCCGAGGGGCAGGCTATGGCGATGAGATTGACGGGGAACGTCTCCCGGAATCAATACCCCGTGTTCTGTACTAGCAACGGGTTGGCGTCCAGCTGCGTCTGGGGAATCGGCATTAGGACGAGATAGGCTGCCCCCTGCCCCTTGAACGACCAAGCTTGGGTGAACCGGCCATGCCGGATCAGATCCTGGCGCCGCTTGGCTTCGCCGGTGAGTTCGAACAGTCGCTCCTGGAGGATCACGTCACGGTCGACGGCGGCGAGCGGCTGGTCCGGATCGAAGACCCGCTCACGGAGCGTGTTCAGGAGCGCAAGGGCGGGGCCCGAGTTCCCCAGCTCCAGTTCCGCCTCGGCCTTGATCAGATAGATCCCGCCGAGGCGGAACCAGGCGAAGTCGTTGCCGTTGTGCTGGGAAACGTGGCTCGGATCCGGAGGGTACTTCATGATACGGGTACCCTCACCTTCCCCAGCCTGCGTCTCGTCAATGATGTCCACCGTGAAGATCAGCCGATTGCCAGCCCGGTCGTCGACCGGGTCGCCCGTCAGCACATTGACCTGTGGTCCTTCCAGGAAGATCTGCCGACGTTCGTCGTTCGCATCGAAGGCGTTGTATGTCTCTGCCAAGGCCGCGAAGCCGTTCCACGGGGAGGGATCGAACTGGTTGTAGTGCAGCGCCCGATGAATGAAGTTGAGGCCCAAGCCGTCCTCGGCCAAGTGTTTCGTGACCAGGATGTTCTCCGTCGATGTGAAGTTGTCGGCCTCGAAGCTCGAGCGCCAATTGGCGGCCAGTGCATAATTGGGATTGTTGATGAGGAGGCGATCGGCTGCTGCGATGGCGGCTTCGCAGGCGGTCTGGCCCCCCACCTGCACAGACATGCACGAATTGTAACTGGTCGCACTGGGCGCGTCATTCGCGAACACCCCGGCGTTCAGATACATATTGGCCAGGATGGCATCGGCAGCGCCTTTAGTCATCCGTCCGTGGTCTTGCGCCGGCCAGCTCTCGGGCAGGTCCGCCCGGGCCGCATTCAGTTCGGCGGAGATGAACTCGAACACCTCGGTGCGTGTGTTTTTCTCGCGCGGCTCGATTTCGACGGTCTCGACGATCGGCACGCCGCCGAACATGTCCATCAGCATGTAGTAGTAGAAGGCCCGCAGTGTCCGCGCTTCGGCAGCGATGGCCGCCTGATTCGCCACGGTCACATTCTCGAGCGAGACGAGCAGCACGTTCGCGCGCGAGATGCCGCGGAACGTATTGACCCAAACGTTGTTGACGTCGTCGAGTCCGGAGGGGCTGTTCGAGCCCCAGGTGTGCCGCTGAATCTCGAGCCACCGGCCATTGTCGAACCAGTCGCTTCCCCGGGTGGGCACGATCATCTCGTCCGAGCTTATCTGGCTCAGATTGTAGTACTGATTCAACGCGCCGTCCACGTTCAGCTCATGGTAAACCGCCGCCAGACCACCGAGCACTTCCGCCTCGTTCTGGTAGAAGTTGTCCGGTGTGATCACGCTGGTCGGGCTTTCCTCCAGGTCCGTGCAGGCTTGTAATAATAGGAATGCGAGCGCTGGGGAGAGGAGTAGCCGCGTGAAGAGCCTCTTCCCTCTGACCGAGTATTGAAAACGTGGTGTCTTCATGAGATGCCGACCCTGGTTGCAAGTTTGTTGAATGCTCTCCAGATCACGTGGCTTCTGGGCTCGTCGCCGTTCGGGGCATGCGCCCGTCGTAGCCGGGCGCGCATCAGAATGTAAACCGAACGCCGGTTGTGAACGCCCGCGCACGCGGATAGCTGAGATAATCGATCCCACGCACCGCCAAACCCCCGGACGTATGGGCTTCCGGATCATAGCCGGTATAGCCCGTCACCAAGAACAGGTTGTCGGCCGACACGTAGACCCGCGCCAGGCTGCCTGCCCCGACAAAGGCCCCCGGCAGCCGGAATGTGTATCCCACTGTGATATTCTCTAGGCGAAGGTACGAAGCATCTTCGATCCAGCGGGACGAGTAGATGGCCGGCTGGTTAATCCCGGTCGAGTCGTCCAAGGCCGAGGCCAGGAAGTTCTTGTCCTGCAGCACGTTGCTCTTCGTGCTATAGACGAGTGCGGTGTTGTTGAACACATCCAGCCCGACCTTGGCACGCAATAGGAAGCTCACGTCGAGCCCGCCCCAGCTCAGCCCGCTGCGCAGGCCCATTCCCCAGTTCGGATTGGCATCCCCGATCGGAACAAAGTCATCTCCACCCGGCGTCGTGGTCTCCCCGATGAGTGTGCGACTGGTTTCGCGACCGTCTGCGTCCCGCTCGACCTCGTACTGATTGAACAACTGCTCGCCGGCGTCGTTGTGCCCCAAAAACTCCGGTCCGTAGAACGTCCCCAGCGCGTAGCCGGGCAGAATGCGCTGGGAGACCTGTCCACTCTGCCCCTGACCACTCACAGACCCGCTCGTAATGAAATTGAGGTCGCCCAGATCCGTGACTTCGTTCTTCTCCGCCGCGAACACGAGCCCGGCCGTCCAGGTCAGGTTCGGCCGGTTGGTGATCAGCCAATCCACGATAGCCTCGAAGCCCGTGTTCTTGACCTTCCCGATGTTCTCGAGCCGTCGCTCCACGGCCGCCGGCTGTGGCACGGGAACCTCGAGCAGCAGGTCGGACGTGTTCTTGACGTAGTACTCGAAACTGCCCGTGAGCTTGTTGTCCCAGAAACCGTAGTCCACGGCCACGTTCAGCTGTGACGTTCTCTCCCACTTGAGATTCGGGTTCGGATTCTGGTTCGGCGCCACGCCAACGATGGGATTCACCCCGAATACGTAGCGATCACCGGGCGACAGCGTGATCAGGGATTGGTAGGGGGCTACGGCCTCGTTGCCCTGCAGTCCGTAGCCCGCGCGAAAGCGCAGCTCGGAAAACAGCCCGCCCAACATGAAGTCCTCTTCGCTGATCCGCCACGAAGCCGACAGGGCTGGGAATACTCCCCACTTGTTGTCGGCTCCGAACACGGACGACCCGTCGTAGCGGAGCACACCGGTCAGGAAGTAGCGGTCCTTGAAGCCATAGTTGATCCTGGAAAAGAGCCCGATGAGGCGCTTTTCTTCCCTGAAGGAGGTCTGGGGCAGGAGTTCATTGCCGGCGGATAGGTTGTCGAAACGGAACGCGTCGGTGAGGAAATCACGGGCCTCCGCCGCAAACGCGTCTCGGTCGAACTCATTTATCTCGTAACCGCCGACGATTTCAAGGTCGTGATCGAAGCCGATGCGGTCGGCCCAGGTGAGGATGCCCTGGAACGTGAGGGACGTGAGCTCGAGACTCCTTTGAACCGCCCGCCCGTTCCACTGTGCCCCGACCGGGCTGGCGCTGGGGTAGTAGATGCGCCGCGTGCTCTCGCTGCGGTCCGCGCCCAGAACCAGCTGTGCCCTGAGGGTCGGGATGATATCAAGCTGGGCCCTCACAGTACCGAGCACTCGGGTCGTGCCAGCGAGGTCAGCGAGTTGCTCCGTCATCGCAACCGGGTTGCGCACCGACTGCGAGCCGGGTCCGATTTCGTAGAACACCGGCTGGCCGGTCGCCGTATCGGTCACCGTGACCGGCCGCGTAGGGTTGAACTGAACCATGTTCTGGAACACGGCCCCTTCGAAGCCCCCACCATCCTGGAACGTCACATAGTCGTGGTTCATGTGGGACGCCGTCAGATTGAGACGCAGTTGCAGCTTGTCGTCCCAGGCGTACTGTGTGCCGTTGAGGCGTCCCTGAAACCGCTCGAAACCACTGCCGAGCGTCACCCCCTCTTGGTTCATGTAATTGAGGGAGGCACGATACTGCGTGGACTGTGTCCCCCCGGAAAAGGCGAAGTTGTGGTTTTGAGTGATGGCGCTGCGGGTGACCTCGTTCTCCCAGTTGGTGTTCGCCTGCCCGAGTTCATCGGCCCGCGATGGGTCCAGGTTGCCAGCCGCGATCTGTTCACCAACGAACTGCCGGTACGTTGCTGCGTCCACCAGATTCAGAGACCGCGCCCGATTCGCTACAGACACATAGCCATCGTACTCGAAGCTCGTCTGGTCCCGTCGGCCTTGCCTCGTCTCGATCAGAATGACGCCATTCGCGCCGCGGGCGCCGTAGATGGCGGCCGCCGCGGCGTCTTTGAGAACGGTCATCGATTCGATGTCGTTTGGGTTGATGAGGCTCAGTGGGTTGCGGGCCAGCGACGCGCCACCACCGACGCCTACCCCATCCGCTTCGGTCGCCAGGTTCGAGACGGCGACCCCGTCGATCACATACAGTGGTTGGTCGCCGGCGCTGATAGACGTCCCGCCGCGGATGCGGATCTGCGTGCCGGCGCCGGGCTCGCCATGGTTCTGCGTGATGTTGACGCCGGCGACCCGGCCCTGGAGCAGCTCGTCAGCGTTCGTCACGACGCCAACGTTGGCATCATCCGCCTGTACCGACGCGATCGATCCGGTAATTGCCACGCGGCGTTGGGCACCGTACCCAGTCACCACGATCTCGTCCATCACCGTGGCCTGGCGCGTCAACGTGAACGTCAACGTCGCCTCCTGACGCGCGCGGACCGTGACCTCCTGCGTCACGGGACCGTACCCGATGTACCGGGCCGTCACACGGTAGGTCCCGGCGGCGAGGCCAGTCAGCGTGAACGCGCCGTCGGGTCCGGTAGTCGTCGCCCGCTGCGTTCCCTCGATCCCGACGCCGGCACCGGCAAGCGCTTGTTGGGTCATGGAGTCGGTGACCGTTCCGGAGATAATGCCCGTCTGAGCCTGCACGTCGAGCTGACCCGCCCACAACAGGCCGACAACAAACGCGAGAATGATATTACGAGCCTTGATCATGCGGTTGCCCTCCCAGATTATTGGAGTGCTTTGCTGCGCCCCATTACTTATGGGGAACACCGGTCGGACCTTTAGCCCTCCGGTGACGGTAGCTTCGCCCGTTATCCGTACACGGAGGTGCACCTCAATAGAGTGACCTCCTGCTCAACGCTTGATCTGGCAACCCGGCCCGCGACCGGCTCGAGTGGCGCGCAGGCCTGCCGGTGTAAGAATGCGGATGTATACTAATGAAACAATGAATATATAGGAGTATGCGTTCAACTTTCTTCGCCGTACCGGCGATGTCAAGGGCCGTGCCGGGCGGAGCGTGCCATTCGGATTCGGCCGCGGGGGTAGCTAGAGGCTGAGCGCCAGCAGGACTGCACCCACAGCCAGTCCTACCGCCAGGTTGATCGCCTTGACCACGACGAAGTCCCTGC
>Ga0255055_10001757_pt1 | contig 15566 bp, 10 predicted proteins | sample JV7_2_27_MG_FD_188633 | JGI IMG/M metagenome (GOLD analysis project Ga0255055, IMG submission 188633) | Seawater microbial communities from Jervis Inlet, British Columbia, Canada - JV7_2_27 | ecosystem: Environmental > Aquatic > Marine > Inlet | place: Canada: British Columbia | collected... | reverse complement strand
AAGACAAACGCCACCGTGGGAAACGCATTCCCGCCCTTGCGCTTGCGCTCCTCCTTCTCGCCCCGTCGGGGTTCTGCGAGGATCTTCTCCTCGGGAACTTCAGCGCCGGGGACCTTTCCGGGTGGAAGCCCAAGGTATTCGAGGGGGAAACCTCCTACTCCCTGGTGAGCGAGGGAGAACGGCGCGTCCTGAAGGCGGAAAGCAATGGGGCGGCGTCCGGGCTGTACAAGAAGGTCAAGCTCGACCCCCGGAAGTTCCCTGTCCTGCGATGGTCGTGGAAGATCGAAGGCACGATCCCCAAAGGCAACGGGAGGACGAAGGAAGGGGACGACTACGCGGCGCGCGTGTACGTCGTCTTTCCGAGGATCCTTTTCTTTCGAACGAGGGCGATCAACTACATCTGGGCGAACAGGCTTCCGAAGGGGGCAACCCTTCCCAACGCATTCTCCTCAAACGCCTTGATGGTCGCGGTCGAATCGGGCAATGAGATGGCCGGGACGTGGGTCAGCGAGGAACGAAATGTGTACGAGGACTACCGGAAGCTCTTCGGGGAGGAACCGCCCGCCATCGGCGCCGTGGCGCTCATGACCGACACGGACAACACGGGCGGGAAGGCCGTTGCGTACTACGGGGACATCACCCTGCACGCACCCCCCGGCCGGTCGGCTCTTCCCTCCTCCCCGGCAGGCAGATAAGCGAAAAGCGGATCACCCGACGACGTCCCCGGTTCGGCACGCCGTCGCGGAAACATGCCCCTGCGGGCAAAAAAAAACCCGGCAATCGCCGGGTCCCCGTGAAGCGGCAATATTCGCGCCTTTCCGTCAGGTGAATCCTACCGGCTCAGGACCTCGAGGAACACCACGGCGATCTGCCCGGCCGCCTTTCCGGCCCAGTTCTTAGGAACGTCCCTGTTCTTGGGTTGCGTCCCCATCCCCGGGGGCGGTTCATTTATATTTATATTTATAATAGTCCTGCATCACCGCATGAGGATCCCGATTCAGCACCAGACCCAGCACTTTCTCCCGTGGCAGCATCTTTATCGCCCTGTTTATGTCTTGCTGGGATGTCCGCCCCGCCTGGACGACGAAGAGGATACAATCGACCAGCGGCGCGAAGGCGAGGGCGTCCGCCCCGACCAGGACGGGGGCCACGTCGAAGAACACGTACCGTTCCGGGTACCGGCTCTTCATCTCCTCGACCAGGACCTTCATCCGCGGCGATCCGAGCAGCTCGCTGCTCTCCATGATCGTCTCCCCCCCCGAGAGAATGGTCAGCTTCTCCATGCCCGGCCAGACGATCGTGTCGGACAGGGGGCAGCGGTCCCGCAAATAGTCCGCCAGGCCCTTGTCGTTCTCGTAACCCAGGACCTCGCGGATCTTCTGCTGCTTGAGATCCGCGTCCACGAGAAGCACCGTCTGTTCATACGCCTTGGCGAAGGAGAAGGCAAGGTTGATCGCCGTCGTGGTCTTTCCCTCCCCGGGGAGCGCACTGGTGACCATCACGGTAACCCCCCTGTTCCCCTCCGTGCGATGCAGAATCTTGGTCCGCAGCATCCGGTAGTACTCGGCCTCCGGCGAGGCCGTGTCGAAGACCACGCACCGGTTCCGGGCAAGCCAGTCGGGGTCAAGATCGACTGCCCGCGATGCGACGTAGTCGGGGGATACCCAGCCCATTTTCCCCTCCTCCGTCTTGGCGGGCTTTTCCGCTTCGATCACAGGTGTCGTCATGCCGGCTTCCTTTCCGCTTTCGCTGTCTGAAGGATTACTCGAGGGATTATTTGGGGGATTATTTGATGGATTACTCGAGGGATTCCCCGGGTTCCCTTCCCCAAGGGAAGTCCCGGGGGGCATTCCCGGGATCAGGACGTCGATGAGGGCCCCGCACCGGCGGCACTTGATGCGCACTCCCCGCGCCCCCCGGATGAACCCCTCCCCGAGGCGGTAGCGGGACCCGCATGTGCCGCACGAAAGGACGATGGACACTGCTTCCTCAGCCTCCGTTGCCAATAGGTGCTCCTCGTTGGACCTGCGTCCCGTCACAGGGGGAGCTACCTCATCACTTTCGCCAGCAACACTTCCAGATCCATGACGAACAGGGAGAAGGCGAGAATGCCCGCCGCCAGGAGGAATACCGCGCCGACCAGAACGTACCGTCGCTTCCCCGCTCTCAGTACGATATCTGCCTCCGTCACGATCTCCGGAATGGTCCCGAGCACGGGGAACGCGGTGGCCCGCTCGAGCGATTCGGGGCTGCGCACGGCCAAGTCGGTGCTCTCCTGCACGGCCGCAAACCCCACCCCGCCTCCCATCCCCAATATCAGGCCGATCAGGAGGATCGCCGGGACGTTCGGGCTGGACGGCTTTACCGGCAGCCGCGCGGCGTCGATGATGGAGAACCGCTCTCCCAGCTGCTCCTCCTCGAGGCCGTGCGCGACCTTGGCGTCCATCGATTTCCTGGTCAGCTCGTCGTACTTCCCCTGCAGGTTGTTCCGCTCCATGAGAAGCACCCGGTACCTCTCCTCGACCCGCGGGGACGCCTCGATCCGCTTCCGGCGGTTTTCTCTTTTCTTCCTTAGATCGCCTATCTGTCGCTTCACGGAGCTGATTTCCGACTGTGCGCCGGCCAGCTGCGAGGCAAGCGTGATGTACGCCGGGTTGTCCGGCTTGGTCCCCCCGATCTCGCCGGGGGATTTGCGCAGCCGCCCCTCCAGCTCCTTGATGGCGGCCCGGGTGCTGATCACGTCGGGGTGCTCGTCGGAAAACCCGGTCTTGAGCTCCACCAGCCTCACCCGCAGCTCTTTGAGGCTCTCCTTCTCCTGGAGCGCAAGGTCGGGGGGGATGCTCGCCAGCTGCTCCTGCAGGTAGCTTTCCCGCTCCCGAAGCGTGCGGAGCTGGTCGTCCATGCGCGTCAAGTCCCGCTCCACCTGGTCGAGCGCCTGGAGGTTGACCTGGGAGAGCTCGGGAAGCGAGGAGATGTTTTTCTCCTTGAAGGTGGCGATCTTCCCGTCCACGTCCGCCAGGCTGGCCTGGACGATCGTCATCTCCTCCTCCATGAACTTGGAGGTCTCAAGCGACTGCTTTTCCCGGGACTTGAGATTCTCCTGGAGATAGAGCGAGGCCAGCTCGTTGGCGACCCGCTGGACGGTCTCGGGGTCGCGCCCCTCGTACGTGATGCTGAAGGCGATGGTGGCCTGCCCCGGCCTGCCGGTGCGGGGGTCGATGACGTCGGCGCTGATCGTGTTGAACTGGATGTCCTTGCGCATCTTCGCGACGATCTCGTCGACCGGCACCTCGTCTTTCAGGTCCGCGTACAGGTTGAAGCGCCCGATCAGCTCCAATATCCTCGTGGTGCTCATGATCCGCTGGTTGATCGTCTGGAGGCGCTGGTCGGCGAACGTCGTGATGTTCGCCGAGACGTATTCGCGGGGAACTTCCTGCTCCTCGATGAGGATCGTCGTGGTGGATTGGTATTTCTTCGGCAGGAAAAACGCAACCGCCGCCGCGAGCGTAAAGATCGCGACCCCCGTCAGGAGAATGGCGCGCTTTCTCCGCCGGACGATTCCCATCACGTCGCCGATCGTCCTGACATCCGGTTCCCTGGATGTTCGCTCTGTCGTCAAGGTCCCCACCTCCCCATTATCTCAATATTTTCAACAACTTGTAAAGCAGTTATTCGAATCACGGGACAAAGACCACGTCCCCCCGCCGAAGCAAAATGTTCGTCTCCAAATTCTTCCCGGCGGTGACTTCGTCGTAGTCGAACGGGATGATCAAATTTTTCTCCCCCTCTTGTCTCAAGATCCGGATTTTCGAGCGGCTCGCGAACGAGTCGGGCCCGCCGGCGAGGGCCAACGCCTGCAGAACGTTGATGTTGGAGGTCAGGATCATCCGGCCGGGGGATTTGACATGCCCGAGGACGTAGACTTGCATGCTGTTCAACTCCCGGACCTCCACGGTCAGGACCAGGTTCCGCTCCACGTACCGGGAAAGCTTACCCTCGATCTCAATCTTCAGCTGCCCGACCGTCTTCCCCCCGGCAACAAGCTCCCCGATCAGGGGGAACGTGATCTTCCCGTCCGGCAGGACGACGACTTCGCGGGTCAGGGACGGGTCCTTCCACACCTCGATGCCCAACTGGTCCCCCGGCCCGATGCGGTACTGTGGCCCGAACGTCTCCAACTGCTTTGCGGCCAAGGCGGCCGCCGTCCCGGCCTTTTCACTTTCGGCGGCCCAACCCGATGTAGACGCCGCCAGAAAAATCAGAAACGAAACCGCCAGATATCTTTTCAACGCCATGATCCCCCTTCCGTCGTCAGATCCTTAGCCAGGGCCTTGCCCGCCTCTTCCCTGCCGGGGAAATCGCCCTTGGCTGCAACCGCCTCCTGCAGGTGCCCTTTCGCCTCCTCCCGCCTCCCGGCCGAAAGATACGCCATCCCGATGTGGTAGGTGATCTCGGGGTGGTCCGGAAGCTTCGCATGCGCCCGCTCCAGGTTGGGAAGCGCCCGCTCCAGGTCGCCCTTCCGGTACTGGACCCACCCCAGCGTGTCGAGCAGGACCGGCTCGCCGGGGCGGATTTCCAGCGCATTCTGCGCCAGGGCCAGGGCTTTGTCCAGTTGGGCGTCCGAGGTCCCGTAGTCGCACAACAGGCACGCCAGGTCGTTCGCCGCGACCCAGAAGTCGGGCTTTCTCGCCAGCGCTGCCTCGTACACCCGGACGGCCTTCTGGTCCTCTCCCGCTGCGATGTGGAACCGGGCGAGCAACAGGTACGTCTCCATGTCGTCGGGGTTCTTCTTAAGGATCTTTCCCAGATACCCCTGCGCCTTCGGATATTCTTTGCGCAGGGCGTAGAACCGGGCCATCGCCCGAAGCGCCTCCCGCGACTCCGGCTCGATCTTGAGAGCGCTGCGCAGGCTCTCCTGCGCCAGGCTGGGCTCGTTATTCAAAAGGTGCGCCTGGGCGAGCAGGAGGTACCCGGGGATGAACTGCGGCTTCTCGCTCACGATCGTGCGGAATTCCGCGACCGCCCCGGCGCCGTCCCCTTCCCGCAGGAGGATGTTCCCCTTGATCATGTGCCCATCCGAGTTGTTGGGGCTTGTCTTTAGCACCTCCTCCACGAAGACCTTCGCTTTGCCCAGCTCTCCCCGCAGGATGTAAACCCGCGCCAGGCTGTTTTTCGCCCGCAGGACCTCGGGGCTGCCCGAGCCCTTGCCCAACCCGATCGTCTCCTGCAACACGGCGACGGCCTTGTCCGTCCTTCCGGTATTCCGGTACAGATCGCCCAAGGCCAGGCGGAGCTCGACGCTTTCCTTGTTCCGGCGGATCCCTCCCTCCAGGACTGCTTGCGCGTCCGCGACCGCCCCCCGGGAAAGATAGAACCCGGTGACATCGAGCCGGACCGCCTCGTCGTCCGGCCTTTCCGCGAGAAGCCCCTGGAGCAGCTCCCTGGCCATTTCCTGCCGCCCCGTGTTCCAGTACAGGCCCGCCAGGGTTATCCGGTAGCTGTATTCCTGCGGCGCAAGCTCGATCACTTTCCGCACCTGCACCACAGCCTCTTCGGTTTTGCCCGAAGCTGCGTACAGGTCGGCGAGCGCCCGGTACAGCGGGACGGACTCCCCGTTTTCCCCGATCCCTTTCAAAAGGACCCTCTCCGCCCCGGGGAAATCCTTCTCCCGCATGTACGTCGAAGCCAGGAGCAGATAGAGATCCGGCGATCTCATCCCCCCGTCCAATAGCCCTTCCAGGTGCGCGCGCGCTTTCTCGTTTTCCTTCTCCGCCAGGTAGACCACGCCCTTGATCAGCTGGGCCGCCTCGTTCCCCGGATCCTTCTTTAGAACGAGACCGGCTTTCTCCATCGCCTTTTCCCGTTCTCCGGCGGCGACCAGGATCTTCCCCAGCTGGACCTGGGCTTTCAGGTTCTCCGGTTCGAGCTCGGTCGCCCGGGTGAAGCTTCCGTACGCGCGTGGCAGGTCGCCTTGCATCATCTGCGTCATCCCCAGCATGTAGTGGGCGTCGGCAAACTTCGGGTCGATCTGGAGAGCGTTTTTAAACTCGAGGCCCGCTTTCACGTAATCCTTCTTTTCGTAGAGGGCCTGCCCCTTCTGTAAGAACCTCATCTTCTTCTCGGTGGGCCCGCTGCAGGCGACAAGAAGCACCGCCGCGAAGAGAAGGCAACAAAACCCAATGCGATGTCTCATGGCCGGGAACCCCCTTGGGCGTGACCTTTCAGACCAGCCCCCTGGCGATCAGGACCGCAAGCGCAGCCACCGTTGCCCCGGCGAGGAAGCGAAACTCCCGTCTCGACTCCGCCATCAGCACTTCGTAGCTGAAATAGAGGATGACGATCTTGGCCGCCACCTGGCCGAATTGATACGCCTTTATGCTTTGGTCGGGGAGGTTGGGAACCACCAGGGCGAGAAAGAAGATCAAAAAATCGAGCGGGGTGCTTGTAAACCCCTCGCTTCGCTTCGAAAACTTCGAGACCAGGATGACTTGCACCGCCAGCAGGATGAACGCGGTGTTGTACAGCCGAAGCGGCATCCCCTTCGCCCAGCCGGCAGCCGCAAACGAGCTCTCGTACGCGATGAACGGAATGAAGAGGTAGAGGACCGGCCGCAGCACATCGCCTAGCCTTTCTGGGCTTACGAGCCAGATCGCCGCGATCAACCCGCAAAACCCCAGGGCGCAGTACGCGGCGTAGGACGGCAGGTCGGACGGAAGTAGGCACGTCAGAACGAGGAACAGCGGCAGCCCGACCTGGAGCGTCCGGAAGGCCGGCTTGATGACTCTTCCTTCCTCCTTCAGTCTCTTAAGGTAACGAAAACCGGCGAACCGGGGCATATAGGTGACGGGCCTGGACTGCCACCCGTTCCCGTTCGCCACCACCAGCAGGAAAACGGCAACGGAGGAAAACGCCAGGTACACGCCTAAAAGAAGCCAGTCCGAGTAGAACCGTAGAAGGAAAGCGGCGACCACCAGGGCCATCTGGCACGTGTAGATCACCAGGACGGACTCCCCTTGATGCAATCCCAGGTTCATGAGGTTGTGGTGAATGTGGTTTTTGTCCGCGGTGAAGGGGGATTTCCCCCCGGCCAGGCGCACGATCATCACGAAAAGCGTGTCCAGCACCGGGATCCCGAGGAGAAGGAGCGGCACAATGGGGGAAAGCGCCGTGTTCCCCTGCGTGAGACCAAGAGACAAGGTCACCGCGGAGAATCCGAGCAGCTGGCTCCCCGTGTCCCCCATGAAAACCGTCGCAGGGTGGGTGTTGAAACGCAGGAAACCGAAGATGGCGCCGGCCATGGCCAGACAGACAAATCCGATGGCAATATCCCCCTCCAGGTAGGCAAGGAAGCCGATGCAGACGAAGATGAGCAGGCAGATCCCCCCGGCAAGCCCGTCCAGGCCGTCCGCGAGGTTGATGGCGTTGGTCACCCCCACGATCACCACGACGGCCAGGGGAACGGATACCCACCCGGGCAGCTCGAAACCGCCGGGCAGAAGCATCCCCAGCGTGTGGATCTTCACTCCCCCGAGAAAGACGACCACCAGGGCGGCCGCGAACTGCCCGAGGAACTTCCATTTGAATCCCAAGCCCCGAAAATCGTCGAGGATACCGAAGGCGACCACGATGGCCGCACCGACAAGATAGGAACGGACGAAGGCGTCGCCGAAATTCCAGAGGAGGACGGGAACGAAGGCCCCGACCGCCATGGCGACCCCGCCGATCCGGGGGATGGGCCGCTCGTGGACCTTTCGCTCGTCGGGAATGTCCACGATCTGCATCCGCTCGGCCATCGCGCCCAGGACCGGTACCAGCGCAATGGTGATCAGGACGGACAGAAGCAGCGTTAAGAGAAAGACCAACCTTACCCTCCTCCCGGGAGGAACGTATCCAAAACCGGGACGATCTGTCGCGCAAACCCCGTAAGCCTCGCCTCGGCGTCCTGCGACCGTTCCCCCGCGTACACGGGAGTGATCAAACGGACGAGGGCGCCGTCTGTCCGGCGCTTTGTCAGGGCATCCCAGAACGCGTAGGCCTTGAGTTCAAACATGTTGGTGAGCACCCGCCCCCGCTGGGGGAACCAGTAGTAGGTCAACTGCCTCGCGCCGTTTTTCTCGATGAAGGCGCGGCTGATGCGGATCGGCATCCCCTGGTCTGTTCCCACCGGCAGATCAACCGTTTCGGACCTCTCAAAGACCCACCCACTGCCGGGGAGACAGGAGTCGGGGGAGTGGCTCGACGCCCCTTTGCTCTGGCTCTGGTTGTAGGCCACGTAGAGGTTGGCCGTCCTCCCCTGCCCGTCCCGGTAGTCGATCATCGCGTAGTCGGAAAGCTTCAAGACGTTGAGGAACCTGGGCTCGATCGGCATGCGGACCCCGCTCCACTCGCCCACTTCCAGGGGGAACCGCGCCAAAGGCTGGCTCAAAGGGACTTTCTCCCGGAAATCGACGGTCTGGGAAACCAGAAGGGTGACCCCGAGGAGAAATATGGCGACCACGGACTGGGGCGGCCGGAACAACCCCCTCGATTCTTCCCGGAAACGACCTTCGGAAGAAGAAAGGGTCGGCAGCCCAAGCGGCTTGTCTTTGGCCCGAAGACTTTCCTTCTCCGGGAAGAACCTGGAAAGCGCCCACATCTCCAGGAGGAGCAGGGAAAGCCCTGCCATGAAGATCAGCCAGCCGGAGTAGCCGTGGAAGAACCCTTCTGCGACCCTCGGGCCGAAGAACCGGTAGAGGACGCCGACGGAGGCGATGCGCACGCTGTTGGTGAAGATCGTAACTGGAACGGCGGACAGGACGATGAGCGCTCTCTTCCAGAAAGCGGCCTTGTAATAGTAAACAAGAAGAAATCCCAGGGCGGTCAGCGGAAGCAGGTAGCGAAGACCACTGCACGCATCCACCACCTGAAGCTGGGTGAAGCCAAGGTCGATGATGTTTCCCTCCCGGTAAGCGGTCATCCCCAGGGTCTGGAGCATCCACACGCCGACGCGGGAGGAGATCAATTTCAATTGCAGAGATATGTTGCTGTAAATCAGATGAGGGGGTGGGAACATCACAAGCAGGAACGCAAGCGGAAAGCCGATGACCTTGAGTTTCTGCCAGCCGACGTGCATCCAGCACAGGCCAACCACCACCAGCCAGAGCGACAGGAACAGGGTCGTATACTCTCCGCCCAGCTCCCCCAGTGCGTAGAGGGCAATCCCCGCACAGATCGGCAACAAGGATGACCAGGAGGGTACAGAAGGGGTTTCCTTCAGCACGAACCGCTTTTCCCAGAGGAGGTACACGACGATCGGGAAGATGAAATATCCGTAGTTGAAATCCTCCTTACGCCATTGGTAGAAGAGATAAGCAAACGCCGGGTGATAGAGCAATCCCAGTAAAAAGCCGTACATCGAAACTCTCAACCAGGTACTCATCGTATGGCTTCTACTTCCCACCCCATCCAATCTTCGCGAGCAACACCTTGGACGCAAAAACCGGTAGATCTTTTTGTCGCTTCAACCGCCTGGGATCAGATAACAACCTGTACAACCACTCGAGGTTCCATCTGCACCAGATCTCAGGCGCACGCTTCACGTTGCCTGCGATCGTGTCCAACGTCCCACCGATCCCCTGGCAAACCCTGACAGTTGTCAAGGAAGGGCCATAGGTGGCAAACCACTTTTCCTGCTTCGGAGAACCCAAAGCCAGAAAAAGGATCTCGGCCCCCGAATTGTTTATGCTCTCCACCAATGCGGGCATTTCCTCTTCCCGGACATACCCGCTTGCTCTCCCGGCAATTGTCAAGGCAGGATAGCGCTCAGACAATTTTTCAGCCGCTATACGACTGACCTCCTCCTTGGCACCGTAAAGAAACACCTTGTACCCCTTGCGTGCGGCAAGGTTGCAGATGTTTCCCATCAATTCCACACCGGGAACCCGCGAAAGGCGCGTCCCATGAAGGATGCGGGCTGCAACGACGATCCCTATGCCATCCGGTATGAGAAGATCTGCATTCCTGAAGTGCTTATAAAGGTCGAGGTCTTTTGGAACCGAGAAGTTTTTTTCCGGATTGACCGCAAAAACCGAGTGGGGCCTCGCCCCCTGCTCCACAAATTCCACAACACGCTTGAGCGCCAGATTCATGTCGACCGGGTCAACCCAGATATCCAGGATTTTCAAACGGCCGGCGACAGGCTCCACTCAAGCTCCTCCAGTCTCCGAATGTCGGCGATGTCCCCAGTGGGAATAAGGGTCAGGAAAGCCACTTCATCTGGAGTTCAGGCATATTCGGCTAACCAATAATACAAGCTCAGGAAGAGAAAAATGTGCAGTTCCCTGTTGAAGCCGTTTTCTTGATCTTTAATGACCCACTCCACCTCTCCGAAATTGGGGAATGAGGCGAAGAGTGATGATCGGATTATATGGAATGGTGGATCGTGATTTTATCGGTGTATAGGAGCAAGCCGTCCGAATGCCCCATCCTCAGGAAAAAATCGCATGACCGTTACCCCCGTGGACCGGGTGTCGGGGAATTACCATGCTTTTACAAATACATACGTTCACATAGTTTTATTACCCTTTTTTTCATAGAATAAATTACAATATTTGCTTTTAATAATATCTCATATCTTTATTGATGACGTGATCACTTATCTTGTTTATGAACAATGATATTTTTTAAACTGAGATGCTTTAATCCGGACCTCTCAAACACATCCAAGGCATCATGTGGAGTAGAAACGATCGGTTCTCCGTGCAAATTGAATGATGTGTTCAAAAGAGCACCTCGTCCTGTGATCTTTGAATAATGTTCCAAGATATCATAATATTCGGCGTTTACGGTTTTTTTCAAAACTTGGGGCCTTATTGTAAGGTCCTGTGGATGGATGCCTGCAGCTATTTCTTTGCTAGAGCGAGAGTTAAACGCCAGAATCATATAAGGAGCGGAGAAACCCTTGGGATTATCAATATATCGCTCCTCCTCCTTGTCTAAAACTGTACAGGCAAAAGGCATCCAAAAATCGCGGTTTTTAATCGCCCTATTTAGCACTCCCACGCTCTCAGGTCGAGAGGGATCAGCAAGGAGGGATCGGTTGCCCAGCGCTCTGGCGCCAAATTCCTCACGACCCTCGCAACGCGCAACGATCTCCCCTGCTGCGAGCAATTCGGCGATACGGTGCGAAAGGTTAGCTGGTTCTTCAAGAGGATAACCCTTGCTTATTGCTAACCGTTTTGTATCCTCATAGTCCTTATCATTTGGAGGGACACCAAGGTACATGGAATGAATAGGTTCTATTTGTTCTCCCTTTCCAAGATCTTCCAAGTAAGCCCAAGCTGCGCCGATGGCATTTGTTTCATCACCACAAGATGGAAAGACAAAAAGTTGCTCCACCTCATCCAAGTCAGAGATGACGTGATTCAATTTTACGTTCATAAATACACCGCCCGACAACAAAAGCGCTTTAAGTCGTGTTTTCTTCAGCCAATATTTTACCCAGTTCGTCACGACTTCTTCCGTGAAAAGCTGAAGGCCAGCGCAAAGATCATCGAAACGCACGAATTCCAGGAGGCTTCTCCAGTGATTGTAGGAGTAAATTGTTTCAGGTACGCCTGCGCCGCGATACCATCGTCCTTCCTTGAACGATAAACCGCTGTTAAAGAGATCGGCAACTTTGCGGGCTCGCCTTTTATCCGCGTAAGGTGCCATTCCCATCATCTTATATTCATGTTCCAATGGAACCATACCCATATGGCTCGTTATAATCGCCCACAAATGCCCCAGTGAATTACAATCGATGAGTTCGGAAACACGATTCAAATTACCATGTTCGTCAGGGATAGAGACTGTGCCGCACAAGCCATCGCCGGAGCCGTCCAGAGTCATAACCAGCACGTCAGAACGCTTTTCTTGTCCGTAATAAGCGGTTGTGGCATGACACCGGTGATGTTCCATCAGGTGGATTTTTTCACGGGGTATACCTCGCGTCAAAAGAGGTTCTATTCGCTTTTGTAATCGTTGGCGATAGATTAGCGTTCTCAACGGCGTTTTTCGCATGATGCGCCTTATTTGCCCACTTAGGCCTCCAATGCTCTTATATGCCCTGATTTTCGCCTTTTTGGGATCGGGGTCTGGGACAACGAAGGGAAGATATGTCTCTTTCCCTCCGAATACAAAGGCATCCACGTCATTAAAGGAAGCCCCCTCCATTTTAAGAAGTCGATCAATACTCAGGCTGGGGAACCCGAAAAAATTTTTCACACGCGAGATACGTTCTTCCTGCAAAGCAGATAAAATTTTACCATCTCTTATTAAGGCTGCGGAACCATTGTGACCACTATTAATTCCGCATATCAACATATTTAATCTCCTTTATAGAATAGTGTTATTTCAGCGTTATACGAAGAATATATCCAAACAAAATAGGAGCACCATAGAGTGAAGAAACATTTTTATAAGTAAATTATCAAAAATAAAAATGATTCTTAATTGGAAGCGTGGAAAGTATTCTTTAAAATTCTACTCGAACTAGCGTAAATATATGGCATAACCGCCCAGCGTAACATATCACGATTTTTTTTAATGCCAAGCAAATCAATTTGCGAATAAATCATATCGCCCTTGACAAAATTCTTTTCAATAGAATCTGAAAGATTATTAACTAATTCCTCATCCTTCAACAAAATCCCCAAATTCAAAACCTCAGCATTATCATATAAGTCATATTTGACCAATCCAGGCTTATTAGTAGCTGTAAACCGCTTGAACAACCCGGTTAATTCATCTCGGAAATTCTTAAGTATATACTCGTACCCCTTCTTAACAACTAGATCAAAGTTTTTGAGCGGCAAAATAGTATTGGTTTTAATGATGTTTTTTAAAACAAAGCAAGAATGGAAACAATCTATGAACGATCTCCTCTCAGGCGAATAAAACCACGCACCATTTTCTTGTTGACCATCTATAATATAATTGTACATCTTGACAATTTTTTCTTTTAGTCGTTTGGCTGCAGCTTCATTAGCGTACCTCACCAAGAGTGAAGATGAGTACATAGAATAGGAAATCGCGTTATAAGCTATCCGATCATACAACGCGCCATAAGATGTAATTAAATACTTATCAGTCTCTTTCAGGACTTTCACGTATTCCTCGAAGAAGGGTAGGATACTTTGAATAATTCCATCATAATCGCTTGTATTAAATGCCTCACTATACTTTATAAACGCCTCTAATACATAAGGCGTAATGGTCGTAAAGGGGGCATTCGCTTCATATATCAGCCCCTTCTGTACAGGATACTTCCAGCCAAGCCCCCAGCAACTACCCTTGAAACCCCTACACCTTAACTCAATTAATTTATCAAGATGATGCTCAGCCGCCTGTTTGTATTCATCTTTAGGTTCAATAGAATTCAAATTTACGATTGTTAGCACCGCAAATGCCCGCACTATAGGATAGTCATGTTTGGAATAAAAAAGTCTGGCTCTGTTATTCAAGAACATATCAAAGATGGTAAGTAGCCCGGCAGGAAAAAGACCTAATGTATGGTGACAATTGTAAAAATTCTTAACCCGAAAGCCAAACTCTGTTTTCCATATATCGTAAGGATCATATGTCCTAAGATCTGTTTGAAGGCAGTACTTTTTAATTAAGCAATACAGGTTGTTCATGAACTATTAGTTCTTGCACTCAATAACAGATCGGTAAATATTCTCAATTCTCTTGGCCGCATTTGACGCCATGAAATGCTCCCTTGCGTAAAGTCGATTATATTCTCCGATTTTCATTCGAAGGGGACGGTCCTCTATTAATTTTTCCAGCAAACCGGCAAATACCGAAGGGTCCTTGCTATCCGCCAGAAAACCCATACCTCCGTCCACAAAGAAATTACGAATTCCGCCTTCCGGCCGCGTAATGATCGGAAGACCGTATGCCATAGCTTCGATAAGGGAATTCGGCATTCCCTCACCCCATGATGTAGGGAGGAAATATGCATCTGCTCCGATGAAGGCCTTATGCTTCGCGTCGCCACGGAGGTAGCCCGTAAACTCGATCCCCTCTGTTTTGAGGCTATCGGCGTACTGGCGCGCCTTATTAAGTTCTGGGCCTACTCCTGCAACTGTTATGGATATGTGTGAATGTCTTGCTTTCAGGATCTTGTAAGTGTCAAGAGACTCATAGATGCCCTTACTCTTCTCTATGCGCGCCAGGAATAGGATATTAAACTTTGGACTATCGCTAACTTCTTTACTAGGTATAAGTGATTCCGCTTCGCACCGTTCGAATATAGTATCATCAGCAACGGTTGTTTCCAAAAATATCGGTTGTCGAAATCCCATATTGATCAGTTTGTCCTTGAAGTCTGGTGAGAGAACGACAAAAGCGTCGGCTTTGTTGTAGGCGAACCGAAACAGGGGAAAGAAATACATTCTTATGGCTCGTTCGAAGCCAAGATCCCACCCCCTAAAAAAGACCATGGTCTTTTTTTTCAATAATTTTGCAATCAGGAGATAAACCCCGTCCCGTATAACGGCCTTGTAACCCAAAGAAGGATTGAGATGTACAAGATCGTAATGGTTTTGACGCAGTTTCTTAGTAAAATTCCAATAATCCATGAGCAGGCGGAAGAGAATCCGTACTGGTTTTTCCGAATCGGTTCTCGCACCGATGGTATAATATTCAACGTCCTCGATGAAATACGGGTGGATCACGTTGTAATAGTTAGCCACTCCTCCTGCCTTTTCGAGATGTACCGTATTTAATAGGATGCGCATTAATTTTCAGTTCTCGAACCAACCATCAAGAATCAGGAGCAACCAAAGAAAATTGACGTAGTTCTCCCGACCAGTCATGTGGTTTCTCCCACCGGAAACCACCCTATCCGAGGCGAAGAATCTGTCCAGCTACAGGGGTTCACTCCAGATCCTCCGATAAAGATGAACAACATGCCGGTGCGGCAAATGCCGGGAGTTTACACATATGCTGTTAGCCGACTCGACTCCTCCGATTGCCGTTGGGTGTTACCGACGAGGAGGATTCTCTCTTTTCCCGCCTACATACGGGAATTCGGTCGCCTTGTTGGACCAATCGCCTTGCGACGAGAGAGCCGGGATCTACTTGGGGGCGGAGGAAACCCCTGACCGCCCCGGCTAGACTGAACAACCAGGACACCATGCAGTACACCGCAACACCCAAATCCCTCCTATAACGTAAGGACAATAAGACGAACGGAAGCATGAAAACACAAAAGAATATTCCTAATCTGCCCTTCTCGCTGATGGGAGATAGCCAAACGAAACAGAGCGCCGCCAACCAAGCTGCAGTTACGTAGAGGAACATGAAATGAAGGGCAATACGGAAAAAATATGATTTTCCAAGCGCAGAGCGGATGCACTCACCCGAACCCATGAGAGCCCCACTTTTCCGGCGACGCAGGAGGAGAGTGTAGCCCCCCATCTGATGGGGATAGTGTAATCTGCTGATAAGTGGCAAACGGATCAGCTTCCATCCTGCATGTGTTAACCGAACGCCAAGTTCCAACTCCTCAAAGGAATGGAGGTTCCGGTTTGAAAAAAAACCCA
>Ga0255055_10001756_pt1 | contig 15570 bp, 11 predicted proteins | sample JV7_2_27_MG_FD_188633 | JGI IMG/M metagenome (GOLD analysis project Ga0255055, IMG submission 188633) | Seawater microbial communities from Jervis Inlet, British Columbia, Canada - JV7_2_27 | ecosystem: Environmental > Aquatic > Marine > Inlet | place: Canada: British Columbia | collected... | reverse complement strand
ACTATCTGAAACTCCAATGGACGTAGAAGTAAATACAGAAAATAATGTTTCTAGCAAAGAATACGACCAGCCAAGACGCCCTTACCGAGGCGGTAGAAGCGGCGGTTACGGCGGTAGAGGCGGCGGCGGCGGTTACGGCGGTAGAGGCGGCGGCGGCGGTTACGGCGGTAGAGGCGGCGGCGGTAGAGGCGGCGGCGGATATCGACCTAGATATTAAGCTAAAAAAATAAAATATTGCTTTAAAAAGCAACCCTCACTTTCTTTTATCTACTTTTTTTGAGAATATGTAGATACCTAAAGCCATCTTTTTTTTATGTTTTTTGAATATAGGTGTTAATAAATGGTTCAAAATAATTCATCAAAGCCAAATGTTAAAAAACTTTTAATTACTGCAAAAAAACCTGAAAAAATTTCTCCACAGTTACACAGATTTTATGAAGGAAAAGTCCAGGTAATGCCTAAATGTTCAATTTCAAGCAGTGATGATTTTGCTATATGGTATACTCCAGGTGTTGCTGCAGCTTGTAGTGAAATAGCGAAAAATCCTAATAGTTCATTCGAGTTAACAAATCGCTGGAATTATGTAGGTGTAGTATCTGATGGTTCGCGTGTTCTTGGTTTAGGTGACATTGGACCAGAAGCTGCTATGCCAGTAATGGAAGGAAAGGCACTACTTTTTAAATACCTGGGGGGTGTTGATGCCTTTCCTATATGCCTAAAAACTAAAGATCCTGATGAAATAGTGCGTACTTGTGAATTTCTTGAACCAACTTTTGGTGGAATAAATTTGGAAGATATTTCAAATCCTAAATGTTTTCAGGTTTTAGAACATGCAAGAGATCAATTGCATATTCCAGTATGGCATGACGATCAACAGGGAACAGCAACTGTAATTTTAGCGGGTTTAATTAATTCTTTTAAAATTGTTGGAAAAAAACCAACTGAAAGTTTAATCACTCTTGTTGGATCTGGCGCTGCAAATATGCGTACTGCATATGTGTTAATTCGCTGGGGTATTAAACCAGGCAATATTATTATGGTAGACTCAAAAGGAATTATACATACTAATAGATCAGATATTAAAAAGAAAGCAAATCCTTGGAAATACGATTTAACTCAAAAAACAAACTCCGAAGGTCGAACGGGAGATATTTCAAATGCTTTCAAGGATGTTGATGTAGTTGTTGCAGCATCTAAACCTGGTCCTAATACAATCAAAAAAAAATGGATTAAAACAATGGCTAACAAATCAGTAGTGTTTGCTTGCGCTAATCCAATTCCAGAAATATGGCCTTGGGATGCTAAACAAGGAGGTGCAAAAATAATCGCTACAGGTCGAAGTGATTTTCCTAATCAAGTAAACAACAGTTTAGGTTTTCCAGCAATTTTTCGTGGTGTTTTAGATGTGAAGGCAAAGACTGTAACTGATGATATGTGTATTGCTGCCGCAACAGAACTTGCCTTATTTGCAGAGGAACGCGGTATTAGTGAAACAAATATTTTGCCAACAATGGATGAATGGGAAGTTTATCCTAGAGAAGCAGTTGCTTGCGCTATCAAATCAATCGAACAAGGTGTTGCTAGAATAAAACCTAGTAAACAAGAATTACAAGAAAAGGCTACAACTATTATTCTAAACGCTAGAAATTCAACAAAACTGTTAATGAAACATAATTTAATTAAAAAAAATCCCTTTGAAAAAAATCGGTATAAGTAGGAAATGCAGATCACAAACTTAGGATTTGTTTGGGAGAAAATTAATTAAGACGTCAATGGAAGTTTAATAGTCAGTGAATTAAAATGCGATTAGACTATACTATGTACATTTTAGGTATTGTTTTATTAGCTATCACAATTTTACCTTTCCTGGTTCATATAGAAGGTATAAATGATGATGAGCTAAATTTGTGGGTAATTTTAACGGTCGTTCTTGGATTAATATCAATTATTTTAGGCTATTCTCAAAGACCCAAGACTCCAGCACAATCTTGCCAAATACCTGTTTTTTTACCTGAACCTAAAAAAGATGTTGTGTCCTCTGAAAAATCTATTAAAAAGAATATCGAAAATAAACTAGAACCAGCAGTAATTAATGTCGAAAAAACACCGGAAATCATTCCTGATAAACTAGATATTGAAATAACACAAGTGAAAGGAATTGGAGAAAAAAGAGCAATTCAATTAAACACCTTAGGAATAAAGACAATTAATGATCTTGCTAATGAATCAGCAGCAAATATTTCTAAAAAATTAAAAATTTCTCCCAAGATTACCAGAAAATGGAAAGCAAGTGCTAAAAAACTATTAAAATAATTTTTTTAGAATTTAGAGCGGCAGTATTCTAACAATATTTCTTTTTTCAAGACGTTTTATAGCATCAATACATTCTTCCTTTTTTTCTACGTTAATATTTAGATTGTGCATAATGTCAAGAACAGAAACTTCAGATCTACCAAAATTTTGTCTACGGTTTCTAAGGTGAGTTACAATTGACCTTTCAAGTTTCCCACATCGCCATGTTGTGTTTCGCAATAAAACAACAATGGTCTTAACGATGGTCGTTTCGCTGGTTTTAAATTCCTTTAGGCCTCCCAACTCTCCCCCGCCAAGTTAGTTAACGGTATCGTATTTTTAAACTTTTGTTTATAATTAAAAAACCCAACTGAATAAGCAGTAAATATGTCTCTTTTTTGGAATTTGTGGCCAAAACAAGCTTATTTTTAAATTTATGTATAAATTACCGCATATTTTCCCAATATGACCAGAAATAATCAATATGTTGCAATTCTAGATTTTAATTATTTTTTATTTTGTACTAGTTAATGGTAATAATTTTCCGGAATTATCACTTTCCTTATTTCCCAAAAAGGGTTTAAGATGTAAAATTTGTTGTGCAATAAAACTAACAAAAAATCTGAACCACAAAGTGATGACTCTGGTGAGTATCGTGGCAGTAGCGCTTAATTCCCAATTTATGCCTAAAGATGTAAACATAGTGGTCATTGTTATTTCAGGGAGTCCTACTTCAAACGGAATCCCGATTGGAATAGATTTTACAGCAACAACAATACCCGATGTAATGAGCAATATACTCCAAGCCACTGGTTCACCTGTAGGTGACAAAGATACAAAAACTAGATAAGGTATACTCACAGCAAAAATCCAAGTCAAAATTAGATATCCTAAAGAAATAAACAATGCTTTTGGATTCTTTTTAAATTCAATCATTGAATCATGAAAACTTCCTGCCATGTTAATAGCTTCATCACCGATTGCAGCTATTTTTTCCTTCCATCTTTTTGGACTAAAAGCCTTTCCGACTCTTACAAGCCAACCAATAACTTTCAAACTCCATTTTTCTTTAAAAGAAAGCAAAATCATTAAAATTAATCCCGTACTTATGGCTGCTGTTAAAAAAAGAACTAGATTAAAAACCAAAGAATCAATTTGACCTTCAGTATAAATCAAACTCAACCCCAAAATCAGAACTGAAACATTCATGGTCATTCCCAAAATTCTATGCGTAACAAGTGAAGCAACGACCTTTCCACAAGAAGTATTCCCCTGTTCTTTTGCTATCAGATAGACTCTTAATGCTTCTCCACTTACAGATTCAGCAGGTACTAATATATCAACAAAGATTCCGCTCCAAACTAACAGATTAGCCTTTAACACAGACAATTTAACCTTGAGAAAATTGATCAAAGTTCTCCAAGATAAAGAGAAAAAAAAGATTTCTAAAATACTTGCTAAACCAGCAATTGAATAAATAACTGGATTAACGGTTTGCAGTTTGTTAAAAATTGCCACTAAATCAACTTGAAAGATGTAAATGTACACAAAAAAAGCTAAGATGCCAATTAAGGGCATCAATAGTGTTTTTCGACCAAACGTAGTTTTTGGCGGCTTAGGTGGACATTCCATAAATTTACACCAATCTAACGCAGAAGAATAGATATATGATTTATATATTTTCTATAATTGAGAGATTTTAAAATGTATCTTTTTTTACTCTAAATAAATCGGAAATCTAAGGAGTGCTGCAATTCCACCTAGACTAAGAAGTTTAGTTCCTCCTTCATGCTCAGTGCTAACAATGGATACAAATCCTTTTTGTTGTTCAACTTTTTTCATTAGTTGATCTAATTTAGATCTGTTATCATCAAAAGATTCTCGAAGTAGTATATCTGCAATTACGATTCTTTCAACTGCCCCTTTATTAATAGCATTTTCAACCAAATCAATTCCATACAAAACTGTATGTTCTTCTTTGCCTAGCCTCTTCATTATTTCCTCTATTATTTCTGTTTCTTCTAAAATCCGTAACTTATTTGAAGCCTTTAGAAGAACCCCGGATCGTAAAGCTTCTAAAATACCTGCAGTACCTCCATTATTTACACTTTTAATATCTGCTACAGATTTAGATACTTCTGGAGATTCTTTTGAAAGAAATGTAGCAAAATTATTTTTTATGAATCCAACACCTAATATGATTATTGGACTATGGTGAAGTGTCCAAATTTGATTTATACTTTTTAATACCCGCTTAAAATATTCGGTAGTAACTTTTTTTCTTAATTCTGGATTACGTTTACCCGGAATTTTTATCCGTTCTTCAACTTTAGTATCAATTCCATACTGTTTGGTTTGTGCAACAGCAAAACTCTCATCATCAATTGATACAATTATAATAGATTTCTCAGTTTTAGTGGATTTTTCTATACGATTTAAAATATGTTTAGGCCAAGATTTTTTTACTATAGTAACCGGCTTATTCAAAGATATAGAAATTGTATGATGAACACCTGTTGGAATATTATCAGGTGCTTGACAGATTAAACCATGTACCCTCAATCTCCCTAAAAATTTATCCCATCCAATATATTCAACTTTAACACCCATGAAAGCAGAAATACGTTCAGCGCTTTTAGGTCTAGAAAACTCGTGGTCTGATCTGAGCGCTCTTGAGGAATAAGCATAAACCTCATCGCCTTTGTATATTACATTATACAAATGCCAAAGATCATCCTCTGAAGTTGGAATTATCTTTATGAAATCTTTTTGTAAATCTTTTTCAATAATTTTCACGATTATACCTATCCATAAAAACTCTAATGTTATCTAAATAGATTTCACTGACTTAATTCTTAATAATAAATAGTAACCTATATAGAAAAACCTATAATCATCTTTCATTTCTACATCAGTTTCTAACTAATTAAAGGTGAACTTATGCCTCTAGCAGAATTAACATTTCAACCAAAAAAAATGGAAAGAGGTTACAACAACAGAACCCTTTACGTTAATCTTTCAAAAATGAAAATAGAAAATAAACCAGTTTCAAAAAAAATGAAACAAATTTTTACTGGAGGTCGTGGATTTAATCTCTGGTTAATGTGGAATTCTTTACCCCAAGAAAAGAAGGTTAAATGGACAGATGCTGAAAACGAAATATGCATATCATCAGGTCCTCTTTCAGGAATTCCAGGATTCCCAGGGGGCGGAAAAAGTATTGCTATGGCAATTTCTCCCTTAACTCATATGATAATCGACTCAAATGTAGGAGGCTATTTTGGACCATATCTAAAATATTCTGGTTGGGATGCATTAGAAATTCAAGGGAAATCAAAATCAGAGATCTACATTTTTATAGACGGAGATACTCAAAAAATTATTGTTGAAGATGCCCAAGATCTACCCTCAGAAACTAATCTTATTGTAGATATTTTGGCAAAAAAACACAGTCCTGAGAATCCACTTTACATCTCTGTTGTTTCGACAGGTCCTGGTGCCGAACATACTCTTATGGGATGCCTCAACGTTTCCTGGTATGACGCAATAAGAGATACACACAGATTTAAGCAAGCAGGTCGAGGAGGAATTGGATCAGTTCTTCGAAACAAGAAAATAAAAGCTATAGTTATTAAATATTCAAAAAAAATGAAGTTAGAAAAAATTAATCCTGCAGATAGCAATCTCGTTAAACAAGTAATTTCAAAATACAACAGTGAATTGCGTAAACTTGATCCAAAACAAAATGAAATGTCTATTGTAGGTACAACTCATTTAGTTCCAATAATGAATAAATTTGATTTATTACCTGTGAATAATTTTAAATATGGTAGTCATAAACAAGCAGAAAATCTGGGAAGAGAGGTTTATCGAAATAAATTCAACTCTGGATATGCCGGTTGTTGGGTTGGTTGTGCTCTTTCTTGTTCACATGTCGTCAAGGATTTCGTCCTTTCAACAGGACCTAATAAAGGTCAAAGAGTATTTGTAAATGGCCCTGAATATGAAACAATTGCAGGAGTAGGATCTAATTGCGGAATTTTTGATGCTAATTATGTCATTGAAATGAATTATTATTGTGACATTTATGGATTAGACACGATAAGCGTAGGAACTTCACTTGCATTTGCTATGGAATGTTATGAAATGGGAATAATTGACTCCAAATTTACTGGTGGATTAAACTTATCTTTTGGAAATAAAGAAGCTGCTTTAAAAATTATCCACCAGATGGCCCAAGGAAACGGGTTTGGAGTTATTATCGGAAAAGGCATAAGAAAAATGAAAAAAATATTCGAAAAGAACTGCCATAATAAGAATATTTTAGACGAGATAGGAATGGAGTCCAAAGGTTTAGAATTTTCAGAATACGTAACTAAAGAGTCCCTAGCACAACAAGGAGGTTATGGGTTAACTCTAAAGGGCGCACAACATGATGAAGCATGGTTAATCTTTTTAGATATGGTACATAATTTAATGCCAACTTTTGAACAAAAAGCTGAAAATCTCCACTGGTTTCCAATGTGGCGAACCTGGTTTAGTCTAAATGGATTATGTAAACTCCCTTGGAATGATGTAGTTCCAGAAGAAAACAACAAAACTAAAGAACCAGCAAAAGTGATGTCTCACGTTGAGAATTATGCTAAATTCTATTTTGCTATAACAGGAAATAAAGTCACCGAACAGGACATAATATTGATGAGTGAAAGAGTCTATAACTTTCAAAGAATCTTTAATATAAGAATGGGCCTAGGAACACGCGATCAGGATACGGTTCCTTATCGAGCAGTAGGACCTGTGACCAAAGAAGAATATGTTAGTAGACAAGTCCGTTACGATAAACAGCTAATAGAAAAATTGTGCATCAATCCTGAAAATAAAACAATTGAAGAAAAAATAGAGTTATTAAAGGCGTTTCGTAAAAAAGAATATGAACTTTTAAAAGATGCTGTTTATAAAAGACGAGGATGGAACACCAATGGTATACCTACAATCAAGAAAATAAAATCTTTAAATATAGATTTTCCTGAAGTACTAGCTTTAATATCCTAATATTCGTATACAAAAGCATCTCCAAAACAAAGAAATAGATACCAAAAAGCGTTTACATTCTATTGTCTTTTTATTTTAAAGCAAACTTGCTTAAAAAATTTTTTTATAGATATATTTATTTTTTAGCTTTAGTTATTCGAACAGATTCGATATTTATATATTAATTAAAAATGTTGGAATTAATTGTAAAAAAAATAATATTTTTTCACAAAATATTTATAATTAACATAAAAAACTATATTTTTTGATATAAAATTTTAGATTTAAAACTGAAAATACTCAAAAAAAATTCTACACAAAGTTTTTGACATTGAATTAACTGCGAAAAAATTCGAAGTAACTTTTTATAAAATTTATAGTTAAAAAGAACCACCATATCTAATTAAAAAATACATTTATGTATAAATATCAACGTTTGAATACAAGAATTGAAATAAATATTCACTTCATTTTCGAACTAAAGCAATAATTCAGCACATTAAATAAGATTAATAAATTTGGAAAGTGAACGCTAGTTAAAAAAAATATATCCCTTTTTTCATGAAATCTATGCATAGATTTATAATCATTAAATCTAGATTTAATAAATTTAATTCCCTTAATTTGTCTATATCTGCTTTGAGGTCAAAAAACCATTATAGAAAAAAAAATGGCGCTTTCAATCTTAAAATTGACAAATAAACAATCTGTTGATTTAAATTTAATTAGCAAAGACTCCAAGATAGATAAAAGAACTGTCAAAAGAATTCTAAATAAATTTAGTTTAGAAGGATTAATTTCTCTTTCTGAAAATTCTATACAACTAAATAATTATAGCCGCATTATGCTATCGATTAAAGCTATAAAATTAGGTGCAGATATGGAATATTCCACCAGCTTATTATGCTGGCAAGAATTTGAAGGCATAGCTGCAATTGCTTTAGAACGAAATAATTTTTCAGTAAAAAAAAATGTAAGATTCACATATGCAAAAAAAAGAAATGAAATAGATTTAGTAGGTTTAAAAAAACCAATAATCCTATGTATAGATTGCAAACAATGGCATCGAGAAATTAACCCCTCTTCTTTAAAAAAAATTGTCACCAACCAAATTAACCGAACAAAATCTCTAATGGATTCATTACCAAATATTAAAACAAAGATCGAATGCACTAACTGGGAAAATGGAATATTTGTTCCAGCTATTCTATCACTAATACCCATCCGCAATAAATTCTATAATTTAGTTCCAATAATTCCAATCTTACAATTTCAAGATTTCTTAAATCAATTCCAAGGTTATATTAGCCGAATAAAATATTTTAAAAAAAAGTTTTATCATCTAACTTAAGATTTTTAAGATAATTAATTATCAATTTTTTAATAAAAGTCCTTACACTAGAACCCAATTAGAAAACTTATAATCCTTCATCAATTTCTTTATCAATTTTAAAATTTCCACGATTACTCCTAGTTATTCTCATGTTTTCAAGAATTTTATCATTCTCCCAATCCTTCCAACTTACTCTTTTAAAAAGCCATTTCTTTTTCAGATGTGCTGCAAGTATCGCATATTTATTCTCTTTTTTTATAGGAAAAAATTCATTCAGGAATCTAAAAAGTTTATCAATTTGTTGCTTAGGGAAATATGCAAAATAACTCGAGTTTTTAACTTCAAAAGCAAATACATTATTTTTTTTTCGTGCTACGACATCAGGTAACGGACTTAAACTAGGAGCACTTACCGGAATTCTTACAGCATTATACCCATTTTTTTTTAATAAAGTTACTAATGCTCTTTCACTATAAAAACCTCGATTACGCCAACGCCGAAGCCTTAGTTTATCATTATCCGTTAACATTTGTTACTCAGGAACTGTATATGATAAACATATTAAAAAAACCTAATTGATAACAAAAGATGTAATCACAATAGTTTAACCAACAAAAGAGAAAACAGTACCTAGTGCTTACTTGGTGATGATGTTTTTCATGTTTAATAATATCATCACCAACATCACTACGCCGTATTTTTGATATGTTGGATGGTTGAAAAAATGGTTAGTTTTAGCTACTACAAAGATAATAAACTTGTTTAAAGCAGAATAATCTCCTTAAGAAAAGCTATTTTTAAGTCTTTTTATTAAAAAACTCTAAGCAAATCTCAAAGAAATTGAACCTTAAAACAAATCATAACTATTACCAAGGGGGTCTAAATAATGATAGTATTGATAACTTAAAAAAAATCAATTATAACTCCTGAAATAACTCAAAAAGAAACAAAACATTGGTAATTAAATTATGAAAAAACCTTCTAAGTATTAACGTGCCAAAAATAGAAAAAAAATTCGAAGATATATCGAAGCTACTCCTCAAAAACTTCGCATGGACTTTATCAACGGTCTTTATATGAGGCACTGGTTATCTCCATGGGAAGTCTCTAAGGGATATGTATCGGAGGCTAAATTGAGCTTATTTTTTGATTTAGTCAATTTTTAGCCAAAATCTATTGTCGCAACCAAGTGGAATAAACAGTGATTTTTTTTGATGTTTTTGTTCGATTTATTTCCTGCTATATTTTAGCTTAAAAAGCAGAAGTAAACCTTATTTATTCCTTATTTTTGTTTTAAAATTGTTTGAATCTTCGTAAAATTTAGCATTAATTCACATATGTTTCTTTTTATACTTATTATTGAATTTGAAATAACTGCTTTTATTATTTGAAACATGTTCCTACTGAACATTGGGGAGTAAATGGGTTGTCTTTTGAGTATTTTGGTTCAGGTTCAGAAACTTTAAGTCAAAGTGTACAAGAAGGCAGCCACAAAGTGCGCTGGAATTGGGGAAAATTCAAGAATACTGAAGGCTTTCCCGTAAATGATAGTTTATTAAATCAAGTTATCGGTCAAGAGACAGCTCTAAATGAATGTTTTTTATGTTTAACTGAATGGGTTCACAAACTCAAAAATTTGGAAAAAACTCAATGGTACAATAGCTGGAATAATCCTGATGCAGATAAACCCTCAGCAAAAACAATGATTAGTCCAGGTCCATATCTCTTACTATTAGGGGATCCGGGAACCGGAAAATCATTGCTTGGACGTGCGCTATCTGAAAAACTTACTAATGTTTATAAAGAAAATGGAATAAAACTCTTTGATGTTTGTGCGTGGAAAAATCAAGTGTTACCTAGTCAACCTCGAGTTTCCATTCATAAAGCAGGAACTGGGAAAAAAATATTAAGAAAAGAAGAAATAAAAGATCTTAAACACAAATTTGTAACAAAAATCGGAATAAAAGCTATCCAAGTTCTTTTGTTGGGTTTGGGTTTATTTCTTCTAGGTGTAGGTTTTTATTTTATGATTCAGGCCTGGCAAACTTGGGGTGAAAATCAACCATATTTAGGAGATACTATTCAAAGTTTTTATAATAATAATTTTTCAGAATATTTTATTGCTAGATTCATTAATTTTGTTCCTTTAACATTTATTCCAGGTGGAAGCTTAATTTTCTTTAGCATCTTAATTTGGTGGTTTTCACGGTTAGGTGGGATGGGAGGCGTTAGAGGAGTAGGAGGAGCTAAACAAAGTGATGTTCCAAAGCTAATTGTAGATAATGCAGTAGATAGAGCACCTTTTATTGATGCTACAGGGCATAAAAGTGCTCAACTTTTTGGATCAGTTGCATGGGATCCCTATCAAACAGGAGGTTTAGGAACACCAGAACATCAAAGAGTAACAGCTGGGGATGTTCATATCGGTTCAATGGGAATATTGTATATTGATGAAATAAAAAATTTAGATCCTGAAGAAGCTGTCACATTATTAACTGTATTAGAAGATGGCCAACTTCCGATAACTCTTCGAGGGAGATGGGCTGGAGGAAATAGTTCTGCAATGGCAGTAGCAACAGAACCTGTTCCTGCGATAACTTTTCTCGTAGGTGCAGGGAATTTTGATAGTATAGGACAAATTCATCCAGCATTAATGGATAGGATTTATGGTTATGGCAAAGTTGTTAGAATGAATAATGATATGCCAAATACTATACAAAATCGTAGGAAATATGTGCAATTTATTGCCCAAGAAATTAAGCGATTTAATTTACTTCCTTTTGATCGAGAAGCATGTATTGAAATAGTGGAAGAAGGCAGACGGAGAAGTAATAAGCGTGCTGCTTTATCCACAAGATTTAGGCCTTTAATCTCTATTATTAAAACTTCTGCGACTTTAGCAATTAGTGAAAATCGCGAAATAGTCCTAAAACGTCACGTTTTAGAAGCTTTAAATGAACACTGTAAAACTATTCAAAAACAACTTTTAGAACATCAAATTCATGAAAGAGGAAAACTGTTAGAAATTAAACCAGAGGGAATAAAATTAGGGCAAATACATGGATTAGCAGTAGTTAATGATCCCTATAGTGGTGAAATGACTGGTAGTGTTCTAGGTGTGAAAGCACAGCTTGTTAAAAAGATTGAGCTTCCTAGAGATAAACCTCTGAAAGGGTACTATAACGTTACTGGTGTTGCTAAAGGACAAACTTTTATTTCGGATAGTATTGCCAAAGTAAGAAGTGTAATTTTAAGGAAATATAGAGTAGATATTTCTCAAGATTATATGACTCATATAGATTTTGCTCAATCGTATGGTGTTGATGGACCATCTGCTGGGGTCACAATGGCTATCTTATTATGTTCTCTTATTGAAGGTAAACCAATTCGACAAGATGTAGCTGTGACTGGGGAAATTAACTTGAGTATAAATGGATCAATTCAAATTACTGCAGTAGGTGGAGTTCATGATAAAATAAAGGCTGCTGAAGCGTGGGGTTTCAAAAAAGTCGTGATTCCTAAAAAGAACTATTATCATTCAATAGATCCCAGAGATTACTCAATTGAAGTGGTACCAGCGGCTACTTTAGATGGATATTTGAAAGAATGTTTAATTGAAGAACATTTTCTTCAGCTTCCGTTGAAGAAATATTAATGAAAGTTTTTCGGGTTCTTCATTAGAGAAAAGGCAAAATTTCTTCGATGAGTTTATCAATCTATATAGTTAGAAATTCTTAAAATTACGTTTTATTGTCTATTTTAATAAAATATTATCAGCATTTTTATTTTTTTTTATGTCTATTACATATGTTCGATTTATTTCGTTTTAATTAAAGTAAAAAAATAATAAAATATTACCAGTTTTTCTATTTTTTTAGTCTATACTTCAGTAAATGTAATAATTACTTAGTTTATTTAGTCAATTTATTTTTTTTATGTCAATATTGATTGCGATAAAACGTTTTTTTTAATTAAAAAAAAATACATATATGTTTCGAGTAATTTCGATTATTAAATACAAATGAAAAAAAACATCTAAAGTGTTGGAACAACTACTATGATTTTTTCAAAAGAATATAAATAAAAAAGTGATTATTACCAAAATAATTAAAAATAATTTTTTTTATTATCAATTATTAAAATACTTGATTTTTTTCTTTAATATTATTTTTGTTGATTATTTTTTTTGAAGATATGCTTATCTTGTATTATTTGGAATATTGTATTAAGTGCTAAGAAATGGATACCCCTATACAAACTGAGAAATTAATTACTAGTAGACAAATGCGAGCTTTGGAAATAAATAGTCAATATTTAGGTATTTCTTTGCTTCAGCTTATGGAAAATGCAGGAAAAAATGTTGCCCATGAAATAGCTTTACGTTTTCCCGAAAAGAGGAAAATTTGCATTTTTTGTGGTTTAGGCGGCAATGGTGGTGATGGATTTGTAGCAGCACGTCATTTATTAAGTTTAGGATTTCAGGTATCAGTAATTATAGCAGGTAATAGTAAGTGGATTACTCATGAAGCTTCTTTAAAAAATTGGATCGCTTTGAAGAACTTGAGAGATTATATTTCTATAACAGAAATTTCAGATAGTGCAGATATTCCAAATATTAAAGCGGACTTAGTGATTGATGCATTACTTGGAACAGGTAGCAAAGGAAAATTAAGACAACCTGTTAAAAAATTAGTTGAATATATAAACTCTTTAGATTCTGAAAAAGTTTCAGTGGATATTCCTACAGGAATAGATTCAGATACAGGAAATACTTCAGGAACTGCTGTAAAAGCTAATATGACCATAACCTTTCATAAAATAAAACCTGGACTAATTATTGCAAAACCTTTTTGTGGGAAAATAATAGTAAGTAATATAGGTTTACCTCTAGAAATTGAAAAAATGACTGGTCCAGGAGATATTTCTCTAGTTTCTTCTTCAAGAAAGTTAAATTCACACAAAGGTGATTTTGGAACTCTATTAGTTATTGGAGGCAACAAATTATTCTCTGGAGCCCCTGTTTTAGCATCTCTTAGTGCCTTACGCGTTGGAGTTGATATTGTATATACTGCGAGTCCTGAAAAAACGGCTTCAATAATAGCATCTATGTCTCCAAATTTAATAACAATTAAACTCAAAGGTAAACACCTTAATCTCAATAATTTAAATTTCTTAGTTTCTTTTATCAAAAAATCAGATGCTATAGTTTTGGGTCCAGGTTTAGGAATAAACGATGAAACATTAGAATTTGTAGAATTATGTATTAATGAAATTGAAAAATTGGGAAAACCGCTCATTTTAGATGCAGATGGGATAACTGCATTTTCTACTTTTAAGAGATCTTTATCCAATCCATTTATTATTACTCCTCATGTTGGAGAATTTACAAAACTTTCAGGAAAAAAAATACCGAGTAATATCGAAAAAAGGTGTAAAGAAGTTAGAAAAATTTCATCAGAATTAAATGCAGTAATAGTATTAAAAGGAAAAAAGGATATTATCTGTGATTCTAAACGCATTAAAATTAATAATACGGGTAATCCCGGAATGACTGTTGGGGGAACTGGAGATGTTCTTGCAGGAATTATTGGGGGTTTAGTTGCACAAAAAAATGATCTTTTTGAGGCTGCTGCAGCTGGCGCATATATTAATGGGTTATCAGGAGATTTTGCAGCTGAAAAAATGGGTTATAATCTTCTGGCTACAGACCTTCTGGAATGGATCCCAAAGGTTTTTAGAAATCCAATGAGTCATCCCAAGGTGCAAAATAGAATTGGATACTTATCCTAGATTAACAGTATATCATGCCAATCAATGTGCTCCTAAAAGGTGTACAGGTCTAAAATTAAAACGATTTGGTTTAGCTAGAGTAGTTAAAAAAATAAAATTTTTACCTAGACGTGCAATTGTGTTAAATCCTTTTTCTGAAATTGCATTCTCCCCTTCAGATAAAGAAAGAATCAAAGATTTTGGACTTGTTGCTTTGGATTGCAGTTGGGAACATGCTGAAAAAGTTATTCAAAAACATGTAAAAGGGACCTCTAGATGTTTGCCTATATTATTTGCCGGTAATCCTGTGAACTATGGTAAAGCAACTAAATTGAATACTGTAGAAGCTTTAGCTGCTAGTTTATATATTTCAGGTTTTCAAGAGAGAGCAAAATATATCTTGTCAATTTTTTCTTGGGGGCATAGTTTTTTAGAAATAAATAAAAGTCTTTTAGAAAAATATGCTACAGCAAATAATAGTTTAGAAATTGTAAAAATTCAAAATGAACTCATAGGTGATAAAAGAATTTAATTATTGAAAAACTGTGTTTTGGTGATGCTTTTGTATACAACTTATAAGAATAATCATATTTATTCCAATAAACTTTTTTTCTTTAGAGGGAATTAAAATAGAATATATTGCGAATTTCTATTTATTCTTATTTTCTGTTGTTCTAATTTCTTTTTCAGGCGTATTGCTTCCTGGACCATTATTTGCCGTTACAATACAAAGATCAACAGAAAGGAAATCTGCTGGATTACTGATTTCTCTTGGACATGGAGTTGTTGAAGTTCCATTAATATTTTTAATATATTTTTGGTTAAGCCAAAATGTTATTCCTAATTATGTTTCAGTAACTATTGGACTTGTTGGTGGCTTGTTAATGATATATATGGGTTTGAATGCGTTTAGAAATAGAAATAAAAAAATTGAATATAAAAATTCGCGAAATGATTCATTTCTATCAGGAATTTGGACAACTGCCGCAAACGCTGGTTTTATTTTGTGGTGGTTAACAGTTGGTACAACACTTATTTTAAACGCTAAAATATTTGGTTTAGTTGGTTTTTCTATTTTTACGATTGTACATTGGTTATGTGATTTTACGTGGTATTCGGTTATAGCAGTTTTGATTTTTAAGTCA
>Ga0255055_10001754_pt1 | contig 15571 bp, 13 predicted proteins | sample JV7_2_27_MG_FD_188633 | JGI IMG/M metagenome (GOLD analysis project Ga0255055, IMG submission 188633) | Seawater microbial communities from Jervis Inlet, British Columbia, Canada - JV7_2_27 | ecosystem: Environmental > Aquatic > Marine > Inlet | place: Canada: British Columbia | collected... | reverse complement strand
TCAACACGACAGGCTGTGCAGATCCGGGCTGTTTCGATGTGAACCACCCCCTGCCCCTGCAACAATGCCTGATTTGCACTCCATAGATCCAAATATGTTTTCCCATCCCGGTGAACAATATGGCGATAGGCTTCCCGCCCGATACTCGCCTCAAGCTGTTCGATGACATCCGCCCCTACCTCGTAATGATCCGGTCCAATCGAAGGACCCAAACCGGCTAAAACGTCGGCGGGATCAGATTGAAAGGTTTGCACCATCGCCTGGACGGCAAATACCGCCGCCCGGCGCACAGTGCCAAGCCAACCTGCATGGGCAATCCCAATTGCTCTCCGCCGAGGGTCGTAAAGAAGAATGGGCACACAGTCGGCAAACCGCATCAGGAGTGTTACTTTGGGATCATCGGTTAGGATGATGTCTCCCTTGGTATGAGGGCGGTTGTTTCGGGGTCCATCGGCAACGACCACATCAGCAGAATGAACCTGCCAGACATCGAAAACCGAAGTGAGTGGACGGTCCAGGGCGAAAAATAGCCGCCGGTGATTCTCTGCCACTTTGTCAGAGTCATCCCCAACCGTGCCACCGAGGTTGAGCGATCGCCAGGGATCGGGACTCAAACCACCATGACGCGTGAAAACACCATGGGTCAAATCCGGCTGTAATAGTGACTCAAATTGGTAATAAACAAGGGATCCTGTTTGTGTGCGAACCATTGTCAGAGTCTACCATGGCGAGCAGAAAACCACGGCAGGCTGGGCATTTTCCGGAATCCTGTCTGCAGCTCTCCAAGGAGAACATGATAGTTCGTCGATCAGTTGATCTCACCAGCGGCAACAAGTTTTACCGCAACAAGGGTTTGGGTATCGACCATGATTTCCTCTACATACGGATAGGCCATCCATACATTCGCCACGCCGAAAAGCATCCCCGTGAGCGAACGGAGGAAGGGTGTACTCTCACGCAAGGGAAATGACAAGAGAGGTAGAGATGAAATCAACTGGGAACCCCCATCCAGTGCAAGCGGGATGATGCCGATGACAAACCAGGCCCAGATCGGCAGCGGTTTTAGCCTGTGCCGGAGGAAGGTGAAAGCCACACCCGCCAGAAAGATGCTCCCATAGATGGCGACATCACGCTGACAGAGGGCTACCTTATAGCCCACACTCTCGTTGCCGACGAAAGCCCGATCTCGCAGCAAATCTACGGAGCTGACACTCGCAATTTCTTCATAGCTCGTCGCCTCCAATCCTGCTATCTCCAAAGGATAAATGGGCTGCTCCCCTAAGAGAAACCAGGAACGGAAAGGAAGCTGGTGGCATAGAGGGCCATAGATCTTGTATATCACGCGGGCAGGAGTGGTCAACCCAGCCTTTAGTAAATATGGAGTGGTGAAGGGTAAACCGACATAGAGGAGAACAATTAGATTAAAGATGGCAAGCCAGCGGCGGGTGAAGAAAAGGAGTGCTTTATTCATCCTGACCGCCTGCCCTCGCGAAACGGACGAAGAACTCTCCTCGCCTGTATCCCCGTCTGCCGCCGCGTTTAGGGCGACTTTCAAATCGATCTCCGTGATGGGCGCCTCAAGAGTGTATGGCCCAATCTGGACAACCGGAACTTGCTCGAGATATCGATTGCGAAGTGCAGGATCCGCGTCGATGTCCACCTCGTGAAGCGTGTGCGGCACTTCCTTCTGGAGTGAGAACAGGAGGGATTTCACCTCGTCACAGAGACTGCAATCTTCTTTGGTAAAGAGCGTCACACGTATCATAGGGAATACCCAAGCTCAACCAGATAATCGCGCAGTTGACCCTCGGTTATCAGTCCTATATGGACTACATGAACCTCACCCTGGGGATCGACGAAGATGCTTGAGGGATAGCCCCGGATCCGGTAAAGTCGTTGAACACTGCCGCCAGGGTCGAGAAGGAGTGGGAAGGATAAGTCAAGTTCATCACGAAAAGCACGTACTGCCTCTTCGGGTTCGTCGAAATTTACTCCAAGAACGATGAACCCTTCGTCCTTTAGCTCTTGATAGCGACTTTCAAATTCTGGCATCTCCAAACGACACGGACCGCACCACGTCGCCCAAAAGGTCAGGAGAACCGTTCTTCCGCGGTAGTCACTCAAACGGACATCATTTCCCTCCAGGTCGCGTAATGCGAAATCGGGAGCCTGCGCACCGGTTTCTGGTGCAATTTTGCTCACCACCGTTCCTAATGCCAAGCCTGGCGAGGCCGTAGATAGAACACCCATGTTGGCTTCTGATGGTGTACCTGAGAAACCTAGAAATAAAACTAATGCAAAAGCGACGCCAAGGAGAAGGCCAACCAGGAGATATGCTGCAATGCGAGAGGAAGATCCTGAATTCATGCTCTTCCTAAAGGCCGAAGTCGACGAAGAAGCCGAATCGTGCAAGCTGCTCGAGCTTGCCGCTGAGCAGTAACACTCCAACAATCACCAAGATAATACCGGTGATGATGGAGATGTAACGAACGACGTTGCTGTATTTACGCATGAGTTCCGCTGCTCGTCCTATCCCCAAAGCGGCCAGAAGAAAGGGAACCGCCAGACCGAACGAATAAGCGCTGAGGAGAATGACGCCCTCCATAATTCGAGCGCTGCTTAACGCCAGCGTAAGCACGCCACCGAGGACCGGCCCAACACATGGTGCCCAACCGGCCGAGAAGAAAACGCCCATCAGCGCTGAGGAGAGGTAACCTAAGCCAGGGTTGGGCTGCACCTGCCGCCGCGTATCGTAATTCAGAAAAGGGATGTTGATCACACCCATCGTATGCAATCCAAAGATAATCACGACCACGCCACCGATGCGTGCCAGCCAAATTCGTAGATCATATAAAATGGCCCCGATGGCAGACGCCGCTGCGCCAAGAATTACGAATACGACGCTGAACCCAACGACAAAAGCCACCCCGTGCGAAAATGTAGTCCAACGGTTTGAGACAACATCGCCCGTTGAAGATACAGTTCGACCGCTGAGATAGCCGATATACGCTGGCACGAGAGCGAGTACGCAGGGCGATAAAAATGATAACAATCCGGCAAGAGCCGAGATGCCAACCCAATATGGGCTTAATGTAAGGCTGCTGAAATCCATCGAATCCCTCTATCCTCCATCATGCTCCCTTCTTGGTAGTTTCTTCACGTTCTGAATGGTTGAAGCATACCCCCTTCATCCCCAACGATCAAGGTGTCAGATCAACACTGCTCTCACCTTAGCGTGGTAAATGCTCAGGTGAGCTTCAAACCTCTCAACCTCAGGCTGTTTGACACAACGAAGATCGAGCTGAAAGCCATAGCCCCAGCGGCAAACATGGGGTTTAGGAATCCTAATGCGGCACTCGGAATAAGGAGCACATTGTATATCAGCGCCCAAAATAAGTTCTGCTTGATGGTCCGCAGGGTGCTTCGAGATAGGGTGATTGCCCGTGGAACGCCGCGTAGATCCCCGCTGAGAAGTGTAATTGGAGCAGCTGCGATCGCCACATCCGTACCCGTTCCAATAGCAATACCAACGTCCGCCTGTGCTAGCGCCGGAGCGTCATTGATCCCATCACCGACCATGGCGACAACTTTCCCCTGGCTCTCAAGGTCTTTAACCACTTCTGCTTTTTCACCCGGAAGCACCTGCGCTCGGATGAGACTGTTCCCCTGCTGATCTTGCGCGTGGATGCCGACCAGCGATGCGATCGCCTGGGCAGTTTGGGGGTTATCTCCCGTGATCATGACAACCTCCAGCCCCATACTGTGGAGCTCTTCGATTGCTTCGACCGAACCCTCTTTCACCGTATCGGCGATACCCAAAATGCCGGCGGGTTCACCATCAATCGCAACGGCAACAACTGTCTTAGCCTGCGACTGCAAGCGCTCTATCTCCCCCTTCAGGCCATCGATCGCCATACCACGTTCCCCAATCAGTTTCGGCGAACCAACGATTACCTCTCGCTCTCCCACGCTGGCGACAATTCCATGACCGGCGATGGCTTTAAATCCATCCGGTTCCTCTAAGGGAACTTCCTGATCTGCAGCCGCATCGACGATCGCCTCTCCCAAGGGATGTTCGGATCCACGCTCGGCGCTCGCAGCGAGCTTGAGTAAATCTCTCTCGCTCCCCTCCCATCCATTTGTGATGATGTCGGTGACCGTAGGCTGGCCGCGGGTGATTGTGCCCGTCTTATCCAGAATGACCGTCGTTAAACTGCCCGCCCGCTCAAGCGCCGCGCTAGATTTGAATAAAATCCCCATTTTGGCGCCTTTGCCGGTCCCAACCATCACGGCTGTAGGAGTAGCCAGTCCCATTGCGCAAGGGCAGGCAATGACCAGGACTGCCACCGTATTAATCAGCGCACGGGTAAAGATTGAGATCTCGTCCGTAGGAGGGGAAGCAAGATAAAACCAGCCCAAAAACGTAAGTACGGCAATCCCAATAACCACCGGCACGAAGACCGACGAAACCCGGTCAGCCATGCGTTGAATCGGCGCTTTACTTCCCTGAGCTTCCTCAACAAGGCGGATGATTTGCGCCAGGGCAGTATCCTTACCGATTTTTAACGCTTCGAACTTGATCCGACCCAGCTTATTCAATGTTGCGCCTATGACAGGATCTCCAGGTCCTTTCCCTACGGGCAGAGATTCACCGGTGAGCATCGACTCATCGACAGATGTTTTACCCTCGATCACAACGCCATCAACAGGGAATTTCTCACCGGGGCGAACGATAACAATGTCCCCCACCTCTACTTCTTCAATGGGTATGTCGATCTCCCGCTCCTCGCGGACAATGCGCGCCGTCCTTGCCTGAAGACCAAGCAAGGTTCTAATCGCCTCGCTCGTTCTACCCTTCGCACGCGCCTCCAGGAACTTCCCCAGGACGATCAAGGTGACAATAACCGCCGCTGTTTCAAAGTATACGTGCCCATCGATAAGCCCAAGCAATACCGGAATGGAGTAGAAGTATGCAGCCGACGAGCCCATGGCGATCAGCACATCCATGTTGGCTGCCTTGTTGCGCAGCGCTTTATAGGCCCCATCGTAGTATTGCCAGCCCACGTAGAATTGAACGGGGGTTGCCAGGGCGAACATCAGCCATGGAATCCAGCTCGCGTCCGCGATAACCGCAGGCAATAAACCAAAATCTCTGGACATAGAGAGCAGGAACAAGGGGATCGTGAGAATTAACCCCACCGTGAGCAATCGCTGCTGGTGCTTGATCTCCTTCTCCCTTGCCGCACGCTCGACGTCCTCAACTCGGTCGGTTGTCTTGAGCGCTTCAAAACCCGTGTTTTGGATCACTTTACGTAGATCGGACTGACTCACAATGGTCGGAACGTATTGGACACGTACATGCTCGGTAGCCAGATTCGTTGAAGCACCGACTACGCCGTCGGATTCAAGCAGGGCTTCGTCCAGCCGGCGCACGTCGTTCCCGTCACTCAATCGCTTCAGGACGAAATCTGCTTCACCAATGGCGATGTCATATCCGGTTCGTCTGATTCGAGCAATAATGTCATTTTGACCCACCTGGGTGGGATCGAATTCCACACTCGCCCGTTCAGAAGCGAGATTGACATTCGCAGATTTAACTCCGTCGAGCTTTTTCAGATTGCGTTCGACCGCGGCGACGCAGTTGGCACATGTCATACCGGTAATCGGCAAAGTGAGAGCTTTTTTGGCTTCTTCCACGATACTCATTACCTCGTCTTTGTCTTACCTGTGATCGATCACTGGTCAGTCCGCTTAGAATTGATCAATCGCGACGTTCCGTATTGAGCAACACAGATCGTCCGGCACGAAGTGCAGCGAAGTGACGTCCCTCACGTCACTCCATTGCCTTTCGAGGCTCACTACGTCTGCTCCAGCAAACCTCGAGGAGTTGAACACTACAGAGCTGGGGGGTAGTTGATCTCTGTCAGCAGGCCAACGATTGCTTCTTCTGTCGCCGGGGGATCAAACTCCACCTTCACCCGCCTGTCACTTTGTGAGGCTTCAACATTCTTCACCCCTTCAAGCTCCCCCACTTCGGTTTGGATCGTGTGGACGCAGTGACCACATGATATTCCAGGGACTTCAAATGAAACCGTGCTCATCTTAACCCTCCTTGTATACTTTCTCGGATTCCGTGCATCTATGCTTTCGTCGCTGTCTCGTAGACTTCGATGATTTCTTTTAGTACTCGTTCGCGCTCTCCTGGGTCATCACCTCGCACCGCGGTGCTCAAACATGAATGGAGATGGTCGTTCAAGATGTTCGTACTGACCTTGCTTAACGCCGCCTGCACCGCCTGGATTTGTCTGAGCAAATCGATGCAGTAGGCATCGTTCTCGACCATTCGCTCAATGCCTCGAATATGGCCGGCAATGTTTTTCAAGCGGTGAAGTTTGTCTTCGCGATCCATCATGAACTCCCATTATTTACCCCCCCCTACGGGGGTGGGGCTATGATAATACTATCGTATTGGATGAAGTTTGTCAAGAATGGGCTAGTCCACAGGGGTGCCCCTGCCATTATGAGCTTTGTTTAGATGTGGGGAATGAGATCGAGCAGCGCGGAGAGCGGCAACGTGGATGGTTTAACAGCTTCTAAGGGTGGCGCAAGATCCCGGAGGCGTTCCGACCATCGCCATAGTGAGATTAGATCCTCGGGGTATCGCGACGGACGGGCGCCAATGCTGGTCCAGGAGAAATTTCCTAAAGCCTGCGCCCACCCCTCCCACGGCACCATGTCCGGTGTGCGCGAGAGTGTGACCAAACCGCTGAAATAGACGGGCTTCCCACGGGGAAAGAATTGGCTCTGCGTCTTAAGAAATTGGCGACTATCCGTCGTGTTGAAAATCAACCATAGCGGCAATAAACCCGCGGAGAGCACATGTTGAGGATCATATTGTGTGAAGGTCTCCACCACGACGCCCTCTGCCTCGCGGCCCTGCCGGCGGTACAGTTCCTCATGGGCGAGGAATGCCAGGCGCGAGAATCCCTGCGGGTCGGCGAATTTAATTCGCTCAAAACCGAATCCCTGTTCGGCCGCGAAGACTTCCAATGCCTGGTCGAGGCCTGGCTCACTTCCCCACTCCGATTCGGGTCCCTCAACTGGTTCTTGATCCGGAATCCCCCAGCCGCCGCGGTGGTTTGAGCCAGATTCCGCCAGTGCGCGGTTGATACGATCGCTGCCTTCAATGAACTCCTGAGGTGAAATACCACCCCAGCCGCCGATTTGGTAGACCTGTCTGGAACCCACCCTGTACTGCAACCAGCGCGCATCGCAGTCCAGATAAACGATCGTACCATCTGGTTTGAGCTTGTTCTGCAGAAATTCCCGGTAACCTCGCGGGAGATCAATCAGCTTTAATCGCAGGTGACTGACGACGCGGGTCAGCCACCCATCATGAATCGGATCGAAGTGTCCAATAGCCATGACCTCCGGATTCCTCTCCAGAATCCTCTCCGCCACGCGCGAAGTGAGCGCAAAGTGAGGGGGCACTTCATCTTCGGGGCTCCCGCCTCGCAAACCGAGGATGAAAGGCTGGGGAAGAAATGGAACACCGAGCACCGCCGCGAGATGAGCCGTGGCACCACCCATAGCACTGCCTACAAGGATCGCCTCGAATTGGCCATCAACTCTCTCATAGTCAGCTAGACGCGCCGCGATGAGATGTTCGACCATGAGTTTTTCAGCTTCACGGGGTGGAAGTGAGGTCCATCGAAATTGCTGGCGGACGACGGCACGGGCGACCGAAACCGGCAATCGATTAAGCAGGGCAAGCCCCATCTTCTCAAACGCGTTGAAGTTAAAGACGGTTTCAGGATGGCCAGAAAGAACCCCGGCAATTAGCCTTGTTAGCATCGGAGAGGCGCTCTCCGCGCTTTCGAAGGCCTTCCGTTTTATCGCCGTATCTCCATCAACCATAAATCCTTCTCAGATCTTCGCGCTTAGATCTTCCCGAGCGCCTGCGCTTCTTGCTCACTCTGGGCTCGCGCCCGCATTTCTTGGCGGAGGCTGGAGATATCCTCCGGTACTTTGGAAGCCGCAAAAGCCAGGATTATCGCTCCCAGCACCCAGGCAATCAGGCAGATCCACAGGATCGCATCGTGCAGAGAATAGCGCACCGCAATCAAGCCGGCGATGAAAGGGGCTATCGCAGCCCCCCCGTTCTCTATGAATAGTTGGACAGACAAAGCAGTACTGCGGATTTCAGGCAGCGCGATGTCGTGCACTGTTGAGACGATATTCGCCGATGAAAAGGGAATGAAAAGTGCCGTCAAGATAAGCATGCCCATGAATAGATTGCGTTCTGCTATCGGAATATTCATCGTGATAGTAAGCAGCACCGCACCCAGCAAGACCGCAACCATCGCCACAAGCAATCTCCCTCTAGGCGTTCGCTTGAAGGCGAAGTCTCCTACAGCCCCACCTAGGAAGTAGCCGAATGCGAGCACAAGAATAGTCGGGGCGAGCGTGAACAGAATCGCACTTTCATCAAATCCTCGCTCGACTTCTAAATACCGAAAAAACCAAAAAGTTATTACATTCCAGGGAAAGACACCAACGAATCCCTGGGCGAACAGCAGCAGGAGCGTGCGCTTCTTGAACAACCCTAGGGCATGCTTACGATCGAATTTATAAACACCAATGTCCTCGATCCCTTCGAGCTCAGGTTCACTGCTGCCCCGCGGTGATTCACGCACCACGAATAAGATGATCACCGCCAGAACGAGCCCCAATGAGCCCGTCACATAGAAGATATTTCGCCAACCAAGGCTCGATGCTAAAAAAGTCGCCACGACGAGACCGAGCATGTAGCCCAAAGGTTGGGATAATTGCAGGAACCCGTAGACTTTGCCGCGCACACTTGGTTTGAAGTAATCGGACAACAGGCTATATATACCCGGGTAGCTCGAGTCATCGATACCCGTGGATGCGCGTGTCGCCAAGAATGTTTTATACGTTGGAGCAATGGCGCTCAACCATGTCGTCGCTCCCCATATCGCTGAGGCGAGCGCCAGCAATTTAGGTCTGGAGAAACGATCGTAAAGGTAACCCCATATTGGATAAAGAAATGCACCGACCAATAATGCGCCAGTCACAATTGCCCCCATCTGTGCTTCATTTATCCCGAATGTCTCCATGATTGGCGTTGTGAGCGGCGCCATGAGGAGACGATCCGATTGATGCAAGAGCATGAAGGCAAAGAACACAGCGAGAACGAGCCAGCGGGATTTCTTATTTTATGACATTTACTCCTCCGGTGGGTCAGGTCACTCGAGGTGGAGGGGGCAGTTGATGGCCTTGTTCAGCCTCCGGGTCATCGCGCAAGAGTTGAATTGCATGGGGCAGCGCGGGAATGATCACGGTCAAATTCTCCGCGACTGCTTTCGGGGAGCCGGGTAAATTAACGATTAAAGTTCGTTTGCGGATTCCAGCAACCGCTCGCGACAGCATTGCATGGGGAGTCTTGCCCATACTGCGCGCCCGCATCGCTTCCGCCAGCCCCGGCGCCAATCTCTCCACAACATTACCCGTCGCCTCAGGGGTCAGATCACGCGGGGAGAAGCCTGTGCCGCCGGTTGTCAGAACAAGATCGATCTCGCCGCTATCGCACCATGATGCAAGCCTCTCTTCGATTTCAGCCTGCTCATCCGCGATGATGTCGGAGGCGATCACTTCCCACCCTTGCTGAAGGGCAATTTCCTGGATGCGCGGCCCAGACCGATCTTCGCGCTCTCCCCGTGCTGACCGATCCGAGATCGTGAGAACGGCAACCCTCACTGGATCACCTTCCCCAGAACATATAAATCCATCACTTCAGCCCCAAACGAATCATAGAAATTTAATCCTTCTTCATTATCTTTCGTAACTAGCAAATAATACTTCCGGCAGCCTTTCGACCGCAAGCGGTGCTCAAGCTCAACCATCAGCGAACGCCCTATTCCACCGCGTCGCTCACCTGGCAATACGACCAGGTGATAGACGAGTCCACGGCGGCCGTCGAAACCGCCAAAAACCGTGCCTATAATCCGTCCATCACGTTCAGCGACAAGAAAAAGATCGGGGTCGCGTTGCAGTTTCTTCTGGATCTCGATTGGCGAATCCGATGGAGACAGCTGAATACCCGGGCCCGATGATCCCCAGAGTTTGCGTACTTCTTCGTAATCTTCTTCAAAGAGAAACTCGCGGATTTTCATCTTTTCAACCCATAGCAATAAGACTTGTGCGAACCAGAGATGTCTGGCTCGCACATAAAGTTACAAGAATTCTTCAAAGCAGCGTTAAGAGATGCCAATGGATAAAACCGGTTTTATCCCCCCTCAGGCTCGACCAGCGATTTCCAATCACCATGAATGCCGTCTTCAGTCACCCCAAAATAGACACGGTGCCCCTTGGCAATTTTTTGGATCAGGTCATATCGCATTCGGGTGCCGCGCTTCTGCTCCTTCAACACCCCCAGATCGCCTTTCCAGGAGACTTTAATGCCCGTTAGGTCCTCTGGTAACTTACGAAATTCAGAAATTGCGTAATGCCAGAGCCTCCGAGCTGAACTCTGGGTGACATTCTTAACCACGTTTCCGTTTCGCAAATCACGCATCGTGTAATACTGGATACCATTCCGTTCTTCCGAACCTACGATTTCTACTCCGGTTCGTGGGTGTTGAATTCCGGCTAGAGGCTCCTCCGTGACTTCCGGCTTCTCAGGGACTTCAGGTTTTGCACGCTGTCCTCGATGCACCAGGTTCACGATTTCATCCCGGACTGCGGGTCCTGTCTCAGCTTCATCCCGGACGTAGACTTTATTGTCATCGACCGCATAGGGCGGGTCATCACCGCGGGGGATGATCACCCGAATAACCGTTTTCCCTCGAGTCTCCATCGTATCAACTTGAACATCAAGCTGGGGGCTGATGCGTTTGCTTAACTCCTGCTGGAGTTGGCCAACGCTTGTCTTAGCTTTTGTGACCCCCACCGGTTCTTTCTTCGCTTCAGCCGGTATGCCGATATAAAGAGTTCCACCATTTGAGTTTGCGAAGGCGCAAACGTCAGCAATGACTTTATAAAGCCGACCTCCGCGCACAGTCATGCTCTCGTGAAAATCCTGGTTGATACTCGGCCCATCTTCACGTGCACGCTGAATGAAATCGAAGTCCTGGTCGGTTGCAGGCCAATGTGGGCGCGTGCGCGCGAAGTCGTTGCTGATAAACAGTTCTCTCAACGTTGCGAAAGTGACCGTTGGCAGCATTACCAGAGTCGCTCGATCTCCAACTCCGAGGTTCTTCTTGTTCTTCGGATCCGTTCGAATTCTGTGCGCATCGGAACCTTGAATACAGTGCATTCGACGCGGGTACTCCGGCTTTGTTCCGTTAAAAAATGCAGCCGTGGTCCTCCGCCCCTTCAGCCCCAAATCTGTAACCTCCAACGCATGAAGATGAGAGTCCTGTGTGTAGGCGATCTTGGTTTGACCGCCAAATCCAAAGCCGCGCATCGCAACCCCATGGGTTGAATTCGCGTGTGCTGCAATCGCCAATCCGCCCGCATCATCGATCAGCCGGTATGCCGTTAGAACGTCAGCGGATGCTCCCACGGTCATCGAGCCGTCATCAAGCTGATCTGAGGGGATATTCAGACTGAGCAGAAGATGCTCAATTTCTCTCACAGATTTCTCGGGCGGAAATATGGCTAGAATGTGAAAACCAAGCGTAGCCGTGAATTCAAACCCAGGAAAAACCGTAACCTTTTGTAACAGCCGGCGATACTCCTCAAGGCGACTGCGCTCATCTTCGGTGAGCCTGTTGAGGGATTCCAGCATCGCTAACTGTTCGATCTCATCCATCATCTGTCGATAACCCGCCACAGTATTGTGATCGGTGAAAGCGATGATGTCGAGACCTCGAGCTTCGCTCCGGCGTAAAATGTCTAAATATGTTACATCCGGCTCCTGGTAATCTTTCGATGCCGGCGTGTGTAAATGCAGATCCATCAATCGCCCATGTTTCGTTGCATTTTTACTTTTTCTTTTTGCCACGTAATTCTATTCTCCTATCGAGGTGGGGAAATATTCGTCCTACTTGCCACCACCAGAAATGTGTTTCTTAATTATCTCCAATAGCAAGTCAGGCGGATAGGGCTTCAAAAGGAAGTCATCCGCTCCTTTCAACTTGCTCTCATAACTCAAATCCATCCCAGAGGTCATAATGATGGGCAGATCGGCTAGCGAAGGATTCAATCGAATTTCAGCCAGGATCTCTAAGCCGTTGCGTTCAGAAAGAATGCAGTCCATCAATACCAGATCTGGCTGTTCATCGATCAAAAAACCCGGAATCCCTGTCCAGTCCCTACTCGCGAATGCATCAAACCCTTCGAGCTTCAAGAGAGTGATCAGGAGCGAGGTCGTCGATTCGTGGTCGTCAATAATCAATATTTTCGGCATTATTGAGCTCTAGCCGGGGATGCATTCGCGCTCCCTAAATGGCTTCCCCTCTATGATCGTCAGCCTTATAACTATTTCTCGTTGGTTTTTGATTTGGCGGATCGGGCTCCTTTTTTCTTTGAAGAGCTGGGGCTCTTTCTCTTCTTCGGTTTTAGAGCAGTTTCAATAGCCTCATCAATCGTATCGATGTAAACGAACTCCATATCTTTCCTGACCTCTTCCGGCACATCGTCTAGATCGATTTCGTTCCTCTTGGGCAGCATTACCATCTTTAACCCTGCTCGATGGGCTGCCAGGACTTTTTCCTTTACACCTCCAATCGGTAGAATCTTTCCCCGCAGCGTGACCTCCCCGGTCATCCCAACTTCTGACCGAACCGGACGCCCAGTAGCCAGCGATGTCAGCGCCACCGCCATCGTTACCCCAGCAGATGGACCATCCTTGGGTTGCGCCCCAGTAGGGACGTGCAGGTGGATGTCATGCTCACTCCAAAAACCATCCTCAATTGAGTATTTATCGGAAGCCGAGCGAACATAGGAGAGTGCGGCTTGGGCAGACTCCTGCATGATTTGACCAAGCGATCCCGTCAACTGGAATTGCTTGCTGCCAGGCATAGCCGTCGCCTCGATGAACAGCACATCTCCTCCAGCCATTGTATAGGCAAGCCCAGTTGCCACTCCAGGGATCGAGGTTCTTTCAACCAGTTCCTCAGTCCCGTAGAAACGGGGCTTTTTCAGGAATTCGCGCACGCGCGATTTACTGATCCTCAGGCTCTTAACCGTCCCCTCAGCAATCCTGGTGGCTACTCCACGGCAAACTCGACCGATTTCACGCTCGAGATTGCGCACACCTGCTTCGCGTGTGTGTGAGCGGATGATTGTTCGCAGGGACGCGTCAGTGAAACTTATCTCACTCTTCCTAAGACCATTTTCTCGTATCTGCCGGGGAAGGAGATAGCCTTTCGCAATAGCGATCTTCTCGGTCTCTATATAGCCTGAGAGGCGGATGACCTCCATTCGATCTAGAAGAGGTGCGGGGATCGTCTCAAGCCAGTTCGCAGTCGTGATGAACATCACTTGTGAGAGATCATAGGCCACTTCCAGGTAATGGTCACGGAATTCTCGATTTTGCTCTGGATCAAGGACCTCAAGCAAAGCTGAAGCCGGGTCTCCGCGGAAATCACGGCCCATCTTATCAATCTCGTCGAGCATGAATACCGGGTTGCGGGATTCCACACGCCGTAAAGCTTGAAGGATGCGCCCGGGCATTGCGCCGATGTACGTACGCCGATGCCCGCGTATCTCGGCTTCATCGTGAATCCCCCCAAGCGAGATGCGGATGAATTTTCGCCCCGTCGCTCGAGCGATCGATCGACCTAGAGATGTTTTACCCACCCCGGGAGGTCCAACAAAACAGAGGATTACCCCCTCTCTCTCCCGGCGGATTTCGTCGATCGCCTCGCCGCCGATGGTATCACCGCGTTCCAACTTTAATTTTCGGACTGCAAGGAATTCCAAGATGCGTTCTTTAATATCGATGAGCCCGAAATGATCATCATCGAGAACTTTCCGCGCATGTGTGAGATCGAGATTATCTTCAGTGACCTTATCCCAAGGGACGGAGGTTAGCCAGTCAAGGTAAGTCCTGATCACACCGTATTCAGCCGCAGCGGTTGGCAGTTTCTCAAGTCGATCGACCTCGCGCCGGGCTTGTTTCCCGGCTTCCTCCGGCATATTTGCTGCCGCTATTCGCTTGCGGAATTCCTCGATCTCTACGGTTTGCTCATCACCTTCACCCAACTCGCGTTGAATAGCTTTAAGCTGCTCGCGCAGAAAGTAATCACGCTGTACTTTTTCGATCTCAGTTCGCGCTTCCTGCTGAATTTGCTGTCCAAGCGAAAGCACTTCAACCTCTCGGCTGAGCAAGCTGGTGAGGATTTGAAGCTTCTCGGTCGTAGACTCCACCTCAAGTATCCGCTGCCCATCTTCCAGGTCCATTCGCTGGTAATTCGCAATCGTGTACGCGACCTGGAGCGGATCTTCAAGAAGCTGGACACCACCGACGATTTCGCGCGGAAGCGAGGGGCCAAGCTCTGAAGTTTGCTGGAACAAGTCTTTCGCTGCTCGAACCTGCGCCTCGATTTCAACGCTCTCTTCCACCTTTTCGGGCCGGAGGTGGATCCGCGCCACAAGATAAGGTTCATGGCTGATGAACTCTCCCGGCTCGAAACGAGCAATTCCCCTCGCGATCAGACGAATCGTGCCATCCGGGGCTCTAAACAACCGCTGAATTGCGGCGACTGTTCCGAACGAAAATAAATTTTCGGGTCCGGGATTCTCCAACTCAGGATTCCGAGAAGCGACTAGCCCAATCAAGCGATGGCTAGCGGAGACATCATCGACTAACTTGATCGAGCGTGCCTGACCAATTGTCAATGGCATAGCAGTGTGTGGATAGACAACAACCCCCCGAAGGGGCAAGATCGGGAGGTCTTCCGGGATCTGCGATTCCTCAGTTCCCTGGCTCTTGACTTCCTGCGGCTCTCCTTCTTGCGCTCCGTCGTGAACTGGGATTTGTGACGACAAATCGTCCATGCTTTCCTCTGCGTCAACGCGCTTCGTATTATAAATAGGCTCTAATAAGTTGATGATGACACCCCCAACCATCTTTCTTCTCTGATGTCCTTGATGCCGAAACAACCGGCATCACTTGATATCTATCTCGCGGGGATTTGCCTTGGGGAGGACTACCTTCAAAAAACCATCGTTGTACGTTGCTTCGATCTTGTCAGAATCAACCCGGAATGGAACTTGAACATTGGATGCAAACTCGCCGTAATCGATTTCCATTTGGTGATAAGTCTGGCAGATGTTTGTATCTGGGCGAGACCCTCGTATCGAGAGAATTTGACGATCAATGGTTACAGATATATTCAATCCCCGCATCCCTGCAATTTCGACCACCACCACAACTGCATCATCTGTTTCTAGGACATCCGTCGGGGGATGCCACGCATGGGACCGTCGTACAAGACGCCCACCCAAACCTTCAAAGACTTGTTGGTCCCAGGCGTCATTCTCACCGGACATCATCAACGCCCGATGCTTCGAATCGTATTCCTTTTTCATGATTCGCACACCA
>Ga0255055_10001753_pt1 | contig 15575 bp, 15 predicted proteins | sample JV7_2_27_MG_FD_188633 | JGI IMG/M metagenome (GOLD analysis project Ga0255055, IMG submission 188633) | Seawater microbial communities from Jervis Inlet, British Columbia, Canada - JV7_2_27 | ecosystem: Environmental > Aquatic > Marine > Inlet | place: Canada: British Columbia | collected... | reverse complement strand
AAACCAATTGAAATAGAGATAGCATCTCCCAAATCGAGTGTTGTATCACTAACATTTAATACAGCACTTCTGGCTGGCGTATTATACGCTTCATTTACAGTAAGTTGTATCAGATTACCAGATGATACTCCGGTAATAGTATAATCAAGCGTCTTAAGGGCCATTAAACTACCTTTGCAACAACAGTTATTCTATAAACAGGAGATGTTATGTCTTGAGTTCTATCTACATGTTGGCTCATTGACGGTTGGCGTACAGATTGAACTTGCATAATTTGAACAGTAAATCCACCAGAAACCAAATCTGTTATTAATGTAACTTCATTTCCCCATGTACTTCTGACATTTGCTTCAAATGTTTCTCCAATAACAGTACCTTGAAAATTAATTTCATCATCAGATTGAAATATAAAATGATAGATACTTGCTGTACTATTAAGGGGATTAAGTTCCGCAATAGTTCCTTTAGGATTCCTACTATATTGGTCAACATATAAATCTTGTCCATCTAATTTCCAAATTGATGCCATCTTTACTCAGCTCCTATGACGTAATTACCGCCGCCGCCACCAACTGTCTTATTTGCTTCTCCAACTAAGTCTTCAAATAGATATTGTTTTATCACGTTTGCCAATGTTCTACCGTCCACAACAAGTCTAATATTAGCATTTAATTCAATTTTATTTTGAACGGTTAAAACTTCTCTCATTTGATCTAATAAAGCTGCCGTAGGTTCATCTACTCCTAACGATCCAGCAAATTGCTGTAATGTTAGTTGCTCAAGCAATGCTGATCTTTCTGATTGTAATGATTCCAATTCAGCAATAAAAGGTTCAAATTCTGGCCTATCAATATCTCTTGGACCAACTCCCCCTAACATGCCTTCTAATGCTGCAATTTGTTCATTGAGTTTAGAAAGCTGTTCATCAAGACCCATTGTTTCTTCTGGTACTTGTCCTTCTTCATCTCCGAATGGATCAAATGATGTTAGTGATGTATCTCCAGATGGAAGATTTCTAGAAAATAGAGAACTCCATGCTACAAATGCGGTCATTCCAGTTGGAATGTTCCATACACCCTCTAATTGCTGTTCATTTACATCAATCAAATCCTGCATTGCCAAATCTAGCAATTGGAGGTCTGCATCCATTGTGTGAAATCCGTCTTTTAGAATTAGTCCAATTGGAGACTCTTTAATTTCGTAATCTGGAAATTGTTTCTGAAATGTTCCTACAACTCTTTGATAACGATTTTCCAAACCAGCAATATCTCCAGTTCCTAATTGTTCTCGCAAATCTCTGAATGAAAATGCTGCTTCTTGTATTTGTGTATCAAGGTCAAGTGCTTCAAATGCCTCTGCTAAAAATTGAGAGCCAACTGCTATACTTTCTCCAAAGCGTTGCCCTAATCCTTCTCCATATTTTAGCAAGAGTGGTTCTACTGTTTGTTCAAGTAGGGACACTAATTCTTCGTTACCTTCTGCAATTCTTAGAAAATATGATCTTTGAAAAGCTTCTGCCAATTGAACACCAAATTGTACCTGTTGTGGTGTCAACTTTCCAACATCAAATACTTCTAGTCTTTCAACGGCACTTAATCGTTGTGCTTGAGCTAGTGTTTGATAAGTTCTTACTAGATTTTGAGCGGCAGCATCTCTTGATTGTTCAGCTTGTACTACTTCTTCTGATGTTTTTCCATATTCTTCTACTCTAAAGTTTAGAATATCTTGTGCAGTGGATAATCTTTGTGCCGCAGATTCTAAGACTGTTGCTGAATCTCCCAAGTCTAAAAATGTCTGTACTAATTCACCAATACCAACATCTTCTCCAGCAAGGGACAATGATTCTCTTATTAGTGCCACGTTATCAGAAATTCCTTCCGCAGTCAATTCAGCAGAAATTTGTGTAAATTCTTTTAGACCAATATCGCCTAATATGAATTGTCTTCTTGATTCGTCAAGAAAAGCATCAACAACTGTACCCGCAGCGGCTTGAACCGCAGGTGTAGCTCGTTCAATCTGAGTTCTAAATGCTCCAGCAACTTCAACTTCTTCAATTCCTGCTTCCATTTGTTGAGCCAAAAGTTTTGCAAACTCTGCTCTAGCTTCATCTGAAATCATGCCTTGAATTGCTTCTGTACCAATTGTTCCTTCCAACAAGCCTCTCAAAACATCTTCTGATACAACCCCCTTACCTGTTGGTCTTTCGATGTGTCCAAATTGTTCACCAGGAAGTACATCTATTATTCTAGCAAAAAATGCGGAAATATCTGCTGCCGCTTGAATACTTTCTGGCAATAGATTAATAATGTCAGATGATACAATTTCATCACCAATTCCTTCATCTTTTAAATTTTCTGCTGATTGTGTTGCAAATGTTTCTGCTAATCTACCTGCAATATCTCTTTCTTCATCAATAACTGCATCAGCAAATGCACCACCAATAGACGATCCTAGAACAACACCAATTGGGCCCCCAATCAAGCCACCAGCAATTGCACCTGCTATCTGAGCACCTGCTTTAGCAAATGCTTCTGGACGTTCTTGAGGAGCAGCTTGTGCAGCTTGAATCGCTGTAGGAGCTATAATTCCAGCGGCAAGTAATCCAGAAAGTGGATTTATGCCTCCTATTCCACTGCTTAGCCTACTTCCAATACCAGATGCTGAACGACCAATTGAATAACCCCCAACACCGGCGGCAGATACTTGACTACCACCCGTAACACCGGCTAATCGTGCTTGTACAGAAGGGGCACCTGTTCTTCCTAAACCGGCTGCTCTTGTAAGAAAAGCAGGGGCGGTTCTCGCAAGAAATGACTCACCCATAGAACTTCTTAGAACAAGCATCGCTGCTCCAAATGCAACCAGAGCAGGTGTAGCTTTTCCTAAGCCTGCTGTCATTCTATCCATAATACCGATGAGAGAAGTTAGAATTTCTACTACTAATTTGGATACTCCTAGTACTCCACCTTCATCACCCAATGTATGTGCAAATCCAGTGAAAGCATTTCCCAGACGGGTGATTGCCGACTGTAGAGTAGCCATTTTGATTTCTAGAGCATCTGCCGCTTGTCCTCCCGTATCAAACTGTTCATTTACAAGTTGTTGTGATCTTGCCATTCCACGTAAAATGATCTGTACTTGTCCACCACGACGGTAACCACCACCAATCGCATTTGAAATTTCAGATATTTCCGCAGGTGATATAGCACCGGCTGCAATCAGCTCTGCAATCTCATTTAGAAGTTCCCAGAAATTTCTCAATTCTCCAGTAGCGGTTCTGGTTTCAATACCAAATCTTGCCAGAACTCCTTCCGCTTGCGTGGTCTGGAAACCAGCCAAAATACCACGCATAGCATTACCTACTTCTGTTGCTGATAGAGGCGTTGCTTCTGCTAATGTTGCAGCCAAGGCATTCAATTGTTCAAATTCAAGTCCGAGGTCTTTTGCTTGTGCTCCCACAATAGCATAAGTTTCTGCCATAGTGCCCACAGAAACATTAGACTCACGAGCTACAGCTACCCATTTATCTAGTAATTCACGTCCCTCATCAAGTTCCATTCCTGTCTGACGGAGAGCGCCGATTAGGGTGTCCATAGCTTTAGCTTGTTCCAATCCAGATAATTGTGCCAAAACCATTGATTCTGTCAGAAGTGCGTTTGCTTGTGCACCTCTAGTTGCCATATCTTCAAGACCACCAGTGGCTTGAAATGCCAAAGCATAACTTTCTACTACCCCCATGATGCTTTGACTTGTCAAATCTGCAATTACTGCTGCTTCTTTGAAGATTTCATTTAAATTACCCTGTCCTTTACCGAGAGCAACTTGAACGTTTGCTAGTTCTTTTTCAATCTCAGTAATTTCACGAATCGTTTGTTGCAGATTTCTCATTGCTCCGTAAACAAAACCAGTTGCAACACCCCACTGAACAACTTTTACTAAGTTATTACCAACAGCACTGGTAAAAGTTCTGAATCTATTGCCAGTTTCTCTCATTATTCCGCCCCATCTGTCCATATGGACAGTGGCGGAAGCAACAGCTCCATTTCCTCTATCAATTCTAAATCGAAGAGTTCTTACACCAGTTGATAATTCCTCTGTAGCAGATGTAACTCTTGCTGATGTAATTCCCAGTGCATTCATTTTGTTCGTTAGATTCTCTACTCCAACTTGTCCACCAGGAATAAAATCTTTAAACTGGGTAGTGATTTCTTGTAAACTACCTTGAACCTCGGTTACAGGTCCTTGTAATCCACCTGGTCCGACTCTACCCCCAGCCGCCCCAGCCGCACCCCGACGTGCTTGAAAAGCACTTGTTCTTTGATTAAAAACCCGTCCTGCACTTTGTTGTTGTAATGCAAGTCTTTCGGCTGCCAGTTGATTTCTTTTAGCTTCTATCTCTACTAAACGACGCTGAGCAATTGCTGTTTCAAGTAATTTTTTCTGTTCTTGGTTAACAACTGCTAGATATTCTCTTCGAAGTCCTATAATTCGTTGAATATCCCCACCAGCCGCAGCAATATCTTGAATAGGAATCCTACCAGCTTCTCGTGCTTGATTAGCTGCTTCTTGCCGCATTCGTGATATTTCTGCGTTACGTCTTCCTTCACGTGATGGTCCAAGTCTACCAATTAATCCTGGACCTTGTGGACCCCCTCTTGGCATTGATGCCAATCTACCCTGAATATTTGCAAGATTGCCATATTCAGCAGCATAAGCCTGCAATGATGTACGAACTCTATTAATATGTTGATCAGAAAATCCAAGCTCACGCATTGACAGAGCCATCTCATTAATAACACTAATGAGATTTGTCATGCTTGGAAGAAATTGTGTTGATGTTCCACCAAGCTTAGAAAGAACACCAGCAAACCGATCCAAGCCCTGTCCGGCAGTCTCAGACCATCTAGCGATCTCACTTAACTGTTGAATTACTTCTCTGGTTTGTGTTTTTATATCAGCCATATTAGCCTATTTCTCTTGGGTCAATTTCTAGTGTTACTTCTTCACCTGGTTTTTCTTTTCTTTCAAATACTTTATCAAACCAAGCATCAAGATCATCTTGAGTTCCATACCAGATAATATCATCAGGAGGTCGTTTTTCTTTAGGTAATTCTACGAAGCCGTCAATCTGTGCTCGTTTTCTCATTACCCAACTAATTGTCCAAGGCAGTTCGTCTGCCGCAGGTAAATTTCTGTGCAACGCTAGGTCTGTGGTTATATGATTAGACCATGTACTTATTATTGCGTTGCTTCTGGCAATTTTTTTAATTCGTCCATGCCAAGCTCAAGTTGTCGATATTGCTCTGTCAGACGATCCTTTAATAAACCAGATGCATTGTCATAATGTTCAAAACTTGTAAATGCTTTTTTCTTATATTTATGATCTTGATAAGTTCCTAGATAAACACATTTTGCATAGTACTGTTCTGCCATTCTATCTGAACAAAGACGATCAATAATATATCCCTCATAAATGCTATAAAGATCATCCATTTCTATTTTTTCTAATTTCTTTTGCTCTTTGCGTTGAATTTTTTTGAGTTGTTTTTCTAACTCATGCTTGTATTTATCATCCCAACCATCTACTTCATCTTGATATTTTTCTAATTCTTCAAGTGGAGCATCTGCTCTTGGTGCTGTTGGCTCTTGTACATTTGTAATATTTAAAGCCTCTCGATGAATTTCTGGGTGTGCCAATAATAAAATTGATTGAAGCAAGACCTCTTTGTTTTTGAACTCTGGTATTTCACTAATAAACGCCTCTCTTTCCATCGACCCGTCTTGTTTGAGAGCTTTACGCAATACACTAGATTCTCGAAGACCAAAAACACGTGCCTTGTTCATATCGGCATCCCCAATAATACGTAAATAAAATTTACCGGATTTATTGGTTAATTCATCACGAATTTCTACTTCCTTTTCATACCTAAATAATTGGGTAATATCTACATCATTTTTTTCTGCTGTTCTAGTCATTTTCCCTCTCCATAAAATTAAACGGGGCTACAATACAATTAAAAATTGTATTCATAGCCCCTTTGTTATCCCTTTTGGCTAATTCAGTTTTTTTGTTATCCAGCGCCTGGTCTGATACCACTGTAGACAGTAATATCACCGTCTTCAGATTTGATATCAAACGTTTGCTGTGCGTTAGCATTTACGTTTGAGGTAAATCCATCACTTGTTACAACAATTGCGTCTACAAACAATGTCTTTAGAATCTCAAATGGTTCTACTTTATCTCCAGGGTCTTGCAAGAATATATCCATTGTAATACCTGAAGCTGTATATTCAGATGCATTGAATTCCGTATCAGCGGGGTTCAATTCTCCAGTTGTCAATAGTGATACTAATTCAGTATCAGTATCAAGAACGGTAATTGTTCCTGTCACACTTGGAACTTGTAGTTGATAACCTACAACATCACGATTGCCCATTTCACGTACTGTTTCAGGATTGAAAGTGCCATTCAAGGTAACTGATTGAACTCTATCAATACTATTCAGTAACAATTTTACTGGAACGTCAATACCACGAATAGCTGCTGGCATTGTGGCATCTGATACATCAGCCCATACGTCGTCTGATGCAGCTCCTTGGAAAATGGCGATACATTGAGTTACACGGCTATCACCGGTTGTCAATGTATTAGCAGAAACTGAATATTGTCCAGTCGCTGGTGCAGACGCAACTCTATCAAGATAAACTCCATCAAGAATTACCGAAATACACTCATCACCATTCTTTAGGTCTGTTGGTGTTTCACCAAGATCAAATGATGTGGTCCCTGTTGTAAACTTGACAACTACAACGTCATTCTTGAACCATCTTTTTTGTGTTCCAATAATTGTATATTCTTCTGTTGATTCTGCATCAACTGAGTAGTTGAATGAAAAATCACGAACGGTACATCTACGAGCATGTGCCATTTTCACATAGTCATTGGCAGTAAAATCTCTAATATGTGCGACTATATCAACTTCGCCAATATCAGTAATACTTACTCCAGATGCAGGCCAACTGTCATAATTGGTACCCGTTAGGACACCAAACAGTTTCAAACCAACATCCATCGCTTGGAATGTGGCTGTAATTTGTGGTACGTCTTCTACAGTACCAGCGTGAAGTCTATTACCTAGTTCATCAATATCAGTTGATGGACGATCTGCGGTAATAGTTAATCGCTGTACTCTCGGAATTACCAACGCATCCCTTGATCCAACCAATTTTAACTGGACGTGCTTAGATGGAATAGCAATTCTTCTAGCCATATCTATTTATTCTCCTATTGTGCGTTATATTCCGTAAAAAATCTCATGGCATTTCTCCAGTACATTTTTTCCACCAACGCTGGGAAAATTCGTATTGTTTTTACATCCCAATCTGAGGGACTTAACAAGCCAATTTCGGTTGGTGAAACACCAGGCGGAAAGCCTTCGTCATAATCATATACAGAGATTCCATTTTCTATATTATTCAAAATGATGGATGTTAATTCATCTCTCTGTGCTTTATTCAAAGCAAGTATATCTATTGTCCAAAATCGTCTTCTCCAACTTATCCTACTACCCATTTCTTTAAGGTGAGGTAAAATTGTGTCAGATTCAATTGTTACAGAAGGTAATACTAAATCCTCATCAGGATATCCATCATTAACAGTTACCATAGGATAAGGTTGCATTAGGTCTGCAAGCCAATAATATATGCTTAGGTCTTGTTTTCTTTCTAATTCCATATTATCTTCTTATCCTCTGTGCCACTCCAAGCCTACGTGTAGGGGTAACATAGATTTTAAACTTTTTACCCTCTTGATAAAATTCGCCAAGAACATCAAAAACTTTATATGCATCTGGCTCAAGCAAGAAACGAGCGTATGCTTGTTCTACTACATTGAACTCTTCATTTTCTACATTCGCTAGGGCTTGACTATATATTGCTCTGGCTCTGTCTTGGGCAAGAAATAGGAAACTACTTGCAGCATCTTGTGGGAAAGCACCTGACAATCCTATGTTTCCATATTCTATCCAATTCCACCACGGAGCTTTATCACCCCATGCTCTTCGTCTCAATGCCATAGTTTTACTATAAAGAGTATTACTGGGATAAACAACTTTTTCCCAAATTTCTGCTCTTCTTTCTGGATCAGCTCGAAAAGCGTTTGGAGCTATTTCTGCTACTGCTTCTTCATACCCACTCCAAAAATCGTCAAAATCACCTGCTTCTTCTTCTGCTCCAGCAAAAAGGTCTAAAATACCTGTTTCTGGGTCTACCCTAATTATATTAGGGTTATTGAATGCAGTAACTAATTCGCTTTGCATCCACCCATATCTACTATATTCTTTACTACCTGAGACTGCATCTTTTATACTTTGTATAATTTCAGCTAAAATATCTCTTTGAACACGTCTTAGGGTTTCTGCATATCTATCAGTTTTATCTCTTTGTACGCCTTCTTTATGGAAGTAGTCTGACCATGACTCGGCATTAAATGTCATTTCCTTAAAAAAATCTACTTCATCTACCATTATTTCATTGTTAACCCTTCAACGTTACCGAAGAGAGTCCTCATTACAGAACGTGTATAATCATTAAATCCATCAAGAAAGATTTTTCGTACAAATTTGTACTCGTTACTATCTTTTTCCATCACTTCTTCCAGATCAGCCAAAACAATAGCAATGAATTTATCTTTCTTACGACTAATGTATCTTACTACATCTATAACATCCAATCCTTCAATAATAACTTCTGGTTGTTCCATTTTATCCTTCCTTCTCTTCAAGTGTTACTACAATCCTATTTATTGCTGGAACTCCTCTCAAAGAAATTTCTTTTTTGAGAAATTCTCTATTGTCAACAAGAAAGTAATCTGACGTATTCACGGCGTTTGCAATGATAGTTGTATACTTTACTTGTATTTGGGCATCGCCTTCAATGATAAATCCACCTACTGTCCAAATAGGAGTGTCCACATTTTTCATTCGAACATGAGCATTCACTGTCAACCCAGATACAGTATTTATCCAGTAAAATCCACTACAAGTTGTGCAAAAAGCATTTATAGATAGTTGAGTTACGGGGTCCAAACCACATCCAGATGCTGGACAAGGCATTCCAGAGATTGTAGAATATATTGTAACATTTCTACCAATTGCATCTCTGATGTCATCTATGACTGTTGCAGTATTACTCGGCCAATTTATTGTCATTTCTTACTTCATCAAAAATCTCGTCAAATTTTGCAGCAATAGCCTTCCATTCATGTTCGGGTCTATTTACAATTTCAAGTGCTTTTTCACCCAATTCCTTTAGCTTTTTACCGCCTACTTTCCAATCTTGATACGCCCATTCTAATTTTTCTGTAACGGATTCAGTACTTGTAATTCTTCCTACAGTATGTGTACCTTCATATACATAATCTGCAATTGTTTCAGTATAAATTGCACTGTCTTCCCAAATCTCTTTCATTACAGAATGTTCTGGAACAATCTGAGGTTTTCCAGTAGCGGCTTGCTCCCAACTAGTCAATCCCCAACCTTCTCCCAAACTTGTATTTAATCCAACGTCACATGCGTTATAAATCTCATTCATTCTGCTATCTGGAACGTTTGGTAAATTTGGTAGGGTAGAAGTGATAGCCAACCGCTCATCAATTCCATACCTTGTAGCCAATCGAACGATATCCCAACCCATGTCCATTACGCCCATATGGAGATATAATTTTACATTCTTTGGCTTATCTTTTACAAAATCTCTAAATGCTCTCATAGTAATATCAATTCTTTTTCGAGGTTGATTTCTATTCGCATTCAATACAATAAATGAATTTACAAATTCTGGTTTTTCATTTAGTGGAAAGATTTCTTTTCTTGCATAGTCTTTGTCCATTTGATAAAATCTATCTTTATCAATTCCATGCGGAACCACTTTAATTCTAAGTGGGTTAACTGCTCCTGTGTCTAATACGACGTTTTTTCCAAAGTCTGAATAAACACAACAAGCACGGACCAATTCTTCGTAATCTCTAAACCATTCTTGGTCGTGCTCGGAGGCATCAACAGGGAAATATGTCACTACTGGTATAGTTTCTACACCTGGAATAAGTCCCTTAGATTCAATTATAAGTGCTAGGTATTTTTGTAATACCCACGGATCATTCAATAGAAAGATAATATTTGGTTTTACATCATTTATTAGCTGCTGAAACCTTTGAAATCCCCACAAGTCTGGTCCCATTGGCCCCATATTAGCTGCTGGAGCTGCTGGATATAATTTCCACCAATTCTCATGAGGGTCTCCTCTATAATTTATAGCCAAATGGTGTATTTCGTATTTCTCTTGATCTAAATGTCTGATTACACTGTGGGCAACTCTAGCAAATCCTGTTGGTGCTTCCCCATCACTAACCCACAAAACTTTTACCTTACCGTCTGCTGTCATCCTTTCCTCCTAAGTTTTAGTCATATTCATAAGGATTTGATTTAAATCCAGGCAGATGTCCTTTATGTGTACTCGCAAGTCGTTTTTGTGGTGGTTTCAAAATATTGGTTAATTCTTGCCAATCTTTATCTATCAAATCACTCTGTCTACGACTAGCTTCAATATTAGAATATGAGATTTCAGCGTCACGCCATGCTCCCACATTCCATGATAAATTTTCTAAATCTCCTGATTTTATAATAATAGATGCCATTAAAACTATTGGTTTAATATCACCACGTTCTACAGCCGGTGGTGTGGCATGTAAAAATCTTACCTTAGGATTTCGATATACATCGTCATCATTATTGATCAAATATTTATAATTCCACCACGTTTGTAAACTCTCAATTGATGCAATTAATGCAAGCCTGAGCCATTCATCCAAATGTCTGTAAGAATTCGAATCTATATCACCAATATGTAACCTTAGTCTGGGAATTAGATATGAGAGATTTACAGTTTGTGTTGACATTATTAAGATTCCTCTTCAGGTTTTTCTACTCCATATTCTTCTAATTGAAGTTCTGAGAGTCTTTCCTCTATATGCTTAATAATTTTCTCTGATTTATCAAGCTCCCTTGCTCTATTCAAAACTCTAAAAATTGGTGCCACATCGGTAAATTTGTTCAAACGATTCTTTAATACGAGGAATTTACTATTTAATATTGTATCAATTTCCTCGTCAGTAATAATATTTGGTGATGGTTCTGCCTCTGGTGGAGGCCCTTCCATTTTTACTAATCTTCCAGCATTAATATGCCTACTATTCATACGTTCAAAAAATACTATTTGTTTGGGTGACCATAATGAAATTGCTGCTGTTTCAAAATAAGATGGATCATTTGGTGCACCCTGTAGAATAATTCCTTCCGACTCTTCTGTGAAGGGATTAAGGGCAATTACGTGCACCTTTCCTAGAATCGTTTTTCTGTACCTTACCTGCGGCTCTTCTTCCTGCATAGCAGAAAACATGTCTCTTTCTTGAGCCATTTTTCACTCCTTTATTAAATTAAAGTTAGGGGGATGGGGGTCCACCCCCCTATAACCTAGATTACACTACGTTACCAATAACGTAGATACCCATAGCATTATCAATGATTAGCCCAAACTGTTGATAAATTTCTAACATCCATTGTGGTGGAGTTGGGTTCATGTCTGACCATTGTTTGGTCTTCACATCACCATAGGTGATAAAATCACCAACACCCTCACCGATAATTAGAACTTTATCAGTAGGTACTAATGCATTCCAATCTTCTGGATTGTCCCAAACTTGTTCAACAGCTTTCACTGGAACACCATAATATTTACCAAGCCAACCAGTTTGACGAATCTGTTGAATGTCATTTGGATCATATCCAACGTTGGTTCCGTCTGTCCAGAATGCACCAAATTTGGTGATCGGAGTAACGGCAGCTCTCGCTCCAACGATAGCTTTTGCTCCAGGGGTTGTTTGGTTAATATAATTAATTGCATCTTCAAGGGCGGTTGCTGTAACAGCGGTGCCCAATGAAGTATAGTTACTTGGTGTGTTTGCGGCAGTCCATACTGTGCTTAGAGCGGTGAATACTTTATTGATGTAGTAATCATTCAATTTTGCGGCCATTTCACGGCGAATATCTTGGATAGTTCCAATTTCTCCACCTTCAAGTTCCCACTGATTGTATGTTACTTTAACATCTGCCCCGTCAAGAACGTAGTTCATACGTTCTGAAACGGTGATTTCGCTTGCTAGATGCACAGCACCCGGTACAAGAGTTCGAACGTCGATACCCTTTCTAACCTTCTTGACCAGTGAGTCACCTGGCTTCAGACGGCGGGTATTTAGCAAACCAGAAATAAAATCGGCTGTAATATGATTCGGTTGAATAAATTCAACAAGAATTTCTGCTAATGCGTCTCTCTCTCTTGGGTCTGACATCATAGAAGCGATGGCTTCATTTATTTTCTTCTCTTTATCGGCCATAATATTACTATTCTCCTCGAAGGATTACTTCGAAATTATAATGTCCTAAATGTCAGAGAGTATTCTGCTAAATTGAATCTCTCTACCACGGCTACACTTTCTGCTTTTGTAGTAGTCACGCTCAGCTTCCCTGCATCTGTCGTATCATCAGTCTGATTCAATGCTTCCAGCCATGCACCAGGTACGGCGATTGCGGCGGAATAAATGAAGTGGCCTGATGGAACAGTGAAAACTCCACGATCAAATGCGAGTGCCTGGAACCCAGATGGAATTGTTACTCCGTCTGCGTGCCCAGGATAAGTTAGGTGCACTGTGGCACTGAATGGAACATTAGCTGATTGGTCCCATCCACCACGTCTTAGTGCCCAGTCGAAACTAGGAGTTGGAATGAACATCCTAATTGGACCTTCTGCATTAGCATTACTTACGGGCCATGTAACAACATACTTGGCCTCTAGTGCATCGGTACCATTAAGTGGTAGTCTTACGCCAGGAAGATCAGTCTTTGAACCAAAGTCATAATCCTCTACATGGCTAGTTAAGAAAACCATACGTCCTTCAGGAATATCTTGTCCAGTTACAACTCCTATAATATCTGTATACTTGTTGATTTCCATTTCTCAATTTCCTCCAAAGATATCCTTTGGTTTACTCTTTTTTGTCTAAATTCTTTAAGTGGTCAAGAATTGCTTCTTTTCCAGTTTCTTTTGTGTCCGAGCTTTTTACGTCAGGGACCTTTGTAGAAGTAATACTTAAAGATGCTTGAGCTTCGGTGTCACCCTCTTTTGGTTCGTTTTTGAATGAAATCAATTCTTGAATAAAGAAATCGAGTCCAGTCTCATCCATTGCAAGGAGTGTCTCTTCACGCTCATTAAAATACTCATCGTCAGCTTTTAGGCCAGCTTCCTCAAATTTCTTGCGAAGACTTACTAGCTTCTCCTGTTTTTCTAGTTTGGCATCAGCTTCAGCTTTAAAAGTTTCTAGCTTCTCATACTTTGGCTTTAGCTCGTCTAGTTCTGCCTTTGCAGAATCCAATTCTTCATTGGCAGTAGATAGCTTTTCAATTTCCGCAGTTGTTTCTTCAAGGGTGCCTGAAAGCTCTGTGATTTTTTCGTTCAGACTCTTAACAATCTTTTCATGGTCTTCACGGTTAATTGTGTCCATAGCTTCCGTATCTCCTGATTTGTTGTCTTTGGATGCAAGTGCTGTTATATTTGTTCTACCGGCATATGAGGGTAGACCAACAATTGTCACCGCATTCATTTCAATATTCTTTAAATCTAAAACACCGTTGTCATCTTTGACAGAGGCGGTCACATCATAATTTAGTTCCCATGAGACATCAATTGATTGTCCGTTTTCATAACGGTTCTTTAAAAATTCGACATCTTCTGGTCTTTCTTTATTCCAAAGGGCTGCTAATGCTACGATATGGTCTTCTTTGTCAACGAGATGAGCAATAGAACCTAATGGTAGCGCCCCTTCATGACGTTCTCCGATTTCACCTTCTGCCATTTTCAACGGCATGTAAACCGCTGTACTGATGACATTAGCAAATTCATCTTTGGGAATACGCATGTTATTGGCATTTGGTTTGTCATCAGTAATGACCATTCTAAGCCAAGTAACATTAGGATTGAGTGAAATTGAAGCAAGAGCTTCGCCTAATTTCTCATCCTCTACCATTAATTGTACATCTTTTGCAGTTATGTTGACAGTTTTCATTGAATTTTTCCTCTTTTTAACCTATTTTTGCATTTTTACTGCCACATTATTCATATTCTTTTGGCATATTTATTTCTTCGTTGGAGATTTACCTTTTGTTTCTGGTGATTTTGATGGTCTACCTGTCGGTTTTCCCACAGGTGCACCAGCTCCTGGCACATTCGACGGTGCCACATCATCAACCCCCAATTCGTCTATTACTTCTTTCTCATCTGCTCTTCTACGCTGTTGCTCTATGAATTCATAACCATATGCTTCAGCATAATCTGTTCTTGACAAATTACCAGATTCGTATAGTGATTGAATTCCTTCATACAATAATTGTAAACTCATTAGATTTACTGGTTTGAAATATACTTTTGGAATAATATTTATTACTCTATTATTACGTTGCATTTCAACAAATATTTTTGAAGCAATTGGTGCGAGTGTCTTTTGTAAACCCATCATTGTATGTAATGGAGAAATTGTAGCAATTGCAGGGTCCGAAGCAAATGATCTTTCAGTTTCACCTGTAATCAAAATTCTTGGAAATCCTAAAGCCACCATAATATCTTGATTTACTGTCACATATTTTGTATCATCAAGTAAAACATCAACTTCAGGGAAAACCCATTTAATATCTACAGTGTGATTTGTAAAGAAAGCAAATACTCTTTCTATTTCGTCTACACTTAAATTCTGTCTCCACTTAAATTTCTCTTCCAGATCAGTTAATACATCTTCTTGATCTTCAGTAAGTGGAAATTCATCACTACCAACTTTTACATGCAATACAGCACTAATAATTCTTGCCGCTACAGCATAATCCATTCTTCGAAGATTTCTTTTATGTTTCAATGCTTCAAGAGCAGGGTATAAATATGGAATAGGGTATGCTGCATCTGCTAATGTGGTACTTTTGATTACCAAAGGATTATCCAATAAAATTTTTGTTTTATTATTCATCACTTGCTGTACAAATTCTGGATACATCCTAGCAATTTCTTCATACAGCTCTGTGTCACTTTCTCCGTCAGGGTATTCTCCTTTATTTTGAATAAAGAACATAACTTCTTCTGAAATTTTCAAGAAATAAGATTCTTTTTCTGTAATCAAAGGACGTTTTATTAAAATATCTTTAGCATCTCTTACCCACATGCTAGTAGGATATAATAAAGAATCGATTCTCTTTATGTATTTTTCTCTTAATTCTCTTTTTGTAATTCTTGTAAGTTTGATTTCTGGAACAAGAAGACCAGTAATCAAATATTCATAAGCAGCTTTACGTAGAAACCTGATAATATCATTTTCCAAAGCATCAAATATGGCCTCTTCTGTCTTAGTAATTGTTCCTTCAGGGGTAACGACAAGTTCATTGATGGCAATATCAATTATTTTTTGAATAACTGTAGAAGCAAGT
>Ga0255055_10001752_pt1 | contig 15578 bp, 15 predicted proteins | sample JV7_2_27_MG_FD_188633 | JGI IMG/M metagenome (GOLD analysis project Ga0255055, IMG submission 188633) | Seawater microbial communities from Jervis Inlet, British Columbia, Canada - JV7_2_27 | ecosystem: Environmental > Aquatic > Marine > Inlet | place: Canada: British Columbia | collected... | reverse complement strand
TTACCGTTTTGAAGTCGAACAAGCCTTTATTATTCATTTTTTTCATCTGCAGATTACTGGTTTATGTATTACTTTGTCTGGTTTAGTCCATATTAATAGTTAAGGGTTATAGCTTTTTCCCAGATTAATTCTCAGTGTTTTTTTGGAACCACCAATATTTGTATCTCAGGTTGTCACGATGCAGAAAATAGAGTAAAAAACAGATACACAATAGAGAGAATATTGAATAATATTAGCGAATAAATATTTAGGGTATTATTTGGTCGAGGATCTTTATTATGCCCTCTTAAAACAACTAATAAAGCCAATATTATAGGTAAAGTTGACAAAACAATGAACACTCCCAAATCTATTACTAAAATAGTAAATATGTAGTTGTAAATAAGAAAAATTAGCGCGGATATGCTTGTTATTCCTATAGTTACGTATGAAATGATTTTTGAACTCATTTTAGTAGCTAAGTTTGTTTTTCCTTGCTTTCTATCAGTTATTATGTCTGGAGCTTCTAGGTTTAAACTAAGCACAAAACCATAAAGCATGAATGGGATTGTTAAAAATAGCCAAAAAGAATCAAGCTGAGTTCTTACTGATAAATATGCTATACTCGGAATTGCAAAACCTGTTGCAAAAGCTACGGTTATTTCACCTAGACCACGTTGGGATAATCGTATGGGTGGAGCTGAATAATACCAACCTAAAAAATCCACTATTAATGCTATAAATAGAAGCATTATTGGAGCACCAAAAAAAATAACACTAATTAGTGCCAAAAGAATTGAGAGCATAAGCAATATTTGCGAGATTTTTTTTGCTTTTTTCTGAAGATCTGGATAAGTAACGAGGATTTTGCGACCTGAAAAGGATTTTTTAGTTTTTATATGTTTGTCGATTTCCACATCATAATAATCATTGCTAAAATGAGTAGATAAATCTCCAAGAAAAACTACACCATAAACCAAAACAATTTTTACTAGATTAAAAGTACTCGCTTGGAGTAAAGCTATCAGTACCCCCACTAGAAAAGCCAATAAACCACCTACTACAATATGGAAACGAATTATTTTGAATAGATTAATAGATTGCATAAATTGCTCTCTTTTTTCTATAGTTGAGAATAACTTAATAACATAAATATTAAGTTATATTCAATATATTTGTTAAACTTTTATTTAATGTAACATTCTATTGGCGATGTTTATTGTTTGTCTATAAGTCAAGAAGTATGATAAATAATTTTCACTACATTTACACTACTCTTTTGATACTTATTTGGTACCTTCAAGGTCTTTTACCATCAAATCGGCGTTACTTCACCCACAAATTTACCGTTTTCATCATACACAAGAAAATTATACTTCTGTTTATGAGACTTATTATATTTTTTAATGCAATCTAAATGTGCAGAACCCGCCCATGTAACATCTTTTCGAGTTATTGTAGCGGGTACCAAATTCTCATTTTTGTCCCATTTGCTGCATACCTGACACATCGTTGGAACCTTATCATATTTACTAACCATTAAATCACCACAAAATAAAGAGTTAATTAAAGTTCTTTGGCTCTTGAGATAAAAATAGTATAGCCTTTAATAAATTTCAAACAAAGCTCAATAATATTTTTGACTTTTATTTGTGTCCACAATTCTTTTCATCATCAAATCGGCACAGTTTGGTTATGACATTGGTTTTACGAGCCAAAGGTCGCCGGTTCAACTCCGGCTCGGCCCACTTTCCAATAATTGATTCTTTTGAATCTACCATCTTTTCTGTTTTATTGTTTGAAAATTGTGTTATTAGCTGTTTTAAGTGGTTCTCGAAGGTTCTGCTAAGATTGAAGCCTAGATTTTTTGATTCTCTGATAACTTCTTTGTCTAAATATAATACTAAATTGCCCTTGTTTGACAATTCCATTTGCGCCCGCGCGAAAACAAGGGACTTTCTTTGTTATATGTGTGGTCATTTTGATACATTTGTTACAATCAATGTGGGAGATAGTAACAATTTTAGATGCTAAGAATATTTCCGATAAAATACCATAAAATCATATTAAAATTAGTAACAATAAATGTAACTATAAATATTATTGGTGTGAAATTATGACACAATGAATAACCGTCCGCGTACCTATATAATATTGTTGATAAACAAAATGGCGTACATAACCCACGAAGACACAGAAGAACTCAAAAACGGAATAGTTCACATCCTAAAAAGACTCGAACTAAGAAAACTACGAAATATCCGAAACAGAATTAACTAGCACAATTAAGTTGATCGTTTCAATGGACACTAATTTCCAAAATTTATAATTTTTAACCTTGCATAAATTAGTAGAATTTTCTAGATTTCCCAATTCTAACCAACTATGAAAATAGAATTAATTTTCTAAAATATAGTAATCTTTAGAAAACAAAAATTAGAAAAATTGAACCTATCAAGAATAAAAACTAACAAATTCCTTTTGATTATTAAAAAACTAAAACCAATATTAGATTATCAAGAAAAGAGCTGAATTCTTGCTAGACTACAAAAATACTCTGAGTCAACAGGTCATTTATAAGACTTCATAACTTATCAATATAATTGGACTGATTTTTCATGATTAACCAAAAAAACGTGGAAGCTTACATTCTAATAGTTGTAGAGCATGGTGCTGAACACGAGGTTCTTGAAGCTTTGATGAAACTTGAAGGTATTGTAGAATCTTCTTTGGTTTATGGGGAATTTGATATTCACTGTAAACTCTTGGTAGAGAGTATGGAGAAACTCAGAGAAGTTCACGATGAAGTTAGGAAACTTAGAATTTTGACCAGTGAAACACTTATTACCTATGAGAGGGCTCCAAAAAAAGAAAGAAGGGTTAGAAACAATCGAGCAAGGAAATTGGGGCATATCCGAGCAAGACATTAAAAATTTTGATGCATGGCTATTACTTAGTATTTGTGAACAAAATCCACAGCAAAAGATAGGTTCCTTCTTTAATTACAAGGATTTTGAAGAACTATTTTGTATTCAATTATTCAAATTTTGTTACATATTTTGTGATGGCAGAATTTTATCATGGACTGCTTGCTGTTCTATTCTGTAATAAATTAATGCTCGGAATTTCGCTTTAGGCCTTTTTTATGATTTGAACAAGTTATGATTGCTCTTGAAGAATATTCAGAAGAGACTAACTGCTTGTTTCTCGGAAAAGTCTTATATTACTCTCAGAATCAAACACAAGTTATGGACCCGAAAGATGAAGTAATATTACATGTGTTAGAGAAAAATTCAAAGTTATCTCGTGAAATTCCAATAATAAATTTTCTGGTAGCTTTCTTCGAGTAAAAAAGCAGAATCATCATAAACAATGTCTAAGGCTAAACCATACTGATCAAGTAAGGCTTGAGATAAATCCCAGATTTGTTGTGATTTCTCGTCTGGCCCCCAATATCCCCATATCCTATCGTCTGGTTGACGCATACCCCACCCGTAATTCTCTGGAAGAACCATAACGGCTTGGGCTTTCGTTTTTCCATAATCTTCTGGATATTGTTGCATATGATTCCAGAATTGTTGGATCGCAACAAAGTGCTCGTCAGTTAATATCCCAAAGGGGTTCCCTGGAGGATCGGTAGGATAGTTGAATATGATTACATATTTGGCTCCTGCCTCGTAAGCATCAAGCATGTCTGAAAGCATTTCTGATCCACTTTTATAGATTCCTTTCTTTTCATCTTCTCGATCTAAATCATTCCATACGATTATGGCTCCCCAATCTTTTTGTTGAATGTTAGCTGCACCTCTGCAAAGACCAATATGTTTAGCGGTACTGTGATTCCAGCCTAATTCAACAAAAACAGTATCATAACCTGCAAGGTAATCAAACCAGTATAATGCGTAATCTGAAGTGAAACTTGAGATCGAACGCTCTGTCAACTCGTTAACTCTTAGGTGATTTGTAATATAGTTGAGGAAAAGGTTTTTGGATTCTTCGTAATCTCTGTTTGTAGTCTGATTGATGTTTTCTTCAATATACTCTGCTATTGATTCATAGAATTCTGGGTCAACCTCTCTGAAGTAGTGAAAAACGTTTAGCCAGTTATAGTCAATTTGGATTCCACCTGGTTCATCATACAAGTAAACACCTAAGAAATTATTGCCCCATCTGTCTTTAGCAAAATTGAGCCAAGGAATCTGCCATGGATGATCGGTGTCAAACCAACCAAAATATACTATAAAATCTAGATTTGATTCTACTGCATAATCGCATGTTATGTTTATGGCTGTTTCATTCTTGCTTATTGGCCCTGATTGAAGTACAAACAGGTTGGTGTAATCTTTGATTTTATCAATTAACAATTTTGCCTCACTTGTTGTGTTTCCGTTGAAGGAAACTCCGAAATATGGTTTTGCTGGATCGGATGATCCATTTTTTAAACCATTCTGGAAATAGAATGCCGTCGCCAATGTTGAAAAAAGTAATGTTGAAACGAGAAAAATCCATCTGAATCTAAAAACAGATTTTGGTTTTGAAATCAATTGAATTCAAACTTTATGTTGTTGCTTTAGTAAAAAGGGTTATGGTTTGATTAAAATGGGTAGTTAAAAGGGTGGGAGACATGAGCATGTGTTATTAATGGTTTGATTTATCTCCGCCCTACATGAATGGTGAAAACCTGCTATTTCTCCCAGAAATGCAAATTCAAATAAAAAAAAGAAGCGGAACTCATTACTAAAAAAAGTAAACAGGACTATGCGAGTGTCTTCATAAGATTCTTCCGTTTAGAACTGTAGTATTGTAAACTAATAGTTGAAATTAAAATAATGAACAATCCTGAGACCATTAATCCTAAATTAGTTAATCCCGACCCCAAAGGTAGTCTAACAACAAAACTTGCCACAAATACAAGCAATCCGATAACAAAGCCTATAGTCGCATCTATTTCTTTGTGTCTAAAGGTCTCTCCTTTAACTCTTAAAACGAATGTTTGAAAAGAAGATCCACCCGAAGGACTGCGTGTACTTTTTTGAAGTGATTTTTCACCACAATTTTGACAAAATGGCATAATACTCAATTTCTTCTTTAATGGAGATTGATATTAAGATTTATGAATTTATAAAATGGAGGTCTAGTAGAGATTAATACTTCTCGGGTTAAAAATAATTAATCTAATATACTATATTCATTAGATTTTTGCAATTAAAATAGTATTCCTGAATGCTCAATTAGAATTCGAACAGCAATTACAATAAGGATAACTCCACCTAAGACTCCAATTTTCTCAAAGTAGCAACCAAACTTTTTGCCAATGTATACTCCTAGAAATGAAAGAGAGAATGTTATGATTCCAATTATGATTGCGGGGGTTATAATTGAGGTTTCTAGAAAGGAGAGGCTAAGTCCTATAGCTAGTGCATCTATGCTGGTTGCAATTGATAACATTATTAAAACTTTAAAACTGGAGGAACTAACCATTTTATTTGATTCTTTATTTGTTGATTCATATGTCATTCTCATTCCAATGACAATTAGGAGTCCAAATGCTATCCAGTGATCAAATTCTGAGATTAAATCTGTGATGCTTAGTCCGGCTAGCCATCCTATTATTGGCATTATTGCTTGAAATAATCCAAAGAAGAAGCCTGTTTTTAGTGCTTCAATTGAAGTTCTGGTTTTAGAGGTGGTGAAGCCTCTTGTTATGGATACTGAGAAAGAGTCCATTGCTAAGCCAAGGGCTATTAGTATTGTGACTATGTCCATTTTGTACACCGTTGTTTAGGAGTATTTACCAAGACTGTATGGGAGGAAAAAAATGTTTCTAGATCTGATTTTAAGCTTGTTTAGAATTTGGAGCTTTTATCAACCCTATCCGAGAAAACTTAGGTGATGGAGGGTAGGTAACTAAATTTTTAGTGTTTTATCGTTAGCTTCTTTAACCAAAAACTAGAAGTAGAATACCCATTAGCACTAGTATGATTGCAACTATTGACCATATAATCTGTGCATTGAATAAAGGCAAAGTTTCAGAAGTGACAGCTTGTTCAAATAAACCCGTATTAGCTAATTCCCTTTACAACTCCGGCTGGTATGGAGGTTAATCCAATTAGTGCATAAAAGTAAGATATGGCTTTTGTATTCAGTGTAACCACCATTATATTGTGTATTGATATTTAACATGTATTTCTTTAGAGTCGATCGCAATCTTATTTTGTTGTTTGAATCTATTCAAAAAACTAGTAATGTACTAAACTAACCTTCCAGTTTTCATCAACCCACAACCCTATCACGTCTACATCAAAAGTCCATAAGTCAATGGTCTCAACTGCTGTAAGTATATCATTCAATTGAGATTTTTTTTCCGCTGGATTCCCGGCACAATCATAATGTCCTACTAAAGCAATAAGTTTTGATTTGTGGATACTAAGTGAAATTTTCAAACAATTTTTTATCATCTCTATAGTACTGTTTTTGTTTTTAGCCAGGATTTTGTTAATTCCAGGTGCCGTAATCATATCCACATACTCTACGTTATAGTTTTTTTTTAAGTAATTAATCACAGGCAGTTGTACTCGCCCATCTATACAATTTAGGGCTGTTGCAAATTTTCTCATTGTTTAAATCTTCGGTCTTTTTTTCTTTAAGGCCATAATTATTCATCCTTTCATTAGTTTCTTAAGGTTAATTTTGCATATTGGTGTAAGTTTGATATTCTTCTAATACATCTATAAGTTTTAAATTGTCAAATAAGTTTAGACCAGTAAATTCGTTAGCAGTCGCTTTGTAAGTGTTGGATATAATTTTTTTTATAATCGGATCCAAATTTGGAGGTTGAAGTTTACATAAACCTTTCCAGTTCTTTATTCCCATTAAATCTGCTTCTCTCTTAGCTTTTTCAACTTCCATATACCAATTTGTTTTTCTATAGTATTGTCTAGCAATCTCTTTACTCACTTGAAAGTTTTTAAATGTAAATCTGCATTCATCTAAAGTTCCAATCGAATCCACCACCATCAACTTTCTTTGAGGATCAAACGCTAATTCAATTTTACCATCCTCATTTGTCAAGTTAACTCTTGAAGATATTTTTGTTATTAGACTATTTGTTTCAAATAAAACAGCTTTTATTTCATTAATTTCTTCACCTGTTAAACCAGCGATTTTTTGTGCTTCAGACCAAGGGATATATCGATCTTTTTCCTCCAACTTTGTGCTTACATCCAAAATGGGATTTTTAAGTTTAGTTCCTGGTTTCGGATCATGATCTAATCCAAAATCTTTAGGTTTCAATCCCTGTTTGAGCCTTTTAAAAACAGAGGAGCCTTCTGGAAGGCTGTTTCTATAAATAATTTCTAATGGTATTAAAAAGTTGGTTAATGTTGGAGTAAACATGCAATAATCGTATCTCAGTTTTCCTGTTTCCCTAAAATAAGATGGGGGGAATACTTTTACAAGTTCAATTTCCATAACAGAGCTAGGTTTCTTTAGTTCATCAGTTTCGATTAGTTTTCCATCTTGTATAAGTCCTTTGTAATGGGTATTTATTCCATTTTGTTCTAGTTTTTCAAAGCAATAAGCACTCATTATGCAAAGGGCAGCACCTTTCCCCTCAATCAAATCGGGCATTTCTCCCCAATCAAAAACAGAATAACGGTCAGAATAATGAAACCTTGCTAACCCCATTTCATTATTTGTTGGTTCTTTTATTATTTTTAGATCTTTTACACTTCCCATATTATTTACACCATCTCTCTTCACTTATCACTGCCAAAGTCTCTTATCTAAAAAAAACTTATTTATTATGATTTCGGTGTTTTTCCGTAAATTAGATGGAAAAAAACATAAATAATCGGATTACAATTAATTTCTCGAATATATGACGATTGACAAAAAGGTTATAATTGGCGAGAAAAGAAGACTTTGAAAAGACAATGTAAGGGGAACCTCCTTTGTTCTCTTTACATATTATAAAAACAGGGGATTAACAATTGAAGTTTAGAACGATACATCTATGGATTCCAGCTTGTATTCTGTATTCCTTATCGGTGATTAGCGTATTTATGCAGGCGCTTCCCTTGAGTTTCTTTTTTTTGGCCCTAAGTATTCTCTTGCTAATATCTACAAAATGGACTGAGGTTTAGAGTTGACTAGTTAGACTAAGAGAAATCAACCTATGATCCCATATTTAACGATAAACAAAAAAATTCATCTATCTAGAGAGGAAAACAATAAATGAAAATTATAATTGAAGAAAAAGATGAAAACAAAAAATATCGAATTGTACCACTTCCACAGATGACTAATATACTGAAAGATGTAGAGAGGTATTTGGAGTGATGCCCGTTTCAAACCTCTATGGTAGAAAAACGAGAATTACAATTTTCAAATCCTGATGCACCTTTTTACGTTTTTCCTCGACAGAAAGGATTAGATTCGGAAAAATTTGCTTTAGACCTTCTTGATAAAGGTGTAGCAGTCGCTCCTGGTACAGCGTTTGGTGATTACAGAGAACACTTCCGAATTTCCCTAACAGCGCCTGAAGCTGATCTTAGAGCTGCACTTTTAAAGATCTGTAAAACCATTTCTGAATGAAACTAATTACAGTTAACGAAGAAAAAAATGGAAATATAGTACATAAAACTTTTCCGTTAATTTATTCTGCCTATCACACATTTAATAAAAACCTAGGAGTTAAAAATTGAAGGATTTCAGTTAATTTTTATGTTAACTTCTTTCTCTTCATGAAAACCTCTGGAACAACGAGGAAACCCAAAGAAGAAAACAATATGACAAGAAGCCATTCAAACAAATCCAACTGAACCGTCTGAAACATAGCTGATAATAGCGGCACATAGATCACTGCTAAAGTCGAGAAAACAGAGATAATCACAGCTATAATTAACCATTTGTTAGTCATAAAGCCTACTCGGAACGCATTACGTCTTTCTGATCGACAATTCCACACAACAATTAACTCATAGAAACATGCAACCAGAAAAGCCATAGTTCTCGCCTTCTCTACCGACCCAACAACTCCAAATCCCCACCAAAAGACCCCGATTTCAGCAACCAATTGAATAAGTGAAGAGGCAAGAATGAAAATTAGCATTCCATGCATTATGCCTTCCTTCGGGCTACGAGGTGGTCTTTGCATAACATCATCCGTAGGAGGATCCATACTTAGCGCCATTGCTGGCGGACCATCAGTTACTAGATTTAGCCATAGGATCATTGCGGGAAGTAATGGAGTAGGCAAACCAATCAAAGCAAAAGAACCTATAAAAACAAGTTCAGTAAAGTTAAGGGCAAGTAGAAATCTTATAAACTTGCGAATATTATCATAAATGATTCTTCCACCTTTTACCGCAGTAACAATTGTAGCAAAGTTATCATCCGCAAGAATCATATCGGATGCTTCCTTTGTTACATCGGTTCCAGTAATACCCATTGCTACACCAATGTCAGCCTGCTTAAGAGCCGGTGCATCATTCACTCCATCACCAGTCATAGCTACTATGTGCCCTTTGTTTTTCAGCGCTTTAACGATTCGAAGCTTATGTTCGGGTGAAACCCTTGCATAAACAGAGACCTTCTCAACTATTTCCGCGAACTTTTCGTCATTTATTTCATCTAGTTCCTCACCAGTAAGCGCTACCCCACTTTTCATTATTCCAAGTTCTCTGGCGACAGTTATCGCAGTTAATTTATGATCTCCTGTGATCATCATAACTTTTATCCCTCCTCGTTCACAAAGCCTGACTGCTTCCTTAACTTCCTGACGAGGCGGGTCAATCATTCCCACAAGACCAACAAAAACAAGATTTTTTTCTATACTATCTTCATCTACGACCGCGTTTTTATCAGACACCCTTTTATACGCGATTCCAAGAACACGCAAAGCTTGACCAGCCATTTCCTCACTTTGTTGGAGAATTTTTTTTCTAAGCCCCTCGGTTAGCCTTACTTCATCAACGTTCTGATAGGCATACTCACATAATCGCAAGATAGCCTCTGGCGAACCCTTAACATAGGCGACTTGCTGCCCGTCAGGAGTACTATGTGTTGTCGTCATTCGTTTTCTTTCTGAACTAAACGGTATTTCACCTGTACGTGGATATAGCTGTTCTAGCTCATTTTCTTGCATTCCAGCTTTGGCTGCGACTACAATTAACGCACCTTCGGTTGGGTCTCCAATAACATCTGTCAAGTCGTAGCTGGCATTGTTGCATAATACGCCTATTCTTAAGAGCAAATCAAGATGCTGATCTTCAGTCGGGCGAATTTGTCTCCCACCCATATAAAATTCACCCTTAGGTTCATAACCACTACCCGTAACCTTGACCGATTGGTTGTTAACAAAAATTTTTCGCACAGTCATCTCACCTTTAGTCAATGTACCCGTCTTGTCTGAGCAGATAATGGTCGTGGATCCTAAAGTCTCGACAGAGGCAAGCCTCCTGATAACTGCTTTGCGTTTTGCCAATTCTCGGGCACCAAGAGCAAGAGTTACTGTCACTATGGCTGGCAAGCCTTCTGGAACCGCAGACACGGCCAAGGCCACTGCCGTCATTAGTACCTCAAGTTCAATTCTTCCGATTCTTGCAAAATCAAGAAGAAGTATCATAGCAACGGCAAGGACAACTATGATTCCCAATTTTTTAGCAAATTGGTCAAGTTTAAGTTTAAGAGGTATCTCTTCCTTGCCGACCAATTGCACCATTTCAGAGATTTTTCCAAACTGTGTATTCATGCCAGTTGATACTACAATAGCCTTGCCTCTTCCATATGTTATATGAGTGCCTGTGAAAACTATGTTCTTTCTATCCGCTACAAGCGTCTCAACCATTAGAGAATGTGTATTCTTGCTAACAGGAACAGATTCACCTGTCAAAATTGCTTCATCAACACTCAAATCGACAACTTCTAATAGCCGGGCGTCAGCTGCTATGCGGTCTCCTGTTTCCAGAAGGAGAATATCTCCTGGAACAATTTCCCTCGCTGAACAAATGACCTCTCTGCCCCCTCTTAACACTTTAGCCCTTGAAGCAGTTAATTTCTCCATGGCTTCCATAGCCTTTTCTGACCTATACTCTTGAACAAAACCGATAATTGCATTAAGGATAACAATCGCGCCGATTGCTATAGCATCCGCATAGGTCTCAAGTATAAAATGTGGTTCAATGGAAGCTTGTGCTTCGTAGAAGCCAATTGTGACAGAAATTATGATTGCGCCTATTAGCATAATCACGAAAATGTTTTTGAATTGAGCCAAGAATATCTGGAGCAATGATATGCTCTTTCGTTTTTTTAACTCGTTAAACCCAAACGTGGATAGCCTTAGCTTGGCTTCTTCATCGCTTAACCCTTTCAGGTTAGATTTTAGATTTTGAATAGTCTCCTCTATCTCAGTTACATGCCATGGGGAATCTCTGATTTCGTTCATTTTGTCAGCTTTCATTATTTCAGCAGTCGTTACACCTGCTATTTAGTCTTCCGGTAATTATCCGAAAAATAATCCAAAAAAGCTATTAATCTCTAAATTTATTTCATATATTCGGAGATTATTTGTTTGTTCCATTTAGATGATGATGACTTTGTATTGCTAAAGGAAATACAGAAAGACGAAAAAATAAATTATGCAGAGATTTCCAGAAAAACTGGAATTCCCAGCTCGACTGTCTACGATAAAATTTCAAGGCTAAAAGAAGAAGGCATAATAAAGGATGTTGCAGCAATTCTGGAACCAAAAAAAGTTGGATTCGCCATAACCTCTTTTGTTGGATTAAATACTAAGACCAAATTTTATAAAATAGTTGCAGAAAAACTAATTAACTTTGATGAACTGATTGGCGTTTATGGAACTACGGGGCAATTCGATTTATTGATCCAGATCCGGACGACATCTCTTGATGCTCTAAATGAAATTTTAAACAAACTACGCTCAATAAAAGGCATAGATGACATCTTTTCTATGACTGTACTTGAAATATTTAAAGAAACACATGTCATTCCATTGGAACTTCACGAGGATAAATAGTTTCATTTTTTGCCTGATTATTTTAATAAACTTAGAGAATGGGAAAAATGTTAAGAAAAATACCGCGCACTATGTCTACTCAACACCCTGATAATGCATGTATACCTCATTGGAGTAAAGACAATATAATTAAAGGTGATGCAGAAGTTCATGAGGCACACTTTGCCTACAATACTCTTGGCTGCCAAGAGGTCATGTGGGATTCTGAAGGAAAAGATGCGGACACACGTGTTATCAGGAAATTGTTGGCTAATCACGGGGAATACTTTAAGAAAAACATTCTTGGAAGCGACATTTTTCTCACTTATAGAATCCCCAACCCACGAGTAGAAATTGCAGAGAGAAAAATAGTAGTAGAGACTCTTGAAAACGTTCCAGTAGGTTGTGATGTAGCTTCCGCCTTCTATAAGAAAGAAGTTATTCCAATATTTGAGTTGATTCTTCCTTTCACTGTTGATAGTGAGGAGCTTATCTGTCTGTATAATTATTATAAGAAAGCAATTGCCGGTATCGGTGACATTGATTTAACTGCTTCTGTGAAAATTAAAGATTGGATTGGCTCATTCAAACCAACCTGTATCGAGTTGATTCCATTGGTTGAAGACATGGAAGGTCTCTTAAATATCGACAAAATAGTTGAACAATACATTAACGCGGTCAGGCCAAGTTATATTCGTGCGTTTATAGCTCGATCAGATCCAGCCTTAAATTATGGGCTTGTGTCTGCAATGGTCCTTACAAAGATTGCATTATCAAAACTCAAAGCAATCGAAAAAAAGAAAGACATTCCTATTTACCCAATAATTGGAGTAGGATCTATGCCTTTTAGAGGTCATCTGTCTCCCACTAACTTAAATAATTTTCTCAATGAGTATAAAGGAGTGTATACTGCGACTATTCAATCAGGTTTGAAATACGATTTTCCTGTTGAGGATGTAATAAATGTTGTTAATACTCTTAATGAGAAGCTTCCAAATGGTGAAGCGAATTTTATCGAACCTGCTGAAGAGAAAATTCTAATCAGAATATTTGAGAAGTTTAAATTGAAATATCAGATGATAGTCGAGGATTTAGCTCCGTTAATAACTAGTATAGTGCCATATATTCCTAAACGAAGGGCAAGAAAACTTCACATCGGACTCTTTGGGTATAACAGAAATATGGCAGGTATTGCTCTTCCTAGAGCAATAACTTTTGCGGCATCACTTTATTCTCTTGGTTTACCACCAGAGCTTATTGGTTTGGAAGCATTAAATAGCTTATCTGAGGAGGAGGGGAATGTGTTGAAACGGTATTATGTGAATTTAGAATCTGATCTCAATTCAATCGCTGGATATTTTTCATGGCAGAACTTCAATATGCTTATGGAAATGTATCAGGTAGTTGCTAAAAGAGTGGGAATGGAAGAAGGTAGATTAAAATCAGGTCTTTCAAAGTTTTTAGTTGACTTTCAAGTAGTTGAAGAACAGTTGGGTATTAAATTAGGTTCAATTAATCTAACTCAGAGAAAATATGAAAATACTATTAGTAATTTTCTCATCTCGTACATAGAGCAAAACCATGGGAAAGCTAAAGAATACCTTGAAGAAGCTGCTCGATTAAGGAAAAGTCTTGGATAACGTTTTTGAAAGTACCAACCAGAAAAGGAAGCAAACCTAAAACTAGCATACATACTCCAGTCTCTTGGTGATCTTAGTTCGTTCCCTTTAGCAGATACTAAAATATTTATTCCAATAAAGAGCAGGGGATTGATTTGTAAAGATTGCCCCGAACCTAAACAAGTAGAAAAAGACTATGTTACTTGGGAAAGAGATTTCATAAACAGAGAAAACTCTCTATTAGCGAGAGATTTATCCGAGAATCCAGAAGATTATGTTGTTTCTATGAACATGTGGGAGATAAACCAGTTAACTGATATTCAACCAAAAGATGCAGTTTGGATCAAATCTTCTTGTGAACCTTTCTGCGACGAAATGGAACTGGACGAGGAAAAACAAGGACTATCAACAATAAAATTTCTATCGTGTGATGATGAAGGTTTCACAACTGAAGTAGCTGTTAAGGATGCTGTTACTGGAAGATTTAAAACAGAACAAGTAAAAATTCCACCAATAACAATAATCAGCAGTACAACAAGAATTTACTTAGATCCACAATATACAAGAAGAAACTGGATATTTAATCCTGATGAAAGCATTGAACAAACAGAAAAAGTGTTAGATTGGAAAGCTAACAAAGAACAAGAAAATAACGAAATTGCATTAGGAATCAAGAAGTACACAAACGCAGAGTTTAGCAGAGAAGCATTATCACAAGTAGTGAAAGAACTTAAACAATGCAAGGTAATAATCCCCTTCCCAAATACTTTAAAGACTCTGTTAGATCCAAAGGTTTTGCGTGTCCGAGGAGACTATGATAAGATTTTATCCTTTGTTAAATTATACTGTTTTCTAAATCAAACCAAACTGCCAAGTCATAAAACTAAAGATGCACTGATAGTGATTGCTACTTCTGAGATTTGTGTGGAAGCTTTGAGAATAGTGGAACAACCAATTGCAAGCATGGCATCACATTTAGAGAAAAGAACAAGAAAGTTGTTGGAAGCTCTAAAACAGTTGCTGATAACTAGAGGAGGTCAACCAATAGAGAAGCATCATCGAGATAATTTAGCAGCAATTATGGGTAAAAGTGATAGAACCATACGAAGTTTGTTAGGGGAAATGGAAACTGCTGGATATATGAGTAGTGACGGTAGGAAACCTATGAGATACATGCTATTGTGTAACATTGATGAGATCGAGACAAAGATTAAGTGTTTTTCGGCTAAATTGGAATCAGCCGATTATTTGATGGAGAATATGACTAAAGAGTCTCAAATTACGCTTAGATCACTATCGGAAAATGGAAATGAGTGGATAGGTGAAGAATACAAAAGATACTGTAACAAAGAAGAAGCTAAGGAAGAGGAAAGCAATGATGGTATAGAATTTAGAGTTATACCCTCAGAAGATACTACAATTAAAAAGAAAGAAGATAAGAATAATTAATAATCATAAGTCTTCTAAACTAATCCTTTTTATTTTTTTTTAGATATTCATGATAATTAATCCTTTTTTATTCTGTTAATTAATTCTTTATCCATTCCATAGCTTTCCGATTTCCAATCGGCAAATAAGGGCAAATCATCCATATTTAGCCAAAATAACCTCAATTAATTGGCTATTTATGAAATTGCCAATAATTACCAATCAATAATAGACAGTTAATTAGCATAAATCAGAAGTGTTACGAAAACTTCAAACTTGGATTATTTTAAATAAAAAAATTCGTGTGAATACAAGGTATAATATAGAGTCCAGCCTCAAATTGGGGTCCATTACGCTTCTGATTTAGGTTTTTAGAGGGGTGAATAACACTTAATGCTCTTAACACAAGTAACCTGATTCATACTATACCAGACAAAATCTATACCAGACAAAATCTATACCAGACAAAATCTATACCAGACAAAATCTATACCAGACAAAATCTATACCAGACAAATAACAAGCCAAAGAAT
>Ga0255055_10001751_pt1 | contig 15582 bp, 13 predicted proteins | sample JV7_2_27_MG_FD_188633 | JGI IMG/M metagenome (GOLD analysis project Ga0255055, IMG submission 188633) | Seawater microbial communities from Jervis Inlet, British Columbia, Canada - JV7_2_27 | ecosystem: Environmental > Aquatic > Marine > Inlet | place: Canada: British Columbia | collected... | reverse complement strand
CACCCAGGATCATAGAAACAAAGAAGAATTCGCACCCGAGAGTAGGCAGCAAGTACTGCGTCTGGCCCTTATACAACATGGCTGCTGGCGTAGACGACCACCTCATGGGCGTAACACACATTATCAGAGGCAAAGAGCACCTAACGAACAAGGTTAGACAAGAATACATGTACAAGCATTTAGGCTGGAAGTACCCAGAAGCCATACACTACGGCAGGTTGAAGATAACAGGCGCTTTTCTGAGCAAGTCAAAAATTGTTCAAGGCATAAGAGAAGGTCTCTATAAGGGTTGGGATGACCCCCGCCTCGCAACATTCGCTGCTTTAAGAAAGCGTGGAATAACGCCAGACGCCATCAAAAAAATGATAATCGCCGTTGGACCCAAAACTGCCGATGTGACGTTAAGCTGGGAGAACTTATACGCTTACAACCGCAAGATTCTGGACCCCCAGAGCAACAGGTACTTCTTCGTGTCAGAGCCGATTGAGCTAAAAGTCAAGCGTGTCCCAAGAGTTTTCAAAGCCAAGCTTCCTTTACATCCTGAGAAGCCTGAACAGGGGTTCAGAGAATATACTACAACGCCTAAAAGGGAAGAAGGGGGGGCTACTTTTTGGATGGAAAAGAGAGACGCGGACGCTACAGAGGTTGGAAAAACGATCAGGCTTATGGAACTTTTCAATATCAAAGTTCAAACGGTTCGTTTTGAAATCAGATTCGATAGTGAAATCCCCAAGTCAATAGGCGCATACTTTGTCAGTGAATCCTACGAAGAAGTGAGAAAAACCAAAGCCAAGCTTATCCATTGGATACCAAAGGGCGAAGAGATTCCATGCCAAGTGATTATGCCTGACGCGACAGTGAAAGAGGGAATCGCGGAAAGCGCCTGCAAAAAGTTAAAGCCGAACAATGTAATACAGTTTGAACGTTTCGGATTCGTTCGTGTGGACAAAAACGATGCGAAATTAACTGCCTATTACGCCCACAAATGAGGAACAGGTGAAAAATGGATATGCGCACACAAGACAAAAGCATAATTTGGCCAGCATACTTCGATCAGACCAAGACGAGAAAGAATGGTCGGCGAGTATCAAAGAGTTTAGCGGTGCAATCTCCGAAGATTGACGAAATCAAAATAGCGGTGGAAAGACTCGGTCTGAAACACAAGTTCGCTCCAGAAGCTGGTTACCCCAAAACGCCTTGGCTTAAGACTGGATTGATAATGGTTGAAAAGAAAGGGTCAAAAGAACAAGTGGTAATACAAATTGCAGAACAGCTGTTAAAGCTTCGAAGTGAGTCTTCAAAACAGCGGTGAACTTAGCTTTTTTCTTCTTTTCCTATGAGAACCGCGTTTATGACGCCGTCACTGCCTGGGCGAGAGGTTACACGCGCCAGTCCCAAGGAAGTTTCTATTTCTGCACCCTTTGTTATTACGCCTCTTCTGTTGTAGTCCAAATTAGCTTGGTTTCTGACGACGCGCAAAATCTCGGTTTTTTCGGTTTTTCCGCTTTTCGGGTCCGTCACAGAGGCGTATTTGTCTTTTAAGGTTTTGATTTTGATTTTGCCGCCATGTCCTCTTACGCGTCTCCTTTTTGGTTCTCCAAGGGTGGTTTCTGCTGGGAATGAGCCTTTCTCAAAGTTTCTTTTCACTCGGTAGGCTCGTTTTCTGCCGCCTGTCTGTTTTCTTTTACGTTGACTGCCATGCCAAACTGACATTTCACATTTCCCTTTCTGGTTGCTAAGTTCGGGTGTTCACTATCACCGTTAATTTGTAATATAAACGTATCCGTTTTAGCCTAGGCTCTCTTCTTTGATTGCCTCACCGAATATGCGCTTTAACTCTCTCTTCATCGTTACGGTGTCATAGGTCAACCCGAAATAGTCCGCAAAATAGTCAGTCGTCCTAAGAGACATGGAACGCCCAGCTCTTTCAGCCGCAACTAACCCCATGTCTCTAAGTAGCTTTACATGACCGTAAGCATGTTGACCTCGCACTTCGATTACTCTTTTCTGCAAGACCGGTTGCCTATAAGCTATGTAAGAAAGCGTTTTCAATGGACCAGAAGAGAGCAAGGGTCTATTGACAAGTTTCTTAACCAGCGGCGTAAAATCAGCTTTTAACTGCAAAACGTAGCGCTCATCTTTCAATTCCAAGATTTCAAGCGCAGTATTTCTGGCTGAATACTCTTGTATAAGCGCTTTAGTGAATTTCTTAGTTCTCTTTTTCGACCTAGTGCTCAAAACTGAACATAATTCATTAAGGCTTAAAGGACGACCAGCAACGTACAAGGCTGCCTCCAACAACCTCAGACAAAGCTGCGTTTTCTCTGAATTTGACGTGTTCTGAAGCTCAGGTTTCGAGTTAGGTGGTTGGTTTTTTATATTCTGCAACGTTCAGGATCCCCACAGCTATGTATAATTCTTCCGTTTCTTCATTCTGCCACAAGTTTACTCTTCTATTCTGTGCCAGAAACAAGAGCAGAATAAACGTGCGGATCGCTTCCATTCGAGCGGTCCCTTTTATAAGGGTTGAAAACTCTATTATTCCAGCGCCTTTAACTTTCTCGCAGAGAAGATCGTAAAGTTTCTCCATCTGCATCTCGATTTCCATCAAGAAGATGTCCAATTGAGGAAGGATATCTGATACTGCTGGGAGAACAGGTTTTGCAACGAGTTTGTCGAGGCGATGTAGCTTTTCACCTTTCAGCACGTCGTCTAAAACTTCCAGCAGATTGCTCATGGTTGTTGAGGTTAACTCGTGCCTCAGAGGCAAAAACAGGGGTGGTGGAATAAAATCTGGAGGAGCTTTCGGCGGTGCTGGAGGCTCCTGAAGAGTTAGCAAAAGCTTTGACTTCATCAAGTAAATGAGCGCAGAGGAATCCAAAGCTACGCCTGAAGCTCTGAAATCCACCTTTCCAGTCCGCTCCATTTCCGAAAGAAATGACCTAAGCAAGTACGAGATATTCACGTTCCAAGGCGTGAGCTTGTCAAGTCTGTTTAGTTCAAAGAGAATGTTCCAGGGAGGTCTCAAGTAAAAAGGTTTTCTCGTTGCTGTTGCCATTCAACCAGTCGCCTCCAAGAACTTGGCGGAGATAACGCTTGAAACTCCATTACGTTCATACACTCCGTAAACTTTTTGGGCTTTATTCACCATTTCAGGCTTTAAAGTGATCACAATGAACTGGATTTTTCCAGCCTCTTCAAGGAGAACATCGGAGAGTTTCGAAACGTGAAAGGCGTCTAGGTGTGCATCAATCTCGTCGAGAATGTAAAAGGATGCAGGCGTGAACTCTTTCAAGGCGAATATGAAGGCGACAGCCGAAACGGAACGTTCACCACCGCTTGCACCACTAACAACTATAGACGGCTTATTTGGAAATTGCACTATCATGTCTATGCCGCCGTGAAAAGGCTCATCAGGGTTTTCAAGCTTTAAAACGATGTAACCGCCCCCAGTTAGTTTTGAGAAGTAACCCTGAAGGTTCAGGTTGATTTTCTTAAATGCACCCATGAAAACCTTGCGTTTCTTAGCGTCAACTTCGTCCATAAACTGCACGATAGCTTGCTTTTCTCTTTCAAGCTCATTCAAACGCAGAGATAATTCTCTGTATCTTGAAATCTGCTCCTCATAATGCGACAAGGCAAGTTGATTAACTGCACCTATTCTGTCAAGTTCAAAATGCATAATCCTCATCGAGGTTTCAGCTTCCTCAACTTGTTTTTCTGATGTTTCTAGAGGATTTTCGTAGCCGAACTGTCTAAGCTTATTTTGATGCTGCTGAAGCTGCAACTGACAAGTCTGAACTTTTAGTTGAAGCTGATTTAGAAGCATTTCAGCCTGCTCGTACTCCGCGTCAAGTCGTCGAAGCTCCGTGTCAATAGCGTCTATCTCCGTAGTGAACTTTTTTGCTTCTTCCCTCGCAGAAAAAACCGCCTTAGAAAGTTCAACGCGGCTCTTTTCTAACTCCGAAAGTTCCTGCTTGAGGGATTCACGCTCCTGAAGCGCTTCAGCCACTTCCTTCTCCACTTTCCTCTGTTGCTGTTTTACCTTCGAGAGCTGAATCTTGGCGTTTTGAAAGCCAACCCGCAAGACGTTGTCGAATTGGGATTGGCGGGTAGAAATTTCAGTTTGAACAGTACCTAGCTTCTGCCTGAGAGTGATTATCTCCTCCGCAAGCTTTTCCCGCTTGACCTCCAACTCCTGAATGTGCCCAACATCCGTTTTCTTCCTTAGAGCGCCTAACTCAGATTGAAGTTTCTGAAGTTCTTTCTGGATAGTTCTTCTTTCAGACCTGTATAACACCATTCGGGCTTTTTCAGTCTCTATCTCCTTTTCAAGCTTTGCACAGTATTTTTCCACGCGTCTAACGTTGCTTTGAGTTCGTTTGACGTTTCGCCTTACCCTAACCATTTCCCTGTCGAGAGTAATTATGGAATCTGACAGGCGAGCTATCTCAATTTTGGTTCGCTCAATATCCTCTTCGAAGACTACCATGTCGTTGTCTCTTTGAGAAAGATGCTGCTGCAGCGCTTTCACCGCTTCGTCAAGGCTTTTGATAGCTGTTTCACTGGGAATAATCTTTGAAAAGTCTATAGGAGCTCGGTAGTAGCCGCTTTCGAAGGCTCCTCCAATCTCATAGAGGTTCCCACTAACCGTCACAGCCCGGTAGCCTTCACTTGAGAGAGCAAACCCTGTCTTGTCACTAGAGACTATTAATGTGTCTCCAAAAACGTACTTGACGGCTGGTTCGTAATTTCGCGCGCATTTAACAAAGGCGGAAGCAGCGCCGCTTACGCCCTGTCTCTCAGGTATTTTTTGAAGTCTGGGATTCGAAGCTCCCTGGAGCGAAATAATCTTTATTCTTCCCAGTTTCATCCTTCTCAGAGTTTGTGTGCACAGAAATGCGGAATCAACGTCTTTCACAACTAGGGCGTCAAGCCATCCAGCTGCAGTCGCGACTATTGCTTTCCTGTAAGCTTTTTCAACTTTAATTAGATTGCGCAATCGCCCATAAATACCCGAGATTGCGCCCAACTCGCCCAGTTCCTCAATGCTTCTTAACGCTTTTTCTTCAGCCGCTACAGTTTCGGCAAGTTTCCTCTGGGTAACGAATTCTATGACCGCTTCCTTTGCGGAGTTCGCTATTTTTCCAGCTTCAGAAATTTCTCTTTCCACACCCTCTTTTTGGGCAGTTCTTCGCTCTATAGTGCGCTCAAGGCTCTTAAGTTGCGCCTTCTGTTCGTTCTGGACCTTGTCAAGCTCGGCCAGTGAGTTCTCAATTTCGGAAAGTGTTGCGGTGAATCTTGCTTTGCGCTCGTTCAGTTCCCTGAGCCGTCGGGAGGTGAGCTGGACAGTGGTCTGTTCCTTTAAGTATTCTGATCTTAGGGAGGCAAGCTTCTTATGGCGAGTGGCAACTTGTATTTCGATCTCGCGTATTTTCTTGCTGTTTTCGTCTAGACCACCCCATAGCTGAGCGGTCTCTTGTGCCAGACTTTTATGCTCAACCTCCTTCGCGCTGATCTGGGACTGAAGCTTTTCGTACTCAACTCTATACTTTTTTATTTTTAATCGGTTTTGTCGAATTTCGTCTCTAATAGACTGGTACTGTTCCAGATTGTTCGCTCTCACGCGCTTTAGGCTTTCAAGAGTGGCTTGTCCAATGCTTATTTTTGTCGTAAGCTCTGTGAGTTTTGATTTCAACTCACCGATTTTTATCTGCACTTTTAGTACCTGCGAGCCGCCTTCTTCAACAATCTCTGAGCTAAGTTTTCGCCAGTCTCCTTCGACCGCTCGCCTTTTGGACCTGCGAGCATTGCGTAATTCACGGAACTTTTCAACTTTACTTCTGACCTTGTCAGCTTGAGCTGAGTTTTCCTGCACTTTTTTGTTTAACTGAATAACGTCGTGGGAGATTCTGACCGCTTCGAATTTTTTGATCTCGTCCTGGATGAAAGTGAATCGTAAAAGTTCGTTGCGTTCCCGCTCAAGGTCGTCCAGCCGCTTTTGCACTTCGTCTATTCTGCCCATGGCCATGCGGATTGAAATGTCTGCTTTCCGCAGTTTTTCTTCCGCATCAACTTTTTCAGCGTCATACTGGGCTATTCCAACAAGGTCTTCGATAATTTTTCTGCGTTCTGTGGTGGTAACATCGGTTAATCGCGTTATAGTACCCTGGGGGATTATGTTTTGGCTCACGCTGCTTATCGCGGCCATGGAGAGAATTTCAATCAGGTGCGTCCGCGTGGTTCTTCGGCCGTTCAGCCTGTAAACGCTTTGGCCGTTTCTGTAAACCTCCCGCGAAACCGTAACTGTGGCTGTATCAACAGGCATTGTTCCGTCTGAATTGTCAAATTGAATTATCACCTTAGCCATTTTCGCCCTTTCTAGCCCTGCCTTTTCAGAGCCGTGAAAGATCAGTTTAGCCGCGTTTTCAGCGCGAAGTCTTTTTGTGCTTAGTTCGCCAAGAGCGAATAAAGCCGCGTCCATAATGTTGGTTTTTCCGCTTCCGTTCGGGCCAGTTATGGCGGTGAAGCCCTTATCTAGGGCTACTTTAACTGTTTGCGGTCCGAAAGACTTGAAGCCTTTAAGCTCTAATTTTTTGATGTAGGGCATTCAATTTGCGCCTTCGCGTTTGGAAACGTGTAACCTTCTCACTTTAACATCTCATCAACATTATTATAAAAGTTTATTCGAACCAACAATTTTTAAAATTCATGTAAAAAAGCGCGCAAAAGAGAAAACTAATAAGTGACGCTGTGAAAAAGCGAGCAAAAGGTGATAGTGAAAATGAGTCTTAGATTCGGCTTACGCGGTTTAAACGGCGTGCAAGAAGTTTTGGTGTTAGCGCTGATGCTGGTGTCCGTTTTCGCAATTTTCTATTCCGATATGGAACTCACGTATAAGATAGGCATAGCAGCGTTGGCGTTCAGCGTGATTTTCTTGACAAGCTTGGCGAGCCAAATTTTGAAGGGAGACAAAGAGAAAAAGCGTCTCTGAAGGCTCGCTTCCTTTCTCTTACAAAGAGATTACACCTTAAATTGCCCTCAGTAGCCGTTCTTGGCCATAAATTCGTACAGGGTGCGTGGTGCTCCGGCCGGGATTCGGACCCGGGTCCACGGCTCGAGAGGCCGTTATACTTGACCGGACTATACTACCGGAGCAATAGAGAGCGAGAGGGTACTCTTAGGCGTTTGATTTAATAAAAATAGCGGATTAAAAGAAAAATTGAGGGTGCTTAATATGCGCCTTAAGGACCGCCTGGCATTCCGCCGCCTGGACCGCCTGCTTTGGATTTTGTAGCAGCTATAACATCGTCTATGCGCAGTATCATTGTGGCTGATTCAGCAGCTGATTTTATAGCTTGCTCTTTGACCACTACGGGTTCGATAACTCCGTTATTAAGACTGTTCTGCACTTTGCCAGTGAAAACGTTAATGCCTTTGTACTTGCCATCTTCTTTGTCATGTGTTGATCTCAGTTCGACTAGTACGTCTATGGGTTCAAGTCCAGCGTTTTCTGCGAGTGATCTGGGTATTACTTCCATTGCGTCTGCGAAGGCTTCTACGGCAAGTTGCTCTCTGCCACCGACTTTCGTGGCATACTTGCGCAATTCCTTGGCAACTTCAATTTCCACTGCGCCGCCGCCAGCAACGATTTTGTTGTTTTCAATAACGTCTGAAACCACTGACAATGCGTCAGTCATGGCTCTTTCAGCTTCGTCCACCATTCTCTCCAGTCCAGCTCTGATGAGTATAGACACTGAGTGGGGATCCTTGCACTTCTCGACGAAAATCATCTTGTCGTCGCCTATTCTGCGCTCTTCCACTAAGCCAGCTCTGCCCAAATCCTGAGCTTTCAAGTCATCTAAGTTGGAGACTATTTTTCCGCCCGTTGCTCGCGCAAGCTTTTCCATATCTGACTCTTTTATTCGCCTTGCGGCAATTATGTCCTCTTTCGCTAAGAAGTGTTGAACCATATCGTCGATGCCTTTCTGGCAGAAGACAACCTCAGCACCTGAAGCTTTGATCTTGCCCGCCATCTTTTCCAGCATGCTGGATTCTTGGTCTAAGAACGCTTTCATTTGACTAGGATCGCGAATGCGTATCTCAGCACTCATCTCGGTTTTTTCAATCTCCAATGCGGAGTCTAAGAGGGCGATTTTTGCGTTTTCTTTCTTCGTAGGCATTCCTGGATGAACTGTTTCCTTGTCAACAATTATTCCTCTTATAAGCTGCGTTTCGAGGAGGCTTTTTCCCGTTTTCTTTATGAGTTGGATATTGTCTATGTCGGCTAGTTTCTTGTCTCCGCGTTGCTCGGTGATTTGTTTGACGGCGTCAACAGCGATTTCTGCGAAGTGCTCTTTAGCGGCGCCTACGGCTTTGCTACCCATTGAAGTCAAAGCAACTTTGAGCATGGTTTTGCGGTCTTCGATGTTGACTGGCACGGCGACTTTGTTTATGGTTTCGATGGCTTTTTGGGCTGCTTTTCGGTAGCCGCTCACCAGTATCGTGGGGTGAATGTTTTGGTCTAGGAGTTCCTCGGCTTTTTTGAGAAGAGCGCCTGCCAAAACCACGGTTGTGGTTGTTCCGTCGCCCACCATAGCATCTTGTGTCTCCGCGATTTCCACCATCATTTTTGCCGCTGGATGTTCCACATCTATCTCTTTTAGGATGGCTGCGCCGTCGTTTGTTATTGTTATGTCGCCTAAGCCGTCTATGAGCATTTTATCCATGCCGCGAGGTCCAAGCGTAGTCTTCAATACTTCGCCGATTACGCGTGCGGCCATTATGTTGTTTCTTTGGGCTTCTTTTCCCTTACTTCTTGTTGTGCCTTCTTTGAGGATAAGGACTGGTTGTCCTGAACCTGTTGTTGTTAAATACGCCATACAATACTAACCTCACTTTCACAATAGACCCTTGTTTTCAATCGGAAATAAGCAAAAACCAACGGAAATATAAACTTTTACCCTTACAGAGGGCGGTTTTGTACGATAGCGCGTGAAAAAAGACTAACCTTCCCATATAGAGGCTAAAGCCACGATAGACCTCAGGCTTAACTGCTATTGTGCCCTAACAATCCCATCACATTTGGCATGTGACTTACAATTTTTACCCAATCTTCTTGATTGAACGTGCGTTGCTGACGATTTGATGCGCAACAGTTTAATTTCACAGTTTTTCTCTAATACGTTAATGGTGCATTCACGTTGCAAGTTTCAGTTCGCTTTTTCACCAGTCTGAGAGAGATAGTCGATAAAAAAGAAGAAACGCTAAAGTTTCCAGAAGGCGAGAAAGTCACCGTCGATATGGTTCTTGAGACGCTGAAGAAACGCTACGGTAAACGTTTCGTCGAATACGTCTTTGACACCGAGACAGCAGACGTTAGAGGTTTTCTCCAGTTTCTCATTAATGGAAAAAGCGCCACATCCCAGAACGGGCTGCAAACCACACTAGAAGACTGTGATGTTTTAACTATACTGCCACCAGTAGGTGGTGGCTAGAACGCCCAGAAAGGTGTACGCTTTCGCATTGAATCTGCGTATTCTTCTAAAACTTTTTGCTCATCTTCGGTGAGCTTCTCCAAGTGAGTTGTCAGCAAAGCCTTTGTATCATGCTCAGACACTTTCACGTAGAGGATGTCTTTTTCGAAAACGTGCCTTCCAACGATGGGCTTGTCCATGGACACCGCCACTTGCATGCCTTGCTTGGCTTCGGATATGGCTTTGCCCTTGTCTTGGATCTGCTGCACCCCCCCTATGTCTGCCCCGTCTTCAGCCCTTATGAGAGAGGATTTTGGCTTAAGCTGTCCACCCAAGATTTCCACGCCGAATATTGCAGGTTTTGCCCTTCTGAAAACGTAGCCTTCCATAACCAGGATTTTTCCAGGTTTAGCAAGTTTTTCGAATTCCTGCTCAATTTTAGTTTCACGTTGGGATTTAAGCCATTCTAAATAGTTATCTATTAAATTGTAGATTATTTGATCCTTAAAAATCTTAACACCAGCCTTTCTAGCTTCTTCTTCAGCGTCAGGCAAAATCTTAACGCCGAAAGCTAAAACAACTCCAAATAGCGGCTCATGTGCCTTCACTACTGAGGCTTCGACTACGTCGCGTTTGGAAACGTCTCCCACATCCGCAATCCTAACTGGCACAGTGTTCTGTTTCAGAATTTCAGCGATAGCTTCTAAGGACCCTAACGTATCGGCCTTCAGCACTATACCTTTAACGTCGGTGGCGATTCTGATTTTCTTGATTTCTTCAGTGACAAGCTTGGCGTATTTTTCGGGTGCCTCGCCTGAAGGAACAGCATACAGGGGTGCTCCTGCAAGGGCACCTTCCAAGCCCGACGCGACTATTTTCACTCCTGCCGCTGCAAAAACACAGTCAACCGAGGAGAATCTGTCACGGGGGTCCCTAATTTCATCCAGAGGTTTGGGAACCATAATCGCCCTTATGTGGGTTACAATAGGTTTCTCCTTGCTGCCCACGACGATTAAATCGTCCTTTTGTAGTGCACCATCATAGATTACGATGTTGAGCGTTAAGCCCAAGCCTGGCTCTTCTTTGACTTCGAGAACGGACCCCTTCGCTGGGCCTTCCGTGGTCTGCAACTGTTTCTTTAAGTATTGCTGCGCCAAGCCGACGAGAACCATGAGCAGCTCATTTAAGCCTTCACCAGTCTTTGCGCTGGTAGGTACCAAAGCGATTGTTGACGTAAAATCTTTGATGTGGTCAAACCGGTCGGTTCTAAAGCCCTCGCGTGAGAAAGTACCCATAATCTCATAGAGCTTGTTGTCTAAGTTCTCTTTAACATAAGGTCCTTGAGATGAGTAAGCCTTCAAGAAAGGCGTATCTGGCTGGGACTTCCAGCCTGGAACGCGGTCGATTTTGTTAACAGCAACGATGAAAGGCGTTTTGCGTGCCTTCAAGATTTCTATGCACTCGCAAGTTTGTGCCTCAAAGCCTTTCAGTATGTCGATGACGAGGATAGCTATGTCGGCTACGCTTCCGCCCCTCCGCCTTAAATTTGTGAAAGCTTCATGCCCTGGAGTATCGACGATTAGCAAGCCGGGAATTTCGATTTCATCTTTGCGCATGGAAAGCAAGGGACCGATCAGCTGCTTGAGAGTTTCAACGGGGAAGAAGCTTGCGCCTATGTGTTGCGTTATGCCGCCTGCCTCTCTTGCCTGCACGCTTGTTTTTCTAATCCTGTCCAAAAGTAAAGTCTTACCAGTGTCCACGTGACCGAGAACGCATACTATGGGCTGACGGATAGGCATCTGAACTCATCCTTTCGTTTTTATTATGCATAAGCGAGACTGATCAAAATTAATAAGACGTTACTTAATAAACACTCATCTTGCAGTTAGGCAATATTTTTAAGCGCGCTGCAAACCTTGGCAAAGTGAGGTGAAAAAGTTGCCTTATTGCACGAAGTGCGGCGCTCCTCTGAAAGAAGATGATAAGTTCTGCCCTGTCTGCGGCGCGTCAGTAGCCAAAGTCACCAGAGAGGAATTCACCGTTTCATCCAGCAACCTCGTTGACCGAATTAAGGAACTGCTTCATGAAGGAAACGTCACGAGAATAATTGTGAAAGGTGAGAAAGGAAAGACGTTGCTTGAGATTCCAGCAACTGTAGGCGTGATAGGCGTGGTTCTCGCTCCGTGGTTGACAGCGTTAGGCGTGATAGCAGCGCTGGTTACCAACTGCAAAATAGTGGTTGAAAGAAGAGACTAAGACCTTAACTATTCTGGTGGTCTGACCAAAAGCAGAAACAAGCCAATAAGCAAAACCACGATGCTTAGGAAACCGAAAAGGCCTGTGAAAGCACCAAGAGCTGTTGTGCTGGTGAGGGTTAAGTATAGGAATAAAGCGCCGATGATTGTGAGAAGAAGGCCGAAAAACTTCTCTGTTAGAGATAGCCAGAAAGTGTCTCCTTCGCTCATGCCCGTTTCTTCCTTTTTCCCCGATGTGTTTCTTACATAAAACAGGAGGAGTTATTTATATTTTCGATTGAAAAGCAAGTTGAAAACTCATTAGTCCTATATCCGAGAGTCATAACCACGCGTATAAACGCCAGTGATAAAAGCGTAACAAACGTTTCTTCCATAAAAGATGTAGAGCAAATTGGAGGCATTGAGGTTAGATGCTCGATGTTAAGAGACTCTCGTAAAAAATTGCTACGTTGTTAGCTATTTTCTCCTTCCTTGCTTTGTCAGGATTAGCCTCTCTTCTTTATCTGCAAGTTCTTTTTCCAAAGCTTGCGCCGTCCTATGGAGGTGAAGAAAAGTTTGCGCTGGAGCCAGCCAATAACTACACTTGCCAAATATCTTGGCAAGCCAAATATAGGCTCTACTTAACCCTTCAAGCTAACGAGACAATATAGCTGTACTCAGATGGCGATTATGTATGCGATTGCACAAACTATGAATTCACCATAGAACCAGAGGATTATGTCCTTATCCAGATGAAATCGAGTTCTCCAGTTTTAGGTATGTTCACAGCCTGACAGGAGACCCGTTTAGAAAGACAACTGATAGCTCTAACCTTACTCTTAATAGGTACGGCTGGAACAGCGATTTCTATTATAGCTATGAAGAAGAAATGAAATGGATACCACTGTATGTTTCTCTGGTTATTTGGTTCATTTCAATTTGGTGGGCAGATATTCGTCGACAATGTACGTTAAACCGTAACGGCTGAACGCCTCTTGCTCCGCCTTTCGTCCTATCTTCAGGAACGTTTTGATTTCTTTCTGCCACAATGGGTCTCCCTTGTACCGCGGGTCCCGCTGCAACTCGTGAAGCCGTTTTACATCCACGTCGTCCAGCGGGTCAGTAGGCAACTTATAGTTGACGATGTCTGAAGCCCAGACGCCGCTCCACTTCGCGTCAGGCGTGTTCAACTCTCGCAGGTGCGCCGCGTTCGCTGAGCCAGAGATTATGACCATGGCGATGTGCATTCCCCAAGGGTCGCCATCAGTGAAAATGTACACGGGTATTTTCAGTTCATCATGGAGTCTTCTGATAAAGTGTCGTGTTTGCCGAGGCGCTTGACCAGCTGTCAAAACTAGGACTGCGTTGTGTTTCACATGCACCTTTTCTTCGATGAACCTTGTAAACAGACCGCCTTTCTCTATGGCTATGACTTTGTTTGCTGTTGTCCTTGCGAACTCGGAGGAAGTCAATGCTGGACCAATTAGGACGCCGTCTGGATGTGACGACAGATTCAAGGTTTTACCCTCGTAGCCTGGAACAGTATATTCTATGGTGAGGTCCCCGAAGACTGCTGAACGCTCTTCAGGAAAAATGTTGAAGTCTTCTCTGGAACGACCAGTCGTCGTCTCCAGATCTGTTATTATATTGTTGGATTCCTGCTGGTCCCTGAAAGTCATATTGTAAGCTTGGGCAGAGTAGTAAACATCTCTCAAGGTTGAGGTTTTGCGATGAGACGTGAGTTCGTTTGAGAACATTGCAGCCCACGCGAGTTGCGTAAAAGGCTTCACGTGCCTTATGTTTCGCGCACTTCGGGTGACGCTTTTTTCGCCTAGGACGAACTGGCGAAGGTTTGGATCGTAATGAATGTTCTCTGTTGAACGGCTGGGCATGTTGACGGTTGGGAAGACTCCGCTGTCCAGTTGATTATAAATTTGTGTGCCTAGTTTCTTTAGGCTACCCATTATTTCTTTCTTCTTCTCAGCAACAACGCCTTTATTTTTCTTCTGTGGCATACTTCTTCACGCTCTTTATCAATTTTTGAATGTCAGGAGGTTTCTCTTTTCCAGCAAGGATTGTTGAAAACTCGGCGATTCTTGGCAAGTACTTGGCGAAAATGCTAAGCCGTCGTTTCTCCCTGTCCACGTGTTCGCGCTTGGACAGGAAACGCTGGAGTTGACGACTAACCTCACGCAATGCGTTCGCCACTTCTCGTCTAACTTCGGGCCTGTCAGCTATGAACTCTTTTCCAACCGTTTTGTAGGGCACTTTGGTGCTGCAGATGTGCACCACGATAGCTATGGGCATTTCAGGCGAAACCTTGTACCTGCGCCAATTCATAGAGTTTATCACTCTGAACGAAACATCGCTTGCCTCATCATAAAGCAGCGGAATCTTGTTAGCGAAACGGTATATCGTGAAGGATCCTTTCTTTGGAACCTCTCCGCCATAGGCTATACCCATCTCGATAATAAACGGGTGACCCGCGTAAGTTGAGGGTTTACGCTGTTTGACAACAAGATATTCGGGTTTTAGCTCCTTCATAATCCCAGCTTTCAAGAGCTCTTCGCCTAGAGGGGATAAGCAACTCGCGTCTGGCGGCAGAAACTCTTTGAACTTCTTCAGGTTCTGCATTAATCTAACAATTTCTTCATGTGAAAGCTTCTTAGGTTTCTTGGACGGGCTTAAGCTGCTGAACTCCAAGAACTTCTGCGCGGTGATATCGCCAACTCTGTGAAAATGATGCTTCAAAAATTCATGCATAGTTTTGCAAGGAGTTATTTGAATGAGCCGCTGAAGAAGCTCAACATCAACGCCGTAGGGATGCGGCTCTGTCTCTTTTGGCGGGTCAGGCATAACCGTTGTAACCCTATTAAACTTGTAGAGCCTGCCTTTAGGGTCGACGAAAGTCAAATTCGCGTATGGATTCACCATGGCCGTCTGCTTGAAATACTCCAGAATCTTCGACCTAGCCCGCAAGTAGTCGCCCTCAAGGTTGAATTCCACGATTGTTCCGCGCCACTGCTCCTTGTTTATGAGCACTTTTCTGTCGAGGATTACGGGGCGGTTTCGCTGAATATCCATCATAAGCTTGAAGGAGTAAATCTTAGTCGAGCCAGTGCTAGAAGTAACACAGGCAGGCTGATGCGTCATGATTTGCCCGTATAACACGGCCATTTTGCCGCCTAAACCGAAAGTGCCTCTCATCTGTTTCAGCTTGTACTTTGAACCGTAAAGGATTTGTCCAAAAGCTGAAGGAATGAACCGAGGCTGTATCCCAGAACCGTTATCTTCGACTCTAAGCTTGTAAATTTGCGTGTCTTCACTCGCTTCTCCCTCGAAAGAGAGCCTCACGTAAATGTCTGGCGGTATCTTGAGGCTTTCAGTAGCATCCAACGAGTTCTCCACAAGTTCCCTTATGGCAGCGAAGATGGCTCTGGAGGGATTAGTGAAGCCAGCAATGTCGCGATTGCGATAAAAAAAGTCGGATGCACTTATTTCCTCGAAGGTTGCCTGCGCCACTTAGCCTCCACCACTTGAGTCTTTTCTCATAATTGAGTCGTTTACGTTATGCTTCTGCTCATTCTTTAAGTTAACTACGCCTTTCGGAGAAACCCTCGGCTCAAAGAAGAAGGCTTTGAAGGTTTGCGTCTGCTGCGCTGTTTTTTGCCTTATATCCTTCTATAAATAATGTCTGTAAAGCGAAATAGATGCTCGGAATAGATTATACCCCCCTAGATACAGACGGAAGCGCCGAGTGAACTATTGTTTGTCAAGAAATCTTGACTAACGCTGAACCATTTGGTCAAGAAACCTTGACAAGAACCTTTTTTAACGTGCTAAACTTAAAATTTTGACGTAATTATAATGAA